>JAANMX010003418.1_pt1 | contig 14007 bp, 16 predicted proteins | sample 7279681 | NCBI WGS metagenome assembly JAANMX01 (sample SAMN14094542, study PRJNA606508) | bioreactor metagenome | isolation source: A lab-scale SPAN reactor treating ammonium-rich wastewater day 351 | place: Ireland: Galway | collected 2018-01-01
CCCGCACCCGCACCCGCACCCGCACCCGCACCCGCACCCGCACCCGCACCCGCACCCGCACCCGCACCCGCACCCGCACCCGCACCCGCACCCGCACCCACATCGGCATCGGCCCCCGCATCGGCTCCACCGGTCCAGACTCGCGCCTTGGGCGCGGCTTCGGTAATCCGCCAGTCTGCTGGATCCACCGTGGGGGCGGGTTGCTGTGTGGCGAGTTTCTCAAGGGCGATTGCCGCCTCTGCCTCGAACTGCATCACGTCGCAGAGGCCGAGCAGGCCGGCGGCGGCGTCGAAATGACGGCCGAGGCTGGAGGTCTGCGGGCTCAGCGCCGGGCGTTCGATGACCTGCGCGAGCATGGCCGCGGCCGCGTGGTGGGCGAAGCGGGTGGCGATCTCGGCGCCGCGCCCGCCGGCGTGCAGCAGCGCTGCCGCCATGCGCCAGGGCTCGCGCGCGGCGCGGTCGCCGCCGGGCAGGCGCAGCGGGCGCAGGCGGCCGAGGCGCTGGAACTGCCCGCCTTCCACGACCAGCAGCTCGCCGCCCCAGGCCTCGCCGTCGGTGCCGAGGCCGACGCCGTCGAGCGCCAGCCCGAGCACCGGGCGCGTGTCGAAGCGGCCATGCTCGGCCAGCACCGCGCCGACGTGGGCGTGATGGTGCTGCACGCCGATCGCCGGCACGCCGAGGCGCGCGGCGGTGGCGAGCGCGACGCGGGTGGAGTGGAAGTCCGGATGCAGGTCGTGGGCAATGGCCCGCGGCGTGTGCTTCGCTGCCGTGAGCAGGGCCTGCGCTGCAGGCTCGACGCCGGCGCAGGCGTCCGGGTTGTCGAGGTCGCCGAGGTTCGGTCCGAAGGTCCAGCCCTCTGCGTCGAGCAGGCAGGCCGCGTGCTTGAACCAGGCGCCGAGGGCGAGGATGGGCAGGGCGCCCGCATGCTCGGTGCGCTGCGGACGATTCATGTTTGCGCGATGGTCTTGCAGGTGGATTCGAGGCGCGTTTCGAGCCAGGCGAGCCATTCATCGAGGCCTTCGCCACGGGTGGCCGAGGTCTGGATCACCTGCAGGCGCGGATTGACCCGCCAGGCGTATTCAATCGTGCGCTGCACGTCGAAGTGCAGGTAGGGCAGCAGGTCTACCTTGTTGAGCAGCATCAGGTCGGCGGCGGCGAACATGTCGGGGTATTTCAGCGGCTTGTCCTCGCCTTCGGTGACCGACAGGATCACCACCTTGTGCGCTTCGCCGAGGTCGAAGGCCGCGGGACAGACGAGGTTGCCGACGTTCTCGATGAACAGCAGCCCGCCGTCGGCGAGCGCGAGCCGGGGCAGGGCGCGTGCGATCATGTCGGCGTCGAGGTGGCAGCCCTTGCCGGTGTTGATCTGCAGCGCGGCGACGCCGGTGGCGCGGATGCGCTCGGCGTCGAATTCGGTCTGCTGGTCGCCCTCGATGACTGCGGCCGGGATGCGGCCGGCGAGCTTCTCGAGCGTGCTCACCAGCAGCGAGGTCTTGCCCGAGCCCGGGCTGGAGACGAGGTTCAGCGCGAGGATGCGGTGTGCGGCGAGGGTGGCGCGGTTGGCGGCGGCGAGGCGGTCGTTCTTGTCGAGGATGTCGCGCTCGATGCGCAGCATCTCGCCCTGGCTCATGCCGGGCACGTGGGCGTGCGCCGGGCCGGCGCCGAAGTGCAGGTGATGATGGCCGGCGGTACTTGAGCCGCCAGCGCCAGCGCGCTCGGCGGATACGTCAGCGGTGGCCGCGGCGATTCGGTCGGCGTTCTCAGGCTTCGAGGCTGCCTGCAGCGTCTCGCCCGCTACCGCACCGATTGACGTACCGACGGCACCCCCGAGCGCGCGCCACTGGTGCTGCGCGTCGGCGGACTTCGGCGCCGCCGGCGCGCCGGCGGCGCGCTTCGCACGCACGCCACCGTAGGCCAGCCCGACCTGTGCTTCACCCCCGCAGCCGCATACCGTGCACATGGTTTCCGTTCCTCCCCGGTGGCGCCGTCAATCGACTTCGAGCGCGCTCACCCGCATCTGCGCCCCGGTGCGCACGTCCAGCCCGTAGGCGCCGCAGCGCGGGCAGGGGTCGTAGCGCTCGTGCAGCGCCACGGTCTGCGCGCAGGTCGCGCACCAGCCCGCGCCGGGCGTGGTGACGAACTCGAGCGCCGCGCCCTCGGCGACCGATCCTTCGAGCACGACATCCAGACAGAACTGCAGCGCATCGGTCTCGACCGCCGCCAGCTCGCCGATCTCGAGCACGATCCGGCGCACCTGGCGGAACCCCTGGGCGCCGGCGGCGTCTTCGATGATCTCGCGCACATGTTCGGCGAGTGACATTTCGTGCATTCGGGTGCTCGGGCGTGCGTGCTAGAGTCGGCGCCGCTGTGGTCACGGTTGGCGGCGTTGGCTGGATCGCGGCGTGCGCGGGCCGATTTGCCTGCCGTCATTCGATATGGAAGGGAGTTTACCCCATGGCGCTTCGTCCGCTTTTTCTTCTTCCGCTCGCCGTGGTGCTGGGCGGCTGCTCGCTGTTTGGCGATCGCGCCCAATCGCCGGTCACTTCGCCCGCGATGTCCACCGCGAAGCCATCATCGGTCGCCTCGCCCACGCCGCCGGCCGGCAGCGACGAGGCGCCTGCGCGCGCAGCCGTGCTGGCGCTCGACCCTCAGCCGCCGATGCAATTCCGCTGCGGCGAGCAGACCGTCACCTTGCGCCATTTCGGCGAACTCTCGACCCTGGAGGCGGCGGGGCGCACCTACACCCTGCATCCGGTGCGCACCGCGTCCGGAGCGAGGATGGTGTCGGTCGACGATGACCGCACCTCGATCCGGGTCAAGGGCGATGCGGCGATGCTGGAACTGGCCGGCGTGGTGCAGCCCGAATGCCGGCTGGTGGGCGAGAAGCCACTGTTCCGCGCCGTGGGCAACGAGCCCGGCTGGCGGCTGGACGTGCGCGCGGATGGGCTGTCGCTGCTGCTGGACAATGGCGACACGCACGTGTTCGCCCCCAGCCCGCTGGTGGTCAACGGCAACGGCATGCGCAGCTACGAGGCCGTGTCCGCCGGCGGGCCGCTGACCGCGGTTGTGTTCGCGCACCACTGCGTCGACAGCATGAGCGGCATGCCGCACCCGAGGACGGTGGAGGTGCGCTGGCAGGACCGGGTGCTCAAGGGCTGCGGCGGCGACCCGGCCGAACTGCTGCAGGGCGGTCCGTGGGAGGTGGTGGAGATCGACGGCAAGGCGGTGGCCGATCCCACCCGCGTTACCGTCGATTTCGCGCCCGAAGGCCGGCTTGCCGGCAGCACCGCGTGCAACCGCTACTTCGGCAGCTATGCCCTGTCGGGCGAGGGCCTGCGCCTGTCGCCGCTGGGGGCGACGAAGATGGCGTGCGAGCCGGGCGCGATGGAGGAGGAGCGCCGCTTCATCGAGGCTGCCGGCCGCATCACCGGCTTCGCGCTCGCGGCCGACGGCAAGCTGGTCCTGCGCGCCGGCGACCGCGCGCTGATGCGCGCCCGACGGCGGTGAGATCGCGGCTCGCGCCGCTCCCACACAAGGCGCACGCCGTGAAATCTCGACTTACGGCGCGCCCGAAGGCGCGAGCAGCCGCTCCACGGTGGGAGCGACCGCAGTCGTGAATGTGTGCCTGCCGCAATGGACGGCAGGGGTTCAGCCGCGCTTGGCGCGGGCGGCTTCCACTTCGTCCGGCCGGATGCGCGCGGCCAGCTTGTCGAGCACGCCGTTGACGAACTTGTGGCCGTCGGTGCCGCCGTAGCCCTTGGCGAGCTCGATGGCCTCGTTGATCACCACGCGGTAGGGCGTGTCGATGTTGTGGCGCAGCTCGTAGGCGCCGAGCAGCAGGATCGCGTGCTCGATCGGCGACAGCTCGGCCAGCGGGCGCGACAGCAGCGGCTCGAAGTGGCCGCGCAGCTCGTCGGCGCTGCCGATCGCGCCACGTAGCAGACTGACGAAGAGCTCGCGATCGATCTTGTCGAGGTTCTCGGTCTCGGATTCCAGGTGGCGCTGCACCGTGGTCATCGTGTTGGCCGACAGCAGCCATTGATACACGCCCTGCAGCGCGAGCTCGCGCGCGCGGCGGCGGGCCATCTTGCTGGTCGGGTTGGGGGTGCCGGCGCCCTCGGGGGCCGGGCTGGTGTTGTCCGTGTCGCTCATCGCACCGCCTTCAGCAGGTTGGCCATCTCGACCGCGGCGCGCGCGCAGTCGGCGCCCTTCTCGCGCATGCGCGCGATCGCCTGGTCGTCGTTCTCGGTGGTCAGCACGCCGTTGGCGATCGGCAGGCCGGTGTCGAGGCCGACGCGGGTCACGCCCGCGCCCATCTCGTTCGAGACCAGCTCGAAGTGGTAGGTCTCGCCGCGGACCACCGCGCCGAGCGCCACCAGCGCGTCGTACTTGGCGCTCCGGGCCATGGTCTGCAGCACCAGCGGGATCTCGAGAGCCCCGGGCACGGTGACGATGCGGATGTCGCCGCGCGCGACGCCTAGCGCGAGCAGCTCGTCGGTGCACGCCGACAGCAGGCCTTCGCAGATGTCGAGGTTGAAGCGCGCCATGACGATGCCGACGCGAACGCCGGCGCCATTCAGGTTGGGGTCGGTCTCGGCGATGCCGTCGTAGCGGGCGCCCTGGCGGGCGTTTTCGGGTTGGTTGCGTTGCATGCGGTTCTCTTTGATTCGATCAGTTCTTGTCGACGAAGCCGGTGATCTCGAGGCCGAAGCCCGTCATGCTCGGGATCTTGCGCGGGCTGGCGAGCAGGCGCATCTTGCCGACGTTCAGCGTGCGCAGGATCTGGGCGCCGACGCCGAACAGGCGCGCGTCCCACTTCACCGGGCGGTCCTGGGTGCCGTTGAGGCTGGCGAGCAGCTCGCGGCCCGACATCGGGCGGTAGAGCAGCACGATCACACCGGCTTCGGCGGCGGCCAGCGTCGCCAGCGAATCGTTGACCGGGAAGCTGTGGCGGTTGCTCGTGAGGTCGAGGAAGTCGACCACCGAGATCGGCTCGTGCACCCGCACCAGGGTCTCGCGCGCGGGCGTGATGTCGCCGCGCGACAGCGCGAAATGCACGTCGCCCGAGGTCTTGTCCTCGAAGGCCGACAGGGTGAAGCGGCCGTGGGCGGTGTCGACTTCCTTTTCGCTGACCTTCTCGACCAGGTGCTCGGTGGCGGCGCGGTACTCGATCAGGTCGCGGATGGCGCCGATCTTGAGGCCGTGTTCCTTGCCGAACTCGACGAGGTCGGGCAGGCGCGCCATGGTGCCGTCGTCCTTGAGGATCTCGCAGATCACCGCGGCGGGTTCCAGCCCGGCGAGCTGGGCGAGGTCGCAGCCGGCTTCGGTGTGGCCGGCGCGGATCAGCACGCCGCCCTTCTGCGCGGTGAGCGGGAAGATGTGGCCGGGGGTGACGATGTCGTCCGGCCGGGCGTGGCGGCCGACGGCCACCTGCACGGTGCGTGCGCGGTCGTGCGCCGAGATGCCGGTGGTGACCCCGGTCGCGGCTTCGATCGACACGGTGAAGGCGGTGCCGTGCGGGGTGCGGTTGTCGCGCACCATCTGCTGCAGGCCGAGCTGGCGGCAGCGCTCGTCGGTGAGCGTGAGGCAGATCAGGCCGCGGCCGTGCTTGGCCATGAAGTTGATTGCTTCCGGTGTCACGAATTCGGCTGCCATCACGAGGTCGCCCTCGTTCTCGCGGTCTTCTTCATCGACCAGGATGACCATCCTGCCGGCCTTGATGTCGGCGATGATCTCGGTAATCGGCGCGAGTGCGCTCATGCTGTGTCCTTTGTGTGCGTTCTGGCTGGCCGTGCGGCGCGGCATGGAGGCAAGGCGGAGGCGATCAGTGCTGCACCGCGTCTTCCCGCTTCCATTCGAGCATGCGCTCGACGTAGCGGGCGATGAGGTCGATCTCGAGATTGACCCTGCTGCCGGCCTGTAGATGCTTGAGGTTGGTCATCGCCACCGTGTGCGGGATCAGGTTGATCCAGAAGTCGCGGCGCTCGACGCGATTCACCGTCAGGCTCACGCCATTGACGGTGATCGAGCCCTTCTTCGCGATATAGCCGGCAATCGCCGCGGGGGCGCGGATCACCAGCTCGTGGCTCTCGCCGATCGGCGCGAACTTCACCACCTCGCCGACGCCATCCACGTGCCCGGTGACCAGGTGGCCGCCGAGGCGGTCCGCCAGGCGCAGCGCCTTCTCCAGGTTCACCTCGTTGCCCACCGCATCGAGGCCCACGGTGCAGTTCAGCGTCTCGCGCGAGACGTCGTACTTGAGCAGCGCGCCGTTCATCTCGACCACGGTCAGGCACACGCCGCTGTGCGCGATGCTGTCGCCGACGATGACGTCGGTGAGATCGAGCCCGTTGGTGTCGACGCCGAGGCGGATGCCGTCTGCGAGCGGCTCGATATGTTCGATGCGGCCGACGGCCGCGACGATGCCGGAGAACATGAAGGGTTTGAACCGTAAGGGGAAAGGCCGGATTGTAGGGGAAAAACCCCCGACTCGCTTACAGCGCCCGGTCCAGTACCGTCGCGAACGGCTCCGCCTTCATGAAGCCCACGACGCGCAGGCCCTCGCGTTCCTTGCCTGCCGCGTCGAAGAAGATGATCCCCGGCGGCCCGAACAGCCCGAAGCGCTTGAGCAGCGCCTTGTGCTCGTCGTTATTGGCGGTGACGTCGGCCTTGAGCAGCAGCATCCGGCCCATGCGCTCGGCCACGCGCGCGTCGCTGAAGGTGAAGCGCTCCATCTCCTTGCACGACACGCACCAGTCGGCATAGAAGTCGAGCATCACCGGGCGATCGGTTTGCGCCAGGCGGGCGTCGAGTTCGGCGATGGAGCTCACCTTCTCGAACTGCGGCACGTTCACCGGCGCCGCGGGCTGGGCGCGCAGCACGGCGAGCGGCTGCAGCGGGTCGCGCGAGCCGGCGAGCGCGCCTATCAGCATCGCCGCGCCGGCCAGCAGCAGCACCACGCCCACGCCCTTCCAGAAGCGTTGCCAGCCCTTGGCCTGCGGCGGCAGCGGGTCGATCGCGTGCAGGAAGATCGCCGAGAACAGCAGCAGCGCCGCCCAGCCCAGCATCACCGCCATGGCCGGGATCACCGGCGTGATCATCCACAGCGCGACCGCCAGCAGCATCACGCCGAAGGCCTTCTTCACCCCTTCCATCCACGGCCCGACCTTGGGCAGCAGGCTGCGCGAGGCCACGCCCACCGCCAGCAGCGGCGCACCCATGCCCAGCGCCATCACGAACAGCGCCCAGCCACCGAGCACCGCATCGCCGGTCTGGGCGATGTAGAGCAGCGCGCCGGCCAAGGGCGCCGCCACACAGGGGCCGACGATCAGTGCCGACAGCACACCCATCACCACGACGCCACCCAGGCTGCCGCCCTTCTCGTGGCTAGCGGTGCTGGCGAGCCGGCTCTGCAGCGCGGAGGGCAGTTGCAGCTCGTAGAAGCCGAACATCGACAGCGACAGCAGCACGAAGACGAGCGCGAACACCGACAGCACCCACACGTTCTGCAGCGCGGCCGACAGCATCGTGCCGGTGACGCCGGCGGCGACGCCGGCCGCCGCGTAGGTCACCGCCATGCCGAGCACGTAGGCCAGCGACAGCACGAAGGCGCGCATGTGCGACACCTTGTGGCCTTGGCCGACGATGATGCCCGACAGGATCGGGATCATCGGGAAGGTGCACGGCGTGAACGCCAGCAGCAGGCCGAAGCCGAAGAAGCTGAGCAGGATCAGTGGCACGCTGGCGCCGGCGAGCAGGCGGGCGATGTCGCCGGTCTCGTCGCTGGAGACGGCGCTGGTGGTCTGCGCTGCGTCGGCGTTCGTGCCCGCGGCGGGCGCTGCCGGGGCGCTCGATGCGACACTGGATGCGCCTGCCCCGCCGCCGAGCACGCTGTCGAGGAAGCTGCCGCCGGATTTCTTCGGCGGTGCAGTGAGGTCGATCGACGCCTGCTGGGTGGTCGGCGGATAGCAGATGCCGCCGTCCCAGCAGCCCTGCACGGTGGCGAACAGCTCGAAGCGGGTGACGCCCTCGGGCGCCTGCACCGGCACCAGGATGCGCAGCTCGTTGCGGTGGGTTTCCACCTCGCCGAAAAAGGCGTCCTTATGCTTCTTGCCCAATGGCTTCTCGGGCGTGCCGAAGGTGACGCTCGCCGGCTCGGCCTCGAAGCGGAACTTGTCGCCGTAGAGGTAGTAGTCCTTGGCGACCTCGAACACCACCTCCACCGTCTGCGCATCGAGCGCCTGCGCGCGCATCGCGAAGGCTTTCTCGGGTGCGATCGGGTTGGCGTGGGCCGCGGGCGCCAGCGCAAGAAGGCTCGCCAGCACGGCGAAGAGCCAGACCAGGCGGTGCAGGGTGAAGGAGGGCAGCATCGGGAGGGACATCGGAATCTGGCGCAGTGAACGTATGGGCAGGTGGGCGGGCCGGGCTGGCTGCGGAATCAATGGCGCCGAATCAATGCGGTCAGGCTCGATCGATCCGGGCGCAGCGGGTTCAGCCCCCTGTTTCGACAGCGACCCAGTCGAGGTAGGCCGGCAAGCCGTGCTCAACAGGGACCGCCACGATTTCGGGAAGTTCGTACGGGTGACGCGCGCGGATCGCGGCTTCCAGCTCGGGGTAGCGCGCGCGCGTGGTCTTCATCAGCACCGGCACCTCGCTCGCGGTCTCGATCACGCCCTGCCAGCGATAGACCGAGGTGCACGGCGCCAGCACGTTCGCGCACGCCACCAGCCGCGCCTCGACCAGTGCCGCAGCCAGCGCGGTGGCGCTGTCGTGGTCGGGCAGGTTGGTGAAGACCAGCAGCACGCGCGGGTCGTCGGAGCGGGTGGGAGTGGTTGCGGACATGGGCAAATGGGCAGGCGGCGGTCAACGGCCGGTATTGTCCCAGAAAGCCCGCGTCGCCGATCTGTGCAGGATCAAGCGCGTGCGGCGAGTCGCACCCGGATCAGGGCGCTGTCCCGATCCGCCCGGCCAGACTCAGCGCGTCTCCGTCAACGCGCATCACGATGATCTCGCCCGCCGCCGGGAACACGCCCGCTAGCGCGGTGATGTTCACCTGGTGCGTCACCAGCACCAGCGGCTGTTGGCCGCGCGCCTGTTCGGCGATCAGCGCGCGGGCGGCGCGGGTGTGCTGCGCTTCGTCGCCGCGATCGGCAAAGAAGGAGTTGAGCCCGGCGAAGGGCGTGACCTCGCCCAGCGCCAGCGCGCGTGCCGTATCCAGGCAGCGGCACCACTGGCTGGAGAACACCGCCGCCGTGTCGATGCCGTTGGCGCGAAAGCGCTCGCCGATCGCGCGCGCCTGCGCCCGGCCGGCGGGCGCCAGATTGCGCTGGGTGCGGCAGTCGTCGACGCGAAACCCGGGCGGGTCGCCGGTGCCCGGCGCCAGCGCGTGGCGGATCAGCGCGACATGGCCACCATCGCGCAGCGCCGCCCACAGCGCGGCCTCATCGGCCTGGGTCTGGGCGGCGGCGGACAGGGGGAGGAGCAGGAACAGGCAAACGAGCAGGCGTCTCATGGGGAAGGCTCCGGCGTGGCTGACCCCTCATGGACCGCTGCTGTCAGGCAAAGGTGCCGGGCCAGGGGTGCGGCAGGATTCGGCGCAGATCAATCGAGTCTGCCCCCGGTTGATTTGCCGTTGATTTGCGCATTGCCGCCCCTGCATGCGGCCGCTATGCTCGATACGGCAAACCCGACGCGCTTCGAGGAAGACCATGAGCCTGCCCCAACCCAAGATCCCTTTCGGTCCCGACGATTATCTCGCCTGGGAACAGGACCAGCCGTGCCGTAATGAATACGTCGATGGCGAGGTCTTTGCCATGAGCGGTGCGTCGGATGCGCACGGGACGGCAGCGGGTAATCTTTTCGCCGCGCTGCACGGTCATCTGCGCGGCAAACCCTGCAAACCCTTCATCTCCGACATGAAGGTCCATGTCGAAGTCGCCAACAGCTTCTTCTACCCCGACATCCTCGTCACCTGCGACCCGCGCGACCGCGCGCCCGAAGCCAGTCACGTGAAGCACCACCCCGCCCTGGTCGTCGAAATCCTGTCTCCGACCACCGAAGCCTACGACCGCGGCAACAAGTTCGCTGCCTACCGCACGCTGGCCTCGCTGCAGGAATATGTGCTGGTCTCAACCGAACAGCGCCGCGTCGAGGTCTTCCGGCGCGATGAAACCGGGCACTGGGTGCTGTACCCGTTCGCGCTGGACGAGGAACTGGAACTTGCCAGTGTCGATTTCCGCTATCCGGTGGCCGACGTGTTCGAGGGCGTCGAGGACCAATAGTCTCGCTGCCTCAAAGCCTTAGAAAAACGGGAGGCCGTCGCCCGTGCGGCGCCGCCCGCCTGGAGCCGCGTTACAGCGTCTTGTGCGTCCCGTCGCAATACGGCTTGTTGGCCGTGTGCTTGCAGCCGCACAGGAACACCGTTTCGGTTTTCTCGGCAGTGAAGGCGGTGGGCGCAAACCCCGTGCCCTTGTGCGAACCATCGCAGAAGGGCTGGTTCTTGCTGTGGCCACAGGCACACCAGAAGTACTTCTTGCCCGCCTCGAGCTCGACGGCATAGGGCGCTTTCTGGGCGATGTGAGGCTCTTTCTTCTCGGTCATGGTCCGGTCTCCGCTGGGGTGAGGGGTGTGCGCCGCGCCGGCCTGGCGCGCGGCCAGGGGTGCAGCGCCAGTCGTGCCGCCTAGACCGAGTGCGGCGAAAAGGCCCGCAGCTCGCCTGGCTTGCGCAGCATCTTGTCGACGTCGGCGAGGTGCAATTCCTCGGCGTGGATCATCTGGCGTGCATATTCCTCGAGCGCCACCGAACGCCCTTCCACCAGCGCCAGCAGCTCGCGGTACAGGCCGAGCGCCTGGCACTCGGTCTCCAGCGACTCGCGCAGGATCGCGCCGACGTCGTGCTGGTGCGAGTCGAGCAGCGCGCCGATGCCCAGCGAGGGATAGGCGCCGAGCGTGGTGATCCACTCGCCGGCCTGGCGCGCGTGCAGCAGCGACTCGTCGGCCTGGGCGTTGAGCCACGACACGATGGGGATGCGGCCGAAGCCGAACACGAGGAAGGCGTAGTGCGTGTAGCGCACCACGCCCGCCAGCTCCGCCTCGAGGATGCGGTTGAGGACGCCGACCGCGGCGTCCCTGTCGAGCTCTGCCATGTCTGTCTCCGTTGTCGTTGTGCGAGGCCGGCGTGCCGGTCCTGTCACTGTAGTCGACGGCATGTCGTGTGCAAGCGTGCGCCGGCCAGGAGATCATCCTCGCCAAGGCGGGCAAGCCCTACGCACGCCTCGTGCCGCTCGCCCCCGACGAGGGCACGGTCCGCAAGCCGGGCCGCCTGGCCGGCGGCTAGGCGGTCGATCCCTGCGACCCGTTCGACCGCATGCTGGCCGCGCAGGCCGAGCTGGAAAGGCTGGTGCTCGTGACGCGCGATCCGGCGTTCGGGATGTTCGCGGTCGAGACGTGCTGGTGAGAGGCGGAGTCGTGCCAGCGGGAGGGGTTAGGCGAGTATATGAAAGACCTGACCCCCATCCTCTCTCAAGGCGCAGCCAGCGGTCCGCTTGCGGCTCGAGTCCTTGCCGGGATCGGCGGTCGTGCTTTCGCCCATCGTGCTGGGCGGACTCCAGACCGGGGTGGAAAAGAGCGCACAGGCCGAGCGCAACCGGGCGCCCCTGGACGAGGTGGTGGCGGGGCTCGCGGTGCCGCCGCTCGACGCTGCGACGAGTTCGCACTACGCACGGATTCGCGCCGGGCTCGAGCGGCAAGGCACGCCGATCGGCGGCAACGATCTGTGGATCGCCGCGCAGGCGCTTGCACTCGGTGCCGTGCTGGTGACGGACAACGTCAGGGAGCTCAGCCGCGTTCCAGGCCTGGCGGTCGAGAACTGGCTGTCGCCGTGACTGAGGAGGCCGGGGGCCGGGGAAAAGCCTCTGCTCCGCTCACGCCGCCGGCGGCACCCTGTGGAGTCGTGCCCATTTGCTAGACTGACGGCGTACTGTCTCATGAGGTGACGCAAATGCACCCGATGATCGAATCCCACCGCGAGGCGCTGCGTGCGCTGGCGCGACGCCATGGCGTGCGCTCGATCAAGGTGTTCGGCTCGATGGCGCGTGACGACGCCGACGCATCCAGCGATGTCGACCTGCTGGTCGAAACCGCTCCCGACACCTCGGGCTTCGTGCTCGGGGCATTGTTGATGGACGCGCAGGACCTGCTCGGGCGCCGCGTGGACGTGGTGACCGAGAAGTCGCTTCACCCGCTGATGCGCGATCGAATCCTCAACGAGGCGCAGTCATTGTGATTCTTGCCGCATGAAGCCGAGTCTCGAGGCCGACAAGGTCAACCTTGCCCGCATGCTGGAGTGCGCTGGCCGCATCGACGAGTACGTCCGTGGCGACTAGGCACGCTTTCGCGCGTCACGGCTGATTCAGGATGCGGTCGTTTGCAATCTGCATACGCTGGCGGAGTCGAGTCAGCGTTTGACCGATGAGATCAAGGCGAGCGAGCCGGACGTGCCATGGCGCGCGATATCCGCCTTCAGGAACATCCTGGTGCGGGACTATCTGGCGATCGACGTCGATGCGGTCTGGCTGATCGTGGATCCGGAGTTGCCGCGGCTGCGTGCAGCGCTGGAAAGGATGGAGAAGCGCTCGCCAGTGGTATGAGGGGCGAGTTGGGCGGCGGTTGCGTCAAGAAAGAGGAAGCCCGCCGGGCGTGAGCGCGGCGGGCTTCGGGTGAGGCGAGGAGGGGTAGGTGAGTAAATGAAAGACCTGACCCCTGTTCCTGAAAATCTCAAAAAGGCCATGTCATTCGAGTGCGATGGCCCTGGGGTCTGTCCCCAATGGCACTACCTTAAGAGCGCCATCTCATGCATATGTCGTTTATTGAGAAGCTCGCGGCGCACTTCCTGCCGGGGCTGCGTGAGCAGTCTGCGTGGCTTTGGTCGTCGCTTGACGGCGCGAGGTTCAACACGTCCAGGCCGATGAGGCAGCCGCATTTGGGCGATGCCGGCGAGCAGAGATGCGCGACAGACGCCCAAGCGGCCGCGAGGACAATGGCGCAGCGTCTCCTCGAAGGCGCGCAGCAATTGCAGCGCGCCCTTGAAGCTGAGCTCGCGTGGCAGCACGTGCCCGAGTTGCGCCGCCTGGGCCATGACCGCACGTACCAGGTTGTAGGCGAGCAGGTGAACGGCGATTTCCTTTTCCACCATCTGCGGGCTCTTGCAGCGCAGCACGTCCATCTGCATGACAGCCTTGATCGAGCGCAGGTCCAACTCGACCTGCCAGCGCGCCCGATAGAGCTCGACCAGTTCGTGTTTGGCCACGGCATGGGCGTCGAGCAGACTGGAAACCAGCGTCCAGCCGCCGGCGCGCACCTCGCGCATGAGCAGCGTGTCGGGCATCAGGGCGTAATCGGCTTCACTCATCCAGGGCGGGCGCTTGGGCCGCGGCCAACTTACCACGTGATCTCGCACGCCCAAGCGCCGGCCGCAACGAAAGTCGCTGTGTCGGCGCTGGTGTTGTCGAATGACCACGTCGATGCCCAACTGCATCAACCTGGCGATCATGAAATAGCCTGCGTAACAGCGGTCGGCGATCACCACGTCGCCGGGCCGAAGCTGCTGAGCCAGCGCCCACATCAACGCCGTCTCGCCCGTCTCTTTGCCCTCGCACGGTCCACACGCCCACTCGAGTACCGCCCCGCACGACAGCGACACGATGGCAACCAGTCGCGCCAGCGGAAAGCCCAAGCCGGGCTTCTGTTCGCGGTTCTGCGGGAAGCGCGCCTGATTGGGCGCCGTATCGGGCATCGACACGGTCGTCCCGTCGACCAGCTTCACCGGTCTGCCGCGCCACAACCAGGCCGCTGGCTGGCCAGCGCTAAGCCGCGCACCCACCTCGCGCCCGAGCCGATCGATGAACGGGAGCCGCAACCGTGCGCGCGCCTTGCAGTACGCCGTCCGGATAGCGTGCCGTCTTGCGCTGCCCCTGGCGGACGGCGAAGGCGGGCGCGAAGAACGGGAGC
>JAANMX010003419.1_pt1 | contig 14003 bp, 14 predicted proteins | sample 7279681 | NCBI WGS metagenome assembly JAANMX01 (sample SAMN14094542, study PRJNA606508) | bioreactor metagenome | isolation source: A lab-scale SPAN reactor treating ammonium-rich wastewater day 351 | place: Ireland: Galway | collected 2018-01-01
GGGCAGGGTGCGCGCGTGCAGGCGCTGTTCAAGCTCCGGCAGCAGCGCGGCGACGTCCACGGCCTGCGCGGAAGGCGACTGGCCGTGTAGCGCTGTGTGGACGTCCTTCGCCCGCGCGCCCCGCACCACCACGTCGCGGTCGTGCGGCGTCTGCATCAACGCATGCAGCCAGCGCGGCCAGTCGATGCCCGGGACCGGAGGCAGGTCCTGTGAGCGTCGCCCCAGCTCCTCGTCGAGGGTCTCCCGCCGCACCTTGCCTTCGCTCTGCCAGCGCTGGTAGTCGCTGCGCGGCAGGAACATGCGCGCGTGGAACAGCTCCGCGCCGCGACGCACCGCCTGCTCGAACGGCATGCTCTCGAGGCCGTAGAGCGGGTTGTGGTGAATGAAGGTCCGCATCGGCCAGAAGAACGGCACCGGCTCACCCGCCACATAGGCGGTCGAGCGCACCCGCAGACGCCGGCCGAGGTTCAATGCATCCACCATGACCATCCTCCGATCGAAGCCAGCACCGCGGCAACGGCAGTAAGCATGAGCCCCAGGCCCGCGCCGTATGACAGATCGACCGTTCCCGCAGGACGCGGCCATTCGCGCCCGAACAGGCCGTGCTGCCATAGCAACGCGGCCGCCCAGCTCCACAGCAACCACACCGCGAGCACGACGGCCGCCAGGCCAACAGGAATCTGCTGCAACACCGCAAGCATGGCGAAGAATCCAGGGAACGGCGGCGCCGCCAGCGCCGCGAGCAGGGTCAGCACCCACGCGAGGGTCAGGCGCGGAAAAGCCGGACCGATGCGTCCACGCAGGCCGAGATAGGCCCCCCCGAAGCGGCTGCTCAGGCCGGAACCGAGAATCATCAGCACCGCGGCAGGGATCGTCATCGCCAGAGCCACGAACAGGAGGGTCTTCCCGTGCAGGCCGTGCAGCCAAGCCAGCCACACCAGCGGCCAGACCGAAGTGGCCTGCAACCGCGCCCAGATGAACACCTCCTGCACCGAAAGCAGTCGCCAAGCGTAGAGCAGCGCGGTGAACGCCGCCAATAGTTGCAGCGGAAGGATGTATTGCTCAGGCGGCGGCGCCGCCTGGTTGAGCAGCCACGCGCCCGCGGCGGGGAAAGCCAGAAGCACCGGAACACGCAGCCAGACGGGCAGCACCTGGAGCCCGGCGTTGAACAACATGCTCAGGGGAAACAGCGGCAGAAGGATCAAGGCAAGGAGCAAAGCGATCATGGCGGTCAGACCCAACGCAGCCAGATGTTCACCCGCTTGGTCGCGCTCAGCGTGCCGCGCGCCAGTTGGGTGTAGATGTAGGACACGTAGAACTCTCGCGAAAACAGGGCGTAGAGATTGAGGTAGATGGCGTTCCACCGCGTGCCGGGCTTGCCCTCGAACTCGAGGGAGTGGGTATAGAAGGTGGCCAGCCAGGAACCGACAAGCGCGACCGTGACGAGCACCACGAGAATGTCAAAAGCCAGGACATTGATGCTCGCCGCGGCATAGATGGCGTCGCGCAACTCCTCGTCCGGGTAGAGGAAGCTCTCGAACGTATGAGCGATCAGTGTGTAGCCCACCACCACGATGAAAAAGGACAGGAGGACCATGGTCAGTGTGCGCAACGGACTCTCACTGGGCATTTTATGAATGGAAAAGAACAGTTGCGCACCGGTGACCCAGCCGAAGAACAGCAGCACCACGGAACCCTGCTTGTGGAAGAAATCCGCCGCCACCATCCCATGTGACAGACCCAGCACCAGCGCCGGCACCAATACGGTGGCGAGCGCGGCCCACAGCCATGGCACTTTCTGGACTTCGCGCAGGGGACGGCGCTCGACCACGAAGCTGTAGATATCATCGGGCGGCACGCCATCGTCGCGGCGGCTGTCGCCGATCACGTTGCCCGCGTTGAGAAACAGCGTAGCCTTGAACAGTCCATGCGCGATGAGATGATAGACGGCGAGCGAAAATGCACCCAGCCCGCATTCCATGATCATGAAGCCCATCTGCCCCATGGTGGAATAACCCAACGATTTCTTGACGTCATTCTGCGTGAGCATCAGCGCCGAGCCGATCAGCGCCGTCACCAGCCCGACGACGAACGCCAGGTGCAGCGCGTCGGGCGCGTGAACAAACACCGGCGCGAAGCGGTTGAACAGAAATCCGCCGGCGTTGACGATGCCCGCATGCATCAGGGCCGACACCGGCGTTGGACCGTCCATCGTATAGGGCAGCCATGTATGCAGCAGGAACTGCGCCGAGCGGGCAAACGCCGCGAGCGCCAGCAACAGCGCCACCAGCGGCACCACCGCTACTCCGCCGAGCTGCATACCCGGATTGGCGGTGATCCGCGCGAACAGTTCCGGCAACTCGGCGGTGCCATAGCCATGCCACAACAGCAACGCCGCGCCCACCATCGGCAGATCGCCCACGCGATAGGTCAGGAAGGTCCACAAGGCATAGCGGCCGCTGGCCTTGCGGGTCGTATCGAAGCCGAGCAGGAAGAACAGCAGCACCCCGATCAGGAACCAGGCTGCCAGCAGCGTGAGCAGATCGGCGGCGGTCACCATCAACAGGATGACAGCCGTCATCAGGTCCAGCATGGCGAAAAACCGCACGTAGCCAGGCTCGTCGGCCATGTAGCGCACGGAGTAGACATGCACCACCAGGCTGATGGCAGATACCAGCACCGCCATCGCCACGGCGAGGTTGTCGAGCATGAGAGCCGCGGGCCCGAGCCGCGCCACTGTCACATCGCCCTGCGGGGCACGCAGCACCGCCACCAGCAAAACCACTGAGACCACGCAGGTGACAGCCGTCATCGCCACGCTGAGGCGCGCCGCCCGTGCTTGCTGACCAGATCCTGCCAGCGGGGCCACTATCGCCGATAGTACCGGGAGCGCCGGCAATACCACCAGACACCAAGAGACCCATTGATCCACGGCAACACTCCTTGTTGAATCGGGATGGCGCGATGTCGAAGCAGTCGAGAGGGCCCCCTGCTCCAGCTGGCCGGAGCAGACCGACGTGGGGCATCATATAAGGAAGTATCGAATAAGCAGAAATTTGAATTTCTTATTCAACCCCCAAAGTAAGCTAATATAATTTGACCCTGACGCTCATTGAATCGTTTTTCAAGCAAGAGAACTACCATGGCTAAATACGTCGGACTCGATCAAGACACGCACGGGATAACCGCGCTCGGGCGAACCGTGCTCGATGCGCGCGTTTTCGGACTCATCCCCGAAACGCAGGATTGCGCGGGCTGGGACGCCGGGCAGATGCAGGCGCTGATGGGTAAGGTGAACCACCTTTGGGATCAATATGGTAACGTTCCCAGTGCGTTACCGCCAGAACTAGCCGAACGCCACGATCGCGTTTATACCGAGGCCATCGCACGCGCCAAGGCGCGCGGCTGGAACGCAGAACTGGACGACAACGATTAGCCGAAATGAACCTGCCTGCCCCCGCCGAGTTCAGATCAGGCTTTTGCACGATCAGACTGGTGAGTTGCGGATGACGAGCGCCGCATGACGGTGTGTGACGACGCGTCGCATCACCTCAAGCTGGCCAGGCCCATTCAAAGTCTGACAACGAAGGGCCCTCGTACTCAAACGGCGCGAAAGTTCCTGGATATGCTACAAGGCCACGCATCATGAGCGTTCTGGAAGTCTATGTGTATGTGATCCCGTTTCTGGTGATCTCCGCTACCATTGGCGCGGTTTTGTGGAATCGACGGAAGATCAACCGCGCCCGCGCGTCCGCCCCCAACAAAAAGCCTGAAGATGAGAGCCTTTCCGCCTCTGACTGAACTCAAAGTCCCTCACCGCTTCAGGGAAGTGGTGAATGGCTTTATCTTCATGTTTTGACGCGTTTTCTTCACGCAAACCAGATTCCATCCTCGGGTCAAGCCCGAGGACATGCTTCGCTCGAAAACGTTATAGAAGCGAAACTCTGGCAAACCGCCGAAAAAGGAACAATGTTTCCGTATTCACGCGAACCGGTATCCGGCCCCAAGTCCGATCCGGGACATTCTTCACGCGAGGGTGCTGTCTTCAGTTGCCAGATGAAATGGGTCCCGCCGCGCGTACGACGCAAGTCAAAGCGGCTCGTCAGTGAACCGTCATCCAGGCCCGCGCATCGCGTTGCGCCATGACGATCTCGGTCTCGGACATCAGCGCGGCAACTTCGCGGCGCATCGCGGCCGCTTCAGCGTGTCCCTTGAGGGCGGCAAGATTGAACCATTTATGCGCGGCCACCAGATCGACCAGACCAGCACGACCGCTCGCCCAGTACAGTCCCCGCTCGAAAAGAATATCCTGAATTGCGTCAGCGCTCACCGGCACCGCCGTCTCGAAGTCGATCTGCCCCTGAAACATCCCTCTGTTCCCCTTTTTTGCCGCCCTGCTTCGAGTGCGGCCCATCCACCTGTCAGCGCCCCGCTGGATCCAACCGCCGTTCGCCGGCGTGCCGTCCAGACACACGGATCATGAAGGTGAAATTTGAAGAGCAGTTTAAGTATCGCGATGAATCGAACGTGAACGTCATCGGCGGACAGCTATCACTTCGGATCAGAAAACCCTTATATAACAAGGGTTTTCGTCATTTCACACGATTCGGTTTACTGTGAGATTTGGCAAACCGCTAACCATCGTTACAGCCCGGGTCCAAGGCGCGCGAGCAAAGGCGCTATCCGGGACGATGCCGTCAGCATCATCACGATCCGCAAGGCTTCCAGCAGCCGCTCTATTGTAAGACGGGAAATGACGACGCGAGAGCTATAGCGTCTTCGCGCGAAGAACGTCCCCGGGCTCGACCCGTGGATGGGTATACCGGTTCACGCGAAGAAGACGCGTCAAATCAAATCCGGTAGCGCGCCCCTGATTTGATCAGAAGCGAAGAAAGCTTGATAGCCGAGCCAGCGGCAGGACGAGGGCGTCGGTGAACACGTCAGGACCAACTCTCACCGCAGCCTGAGCCGCCAGTGATCGCGGACTTGGTATCCGCGCTGAAGAAGACCGGCGATGAGACTCACCGCGCTCTTCCTTCGGACCAGCTGTCGAGGAGGAACTCCGAAACAACGATCCGACCGTTTGACCTGATGTCTCGCCGACACCCTCTCTCGTCGTCGTCACCCGAACTGAAATCTGCCTGGAAGCAAACTGTCTCGGCCCCGACGACGTCACCGGCATCAAGCAGCCGGCGATTCCAAAGCGAGCTTACTTCTTCTTCTTGGCGACCTTCTTGGCGACCTTGCGGGTCTTCTTCGCAGTCTTCTTCACCGCGCTCTTCGTCTTCTTCACCTTCTTCGTCGTCTTCGCCTTGGCTTTCGCCTTCTTCGCCTTCTTGGCCATGTTGCCCTCCAGAGTGAGATGGCTTCGTCGCTGCATGCATTCGGGAATCGAAATGCACATCTTTCGAATACACCAACATCAAAAAAAAAACAGCGTCCCGCTTAAGGAAGTGTTGACATCTCACGGCGGCACGACAGTGGCGCACGCCAAGGTTATACGGAGACTCGTGAATGGACGGCACCGGCAAGCCACGGGAAACCCAAGCAGGCGTTTTTCGTGATTTCAAATAATGGCTGCGCCGCAACGATATTCTTAATTCAACAAACGGACGGCGGATGCTTGGCACGCATCACACTGACCAGCGGCGCCACTGAAATCGATATAGATGCGGACTCCGAGTCCTGACTTTTGGCAATAAAAATATTTTCGCCGATAACTTTGAAAGCCGCCTTCGGCGCCCGCTGCGGCGCATGTTTTCGCGAATCCTGAAATGCGATTCGCGAAAACCGATTCAGCTTTCCTACTCCGCCGACTGCTATCAGCATGGCCGGCGTACGCTTAAGCAAACGCAGTTCAATGATGAAGCAGCTTGATGGCTGTCCCCTCGGCCCGCGCGGCGTCCGTCGAAAACCATGCACCAGACAACGAGGCAGTCGGCGCGTCGATGCCGTCAAAGCGAGGAATGCAGCCGCGCGAGTTGAACCGGCAGCCGAAGGCTACAGACCAAGCCTGGTCTTGAGCAGATCGTTCACCGCCTGCGGATTGACCTTGCCGCCGGACGCTTTCATCACCTGACCGACGAACCAGCCGATCATCTGCGGCTTGGCGCGGACCTGTGCGACCTTATCCGGGTTGGCGGCGACGATGTCGTCGACCACCTTTTCGATCGCGCCCATGTCGGTGACCTGCTTCATCCCGCGAGCCTCGACCAGCACCCGTGGATCGCCGCCTTCGGTCCAGACGATCTCGAACAGATCCTTGGCGATCTTGCCGGAGATGGTCCCCTCGCCAATCAGGTCGATGATCGCAGCAAGCTGGGACGCCGACACTGGCGACGCCGCGATGCTCACGCCCTCTTTGTTGAGGCGTCCGAACAGTTCGTTGATTACCCAGTTGGCGGCGACTTTCCCGTCGCGTCGCGCGTTCGCAAGACCGGCCAGGACCGACTCGTAGAAGTTGGCGCTCTCATGCTCGCTGACCAGCACGGTGGAGTCATACGGTGTCAGGCCAAGATCCGCGATGAAGCGTCCCTTCTTCTGATCCGGCAACTCCGGCAGGTCGGCCTTCAGCGCATCGACGAAGGATTGCGAAAACTCCAGCGGCAGCAGGTCGGGATCCGGGAAATAGCGGTAGTCGTGCGCCTCTTCCTTGGAGCGCATCGCGCGGGTTTCGCCCTTATCCGGATCGAACAACCGCGTTTCCTGATCGATGCCGCCGCCGCCGTCTTCGAGAATGCCGATCTGCCGGCGCGCCTCGTGCTCGATCGCCTGACCTATAAATCGGATGGAGTTGACGTTCTTGATCTCGCAGCGCGTGCCGAAGGGTTCGCCCGGCCGACGCACCGAGACGTTGACGTCAGCGCGGAGGTTGCCTTTCTCCATGTCGCCGTCGCAGGTGCCGAGATAGCGCAGGATCGTCCGCAGCTTGGTCACGTAGGCCCTGGCCTGTTCGGAGGAGCGCATGTCGGGCCTGGATACGATTTCCATCAGCGCCACGCCGGAACGGTTCAGGTCGATCGCGCTCATGTCCGCGTGCTGATCGTGCAGGGACTTGCCGGCGTCCTGTTCGAGATGCAGCCGCTCGATCCCGACCACGAAGCTTGTGCCGTCGGCAAGATCGACCACGACTTCGCCCTCGCCGACGATCGGCGACTTGTACTGGCTGATCTGATAGCCCTGCGGCAGATCGGGATAGAAATAGTTCTTGCGGTCGAACACCGAGCGCAGGTTGATCCTGGCGTTCAGCCCCAGGCCGGTCCGCACCGCCTGGCGAACGCATTCCTCGTTGATGACCGGCAGCATTCCCGGCATCGCCGCATCGACCAGCGAAACATGGCTGTTGGGATCGCCGCCGAAGGCGGTGGAGGCGGCGGAGAACAGTTTTGCGTTGGAGGTGACCTGGGCGTGGACTTCGATCCCGATCACCATCTCCCACTCGCCGGTTGCGCCTTTGATCAGGTTGGACGGTTTGACAGGTGCGTTCATGCGCGGTTTTTACTCCGGGGCTCACGATTGGGAAACCCAATCTTTTATGTGCGAGGTCTCCGCTCGCTTACATACGTCCGGCGAACATGCGAAAGGCGGAGCTTGCCCGCAATGCGTCGCGACCTGCCGCGATCACCTCGTCCACCTGCTGCGGCGGCAAGTGGAATCGGGTCGGAACGGTCTCGAGGCGAGCGGCGCGCGCGGGATCGAGTTGATCGAAGCCGACCCGGCCGACAAAAAATTTAAGATCGCGACAGTTCCAGCCCGGGCGTGCCCCGTAACGCGCGCGCTCCGCCGCCGACAGGCCACAACGCCAACGGATCAGCCCCGCCTGCCAGTCACCCATGGTGCGCTCGAAAGCCGTGAAACCCGCGCCGACGCTGGCATCGATCGCGGTACTCGCCGCCGCCTTGACCAGATCGACGCCGCTTGGGCCTTCAATGGTATTGATCCAGTTGCCTGAAACGCCGGTCTTGGCGTCCACGACCACAACAAGTCCGCGCCGGATTTTGACGGCCTGCTCGGGTGACAGCGGTTCATAAGGCGTGCGCGCCGACAGTAGCGAGATGGTGAAACCGGACAGGCCGAAGTTGTCGACCAAACCGCCGTCGAGCAGCTTGATGAAGGGAATTTCGCCGTCATGATAGCGGCTGATGGCTTTGGCAAAGGCGCTCAGCATCGGCGGCGCATTGCGGTTGTCCCGCGCCTTCACGATCCAGTCCGGTAGCGGATCCTTGCATCGACCGGGAAAGGTCTGAATCACCACCGGCGCGAATGCGACAGGCACCGCCGCCGACGCCGCCACGGCGTTCGCCAGCGGATAGGAGGCGAGATCGCTGCACATCGCACTGAACGCGGTCGCTCCAAAAACGAAAGGTGTGCGATTGTAGATGTCGGAGGCGTTGATCCATACCCGCGGGCGCACCGTCCTTCGCAGATCGGCGAAGGTCGCGCCATGAAACAGGTTGGCGTCGAGCCAGCGCGGCAGCCCGCTGGAGTCGTTGATGCCGCCGGCGAACGCCCTGCCAAGCGTGGCGAGGTTGAGGTCGGTTTGAAGTCCCTCCTCGGCATTGCGCAGAAGAAACTTTTCACGGAAGTCGGCCATGGCCTCGCGCTTGCGCAACCCGAAATAGGCAGCGGTCACCGACCCTCCGGACACCCCGGAAATGAAATCGATACGGTCGATCATGGATGCGCCGCCGCGCACCGGCGTCTGCGCCAGTTCTTCCAGCACGCCGAAGGAAAAGGCCGCCGCCCGCGTACCGCCGCCTGAGAACGATAGCACCACCAGACTGTCGTCAGTGGCGGCCCGTTCTTCGAAGTTTTCGCGTAGCTGGCCTACGAGGTCGGCGCTGCTGCCCGGCTGGTTGACGGGCGCGTTCTGGATCGACGCGCAACCGAGCAGCAGCGCGCATAGTCCGATAACAGCAAATGCTGAACGCATGGTCGTGCAGGGGCCCCGCCAATCGCGCGCCGACTATGGTTCGTGACGCAGCGAATGGCAATCATCCCGACGATCTATCTACGGTCGTGGTCAATGCCGGTCGTGGTCAATGCCAGCGCCGCACCTGAACGGCGGCAAACCGGCAGGCAGCCAGCTTCTTCCGATACCGGCTAGCCGTTGCCGCCACCCAGCAATTCCGCGACGATCTGATTCCACTCGTCCTCGGACGAGCCCTTTCCAAATGGCTTGTCCGCGCGGCGGTACCAGTAAGCGGCGTTGCCGATCTCGCGGCCATCAAGCCTGTGCAGGTAGGCGTGGACCCATGCGGCCTCCGGCCCCACCACCGGCTGCACGATGACATGCGCCTTGTTCCAGTCGCCCTTGGCGGCCCACCACAAGGCCGCGAGCGGCACCGAAACGCCCTGCGGCGGCTCGGCGTTTGCCAAGCTGGCTTTGAAAGCATCCGGCGTCACCACCATACCTCCGGCGTAAAGCGTCCGGCGGCCTGTTCGATCACCTCACCGAGCGAGATAACCGCCTCCTCGTCGAACGGGCGGCCGATCAGTTGCAGCCCGAGCGGAAGCCCCTGGGCGTCCCTGCCCGCAGGCACGGCAATGCCCGGCAGACCGGCCATGTTCGCCGTCACCGTAAAGATGTCGTTGAGATACATCTCGATCGGATCGGAAGCAGTCTTCTCGCCGATGCCGAAGGCGGCGGACGGTGTTGCCGGAGTGAGGATCGCGTCGACCCCCGCCGCATAGCAATCCTCGAAGTCCTTCTTGATCAAGGTGCGAACCTTCTGTGCACGCAGGTAATACGCATCGTAGTAACCCGCGGACAAAACATAGGTTCCGATCATGATGCGACGGCGAACTTCCGCGCCAAAGCCTTTCGCCCGGGTGTTCTCGTACATCTCGACGATATTGCGTCCATCGGCGCGCGCGCCGTAACGGACGCCATCGTAGCGCGCGAGGTTGGAGGACGCCTCGGCCGGCGCGACGATGTAGTAAGCAGGCAACGCGTATTTCGTGTGGGGTAGCGACACCTCCACCAGTTCGGCGCCCGCCGCTTTCAGCCAATCGGCGCCCTGCGACCACAGCTTCTCGATCTCGGCGGGCATCCCGTCCAGCCGGTACTCTCTGGGAAGGCCGATCTTCATTCCCTTGACGGATTTGCCGACCGCAACCTCATAGTCGGGCACGTCACGATCGACCGACGTCGTATCTTTCCGGTCGTGGCCGGCCATCGAGCGCAGCAAAATCGCGGCGTCGCGCACCGTGCGTGCGATCGGCCCGGCCTGATCGAGCGAAGACGCAAACGCGACCGTGCCCCAGCGGGAGCAACGTCCGTAAGTGGGCTTGAGGCCGACCGTGCCGGTGAAGGCCGCGGGCTGGCGGATCGAGCCGCCGGTGTCGGTCGCGGTCGCGCCGAGACAGAGTCCGGCAGCCACCGCCGAAGCCGATCCGCCGGATGAACCGCCGGGCACCAGCCTCGCATCGGAGCCCTGCCGCCGCCACGGATTGACCACCGGCCCAAAGCAGGAGGTCTCGTTCGACGATCCCATCGCGAACTCATCATTGTTGAGCTTGCCGAGCATCACCGCGCCGTCGCGCCAGAGCTGTGACGTCACCGTGGATTCATAGGGCGGCCTGAAATCACCGAGAATGCGCGAACACGCCGTGGTCCGCGTGCCTTCCGTCGCAAACAGGTCCTTCACGCCGAGCGGAAGACCGTTGAGCGGGCCGCCCTCGCCTTTGGCAATCCGCTCGTCCGCCTGGCGCGCCATCGCCCTCGCCTGCTCCGGCGTCTCCAGCACATAGGCGTTCAGGACGCGCGCCCGCTCCATCGCCGCGAGATGCGCGTCGGTCAATTCCAGCGAGGTGAAAGATTTGCGCGCGAGACCGTCACGCGCCTCGGCCAGCGTGAGCGAGGTCAGGTCCGTCATCTATCAACCGCGCTGCAAAAAAAGGGCGACAGCGTCCTGTCGTTCCGGGGATCATCGGCAGGCGCGGTATCGACCGCGTGGAGCCTGTCGAGAACGGCGTTCGCCGCCTCGTCGGGATCGGCGGTCCGGCCCTGGCGCTCCATGGTGTCGAGGTAATCCATATAGGCCCGATAAGCCTTTTCATCGCCGCAGAGCAGACACATCAAATCAAAACCTGTTATTCGACAACCTTCGGCACCAGAAAGAAGTGGTCGTGCGTCACCGGCGCGTTGGCGACGATCCTGTCCGCGATTTCACCGTCATTCACCACGTCGGACCGCATTTTCATCGCCATCGGCGTCACGGACGTCATCGGCTCGACACCATCGACGTTCACTTCCTGCAACTGCTCGACGAAGGCCAGAATCGCGTTCAATTCGTCTTGCAGATGGGGCACCTCGGCCTCATCGACCGCTATGCGCGCTAGATGCGCGATGCGGCGGACGGTAGCGGCATCAACGGACATATTGTAAGCCCCCGCAGGCTCTATCGTAAGGCACTGTCGTCTGACAGACGCTGTCACGCCTATAGCAGACCCGGCTTTCGCACCGCAACCATTCGTAGTGGAGAGGGGTCGCCCGAGCAGACCCGCAGCCCCTTTGCCCGGCCTGTCCCGCGCATGATATGGGGAGCCATGCCTGCATCCGTCCTCCCGCTGGTCGAAGCCGCCGCGCATTGGCCCGCGCGCGGAGCGCTCGTCGGATTGGACCTCGGCACCAAGACCATCGGCGTCGCGGTGTCCGATCCCGATCGCCGCCTCGCCGCCGGCGTCGAAACCATCCGTCGCAAGACGTTCACGTTGGATGCCGCGCGGCTTCTCGCCATTGCAGGCGAACGCCGCGCGGCAGGCTTCATCCTTGGATTACCGATCAACATGGACGGCAGCGAAGGACCGCGCGCGCAATCGACCCGTGCCTTCGCGCGCAATCTGGCCAGGCTCACCGATTTCGCCATCGGGCTGTGGGACGAGCGGCTTTCGACGGCGGCCGTCGAACGCGAATTGATCGGACTGGACATGAGTCGCGCAAGGCGCGCCAAAGTCATCGACGAACACGCCGCGATCTTTATTCTGCAGGGCGCGCTGGACCGGCTAGCGACGCAGCGGCGAACGTCCGGGCCGGGATGATCACGGCGAACCGGCGAGCCATAACGTTTGCAGCGTCGCCGCGAGGTTGTTGAATCCGTGCAGGATCACGGTCGGCCAGATCGAACCACTGAGGTACCGGAGATAACCGAACAGCAATCCGATCGAGAAGATCTGTCCGAAGAAGAACCAGTCGTATTGGAGATGCATCGCGGTCCACACCAGCGATGACAGCACGATCGCCCCGATCGGACGCAGGAAGGATTCCGACCAGCCGCGATACAGAAATCCGCGCGCCAGGAGTTCCTCGCTGACCGGCGCCACGACGCAGAACGAAACCACCAGAAGCCACAGCGCGCCATCGGCGCGGGCCGACTTTGCCACATCGACCATGAAGGCAGGCGAACTTTCGTGTCCCACCGCCTTGGATATCCCCTCCCATCCGATGACGAGCACGACCATGGCGACAATGCCGAGCAGCAGGTGACGCCAGGAAGCCCGGCGCAGCGCGAGATAATCGGCGAACGGCACCCCCGAGAGCCGGATCGCGATCCACAGCGCGAGCAAGACCGCCGGCAGTCCCGTGACCACCGACAGCGCGACCGTCAGGCCACTTTCAGCCTGTTCCGCGACCTCGTCCAAACTGAACGGCGCGTCATCAGTGATCACGAAATAGGCAAGCACGGATAGCTGCCCCGCGAACATCGCGGCGAACACCACGAGCCCCCACAGGCTGGTGCCGAGGAATTTCCAGGCTTGCGGGAGGCGCGGTTGCGGAGGCAGTGGCGGCGGCGCCACAGCAGAAGACACGGGCGCTTCAGCGGAAGTCATCGACATTCTTCCCTTTCGTCATGGCCAGCCTTGTGCCGGGTATCCACATCATGCAGCCTCGCAACAGAAAAAAGACGTGGACGGCCGGGACGAAGCCCGGCCATGATGCCCCATACTCCTTATTGGAATCGTAGTCCGCGCTCACGGCAGTGCTCGCTCAAGCAGATCGCGGCTCTGGGCGGCAGACAGTTCGGCCGTTCCGAACATGCTCCCGTGGGGGTGGCCGAGCCGCGTCGCCGCGAACAGCGCCGCCTGATCCGGCGCGGTCCGGTTGAGCGCCGCGGCTGCGGCCAGTTGCGCCAGCGTTTCCACCGCCTGGCGCGCGGCGCGCTCGCCGTCAGGCCGACGGAAGGTCCCGGCGAGAAAAGCCACCGCTTCCGCCGCACCCGGCAGATCGCTGGTATCCGCCGCTAAATCCTCAAGCACGGCGACGGCCGCTTCCCCGTCGCGGGCCAACACCCGCAGCACGTCGAGGCACATCACATTCCCGGAGCCTTCCCAGATCGCGTTCACCGGCGCCTCGCGATAGTGCCGGGCCAGAATGCCCTCCTCGACATAACCGTTTCCCCCGAGGCACTCCATCGCCTCGTACAGAAGGCCCGGCGCGCTCTTGCAGATCCAATACTTCACGGCGGGCGTCAAAAGCCTCATCCACGCCGCCGCCTTCGGGTCGGACGGCGCTTCATCGAAGGCGCGGCACAGACGCATCACCAGCGCCACCGACGCCTCCACCCGCAACGCCATATCGGCAAGAACCGCCTGCATCAACGGCTGATCGGCCAGACGCTTCTGAAACACGCTGCGATGACGCGCGTGATGCAGCGCATGCGCCAGCCCCGAGCGCATCAGGCCGGCCGAGGCGATGGCGCAATCCTGCCGCGTCAATTGCACCATCTGCAGGATGGCGCGGACGCCCTTGCCTTCGTCACCGACGCGCCGGGCATAAGCTTCGACGAATTCCACTTCGGAGGAAGCGTTGGAGCGGTTGCCGAGCTTGTCCTTCAGCCGCTGGAGATGAATCGCGTTGACCGATCCGTCCGGCCGGAAGCGCGGCATGAAGAAGCATGTCAGTTCGCCCTCGGCCTGCGCCAGCACCAGAAACGCGTCGCACATCGGCGCGGACATGAACCATTTGTGGCCGGTGATATGATAGGCGTCGCCATCACGCACGG
>JAANMX010003425.1_pt1 | contig 13992 bp, 10 predicted proteins | sample 7279681 | NCBI WGS metagenome assembly JAANMX01 (sample SAMN14094542, study PRJNA606508) | bioreactor metagenome | isolation source: A lab-scale SPAN reactor treating ammonium-rich wastewater day 351 | place: Ireland: Galway | collected 2018-01-01
GCTGGTGGACAGCTACATCACCCCGATCGAGCGCGAGGACATCGAGGCGCTGGGCTCGGCCCTGCACAAGATCCCCAAGCAGATCGAGAAGTTCGCCGATCGCTACGCGCTGGCGGTCCAGCACCTGGGGCATATCGATTTCGCGCCGCGCGCGGCGATGCTGGAGCAGGCCGCCGGCGTGGTGGTGCAGATGGTCGACGAGCTGGAGCGGATGAATCTCGACCGCATGACCGCGCTCAACGAGAAGCTGCGCTCGATCGAGAACGAGGCCGACCGGCTGATGCTGGAGCTGTACCGCGAAATCTACTCCGGCAAGCTCGACAGCCTGCAGATGTTCCTGCTCAAGGAGTTCTTCGAGATCCTGGAGAAGGCCATCGACCGCTGCCGTGAGGCCGGCGTGGTGGCGTACCAGATCGTGCTGAAGAATTCGTGACGGGGACGACGTCATGCTGACGCTTGTCCTGGTGGTCATCCTGGCCGCATTGGTGTTCGAGTTCATCAACGGCTTCCACGACACCGCCAACTCCATCGCCACCGTGGTCGCCACCAAGGTGCTGTCGCCGGGCCAGGCGGTGATCCTGGCGGCGGTGATGAACCTGGTCGGTGCGCTGATGGGCACGGCGGTGGCCAAGACCATCGCCTCCGGCCTGATCGACACCAGCGTGGTGCAGGTGACCTCGCAGGTGATCCTGTGCGCGCTGCTCGGCGGCATCGCCTGGAACCTGATCACCTGGTGGAAGGGACTGCCGTCCTCGTCCTCGCATGCGCTGATCGGCGGCCTGTGCGGCGCGGCGCTGGCGGCGGCGCACAACGACCTGGGCGCGCTGATCTGGTCGGAGACGGTGGGCGACTGGACCCAGAACAAGGGCCTGCTGTGGAAGGTGGTGGTGCCGATGATCAGCTCGCCGGTGGCCGGGTTCCTGCTCGGCGTGCTGGTGATGGTGGCGCTGTGGGCGCTGATCGCCGGCATGGTGCGGCTGGGCGGCATCTTCGCGCGGCTGGCGCGGCCGAATTTCGTCAACAAGTTCTTCGGCAAGGCGCAGATCCTGTCGGCCGCCTACATGGGCTATGCGCACGGGCACAACGATGCGCAGAAGACCATGGGCATCATCGCGCTCACCCTGTTCAGCGCCGAGACCAGCGGTGCCTTGAACGAGCTGCCCGAATGGCTGTCGTTCCTGCATCCCGGCAGCGGCGACGAGCAGGGCATCGCCACCTGGATCGTGCTGACCTGCGCGTTGGTGATGGCGGCGGGCACCGCGTCGGGTGGCTGGCGGATCATCAAGACGCTGGGCCACAAGATGGTCAAGCTGCACCCGATCCACGGGTTCGCCGCGGAAACCAGTTCGGCCACCATCCTGACCGTGGCCGCGCATTTCGGCATGCCAGTGTCCACCACCCACAGCATCTCCACCGCGATCATGGGCGTGGGGTTCGCCAAGAACCCGCGCGCGCTGAAGATCGGCGTGATCGAGCGGATCGTGTGGGCATGGATCCTGACCATTCCCGCCGCTGGCGGCATCGCCTACGGCCTGCTGCGCCTGTTCGAGTTGGTCGGCTGGGCCTGAGTCCGTCAGGCCAGCCCGGAATAACGAAACGCCGGCAGCGATGCCGGCGTTTCCGTATGCGGTGCCGAAAAGCGGCTTACAGCAGGTCGCCGCCGGCCGACATCCGCCGCTCCATCTCGTCGCCGGTGCCGCCGATCTCCAGCACCAGCCGGTCGACTTCCGCCGGGTGCAGGCAGTCGTAGGGGCGGTTCTCGCACAGCTGCAGGTAGGGCACGCCGTCCAGTTCGCCGATCGCCAGATAGCCGATCCGGCTGGCCCAGTTGAAGCCCAGCGCGCGGCGCGGATCCATGCCGGTGGTGGGGGCGATGGCGGTGCTGGCGCGCAGGTAGCAGCGGCCGTCGTCGTCCTGCAGCTCGGACAGGAAGATCGCCTGGTGGCGCTTGCCTTGCGCCAGCGACAGTTCGACGCAGACCACGAATGGCTCTTGAAGGATCAGCCGGTAGCCGGCGGAGACCAGGTGGCTGCGGATCTGCTCGAAGTTGTCCATGGCGGGCGATGATCGGGCGGATGGATGTGGGGCTATGCTAACCCGGAACATGAAAGCGGCATCCGCCACTCCCGAACAACGCATCCTCGCCGCGATCCGCGCGGTGCCGCGCGGGCAGGCGGCCAGCTACGGCGCCATTGCCCGCCGCGCCGGGCTGCCGGGGCGGGCGCGGCTGGTGGCGCGCATCCTCGGCCAGAACGACGACCCGGCGCTGCCCTGGCACCGCATCCTGCGCTCGGACGGGCGCATCGCCTTCCCGGCGGATTCCCCGGCGTTCCTCGAACAGAGCCAGCGCCTGCGCGCGGAGGGCGTGGACGTGCGCAACGGCCGGGTGCGCTTGCTGGAGGATGAAGCGACGCTGGACGCGGCCGTCTGGGGGCCGCGCTGAGCGGCTATGATGCACTGCAACGAAATCGGGGCCCCGCACGGATGCCGTTCAACCTGCCGAAAATCACCAAGGCGCTGCTGATCGCCAACGGCGTCGGCTTCCTCCTGCAGCTGCTGCTGGGCGACGGCCGCCTGCTGGCGCTGATGCTGTGGCCGTGGGGTGATGCCAGCTACGATCCGGCCGGCATGGCGCCCGCGTTCATGCCGTGGCAGCTGCTCGGTTACAGCTTCCTGCACGGAAGCTTCCTGCACTTGGCCTTCAACATGCTGGCGCTGGCGATGTTCGGCGCGCCGCTGGAATACACCTGGGGCGAGCGCCGCTTCCTCACCTATTACCTGGTCTGCGTGGCGGGCGCGGGGCTCTGCCAGCTGCTGGTCGGGTCGTACGCGATGGCGCAGGGGGCCGATCCTTACCCCACCATCGGCGCGTCCGGCGGCGTGTTCGGCCTGCTGCTGGCCTACGGCATGCTGTTCCCGCACCAGCGGGTGATGCTGCTGTTCCCGCCGATCCCGATGAAGGCGCGCACGCTGGTGATCGTCTATGGCCTGTTCGAGCTGGGCCTGGGCATCACCGGCCTGCAGCCGGGCGTGGCCCATTTCGCCCATCTTGGCGGCATGCTGTTCGGCTGGCTGCTGATCCGTTACTGGCGCGGCCAGCCGCCATTCGGCGGACGCGGGCGACGCGGGCCACAGATCCGCATCGTGCGTTGAGGCCCGGCTTGCTCCACCGCGGCCAACGCAAGCGCAGCATGCATTCGTAGAGCCGGGCATCGCCCGGCTTGTCTTGCACGTCTTGCAGCGGGGCAAGGCCCCGCTCTACACCGGGACCGGCAAGATCGTGCCGGCTCGTGCAAGGGCAGGCGTGTTTCAGGGGAAAACGGTGATGCGCTCGTCCGCCTTGGGCTGCATCGGTGTGCCGACCTTGCAGGCGTAGGCGGTGCCGAACGCGGCCTGCTGCATCACTGGGACGTTGGCGCGGACGGGGCCCGGCGCACGCACGTCCTGGTGCAGGCGGATCCGTGCTTCGTCGGCCGTGACCTGCTGCGCCCAAAGCTGCGCCCAGCCGGTGTAGAACGCCTTGTCGGCCTGTGCGCCGCCACCGGGGCGTGCGGCAAGCAGGGCGGTGCGCGCCAGCTCCAGGCCGGCCAGGTCGGCGATGTTCTCGTCGCGGGTCAGCTGGCCGTCGATCTTGCTGTCGGTGAGGCCGGGATAGGGCGGGCGGCCATACAGCGCCACCGTCTTCTGCGCGAGCGCGTCCCAGGCGGCGGTTTCGCCGCCGCTCCACCAGTCGCGCAGCTCGCCCTTGGCATCGACATGGCGGCCGCGGGCATCGATGGCGTGGCTGAGCTCGTGCCCGACCAGCGCGCCGAAGGCCCCGTACTGGCCGTCCGCCGGCATGGCTTCGTCCAGCACCGGCGCCTGCAGCATCGCGGCGGTGACGATCAGGCGGTTGTGGGCGAGGTCATAGGCCAGCGCCGGCTGCTGCGGCAGCACGTCCCAGCGGCGGTTCGCGTTGCGCTTGCCGATCCGCTTCATTTCCTGCCCGTGGCGCCAGGTGGAGGCGATCAGCATGTTGCCGCCGAAGCTGCCGCGCCCCATCGGCTGCACCGTGTAGTCGAGGTCGTAGCGCGGGGAACCGATCTCGATGCGCAGGCGTTCCAGCTTCTTCTGCGCTTCGGCCTGGGCGTCCGCGTTCGGCAGGCGGCCGCCGGCGAGCTGCTTCACCAGCGCATCGCGGACCTGGTCGGCGATGCGTTCGGCCTGCTTGCGGTTGGCGTCGGTGAGGTGCGCGGCGGCGTATTCGCGGCCCAGCATCGGGCCGGCGGCCAGGTTGATCGCGTCCAGCGTCTGCTGCCAGCGCGGCGCGGGTTCGCCCTGGCCGAGCAGCAGCTTGCCGCGGAAATCGAACGCGGCGTCGCGCCAGGACTTCGACAGGTACGGCGCCATCGCATCGCCCACCCGCCAGCGCAGGTACGCCTGCCACTGCGACGGCTTGAGCGAACCAACCAGCGCATCGAGCTGGGCGAACATCGCCGGGTTGGCCAGCGAAACCGTGTCGTCGTCCACGCCCTGCGCCTTCAGGAAGGCGTCCAGCTGCAGGTTCTTGTATTGCTTGCCCAGCGCGGCGGTCGCCACCGGCGCGAAGCTGTTGCGCGGATCGCGCAGCTCGGCGAGCGGGCGCGCGGCGGTCGCGATCCTCTTTTCCAGATCCAGCACCAGCGCGGTCTGGGTTTCGATGTCCTTCTTCGCCACGCCGGACAGGGCGAGGATCTTGCGGATGTAGTCGGCGTAGCGGGCGACCAGCGCCTTGGTATCGGCGTCGCCGCGGGTGTAGTAGGCCGGGTCGGGCAGGCCGATCCCGCCCTGGCTGAAGTAGCCGAGGTGGCGGTCGAGGTCGCGCAGGTCGATGTCGGCGCCGAAATGGAACGCGACGGGGATGCCGACCTGGTGCAGCGCGGCGATCGCCGGGGCGATGTCCCTGGCCTTGCGGATGGCGTCGATGCGCTTGAGCAGCGGCGCCACCGGCGCGGCGCCGTCGCGCTCCATCGCGGCCTCGTCCAGGCCGCTGGCCCAGAAATCACCCAGCAGCTTCTGCACGTTGTTCTGCGGCGAACGCATCGCCGCGTCCAGCAGGTCGCGCTGCTGTTGCTGCGCGCGCGCAGTGAGCTGGCCCAGCGCGGAGATCGCGCCTTCCTTCGGCATCGGGTTCGCGGCCAGCCAGCCCTTGTTCGCCTCGGCGTAGAAATCGGTGCAGGCCGGGGACACGGCTGCCGCCTTCCGCACCGGCTTCTTCTTCGCGGCCTGACCGGCGGGCGAGGCCAGGCTGGCGGCGAGGGCGACGATCAGGGCGAGGGCAAGCGGGCGCGGCGTCGGCATGCGGTGGATCTCGTTGCGATGAAACGCCCGAGTTTAGCAGCGCACTCCGATCCGATTCCGCTTCCCGGATTCAGCTTCACTTCACGTGCAACATCCGCCGTGAAGGCGGCATGCGCGCGAGTGTTTCCGGGAGTCGCAAGCGGCTCCGCACTGGACTTGCAGCCCCGCAACCGCTAGGTTTCGCCGATTGCATTCCTGACGAGGGCGTCCGATGTCGAATCCAGCCAAGGCTGCGCCGCAGCTGACCTTGCGCGCGGTGATCCTGGCCATCGTGCTGGCGGTGATCCTGTCCGCTGCGAACGCCTACCTGGGCCTGTTCGCCGGGTTGACCATCGCCACCGCGATCCCCGCCGCCGTCGTCTCGATGGGCGTGCTGCGCCTGCTCGGCGGCGGCACCATCCTCGAAAACAACATCGTCCAGACCGGCGCATCGGCCGGCTCGTCGATCGCGGCCGGCGTGATCTTCACCATCCCCGCGCTGATCATCCTGGGCTACTGGCAGGACTTCAAATATTCGTGGGTGCTGGCCATCGCCGGCCTAGGCGGTTTGCTGGGCGTGCTGTTCTCGGTGCCGCTGCGGCGCTCGATGATCGTTGAAGATCCGCTGCCGTTCCCCGAAGGCAAGGCCGCCGCCGAAGTGCTGAAGGCGGGCGAGAATCCCGGCCCCGGCCTGAAGATCCTCGCGCTGTCGGCCACCCTGGGCGGCCTGATTAAGGCGGCCGCGGCCAGCGGCATGCGGCTGATTCCGGACACCGCCGCCGGTGCCGGCTTCTTCGGCAAGTACCTCGGCTACATGGGCACCAACCTGTCGCCGGCGCTGCTGGGCGTGGGCTATATCGTCGGCCTCAACATCGGAATAGTGGTGGTGTCCGGCTCGATCCTGTCCTGGCACATCGCGATCCCGCTGTATCACATGTTCTTCCTCGATTCCGATCCGGCGCTGGCGGCGAAGATCGCCGGCGCGGGTGCGGAGGGCATCGCCGGGGCGATCTGGTCGGCCAAGATCCGCTACCTCGGCGTCGGCGCGATGCTGATCGGTGGCGTGTGGACGCTGTTCTCGCTGCGCAAGTCGCTGCTGTCGGGCGTGAAGAGCGGCATTGCCGCCGCGCGCAAGGGCGGCGACGAGACGGTGGCGGAAACCGAGCGCGACCTGCCGATGAAGTGGATGCTGGTGGCGCTGGTCGCCTTCGTGGTGCCGCTGCTGCTGCTGTACCAGGCCATCGTGGGGATGTGGAGTGTCAGCATCCCGATGGCGATCATCATGATCGTGGCCGGCTTCCTGTTCGTGTCGGTGTCGGCCTATCTGGCCGGCCTGGTCGGCAGTTCCAACAACCCGGTGTCCGGGATCACGATTGCCACCATCCTGTTCGCCTCGGCGGTGCTGCTGGTGCTGCTGGGCGAGGGCGGCAAGATGGCGGTCGGCGCGGGTGGCGCACCGCTGGGCGCGGTGGCCGCGATCATGATCGGCGCGGTGGTGTGCTGCGCGGCGGCGGTCGGCGGCGACAACCTGCAGGATTTGAAGGCCGGTTACATCGTGGGTGCCACGCCGTGGAAACAGCAGCTGATGCTCGGCATCGGCGCGTTCTCCTGCGCCCTGATCATGGCCCCGGTGCTGAACCTGCTGGCCCAGGCCTACGGCATCGGCGCGCCCACGCCGGAGCATCCCAACGCGCTGTCGGCACCGCAGGCCACGCTGATGGCCTCGGTGGCGAAGGGCATGTTCGGCGGCGAACTGCCGTGGACGATCATTGCGATTGGCGCGGGGGTCGGTGCGCTCATCATCGCCATCGACGAATGGCTGAAGGCCACTGGCAAGACCTTCCGCGTGCCGGTGCTGGCCGCCGCCATCGGCATCTACCTGCCGCTGGAACTCATGGTGCCGATCTTCCTCGGCGGCCTGCTGGCGTATCTGGTCGAGAAGCGTCACGGCATGGTGGGCAGCCACGACGAAGCCGCGCGCGACCGCCTGCACCGCCCCGGCACCCTGTTCGCCGCTGGCCTGATCACCGGCGAGGCGCTGATGGGCATCTTCATCGCCATCCCCATCGTGGTTTCCGGCCGCGCCGACGTGATCGCGCTGCCGGAAGCCTTCCAGCAGGGCAAGTGGGTCGGGCTGGCGGTGCTGGCCGTGGTTGGCTGGTTGCTGTACCGCACCGGTGCCAAGGCCAACCCGCACGCATGATGCTGTTCTCCCTCCCTTTCGCTGCAGGCGAAGGGGAGGGCCGGGGAGGGGTGCTCCTGCTTGTTCGCAGTGAGGAAAGCACCCCCTCCCAACCTCCCCCTTGCGCTGTGCGCAAAGGGGAGGGGTATATCCAACAACAAGGAAATCGCCATGACCCTTCGCCACGCCATCCTCCCGCTCGCTCTTGCGCTGTCCCTGCCGACCGCCGCGCTTGCCGCTGCCTCTCCCGCCCAGCGCGGTTTCGAAGTGCGCGACATGGCCTACATGGACCGCCATTCCGCGCCCACGCTGTCGCCGGACGGGCGCGTGCTGGTGTTCGCCAAGCGCGTGGTGGACAAGGAGACCAACAAGTCCTCCACGTCGCTGTGGATGCGCAACCTGGTGACGCGCGACATGCGGCCGCCGTCGCAGGTGTCGCCGGCAGGCTGGAGCGTCAACTCGCCGGCGTTCTCGGCCGATGGCAGGACGCTGTACTTCATGAGCGCGAAGTCCGGCTCGATGCAGCTGTATGCGATGCCGAGCACGGGCGGCGAGCCGACGCGCCTGACCGACTATGCGCTCGACGTGGACGGCTACAAGCTCTCGCCCGATGGCAAGCACGTCGCGCTGGCATTCGCGGTGTTCCCGGACTGCAAGGCCGACCTCGATTGCACCAAGAAGAAGCTCGATGCCGTCGCCGCGCAGAAGACCACCGGCGTGCTGTTCGACCGCATGTTCATCCGCCACTGGGACACCTGGAACGATGGTCGCCTGAACCGCGTGTTCGCGGCGAAGCTGGGCGGTGCCGGCATGCTGACGTCAGCGACGCTGCTCAGCGGCGACATCCATGGCGACATCCCGTCCAAGCCGTTCGGTGATCTCGGCGATTTCGCCTGGTCGCCCGACGGCAAGTCGGTGGCGATGAGCGTGCGCCAGGCCGATCGCGCGGAACCGTGGAGCACCAACTTCGACCTCTGGCTGGTCAAGGCCGACGGCAGCGGTGCGCGCAACCTGACCGCCGCCAACAAGGCCTGGGATGCCGGTCCGGTGTTCTCGAAGGATGGCAAGACCCTGTACTACCGCGCGATGGCGCGCCCCGGCTTCGAGGCCGACCGCTTCGCGCTGATGGCGATGGACCTGGCCTCCGGCAAGGCGAAGGAGATCGCGCCGAAGTGGGATGCCTCCGCGGACGGCATCACCCTGTCGGCCGACGGCAAGTGGCTCTACACCACCGCGACCGAGCTGGGCCAGCACCCGCTGTTCCGCGTGTCGCTGGCCAATGGCGAAGTGGAAACCGTGGTGAAGGACGGCAGCGTGTCGGCCTTCGACCTGGCTGGCGACACCCTGGCGTTCTCGCGCAATTCGCTCAAGTCGGGCGATGTGATCGCCACCACCAGCGCGGACGGCAAGGCCGGCATCCGCGCCATCACCCGCAGCGCCGGCGAGATGCTGCCGGACGTGGCCTGGGGCGAGTATGAGCAATTCAATTTCATCGGCTGGAACAACGAAGCCGTGCACGGCTACGTGGTCAAGCCGTGGAACTACGAGCCGGGCAAGAAGTATCCCGTCGCGTTCCTGATCCACGGTGGCCCGCAGGGCAGCTTCGGCAACGGCTGGAGCTACCGCTGGAACCCGCAGACCTATGCGGGGCAGGGCTATGCGGTGGTGATGATCGATTTCCACGGCAGCACCGGCTACGGGCAGAAGTTCACCGACGCGATCAGCGGCCACTGGGGCGACCGCCCGCTGGAAGACCTGCAGAAGGGCTGGGCGGCGGCGCAGCAGAAGTACGCCTTCCTCGACGGCGACAAGGCCTGCGCGCTGGGCGCGAGCTATGGCGGCTTCATGGTCAACTGGATCGAGGGCAACTGGTACGACAAGAACGGCAAGTCGCCGTTCAAGTGCCTGGTCAGCCATGACGGCGTGTTCGAGAACAACGCCATGGGCTACGCCACCGAGGAACTGTGGTTCAGCGAGTGGGAGAACGGCGGTACGCCGTACGACAACCCGGCCGGCTACCAGAAGTTCAACCCGGCCAACCATGTCGCCAACTTCAAGGTGCCGATGCTGGTGATCCACGGCCAGCTGGACTACCGCATCCCGGTGGAGCAGGGCATCGCCCTGTTCAGCGCGCTGCAGCGCAAGGGCGTGGCGTCGCAGTTCCTGTACTTCCCGGACGAGAACCACTGGGTGCTCAAGCCGCAGAACAGCGTGCAGTGGCACGACACGGTCAACACCTGGCTGAAGCAGCACATCGGCCAGTAACCCCCGAATCGCCCGGCAGCCGCAGGCGCGGCACGGGCGCGATGACAGCGCATGCGCACCTTCGCCGCAACGCGGTGGTGCGCTTGCAGACAGGCAAAGGATCAGGAATCACGGCATGACGGCAGCGGCAATCCCCGCCCCCTTGATCGACAACGACATCGTCATCTTCGGGCTGATCGCAGGCACCCTGGGGCTGGTGTTCTGGACCGCCTCGAAGCCGGGCGGCTGGCAGCGCTTCTACAACGTGGTGCCGCCGCTGCTGCTGTGCTACCTGCTGCCGGGCATCTACAACTCGATCGGCCTGATCGACGGTGCCGACAGCAAGCTCTACAACCCGGTCGCCAGCCGCGTGCTGCTGCCGGCCGCGCTGGTGCTGCTGACCCTGTCGGTGGACCTGAAGGCGATCCTGCGGCTGGGCCCCAAGCTGCTGGCGATGTACGCGGCGACCTCGGCCAGCATCATGCTGGGCGCGGTGCTGGCGTTCCTGCTGATGCGCGCGATCGCGCCGGAAACCATGGCCGGTGATACCTGGGCGGGGATGGCGGCGCTGGCCGGCAGCTGGATCGGCGGCGGTGCCAACATGATGGCGATGAAGGAGATCTTCGACGTCGACGCCACCACTTTCGGCCAGTTCGCGGTGGTCGACGTGGGCGTGGGCTATGCGTGGATGGCGCTGCTGCTGTTCATGGCGCAGCGGGCCGCGCGCATCGACGCGCGCAGCGGTGCCGACACCACCGCGCTGGACGACCTGAAACAGCGGATGGAGGCGTATCGCGCCCAGCACGAACGCATCCCCACGCTGGCCGACATGATGGTGATCGTGGGCATCGCCTTCGGCACGGTCGGGCTGGCGCACGCGCTGGCCAACCCGCTGTCGGCGTGGTTCGGCGGCAACGTCGGCTGGGCGCATACGGTCAGCCTGGACCAGCCGTTCGTGTGGGTGATCGGGCTGTGCACCCTGGTCGGCCTGTGCCTCAGCTTCACCCGCGTGCGCGCGCTGGAGGGTGCGGGTGCCTCGACCATCGGCACCCTGCTGCTGTACTTCCTGATTGCCGCCATCGGCATGCAGATGGAGATCGGCGCGCTGTTCGACAAGCCGCTGCTGTTCCTGCTCGGCGTGGTCTGGCTGTGCATCCACATCGTCCTGCTGTGGCTGGTCGGGCGGCTGTTGAACGTGCCGTTCTTCTATTTCGCGATCGGCTCGCAGAGCCATATCGGCGGCCCGGCCAGCGCGCCGGTGGTGGCCTCGGCCTTCCATCGCTCGCTGGCACCGGTGGGCGCGCTGCTGGGCACGCTGGGCTATGCCACCGGCACCGTGCTGGCCTATTTCACCGGGCTGATGCTGCGCGCGCTGGCGGGTGGGTGAGGCCGGTCGGGCCTGAAGGCCCTCCTGCAAGGGCAAGTTGCCGCCTTGTTGCAGAAGCGGCTTCAGCCGCGACCACAAACTACAACCAGCCGATCTTCCGCAGATAGCGATACAGCCCGACGCACACCAGCCCCACCGCGCCGATCAGGATCACGTAGCTCCAGCGCCCGGCCAGCTCCGGCATGTGTTCGAAGTTCATCCCGTACCAGCTGGTGACCAGGGTCGGTGCGGCCAGCAGGCCGGCCCAGCCGGCCAGTTTCTTGACGATCTCGCCCTGCGCCACGGTCACCAGCGACAGGTTCACGTTCATCGCCGCGGCCACCATCTCGCGCAGGGTGTCGATGCTGTCGCCGACGCGGGCGGCATGATCGAGCACGTCGCGGAAATACGGCTTCACCTCATCGGGGATCGCCAGCACCGGCGTGCGGATCAGCTGCGACAGGATGTCCTGCATCGGTGCCACCGCCAGCCGCATCTGGGTCAGTTCCTTGCGCAGCGCGTACAGGCGCTGGATGGTGCCGCGCTTGTAGCTTTCCGCGAACACGTCCTGCTCCAGCGCGTCGAGCTCGGCTTCGAAGTCGGAGACGATCGGCTGGTAGTTGTCGACGATGAAGTCCAGCACCGCATGCAGGGCGATGCTGGGGCCGTGGGCGAGCACTTCGGGTTCGCGCTCCAGCCGCTGCCGCACCGGCGCGAAGCTGAGCGATGCACCGTGCCGCACCGTCATCAGGAAGCGCGGGCCGGCGAAGACGTGGGTTTCGCCGAAACGCACGTGGCCGTCGATGCGCTGCGCGGTATGCGCGGCGATGAACAAGGTGTTGCCGTAAGGTTCGAGCTTCGGCCGCTGGTGCGCGTGGTGGGCGTCCTCCACCGCCAGGTCGTGCAGGTCGAATTCGTCCTGCAGCGCGTCGAGCAGCGACTCCTCCGGCTCGTACAGGCCCAGCCAGACGAAGCTGCCATCGTCGACCGCCAGCACGTCACTGATCTGGTCGATGACGATGTCACGGCGATGGCCGCTGCGGTCGTAGGTGGCGCAGTTGACCACGCAGGCGGGTTGGGTGGGCAGGCTGCTCATCACCGCATCCTGCCTGTGGCGAACGGGTGCATCAAGCGCGCGCCGGGCGCGACCATCGCTGTGCGAAGGCCAGGTGCAACGGCAGCAGCAGGGCGATCCAATGGCCGTTGCGCTGCGGCACCGCCTGCAGCCACAGCGGCAGGCAGGCCAGCGCGGCCAGCACCGCCACCGCCACCAGCAGTGCGCCAACGCGCGGCGAAGGCCGGCGTCCGCGCAGCAGTGCCCATGCGCCGGGCAGCAGCAGCAGGCACAGCGGATTCAGCAGCAGCAGGTTGCGGTTGGCCCACAGCGCGCGGTGTTCGGTGAACGCCCAGCCCAGCGCCAGCACTGCGCCCAGCAGCCCGCACAACAGCCAGAAGCTGCCGGCCAGCGCGGCCAGCGTGCGCGGGTAACGTCTCTCCAACGCCAGCACCAGCAGCGCGAGGGTGGTGCCCGCCAGCAGCCACGGCCACAGCGGCAGCGCGTGTTCGACCGGCTCGGCGGCCTGTCGCTGCGGCAGCAGTTCGACTTCCGCGGCCACCAGCGGGCGACCATCGGCGCGGGTCACCTTGCGCAGGTCGTCGGCCAGCCGACGCGGCAGGAAGCCCTGTTCCCAGCGGGTCAGTGCGCGGTCGCCGTACGGCCCGATGCCGAGGTCGAAGCCCAGCCACAGCCACGGCGCGGGCGCGGCCAGCCGCAGCGATTCGCTGCGGTAGGTGTCGCCGCTGGAGCGGCCTTCCAGCTGCTTGCGCAGGCGTCCGCCCAGCGCGCGGTCTAGCGCGTCGCGCACGCGGGTGGCGCAGTTGTCGGTGTAGTAGTCGTAGCGGTAGCGCGCGTTCTCCGGCTTGGCATTCTCGGCCAGGTCGGCGGCCAGCCGGCGCGCCTGTGCAGGATCCAGGTCCAGCCATTGCAGGGTCGCGCCGCGGCCGACCTCGCGGTAATAGGCCAGATCCTCCTCCAGCGGCAGCGCCATCAGCAGGTAGCGCATCTCGCCCCTGGCGAAGCGGCCGGCAAAACCGTTCTCTTCCAGGTCGAAGAAGCCGAAGTTGTAGCTGATCGGGCCGGATTGCGCGGGATCGTCGACCACGATGGCGTCGTGGCCGAAGCGCTCCCAGAAGATGTCGCCCGGCCCCATCGTCACCACGCCGATGCGCGGGGCGAACGCCCCGGCGGAGGTGCCGGGCGCGGGCGGCGGCACGCTGGCCTGCGCCATGCCGGCCAGCAGTGCCAGCAGCAGGGCGAGGCACAGGCGCAACGCCTTATTCCTCTGCATGCACGCTCACATGCAGCGCGATCAACCGGCGTGCATCGGCGCGCGCCACGCGGAAGCTGAAGCGGCCCAGGGTCAGCTCTTCGCCGGCCTCGGGCAGATGGCCGATGGCGGCGGTGAGCAGGCCGCCGATGGTGTCGTACTCGTCCTCGGCGAAATCGGCACCGAACCGTTCGTTGAAATCATCGATCGGGGTCAGCGCATCGACCACGAACTGGCCGTCGGCCTGGGCCGCGATCAGCACGCCTTCGTCGGCGGCATCGTCGTGCTCGTCGTCGATGTCGCCGACGATCTGCTCCAGTACGTCCTCGATCGTCACCAGCCCGGCCACGCCGCCGTATTCGTCGATCACGATCGCCATGTGGTTGCGCGACTGCCGGAACTCGCGCAGCAGCACGTTGAGGTTCTTCGATTCCGGGATCAGCACCGCCGGGCGCAGCAGCGCGTGGATGCTGGCGGGGCCGTTGTCGGCGACCACCCCGCGCAGCAGATCCTTGGCCAGCAGGATGCCGAGGATCTCGTCCTTGTCCTCGCCGTGCACCGGGAAGCGCGAGTGG
>JAANMX010003429.1_pt1 | contig 13978 bp, 13 predicted proteins | sample 7279681 | NCBI WGS metagenome assembly JAANMX01 (sample SAMN14094542, study PRJNA606508) | bioreactor metagenome | isolation source: A lab-scale SPAN reactor treating ammonium-rich wastewater day 351 | place: Ireland: Galway | collected 2018-01-01
TTGGATCTCGTCATCAGAAAGTCCTGAACTTGCCTGAATTTTAATCGACTGTTCTTTTCCTGTTCCTTTATCCTTAGCGGAAACATGAAGGATTCCGTTCGCATCGATATCAAAAGTTACTTCAATCTGCGGAACTCCTCTCGGTGCAGGCGGAATATCAGAAAGATCGAATCTTCCGATTTCTTTGTTGTCATTAAACATCGGTCTTTCTCCCTGTCCTACTCTGATGGAAACTGCAGGCTGGTTATCGCTTGCGGTAGAGAACGTTTCAGATTTTTTGGTTGGAATGGTGGTATTCGCATCAATTAATTTAGTGAACACAGAACCCATCGTTTCAATTCCTAAAGAAAGCGGCGTAACGTCTAACAAAAGAACGTCTTTTACGTCTCCCGTTAAAACTCCACCCTGGATTGCAGCTCCAATTGCTACTACCTCATCTGGATTTACTCCTTTTGAAGGTTTTTTACCGAAGAATTTTTCAACTTCTTCCTGAATAATTGGGATTCTTGTAGAACCTCCTACTAAAATTACCTCATCGATATCTGAAATAGAAAGTCCGGCATCAGAAAGTGCTTTTTTACAAGGCTCCATTGATCTTCTTACCAAATCAGCTGACAATTGCTCAAACTTTGCTTTTGTCAAAGTTTTTACCATGTGTTTTGGTCCGGTTGCAGTTGCAGTAATATAAGGAAGATTGATTTCTGTCTGAGAAGCAGAAGACAATTCAATTTTAGCTTTTTCAGCAGCTTCTTTCAAACGCTGAAGCGCAATAGCATCAGATTTTAAATCAACCCCTTCTTCAGCTTTAAATTCATCTGCCATCCAGTTGATGATTACATCATCGAAATCATCACCACCAAGGTGAGTATCTCCGTTTGTAGACAATACTTCGAAAACACCGTCACCAAGATCAAGGATAGAAACATCGAACGTTCCACCACCTAAATCATAAACTGCAATTTTCTGGTCTTTGTGTGCTTTATCCATTCCATAAGCCAAAGCTGCTGCAGTAGGCTCATTGATGATTCTTTCTACAGTAAGTCCAGCGATTTCACCGGCTTCTTTTGTTGCCTGTCTTTGTGCATCGTTAAAGTAAGCTGGAACGGTAATTACCGCTCTTGTCACTTCCTGACCCAGGTAATCTTCAGCTGTTTTCTTCATTTTCTGAAGAATCATAGCAGAAATTTCCTGTGGTGTATATTCTCTGTCGTCAATTTTTACTTTCGCTGTATCGTTTGGTCCGCTTACCACTTTGTAAGGTACTCTGGATACTTCATTGGCATCATCTTTAAAATGAGTTCCGATAAATCTCTTGATCGAGTATACTGTTTTTGTAGGATTGGTTACCGCCTGTCTTTTGGCAGGATCACCTACTTTTCTCTCACCGTCTTCAGTGAAAGCAACGATGGAAGGGGTGGTTCTTTTACCTTCCGCGTTAGGAATTACCACAGCATCTTTACCTTCCATTACGGCAACGCATGAGTTGGTTGTTCCTAAGTCAATTCCAATTATTTTACTCATAGTATGTATATTTTTGTTTTTTAATTTATTTGAAGTGGTCTTCTCCAATTTTGTACCAAGGAAAAAAGTGTGACAAATTGACATTTATTTGAATTTTATACCAATCCCACAGATACTCTATGACAGTTAAAATATTAACTCAAAACAAAAAAAACACTCCGGTGATGAAGTGTTTTTTACCTGACAGTTTTGCGTTAGAACGAATAGGTAAAGCCAAGATTCAGGCTTCTGCCACGTTCCATAATCCGGCTGGTTTTATTGGTAGAAAGCGTTCTGTTGAGATGTTCGGCGTACGCACGGTCAAAAACATTGCTCAATTCTACATCGATAAAGGCATTTTTATAGACTTCATACTTTGCGTTTAGATTCAGGAGTGAAAAATCCGGAGTCTGCAATTCTCCGAAATCGGGATTCACGCGGTCCTGTTTTGCTGCGAAGCGGTAATTTGCCCCTAAGGTTAATGCTGAAAAATTTGCTTCAAGTTTCCAGCGGAAATCCAGCGGAAATATTTCCGGAAGCGGTTTTCCGGTATCCAGATCTTTAGCATAAGTGTAAGCGATCGCCAGTTCGGTTCTCAAAGCTGGTAAAAATTTCCAGTTGAAACGGGACTCAAAACCCGTTTTCATTGCACGGTCTATATTCTGCATCTGTCTTACTCCCGGACTCATCATCGAGTATGTTTTAATATCCGGACGGATTACCCCAGAAATATAATCCTGAAGATAGGAGTAAAAAACATTTGCCTGAAAATAGACCTTTTCATTACTGAAAGAATAAATTAGATCAGCCTGGTTATTGGTTTCAGCTTTGAGATCAGGATTACCGAGAATTTCGTAATTATCGTTTCCTACGGTAAAAAGGTTAATGTAACGCTCCGTTAAACTTCCGCTGCGCTGCGCTCTCCCCAACCATAAAGCAAGTTGGGAATTCGCGTCCAGCATTTTACTGTATCCTACACTGAGATTATGATTTAAATCCTCTGCCGATACGTCGCCATATAAATTGGTAAATAATTTTGATGGCTGCTTCGCATCCGAGTAATTATAATCAACCCTTGCAGAAGCGGTGAACTTACCACCGGAAAACAAACGCTGGTATTCACCGAACCAACCGATCTGCCCAATTTCAGAATCCTGCCATGATGTTCCGTCGCGCGGCATCATCATGGCTGGCATTACCATGCTCAGGTTCTCTGCGCTTTCGTTTTTGTAATCCAATCCTGTGTATAAAACGTTACTGTTCCAGGATTTTTTCAGCTCGCCTTTCGCTCCGTAGGTAAAAGATTTCACATCAGAAACCATTTTCCTGTCGGGACTGCCCATGGAATGATCCACCACGGAATAGTAAGAATTAAAATCGAACTTATTAAAAAATGAGTGATCGAAATCGGCGGTATGCTTCAGCTGAAACATCCAGGTTTTATCATAGATTAAATCCATCTGAAGCGCAGCAAACTCTACATCTCTCCCCTGATTGGTATTGATCTGGAGTGTTGTCAAATTATTATCGTTCCATTTAAAATTTCCTTTCGTACCTAGATTATAACGCAAAAATGCGGAACGCACTTCGTTACCGTTACCGTCTTTGTAACGGTCACCTTTCTGGTAAGACCCGAAGAGATTAAAGACCAGTTTTTTCGTGGACAGTTCTGTAAAGGCTTCATTGCGGAAAATGCTGCCATTGCTTTCATATCCAGTGGAAATTCGCCCGCCGAACTTTGGCTGATCCGAAAAGACAGGTTTCAAGGTAATGAAATTGATGGTTCCTCCAAAGCTGTTGCCGTTTCGGAAATGATACGGACCTTTGAAAATTTCAGCTTCCTGCACCATATTCATATTTACCTGGCTTACGGCAGGGTCCATACGGCTTGGGCATGCATTTACGGCATGCGCCGCACCATCGATCACGATATTGAGCTGTTCGTATTTAAATCCTCTAAGCACTGGGTCTGTCGCGTAATTACCTGCTTTCTTAATCCCCGAAATTTCGGGAATAGAGTTGAGAAATCTACCCGCATCGTGGTTAAGCAAATCCGTGTTCGAGGTAGCGATTTTTGACTTGTTTTTATCGCCTGCAACCAGCTTTACGATTTTTACTACTTCAATGTTTTTATATTGTAAGGTGTCAATGTCTGTATTTTGAGCGAAAAATTTCGCGGAGGGCATCAGGAATAGTACAGCAGCCCCCATCTTCAGTCTTCGGGAGACTGAAATATTCTGGAATTTCATAAATTTTAAATTTTAATTAAAGAAGACCTGCCGTTCGCGGCAGAAATAGATCAACTGAAATTAAAATTGGGAGGCGGATTGGGAACGCTGAGTAAAATCCTTTGCCAAAACGGAACAGCCTGCTTAAAAGCTTGCAAATCCGATGCGAAAAGAATTACCCGTTTGCCCAGCCCAGAGACTTGCTGTACATGAATAAAATGAAAATCGAAACCTAAATTACTGAGGCTGAAACTTGGCGAAGTGTCCTGCAGTTCTTTGGACACCTGGCATTTGCCGTGACATTCCATTTCGGGTCTGTTTTTATTCTCACAAACCGATTCATAAAAATCGCGGTTCGCATGGTAATCGATAATGTAAAGCAGATTTTTTGATCCAGAAAGGAAAATCATCAGCGAAAACAATATGGAGCATGCCAGTTTCATGAGTACAAAATTAGAGTATAAGTGTGCTAATCGGTATGATTACAGTCATAAAGCCCAGGTGATTATAATCATAAAAAAACTCCGTACAGCTATTAATATTCTGTACGGAGTCCTTTATGGAAAGTGGTGATAATTAGGCTTTATTTTTTCAAAGTCATAATATATTCCACCATTTTCTTTGCATTTTCTTTGCTCATTCCGGCATGTGGTGTCATTGGGATTTCACCCCAGTTTCCTTTACCACCTTCGATAATTTTGGTGGCAAGCATCTCGATATCACCGTCAGTATATTTATCGGCCACTTCCTGATAAGACGGACCTACCAGTCTGGCATCAACTTTATGACAGGTTAAACAATCGGTCCCTTCGATAAGTGCCAGTCCTTCATGTTTTCCGGCGGCTGCAGAATCAACCACCTTCAGTACAGGTTCTTCCAGCATTACATTGCTTTCTTTTGCGGTCTCTAAAGGTTTTTTACTGCATGATGCAGAAATTAATAACAAAGCTATAATTACGTATTTATTCATATTGCTAAAATTTTAACAAAATTATTTTATATTCTCTAAACTAACTGTACAAATGTGCAGATAAATATCATATAAAGCTTATGACTGTAATCATATTTGCATGAAGCCAAATCTTTCTACTTTTGAGTAAATAAAAATACTTGAATTATGAACACACTTAGAACTCTGGCATTTTCAATGCTCACTTTGGCACTTTTCTCCTGCGGGGGAGATAAAAAAACGGATTCAATCCCTACAGCTACAACTACAGAAACCACCGCTACTACAGAAGCTCCTGCTGCAGCGGGGACTAACGAGTATGATCCTAAGAGAGGTTTAGGACCCCACGAAAACGTAGATGTAAGCAAATTTGACCCTGCAATGGCGGCTGCCGGCAAAAAAATCGCTGACGTGAAATGTACTTCATGTCACAAACCAACAGAAGAAAAATTGGTAGGACCAGGCTGGAAAGGCGTTACCCAAAGACAAACTCCTGAATGGATCATGAACTTTATCAGCAACCCGGATCCAATGATCGATGTAGACCCTGAATTACAGAAACAGCTTGAACTCTGCCTGGTAAGAATGCCAAATCAAGGACTTGCTGATAACGAGGCAAGAGAAATCCTGGAATACATGCGCGAAATTGACGGCGCAAAATAAATTTTGAAAAGAAAATTTTTAATCAAATATATATGAAAAGTCTTAAATTATTGGGGCTCTCTGCCATTGTTGCTGTAACAGCGCTGACAGGTTGCAAACCAAAAGGTACTGAGACCGCCGTAAGTGGCGACGCTGCACAAAAAGTATACGTTGCGCCCGGTAAGTACGATGAGTTTTACAACTTCGTGAGTGGTGGTTTCAACGGGCAGGTAAACGTATATGGCTTGCCAAGCGGAAGATTGTTAAAGGTACTTCCTGTTTTCTCCGTAAATCCTGAAAATGGATACGGATACAGTGAAGAAACCAAACCAATGCTCGAAACTTCTCACGGTTTTATTCCATGGGATGACCAGCATCACCTTTCCCTTTCACAGACTAATGCGGAAGTGGACGGACGATGGCTTTTTGCCAACGCAAACAATACACCGCGCGTGGCAAGGATCGATTTAAAAACATTCAAAACGGTAGAAATTCTGGAGTTACCAAACTCTGCAGGTAACCACTCTTCACCATTCCTTACCGAAAATACAGAGTATGTAGTTGCAGGAACCCGTTTTGCAGTTCCAATGGATGATGCCAATGGTGATGTTCCTATTGATTCATTCAAAGAAAACTTTAAAGGTGTACTTTCTTTCATTGGAATTGATCAGCAAACAGGCGGAATGGATCTTTCTTTCCAGATCGAAGCTCCCGGTATTAACTTTGACCTTTCGCATGCCGGTAAGAAAAAATCAGGCGACTGGTTCTTCTTCTCCTGCTACAACTCTGAAAAAGCAAACACACTACTTGAGGTAAATGCTTCTCAGAATGACAAAGACTTCATCATGGCAGTGAACTGGAAAAAAGCTGCTGAATTGGTGAAAGCCGGAAAAGGCAGAAAAGTAGTTACTGAATATGCACACAATACATGGGACGAAAGTACCCACAGCGCAACTTCAACAATGAAAAAAGAAGTGGTTGTACTTTCTGTGGAAGATATGAAGGAAGCGATGTTCATGATTCCTTGTCCTAAATCTCCACACGGATGCGACGTTGACCCTACAGGTGAATACATCATCGGTTCCGGTAAATTGGCTGCACTTATTCCGGTATTCAGTTTCGACAAAATGATTAAAGCAATCGCTGACAAAAATTTTGCAGGAGAATACGATGGTGTACAGGTGATTAAATATGAAGCTGCTCTGCACGGTGAAGTTCAGAAACCAGGTTTGGGCCCACTTCACACAGAGTTTGACGGAAAAGGAAATGCCTACACTTCCATGTTCGTTTCTTCCGAAGTTGTAAAATGGAATATCAAAGACCTTAAGGTTCTTGACAGACAGCCAACCTTCTACTCTGTAGGACACTTAATGATCCCAGGAGGAGATTCAGGTAAACCTTTCGGAAAATATCTTGTAGCTTATAACAAAATTACCAAAGACCGTTACTTACCTACAGGTCCGGAATTGGCACAGTCTGCCCAGCTCTACGACATCAGTGGTGATAAAATGAAACTGTTGCTGGATTTCCCAACCTTTGGCGAGCCGCATTATGCACAGGCACTGCCCGGAGATATGATCTCTAAAAACCAGGTTAAATTCTTTAAAATAGCCGATAACAAACACCCATATGCGACTAAAGGTGAAGCTGAAAGTAAAGTGGTGAGAGAAGGGAACAAAGTTCACGTTTACATGACATCAATCCGTTCGCATTTTGCACCTGATAATATTGAAGGAATCAGAGTTGGTGACGAAGTTTACTTCCATGTAACCAATCTTGAGCAGGACTGGGATGTACCTCATGGTTTCGCCATCAAAGGAAACGAGAATGCCGAACTGCTGATTATGCCGGGAGAAACCTGCACCCTGAAATGGATTCCGAAAAAACCGGGAATGTACCCAATGTACTGTACCGATTTCTGTAGTGCACTGCACCAGGAAATGCAGGGATACGTAAGAGTATCGCCCGCCGGAAGCAATACCCCGCTTATCTATTCACTGAATAATAAGAAGGACAATGCACAGAGTCCCGTAAAAGAAGGGGAAACAAAATAAATTCAGAAATAAAGGGCAGATATTTCTGCCCTTTTTTAATTCAAAAAAAAATGAAAACTCATACCTTAAATAACTTAACAAGAGTTTTACTAATCGTTTGCGGAATCGCCCTTATCGTTTCCATTTTTGTACCGCTTTGGTCCATTTATCTGGAAGCACCGCAATATCCTGAAGGTTTGGCCATGTATCTCTGGGCAAGTAAAATTACCGGAGAATACGAAATCATCAACGGACTTAATCACTATATCGGTATGAAGACCATCCACCCCGAAGATTTCTGGGAGTTTACAGTACTTCCTTATGCACTATCATTCTTTGCACTGTTGTGCTTCCTCACAGCCTGGCTGAACAAAAAAACCTGGCTGTACATCACAGCAGTATTATTCATGATCTTCGGAGTTGCATTTATGGTAGATTTCTGGCTTTGGGAATACGATTACGGTCACAATCTGGACCCTAACGCTGCTATTGTAGTACCGGGAATGTCTTATCAGCCTCCTTTAATCGGGTTCAAACAGCTGCTGAATTTCGGAGCTTACTCTTATCCCAACATCGGCGGTGGAATTATGTTTGGCGTTGCATTAATTTTGGCTATATTAGCATTTATAGAGTTCAGAAAACCAAAATCTGCCTGAGATTTACATTAAAATACGATCAACTTAATTTTAAATCAAATGAATTTTACAAAACCACTTATTCTAGCAGTCTCAGTTTTAGCAATTATGTCTTGCCAGAAGAGCGGACCACAAGATTTCGCTCTCGGTAAAGACCAGTGCGATAACTGCCGGATGACCATCACTGAACAGAAATACGCTACCCAATTGATTACCCAGAAAGGCCGGGCTTATAAATTCGATGACATTATGTGTATGAACATGTATGAAAGTTCGAATCCCGACAAGGCCACCAATGCAAAAACCTATGTGATCGATTTCCCTTCCGGTAAATTTCTGGAAAAAGCTAAAGCTACCTTCATCAAAGGCGGCAGCATAAAATCCCCAATGGGCGGAAACACACAGGCTTATCAGGACAAAGCAGCCGCACAGAAAGCCGCTGCCACGCTTGGAGCCAGTTTAACCAAATAAAGAATTATGTTCAGATTAATGTTTCTTTTTTTTCCTGTACTCATATTTTCGAATATTCTGAAAGTGGGAAAAAACGAACAGTTTAAAACCATTAAACAAGCTGTCGCCGCATCAAAAAGTGGCGACAGTATTTTAGTGGAAAGCGGGGTTTACAAAGAAGGCAACCTCAGCATTACGCATCCTTTATCACTCATCGGTATCGGCAGGCCGGTTCTGGATGGTGAGATGAAGTATGAAATCCTCTCCTTCCGCGCCAACAATATCCTGCTGAAAGGCTTCCGAATCATCAATTCCGGTGAAGACGAAATTAAAAACATCGGTGCGGTGAGACTTTACGACAGCCATTATTCCACCATCGAAAACAATATCTTCGAAAACAATTATTTCGGCATCTACATTCAGCGCGGTTACCGCTGTATGATCCGCAATAATAATATCACATCTACGCGGGCCACTTCACAGGAAGGAATTGGTGACGGAATCCACGCCTGGGTAAGCGAGGAAATCTGGATCAAAAACAATTATATTGAGGGTCACAAAGACGGCATTTACCTCGAAAAAGTTATTAAATCATACATTTACCGCAACTACTCTAAAAAAAATCTAAGATATGGCCTGCACTTTATGTCCTCTAACGACGATGTGTATGTAGGCAATACCTTCGATAACAATAATGCAGGAGTTGCAGTAATGTACAGTAATAACGTGGGAATGGTCGCCAACAATTTCATCAACAACTGGGGCGACGCGAATTACGGCTTGCTTTTGAAAGACATCAGTTTCAGTAAAATAAAACACAACAGATTCCAGAGTAACACCACCGCGATTTTTCTGGATGGCGCTACGAAAATCGACCTCTTCAAAAATGATTTCGAAGATAATGGCTGGGGCATGAAAATTAACTCCAACTGTATGGAAAACCGCGTGACCAATAATAATTTCATCAATAATACTTTTGATGTAAGCACGAGCGGATCGATGACCATGAACGATTTCAAAAAAAATTTCTGGGATAAATATGAAGGCTACGATATGGATAAAGACAAAATCGGTGATGTACCTTTTCACCCTTTGAGTTTATATTCTGTACTGGTGGAGAATAACCCATCAATCATGCTGCTTTTTAAAACATTTTTTGTAGATCTGCTCGATAAAACCGAAAAAATAATCCCCAGTCTTACTCCGGTGAATTTTGTGGATGAGCAGCCGTTAATGAAAAAAGTAACCATTTAACCGCTTAGCCGGATTGTTCATCTGACATCCAACACCAAATATCCTGCATCTTAACATGATAGAAGTAAAAAACTTAACCAAGAAATTCGGCAAATTCACCGCTCTGGATGATCTGAATTTGTCCTTCACGAACAGTAAATCCATTGCCCTCATCGGCCCCAATGGCTGTGGGAAAACCACATTGATAAAATCGATTCTAGGACTCAACGTAATTGAGACCGGTGATATTCTGGTGGACGGAAAAAGTGTGAAAGACGATTATCGCTACCGTAAAGACATCGGCTATATGCCACAGATCGGCCGTTATCCGGAAAACATGAGCATCGGGCAAACCATTAAAATGATTAAGGATACGCGGAAAATATCTGAAACCCATCTCGATACCGAACTCCTGGAAAACTTCGAGCTGGAAAAAATGTACGACAAGAAAATGGGTACACTTTCCGGAGGTACTACTCAGAAAGTGAGTGCCGTGCTTGCATTTATGTTCGATCCGAAAGTCATCATTCTTGATGAACCTACCGCGGGCCTGGATCCTTTGGCTTCAGAAATTCTGAAAAACAAGATCATCAAAGAAAAAAACAGGGGCAAACTCATCATCATTACCTCGCATCTTCTGAGTGAACTTGATGATATTGTGAGCGAAATTGTTTTTATGAACGAAGGCAAAATCATCGTACAGCAATCGGTAACCGACCTGATGACCGAAAGAAAATCGGAAAAAATATCAGAATCCATCATCAGCATCCTAAAAGAAATGAAAAAATGAACAAGATCGCACGCTTTATCCTTTTTGATATTTTAAAAAATAAGATTGTAATTTTCTACACCATTTTACTTTTCATTATTTCCTGGTCTGTTCTCGGTCTGGAAAGCAATTATACTAAAGCGACGCTCAGCCTGCTGAATGTAGTGCTTCTTGTGGTTCCTTTAGTGAGCATTATTTTTTCGACCATTTATGTTTACAACAGCAGTCAGTTTATCGAACTCCTGCTGAGTCAGCCTGTGCCCCGGGTGAAGGTTTGGTTTAATATTTTTGTGGGACTATCTGCAGCGCTCGTTTTGGCATTCCTCTTGGGATGCGGGATTCCGATTCTGCTCTACTCTTCTATTGAAACCGGTTTTTCACTGATTATTATCGGTGTACTGTTATCGGTAATTTTTACTTCTTTTGCCATGCTTTCAGCCATTATCAGCCGCGACCGGGCAAAAGGAATCGGGATTTCTATTTTCATCTGGATGTTTTTCAGTATTATTTACGACGGAATTCTTCTTGTCCTAATGTTTCAGTTTGCAGAATATCCGATCGAAGGAATTATGGCAACACTTGCAGGCCTCAATCCGGTTGGATTATCACGTATTTTCGTACTTCTTCAGCTTGATATATCAGCAATGCTGGGTTACTCGGGTGCAGTATTTCAAAAAGTATTCGGATCGGGCGGCGGAATGGGAATCTCAATGCTGATCCTGTGGATTTGGGCAACAGTTCCTTTTGTACTTTCTTTGATTAAATTCAATAAAAAGGACCTTTAATTATTTATTAAATAACGCTTTTTCGTCCTTGTGATAAATATCACGATTACAGCAACTTGCATATGACTACAGTCATACCCTAAAGTTAATTTTTGTGAGTACTTTTAATAAAAATTAAGCAATGAAAAAATCGATTATCATTTTAGGTCTGGTTGGGTTCGCGCTGGTTTCGTGCAAGAAAAATGAAACCACCACGACAGATTCCGCTACAACTACCGAAGCCGTAGGACAGGGACAGGAAGCTGTTCTGGACGATGATTCCAACCCAACAGTGGTACAGTTGGCGGCAAAAAATCCGGATTTATCAACTCTGGTGACCGCAGTGAAAGCCGCAAACCTCACAACATCTCTCAGCAACGCAGGTCCATTTACAGTATTCGCTCCACTGAATTCTGCTTTCGACAAACTTCCGGCAGGCACTGTTGACGGTCTTCTGAAACCGGAACAGGCTGATGCTTTATCTGACGTTCTGGGATATCATACGTACGTTGGAGTAATTAAAGAAGAAAACATGAGCGATGGACAAAGTTTAGGAATGGTAAACGGTAAAAATATTAAGATTACGATTGTAGACGGAAAACCGGTAATCAACGGGAAAGCAAAGATTGTAGCTACAGTTCCTGCTTCTAACGGGATTGTGTACGCGATTGACGAAGTACTTCTTCCCGAAAAATAAATTCTAAGTTTGTTAAATTTAATTGTAGGAATGGCTGCCAAATTATTTTGACAGCCATTTTTTTTATCGCCAAAACCTAAGCTATTAGTTAATCTTCCTGGTTTTCATATTAAGCAATATAATTCCCAGCGCAACAAATATCAGAAGCGAAAAATAGAGCAGGAAATGGTTCGCATAGGGAATGGAAATATATTTTATCGAGAAAATGCCCATAAGCCCAAGCATCAGTTCATTCAGAAAAATGCCGAGAAGGAACATCTTAAGACCCAATAAAAGTGTTTTCGTCACCGTAAAATAATTGGTAGCCAAGATCTGATTCAACAGAAATGTCGCAATACACATCAGCAAAACCAAATGAAGGTAAGCAATTACCACATTCCTGAACCCGAAAGCAAACTGGTTGAGTGCCGGAATATTTGAGCCCAGCTGCAGGGCAATTTTCACGGCAAAGGCAAATCCAACGTAAATCAAAACAAATCTCTGCATGGGCGACCACTTAAGAACCAGGTTGGTCCAGTTTTTCCTCACAAATCCGAAAAGCATCACCGCACTGGCAGTTTGGCCTATTGTTGTCAAAACGATCAGTGCAAAAATGAATACAGGCAGTTTCATCCACAGAACAGATAATCCTACTCCAACCACACAGCCGAAAAACATCAGCCAGAACATCAGTCTGTTGTTTCTTTCAGAAATAGGGGAACCGGCTTCCTTCAAAGAATACAGCAAAAGTCCGATGCAGGAAAATATAAAGAAGCCATTATACTGAAAATGCAGAAAATAATACTCCGAGGCCAGATAAATATCCTGACTGATATTTTTTGAACTCATCATATACGCTAAGTTGAAAACTCCCACCGAAGAGATTACAGCAAAAAACAATCCTGCCAAAAACCAGATTTTAGAAACATCCTGAATTTTGCGTGCGTCCTTCACAAAGAAATAACAAAATACAAAACTCGTAAGCAAAGCCGCGGTAGAAGCCGCAATCGAAGCCCAGAAATAACCGCCGTACATAAATGCCCCCAACATCGCAAAAGACGCAGCCAGATTAATCATGATTAAATATTCATACTTTTTTAGCTGAACCAACGGATTCACTTTGCTTATATAATTTACGATCAGTACATAAAGCACATTGGTGATCCAGCCATAAAAGGCGAAATGGGAATGCGCTTCCTGCAGATGTTTCTGATCCAGGAAAGGTAATGAATAAAGGATTTTATAACGCATGATGACACCCAAAAGCGCCACCAGAAAAAAATTGAAGACGGAAAATTTAAGCCAGAACGTGCGCTGCATCAATAATAAATTTTATGGTTAATGAGTTGTATTTTATCTTCTCTTTCCATTTTTTTAACCGTTCGGATTACCGTTTCAATCGCCAGTCCGGTAGAGTTAGCCATTTCTTTTCGGGTCACATCTATAATGGTCTTTTCGCCGGGTTCAATACCCATGGTTCTTTTGTGGATTTTAAGAAAATTGATGATCCTTTCATGTGGGCACTGGTGTACGATCGATTTTAATCTTAAGGTTTTTTCATATGCTTTTTTGGCAATTTCCTTAGTAAACTCATAGTGAACCTCAGGATTATCTAGCATGAATTTTTTAAAAAGACTCTGATTAAAACTGAAAACCTCAGCACTTTCGCTTGCAATTACTGCATTCGCGGGATATCGTTCTGCAAGCAGAAACGGCGGTTCACCGAGAAACTGGTGGTCATTCACTTTATTGATCAGGAACTCTTTCCCGTCAGAATCGGTATTGTAAATCTTTACTTCTCCTTCAGTCAGATAATAAAGATTGATTGCGATTTGATCCTCCCGGAAAAGGGTGTCCCTTTTTTTAAGATAAATGACAGGAACCTTGTTTTTTAACAAAATTTCTCGTGTAAACATAGGCAAAGTTTGTCTCAAATTTAACGAAAATTTATCATTCTGCCTACGGTAAGACCGGTAAAAGTGAGCGAAAATTACCTATTTTTGAGGAAAATACAGTAAGTTTTATGGCGAATCAGTTTAATCCGAGAGATGTTACCTGGCTTTCATTCAATGAGCGCGTTTTGCAGGAAGCGATGGACG
>JAANMX010003430.1_pt1 | contig 13968 bp, 13 predicted proteins | sample 7279681 | NCBI WGS metagenome assembly JAANMX01 (sample SAMN14094542, study PRJNA606508) | bioreactor metagenome | isolation source: A lab-scale SPAN reactor treating ammonium-rich wastewater day 351 | place: Ireland: Galway | collected 2018-01-01
GCCCTGTGCGCCGAATACGACGCGAAGCTCTTCGAACCGCCCTATGACCCACTCCACGATAATTGCCTGCAAAACGCCACCCTCCCGGCGCTGGCCGCTGCGGCCTTTCTGCGCCACTCCGGCACGGACAGAAAGACGCGCGGGCTCTGGCTGCCGCCGCTCCTGATGGCGGCCGTGCTGGGGGAAACGCCCCACACGCTTCCTTACCATAATAACTTGCATTTTCGTAAGGTCCTGCTCCACGCCGCCCGCCTGATCGGCGCGCACAAGGAGCCGCTCCCTGCGAAAGACGTCGCGCTGCTGCTGATCGCCGCCTGCATCCACGATCTGGGCCATGACGGCTCGGGTAATGTCGAGCCGGACGGAACCTACACCCCCGGCAGGCTCGAACGCCGCTCCGTCGAATACGCCGCGCCGTATCTGAAAGCGGCGGGGCTGGACGAGGCGAGCCGCGCCGATCTGGAAACCATGATCGTCTGCACCGACGCCGCGCGGCCCGATAATCCCGCCTGTCCGCTCACCCAGATGCGGGCCGCAGCCGCGTTCCATTTCGAACCCGAGCGGGCAGGGCATCAGCCCGGCGCGGGCGGGGGGATATACAACACGCTCAAGGCGCGGCGCGATCTGGCGCTGCTTGCCCTGTTCCTGCATGAGGCGGATATTATGAATTCTGCGGGCGTATCCTGCGCCCAGACCGGGCTGGAAACCACGCAATTCAAACAGGAAAGCAAAGGCGATCAGGCCCGCCCCTCCGACGTTTTGGAATTTCTCGGAACCATCTGCCGGGGCGGATTTATTTCCGAAGCGGGCCGCACGCTGGGCCAGAACGCCTACGAAACCATCCGCGCCCGCGCGCAAGCGGACTTCGAGAACGGCAACGCGCCTTATGAAAGCGAGCCGGGTGAACAGGCCTAATCCTTCGGCCAGCGCCGGTGCAGCCACAGCCATTGCTCGGGACGCTCTCTGATCCAGCGCTCCAGAACGCCGTGCGCCTCCGCGATCACCGTCTGGGCGGGCAGGGCTTCTCCCGCCGCATCGAACAGCGTCAGCGGCGCCTCGAACGTGCCCCGAAAATGACAACCGGAAAGCCGCTCCACCTTCGCCGGAATGACCGGGCAGCGGTAGCGCTGCGCGAGTTGCACGAAAATCGGGTTGGTCATGGCCTCATGCCCGAAGAACGGCACGGAAACACCCTCGTTATATTTCTGGTCGATCAGGATGCCCAGAAACCGCCCATCGCGCAACGAGCCGAGAATCGCCCGGCCGCTCTCCGCCGATTTCGGAAAACCGCGCAGCCGCCCGCCCAGCGTCCGCGCCCGGTCCAGAAGCTTGGCGGTCCACGGGTTGTTCGGCTCACGGTAGGTCAGGTCGATTTCCTTCCCCAATTGCGTGAGGAACGCCGCACAGTTGATTTCCCAGTTTCCGAAATGCGCTCCGATGAACACCGCCGGCCCGCCACCCTCCAACAAGGGTTTAAGCGCATCCTCGCCCGCAATCTCCGTATAATCGCGGCTGAGTTTTTCCAGATGTGGATATTCCGCGATCACGCGTCCGAGATTTTCCCACATCCCACGTAAAATCTCTTCCCGCCGCGTTTCGGTCAGGTCGGGAAAGGCCAGCGCGATATTCGCCCGCGCCTTGCGCGAAACCGCCATGCGCGGCCCCAGCGTCCGCCCGGTCCATCCGCCGAAGGCCGAAGCCTTTTCCGGCCCGAGAAGGCGGAACAGCGCAAACAGAAGATGGAGTAGGGCGGCCTCGACCGCGTAACGAAGGCTCTTCATGCGTCTTTATTCCGGCCTTCAAAGTTGAGCTTCGCGCGCAGAAAACGTTCCATCCACTCCGGCTCGTCGAAGGACAGCGTGATCGGCAAAACCTCAATCCCGTCGCGCTGTTCGGGCGCAAGGCGCATGTAATCCTTCTCCGTGGTAATCAGCTTCGCCTGCACCTGCCGCGCCTCGTCGCGCAACCGCTGAAGATCGAGCGCGGTATAGGCGTGATGGTCCGCGAACGGATGAAACCGCACCACCCGCACCCCGTGCGAAACCAGAGTCGCCCGGAATTTTTCGGGCCGCCCCAGCCCGGCGAAGGCGATGAAGGGGGAGGAGGTATCCGGCTGCCCCTGCATTTTGATCTTTGCGGTAAAGACCGGAAGCCCGTCCGGTAACTCGTCGCGCACGTTGCGCGCATCGTGGCCGATCAGGATGACGGCCTGCGCCCGCGCGAACGCCGCATCGGGCCGTTCGCGCAAAGGTCCGGCGGGCAGCAGCCGCCCGTTTCCAAACCCCGCAGCGCCGTCGATGACCAGAAACGAGAGATCCTTTTTAAGCGCCGGATTCTGGAACCCGTCATCCATCAGAACAAGGTCGGCCCCATGCTTGAAGGCGGATTGCGCGCCCGCAACGCGGTCCCGGCTGACGATCACCTTCGCCCCGCGCGATGCCATGAGTATCGGCTCGTCCCCCACGTCCCGCGCATCGTGGACAGCGGGATCGACCCGGATCGGCCCGAAGATGCGTCCGCCATACCCGCGCGTAAGAATATGGGGCAAACGCGCCAGACCAGAACGGCTGATCAGATCGTAAAGCGCCAGAACCGTGGGCGTCTTCCCGCTGCCCCCCGCGACGATATTCCCCACGCACACCACCGGCCCGGCCACGCTTTGCGGATTGGCCTTTTGCCGCTTGCGCGACTGCATGACATCGTAAACATACGAAAGCGGCGTAAGGGCGGATTCCAGTTTCCCTGCGGGGAAGTCCGGGCGCCTGTACCAAAAGCCGGGGGTCTTGAAAAGGCTCATGCGCGCACCGTCCTGTCTGCCCGGGCATCGGGCAGGTGCAAGCACAAAACCGGTTCGATCTCGGCCATCACCCGGTCGATCACGCCCGATTTTTCCGCAGCAAAGGCCTGCCCCTTGGAACGCTGCGCCTGCAAACTCTCCGCGTTCTTGAAAAATTCCGCCAGTGTTTCGATCAGGGCCTTTTCATCCGCAAGGCGCAGCGCCGCCCCGGCGCGGCCCATATCGTCGTAGATCTGTTGGAGATTTTGGATATTCGGGCCATGCAACACGGCGCAATCGAGCTGCGCGGCCTCCAGCGGGTTATGCCCGCCGCCGCCGTCGTCGCTGAACGACCGTCCGATACAGGCAACCGGGCAAAGCCTGTAAAAGAGGCCTAGTTCCCCAAGCGTATCGGCGATGTAAAGATCGTCTTCCTCATGTGGCAGATCCGCCTGCACCCCCCGGAAACGAACGCCAAGCCCGCAATCGCGCAAAGTGTCCGCAATTTCCGCCCGCCGCTCCGGGTGGCGCGGCACGACGATCGTCAGGAGACCGGAAACCCGACTCTTGAGCGTGGCATGAATCCGGGCGGCCATCGCTTCCTCGCCTTTATGCGTGCTGGAAAACACCCACACGGCGCGTCCGGCCGTGGCGCTCTGGAGTTTTTCCAAAGCCTGCGGATCGCATGAAAGAGGCAGGGCGCTATATTTCAGATTGTCCGTGACCGCAAGCCGTCCGGAAAAACCGAGACTCCGTAAACGCACGGCGTCCTCATCGGTCTGCGCCATAACCAGCGCGAACGCACGCAACATCCGCGCCGCCAGCGGCTTTGCCCAGAGCCAGGCCCGGAAGGAGCGCGGCGAAAGGCGGGCATTGACCAGAATCGCAGGAATATTCCGTAACCGTAACCCTTCGAGCATATTGGGCCACAGCTCGGATTCCATCCAGAACACAAGATCGGGCCGCCAGTGATCGAGGAACGCCTCCACCCAGCGCGGATGATCCAACGGGCAAAACTGGTGAATCGCACGGGGGGGAAGCTTACCCTCCACGATCCGCGCGGAGGTAACGGTACAGGTTGTGACAAGAATATTAAGCGCCGGATAAGCCGCGCAAAGCTTTCGGATCAGGATGAGCGCGGACTGCACCTCGCCCACACTGGCGGCATGAATCCAGACAAGGGGGCCGTCCGGCCGTTGAACGCTGATTTCGCCCCGCTTTTCCCGCACGCGGTCGGCCACTTCCTTACCCTTGATCAGGCGGCGGTCCAGCAGGGACGCAAGAAAAGGCGCACTGCGACCCGTAAGAAAACGGTAGGTATGGAAAAACAGAAATCCGGGAGCGTCGTGCACGTCTGGTCTTGCCTTCCTATGCGTCTAAGCGGCGCGAAAAAGACGCGCCCGGCCAAGAGGGCCCGAAAATCAACGAAAGCAAGAATAATACACGGCGTTCAAACGATCAAACCCGAAAACATGCGCAACAGGCCGGAGCAAGGGATCAGTTCGGCTCGCAACGGTTGTTGACCGGAACGTAGCGGCAGCCCGGAATGATACAGACATGCTCGTTGTACGTCGGCGGTGCAACGGAGGTTCTGTTCACGACAACACCAGTCGGAATGGCGATGTTGTTAGCGTTTCCAACCACACAGTTGTTGGGGTCGAGGAACGGAAGGTAGGTCTGCATCGGATCGGGTGCCCACGGCGGCGTATTGATTGCAGTCGTCAGGTTCGCCGTCCACGAGGCAGGAACGCCCACGCAACGGGTGGGCAGGTAACGCTTGTCAGGCTGCGTGCTGTATTGCTGGAAGGTATAGAAACCATCTTCCGCCGGGTTCGAGGCAAAATTGATACATTTGGCCGCTTCCCAGACCCGTCTCATCATATCGCAGGTGTACGTTCCGCCGTTAATCGGGTTCGCCATCGTATGCGTGATCGTCTGTCCGGCCGCATGTCCGCCAAGCATGTCGTAATAGCCGAAATTCGTGGTCACGAAGTTTCTAAGCGAAGTTCCGACAAGGCGCTCCAACGCGTTATCCATACTTGTGCTCGAGAGCGGGCTGCCGAACTGTGTGGTTTCGCTGAACATCTCATCGGCGTGGTCGGCCAACTCCCGCAGGAACATATCGAAACATGTATATTCCATAACACTGTCAGGCTTCAGGATCAGGTTTTGATTCTGGGTAATTTCGCGCTGGGCTTCAAGCCACGCGCGCGCAGATAGAGTTTGATAGTAAAGGGAGTCGCAAGGGGTGCTGGCGATCGGTGGAGGTGCCCCGGCCTCGGCGGTCTGGACGAACAAAGGGCTCAGACCTCCCAGGATTCCGGAAAGCGCAACAAACAAGCCTCTCTTCCATGCTTTTAGCCCGATAGATGCCATTTCTCTTACCCTTCGCGTTTCACACCGCTATTCTAAACAAAAAAACCATAGTTTCGCAAATCTTTAACATCTCAGGGCGGGGGTGAACAGGTCCCCGCCGTATAATTATACCAGCAGCCCGGATTCGGGCAAAACATATCGTTATGCGTGCTGTCCGCAGGCGTAATGGTCGTTAAGGACACGCCCGCACCCGCATAATCGTATAGCGTATGCCGCCGGATATTAACCGTCAGACCGGTCGGAATGGGGGGAAGGCAGTTATAAGTCACAGCCCCAACGGTGGAGCCGGGGGCCATAATCTGCTCAAAGTAACGCAGCACCCCGTCATAAACAACAAAGAGGAAATCACAATTATTGGCCACACGGATGATGTCGTTGGTGATGTTCGTATTGGCGTATGGCCCGCCGCCCGCCGCCGGACAGCGCGGGTTTTCAGAAATCGTCATCGGTGTGTTCGACCCCGATCCGGAGGCCATGCTATTACCCGGGGAACATTCGTTGATCAGGATGCGCGGGTCCTCGGTTGAAAGCGTCTCGAAGCTGAAAAATTGGTCGTCTTCGCCGAAATCCCGGCACTTTGCGAGTTCCCAGACAGTCTGCATATGCGAGCAGTCATAGCTGTTCCCGCCGATTGAGGTCAGGTTCATGGTATTATCGACCGAACTCTCGCCGCCCAAAAACGTGTGGGCAAAATTATTGGTGATATAATTTTCGAGAGTATCAAGCAGGAGGGTATCCAGAACGATATCCAGATGGTCGTCGTCGTAATTCACGCTGTAAGTCGTAGAATCGGTCTCATCCGCCGTCTCAAGGTCCACATCACGGGAATCGAACGTGTCGGCTTCGCTGAAGATCATCCCGGCATTGTGGGCGGTGAGGGCGATAAACTGATCGAAGCAGGTATATTCAAGAACGCTGTCGGGTTTGTTAATGAGCTGCTCGTTAATAATAACCTCGCGGCTGGCCTCCATATAGGCTTTCGCGTAGATCTGGTTCATGAAGTTACCGTCGCACATCCCGCCCGTATAGGGCGCGGCGCGTCCGGTCTTCGGCCCGTTAAGCGCGGCGTCGGTTCCGGCCGTGGTGTCGGTATTCACATCATAATCGGTGCAGGGAAGACCCGGCGTACAGGCGGCTCCGGCATGGACGGGGGAGGCGGCAAAAAGAACGCAGACCAGCCCGGCCAGAAAGACCGGGGCAAAACCCAAAAAAGACCTATGGCTGCGAAGTACCATCCCTATCCTTCAGTCCGCCCGTTTAATACATACGCCATCGAGGGAGGATCCCATACGAAGATATCATATTCATAATCGTTGTTGTTACTCCGAAATGCAAGAATATCCTGCACCCCGGCGTGATAGGAATCCCCAAGCGCGAGCTTTTTTGCAGAAATTTTACCCAGCAAAACCAGGCTTTGCCGGGCATCGGCCAGAATTAAAAACGTGCAAAACCCCTGCGGATCATAGCATTTCAGGGGCTTAAGCACATATTCAGCGATCCCGTCCCGGTTGAGGTCGGCCATGGCCACCGCATACCCGCCCAGATCCATCCCCATTTCACGGCTGACCCAGTCCGAAAGCAGCACCTTGGCACTGACCGGTAAGCTTGGACCGTAATTCAGAGGCTCAAAAGCATGGGCGCGGCTTAAAAGCCCCAAAGTGACAATAAAAGCGGCCAAAATTCTGATAAAACAGCGCATCGTCGTAATCCACAAGATGTCCGCAGCAGACGTGAAATTGTATCAAAAAACCGCAAAAATCGCCAAAACAAAGAAATCGACGCCCAAAAAGCGCCGAAATCTCTTATTTAAGGTCAATATCGAGAATCGCGATATTGAGGTCGTAAGACGTATCACCGTCTTCGGTGTCCTTATAAATTGTGCCGACAAACTCCCCGTCCAGCAACACTTCGACGGAATCCTGCGCCCGTTCGCGCTTTTTGAGGGTCACCCCCGAGATCTTAAGCTTCCGCGCCAGATATTGTTCGAGCTTCCTGAGTTCGTCGGATGTAAAATGCGTCATAATGTTCCCCTCTGGTTCGTTGTAAGTCTATCCCGGTGCAGCCCCTTGGATACGTGGTCATGGCACTGCTTGGCAAGCGTTTTCCGGTCCGGATGGTCGGCAGCACGAAGGAGCGGATGGAACGTTAGCGCCAGAACGGCCCCCCGGCTCTTGGCAAACAGCCACAAATGCTTATGCAGCGGCGTGTCCATCTCGTTGTGCCACGCGTAAATATCCCGCACCGCCTGCGTGTCCGGCGGCCGCCCGTCGGCGGAAACCAGCTTGAGGGTAAAGGGCTGAATCAAGAGCGTATCGCGCACCTGTTCGCGCAGGGCGATGGAAAACAGGCTCGATTTGAACGGCACGACGCTCTGCCCATCGGTCGATGTTCCCTCCGGAAAAAGGATCAGGCTTTTGCCTTGGCTCAAAAACTTGTCCAGCGCGTCCTTCTCCCGCGTGGCGTCCGCACGCGAACGGCTGATGAAGGCGGTCTGCTGTAATTTGGACAGAAACCCGAACAGCGGCCAGCTCTCAACGTCCTTCTTGGCCACGAACGACCCGCGAATCACGCTGCCGATGGCGGGAATATCGAGATAGGAGAGATGATTGCCGACGAAAAACACCTGCCGGCCCCGCTCCGGCGCCCCCTCGACTTGAATACGGATGCGCAAAACCGCGCAGACGGCCTTGTGCCAGAGGTGCGGCAAGATATAAGCCCCCGAGCCCCGGTGGACCGCGAGCAAGAGCATCTGAAAAGGGCAGGCGAGAATCACAAGCCCGGCAAAGGCCGTAAGCTTGAGGACGGCGATCAGGCTTCTCATGCCTCGTCGGCGTCCGGCCCGCCCATCCCCGGCATGGTCCGCTGGATTTTCCGCTCGTAATATTTGCGGTAACGCTCGGTCATCAGGGTCGTCTGCACGACGATGCACACATCCGTCGTGTTGAACTGCTCGTCAATCACCGCGCCGCCCCCGATGGTCGCACCAAGGCGCAGATATCCTTTGATCAGCGGCGGCAGACTCGCGAAAACACGCTTTTCGTTGAAGGACTCCTTCGGCACGATATTCATCTCGACGTATCGGTGCGCCAGTGCCACGGGCCGGATGCTGGCCTCGGTTGGATGATAATGGTGGAGGTATGAAAGCTGCGGGCCGAGCGCCTGAATATCCGTCCCCGGAAAGCTTGCGCACCCGAACAGAAGGTCGATCTTGTGGTGCGTGATATATTCCGCGATACCCTGCCAGAGCAGATTGAGAATCGGCTTTGTGCGGTAGGGGGCCAGAACACAAGACCGCCCGAGCTCCAAAAGCGACTGCCCCGACCGCACCAGCGGCTTAACGTCGTACTCGTCCTCGGAATAGAACCGCCCGAATTTCTGCGCCACCTCCTGCCGGATCAACCGGTACGTCCCGACGATGGTCTCCCGGCTCGTGGCCGGATCGCGCGCCAGAACGATAAGATGGTCGGCAATCGCGTCGAACGCGTCAAAATCGCGTTTCTGCGCCAGCATTTCCGCGCTGGGTTCGGCTTTATATTCTTCATAAAAAACGGCGTAGCGTAGTCTCTGCGCTTCCTCAATCTCGGCACCCGAATTCGCAAGCCGGACATATGCAAAGGCTGAGGGGGAATCGGCGTCTGTTATGGCGGGAGGAGGGGCTGCTGTCATCAGGCTCATAAAAAAATGTTTCGCCCGCACCGCCTTCGGATCAATCAAAAATTATCCTGTGCGCGCGCATGCAGTGTTCCAAAGGCGATATCCTAAAGAAACCCCCGTTATGGTCAAGCGGATTGTGCCCGGCCGGGCATTTTATGACGGGCGCTGTACGCGCCTTTACCTGCGGCCTCGGTTCGCGTTAAAATTCCCTCTATGAGTCAGCTCCACACCTCGATCCTGTTCGTCTGCACCGGAAACATCTGCCGCTCCCCGACGGCCGAGGGTATCCTGCGCCACAGGTTGCAGGAGCACGGCAGGCTGGATCATTTCACAATCGACTCGGCGGCCACGCATTCATGGAACGTCGGCAACCCGCCCGACCCCCGAACCGCCGCAGTCGCAAGGCAAAACGGCATCAGCCTGGACGGGCTGAAGGCCCGCAAGATCCGGCCCGCAGATTTTCAAGACTTCGGACTGATCCTCGCGATGGACAATACCCACCTCGCCACCCTTCGCGCTCACGCGCCGGACGACGCGGCGGCCCAAATCCGGCTCTTCATGGAGGGCGCGGAGGTGCCCGACCCATACTACGGAGAAATAGAGGGCTTCCACAGGGTTTATAATATGATCGACCGGGGCGTTGAGACTCTGCTGAAAGGTATACTTGCAAAACAATGACCGCTTGACAAAACCCGCCTACAGACGCTCAATGCCCGCAGGGGCCGCACCCGAACGGATCAGGCATCATGCAAGACGACGGAAAAAATCCGGGCATCAAAAAGCCCGCCTACAAGACCAGCGCGGACAAGCTGTTACTTGAAAACATCAGCGGTAAGGACGGCAAGGACCGAGGAACCGTCGCCCGGCTGCGCGGCTATCTTCTGGCCGGAATTCTCGTTACCGCCCCAATTACCATAACGATATATCTGACGTACATTTTTCTGACCTTCATTGACTCCAAGGTCGCATTCGTCCTGCCCGAGGACTGGTATCAGGCCCTCTATGGCAAGGCCACGATCCCGGGGATCGGGCTTCTGGTCGCCCTGACGTTCTTTATCTGCGTGGGCTGGCTCGCCACCAACTTTCTTGGCCGTATCGTCATTCTGATCTCCGAGAAGATTTTGGCGCGCATGCCGATTATCCGCAGCATCTACGGCGCGACCAAGCAGATCATGGAAACCGTGATGACCAGCCAGTCCAACGCGTTCCGTGATGTCGTAATGTTCGAATATCCGCGCAAGGGGATATGGAGCTTGGGCTTTGTAACCGGAACGTCAGAGGGCGAAGTTCAGGATTTGACCGAGCAGGAAACGATAAACATCTTCGTGCCGACGACGCCCAATCCGACATCGGGCTTTTTGCTGTTCGTTCCTAAAAAAGACCTGATTTTTCTGGAAATGAGCGTGGAAGAGGGGATAAAACTGGTCGTCTCCGGAGGTATGATTTCGCCCGATCCGAAGAAAAGGCGTCAAAAGAAACAAGGGCCGGAAGTCGCAGCGGCGATGTCGGCGAATGAAGAAAACCCCTGAACGGCGGCCAGACCGGACGAACCGGATGGAAAGAAGGAATAAGACATGAGCGAACTCATCAAATCCATACGTGAACGCGACCCTGCGAAGCCGACCTTCGCCGAAGTGCTCTTCGCCTATAACGGCTTTCACGCCGTTGTCCTGCACCGCGTGAACAACTTCGTCTGGAATCTGGGGCTGCGGGCGCTGGCGCGGTTTTTCGCGAATATCACGCGCATGCTGACGGGCGTGGAAATCCACCCCGAAGCCGCCATCGGCAAGAATCTCTTTATCGACCACGGCACGGGCGTAGTGATCGGCCAGACCGCCGTGATCGGCGATAACGTGACGATATACCACGGCGTGACGCTGGGCGGCGTGGGCCGCACGGGCGGCGTAAACGGCAAGCGCCACCCCACCGTCGAATCCGGCGCGATCATCGGCGCGGGGTCCCAGCTTCTGGGCGATATCACGATCGGGGAGGGTGCGAAGATAGGCGCGAACTCGGTTGTAACCACCGACATTCCCGCCCACGCCACGGCCATCGGCATCCCCGCCCGGGTCGTCGGCGGAGACGATAAGGCCCGCGCCTACGGCATGCCCAGCCGCGAGGAAATGGCCGACCTCGTCACGACGATGGATTGCCTGATCCGCGAGATGGGCAAGATCAAGAAAGAGCTCAATCTGAAAGATGAGAAAGATTGTGCAGAGCCTTGTGATACCGATAAAAAAGACGCTGCCGAATAGATAATCTCAGGGCCGCAGGGGTGTGCCCCGCGAAACGGTCTCGGTATAGGGATCGGAAGACCGCCGCATCCAGTCCTCTTCGGGCCGGAGGGGAAGATCGAGCGAACCCGGTTTGGTTTTCGGCTCATAGGGCGGCCCGACATCCAGCCCGCCTTGCGGAACATACGCATACGTCAGAAATTCATAACGCCCCAGCGTCGCCGTGCGCGGATCAGTAATCACCGCGCCGGTATCGTCGCGGTTCGTCACCCGTCCGCTACCCGACTGCGGGTGCGCGCCTTCCTTTTGCGACCATGTGCCGTCAGTATTTTCCCGCACGAAATGATAATCCATCGCCGGAGCGTCGCCCTGCTGGCGGGCGTCCGTCAGGGGCGGGCGGGTATAGACAGCCACGCGGTAATAACCCTCAAGCGGCTGGGCGTTCGCGCCGCCGATCATCGCGCCATCGGCCTCGATGGCCTTGACCAGCTCCTGCTGGAAGGTTTTATAGTCGCGGTCGCTGCGCGAACTGAAATCGAAACGGCCGCGCTCGCCCGGAACGTCTCCGCCGTGGCGGTAACGGTCCATATCGTTCATCGCATAGGAATAGCAGTTAGCATAATCCTGAAACCCCTGCGCCAGATAGGTCTCCCGGGCCAGCGGCTCGAACCGATCGACCTCCGCGCGGGTCATGCCGAACTGCGCGGCCACCTTGTCCAGATCGCCCTTCGATTGCTCCACGGCCTGATTGAACTGCACCAGCGCGTCCTGCGTCCGCTCCACCGGGGCGCGGTCCAGCCTGTGGGCCGTCATGCGCATATCGCTCTCGGTGGCGGGGTGGCGGTATTCCGTGCTCGCCAGAACGCGCAGCAATGTCTCGCGGTTGGCCTGCGAAAAGGCCGTGAGATCAGCGTTCGAGACGCGGCTGTTCCACGCCTCCGGCTCATAGGCCGGGGCGGAGGGATTGCCGCTTGATCCTGTTTGGCTGCTGCTCACGTTCACCCGTTATTTTTATAAATCCCGCTAAAGCTTTGCAATTATGGCAAATTTTTAGGAAAATTTCAACCGCTCTGGAAATAGGCGATGGCCTGATCCCGCTCGAAAAGATAAAGCAATGTCCGCAAAGCCGCGCCGCGCTTGGTTTTCAGCTCCGAATCTTTCGAGACGATAAGTTTCGCATCATCCCGCGCCGCCGCCAGTAATTCCCCGTGCGCGGAGAGGTCGGCCAGCCGGAACGTGGCCATCCCGCTCTGTTTGAGGCCCAGAAGATCGCCGCTGCCGCGCAGCTCCAGATCTTTCTCGGCGATGATAAACCCGTCCTCCGTATCCCGCAGGGTCGAAAGCCGTTCCTTCGCGGTGACGCCCAGAGGCCCGGAAAACAAAAGGAAGCAATAAGATTGATCCGCCCCGCGCCCCACGCGCCCGCGCAACTGGTGAAGCTGCGCCAGCCCGAACCGCTCGGCATGCTCGATGACCATGATCGTCGCCTCCGGCACGTTGACCCCAACCTCGATCACGGTGGTGGAGACGAGAATATCGAGGTCCCCGGCGATGAACCGTTCCATCACCGCGTCTTTCTCTGTGGGCTTCATCCGGCCGTGAATAAGCCCCGTGCGCTCCCCGAACGTCTGGCACAAAATATCAAACCGCTCCTCCGCCGCCGCAAGGTCGATCAGCTCGGACTCCTCGACCAGCGGGCAGACCCAGTAAACCCGGTGCCCTTCGCGCGTCTTGGTCCGCAGCCGCTCAATCAGCGTATCCATCTTTTCAACGGGCAGCAAAAGCGTGTCGATAGGCTTGCGCCCCGGCGGCTTCTCGTCCAGCTTTGAGACATCAAGATCGCCGTAAGCCGTGAGCGCCAGCGTGCGCGGAATAGGGGTGGCCGTCATGACAAGCAAATCCACACCCGCATTCTTGCTGGCCAGTTCCAGCCTTTGCTGCACCCCGAAACGGTGCTGCTCGTCGATCACCGCAAGGCCCAGATCGTGGTAATGCACGTCGCGCTGAAAAATCGCGTGCGTGCCGATGATAATCTGCGCCGCGCCGTTTCGGATTTGCGAAAGCAGCGTGTCGCGCACCTTGCCCTTGTCACGCCCGGTCAGAACGACCGCGCGGATCCCCGCCGCACGCATAAGCGGCGCGAGCGTCTGCGCATGTTGCCGCGCGAGGATTTCCGTCGGCGCCATCAGCGCGGCTTGATGCCCGGCCTCCACCGCGTTCAGCATCGCAAGGCACGCAACGATGGTTTTTCCGCTGCCCACATCGCCCTGCAATAAACGCAGCATCCGCAAGGGTTTTTGCATGTCCGCGTCGATCTCCGAAAGGCTGCGTTGCTGCGCCCCCGTGAGCGTGAACGGCAGGGCGGCCAGCACCTTTTCGCGCAGCACGGCAGAGGGCGCATAGCTCCGCCCCTCCACCGCCCGCTGATGCTCGCGCACGAGAATGAGCGTCAGTTGATTGGCCAGTAATTCATCGTAAGCCAGCCGCGCCCGCGCGGCATGCTGCGGCGAGAGTTCGGCCTCCCCCTGCGGCGCGTGGACCGCCAGCAGCGCATCCTTCCAGTCCGGCCAACGATTGCGGGCCTTGTAGGTTTCGTCCAGCCACTCAGGGAGTTCGGGGACCATCCCCCGCGCGCTGGCCAGAATCTTGTTCAGCAGCTTGTTGGTAACACCCTGCGTGAGCGGATAGATCGGCTCGATCCGCTCGATCAGGCTGCGCTCCTCGGGCTTGCCGATCGCGTCGGGATGCACCATCTGCGGCTGCCCTTGAAAATATTCCACCCGCCCGCTGACGATGACGCTCTTGCCCTCCGGCAGTTGCTTGAGCAGCCAGTCCTTTTTCGCGTGGAAGAACACGAGGCTGAACGCGCCCGTATCGTCGTGGCAGGCAATGCGATAGGGCAGCCCCTTGCGCTTTGAGGGGCTGTGC
>JAANMX010003437.1_pt1 | contig 13932 bp, 20 predicted proteins | sample 7279681 | NCBI WGS metagenome assembly JAANMX01 (sample SAMN14094542, study PRJNA606508) | bioreactor metagenome | isolation source: A lab-scale SPAN reactor treating ammonium-rich wastewater day 351 | place: Ireland: Galway | collected 2018-01-01
ATCCACGCCGCCATCGAGATCGGGGTCCGCCTCGCCCGCCGCCGCGCCTCGGCAAACAAGTTCGATGACGCCTCCCGGATCGCCGAACTCGTCGGCCCCGAGATGCGGCTCCTGCACTCCGAGAGCGCCCGCGTGGTCCTCCTCAACGCCAAGCTCCACCTCATCGCGGTCGAGGAGGTCTCCCGCGGGCTGCTGGATCAGGCCCTCGTCGCGGCTCGTGAGGTTTTTTCTCCCGCGATCTCGAAAAGGGCCTACGCCCTCGTGCTCGTGCACAATCACCCGTCCGGCGACCCCACGCCGTCGGAAGCCGACATCCGCATCACCCGCGCCCTCCGCGAATCCTCCAAGGTCCTCGACATCCCCCTCCTCGACCACGTCATCATCGGCTCCCCCTCCACCGCCTACCCCGAGGGCTGGTTCTCCTTCAAGGCGGCGGGGTATCTGTGAACCATTGCGCCGTCGACGGTGCTTGACTCGGTGCGCACGGAGAAGAAACTTTTCTCATGTATCGGGGAATTCCCGCCGCTTTTCGCTCGCCAACATACTCGGCTGGACCCGGCATATGCGGCCGATCGGTCGGTACAATCAAGGTTGGGCTGTAAACGTCCACGGCATCCGGAATTTCCAGCGTGAACATCTGTCGTCACTCACTCACAATCATCTTGCTGCCCGCGGCGCTGGCAGCGCTTCGTGCAGATCCAAGCCGACCGGATGCGTCAGGGCCCCTGGGTCAGACGGGCCAGTGGGTTTTGAAGCCGGCTTTTTCGGATGAGTTCGCCGCGGCCACGCCCGATCCGAGGAAATGGACCACGAGGCCGGCAAGCTGGGGTCCATGGACTTGGGATGAGAACAACGCCACGCAGGAAAACGGCAATCTTGTGCTGCGCATGACCTATGACCCGCACACGCGCGGCAATCAGCAGCAGAGATTCTTCTACAAGTCAGGGATACTGCGCTCAAAGCTCAAGAGAACCTATGGCTATTACGAAGCGCGGATCAAGGGATGCGGCCTATTCCCCGGAGCCTGCCCGGCATTCTGGCTGTTTAGCGACGGCAAGGCGACGGAGGGCGAGGTGCGTTACTGCGAAATCGACATCGTTGAGTTGCAGATGCACGAATTGAATCGGTCAACCCAAGTGCGCGACCCGGTCAATCACATAGACATGAATCTCCATCTGCGGCTCGCCGACAAAGATGGAAAGGTCCGATGGGTGCGGCCATTGATGGACCCGGAATTGTGCGCCAATTCGTGGATGGCCCCATGGGATCCCCGTGATGCCTTTCACGTCTATGGCTGCGATGTCACTCCAGAAACCATCGTGTGGTATGTCGACGGCAAGGAAGTCGCGCGGAAGCCGAACAAGTACTGGCATCTCGCCATGAACCTCGCGCTTTCACTGGGCTTGCGCTATCCGCACCTCGGATGGGTCGGCCAGGAAATGAAACCCGTCCCGCAAGCCGCGACCGAAAAGGGATTCCCAACCTCGATGGAAGTGGACTACATTCGGGTGTGGGAGCGCAAGAAATAGCGATCTCACGGCGACACACGGACTCGATCACCAAACAAACCCATCATGAGACCCCAAGTCGCGCATCTCCTCATCTCGACTAAGCGGGTCATTGGGACCGACCCGTGAGGATCAGCCCCGGCTCCCACACCACCGGACGAACCAGCCATCATCTCGGTCCATCGTGCCACCGCTGCCTGACGGACCGGTTTTCTGGCAAGTTGGACCGGTTTCCAGGATTTTCTCAATGCCGTGCTCCAATGGGCAACCTGCTTGGATTCAGATGTTTCCGTCTGTTTTCGGGACTCCTGCCCATCGGATTTTCTGGCAAGTCGAAATTGCCACTTCACATGGGTTTTTAGGGGGGTGGTGGGCTTCCCCCGCCGTCTGTCAACCGCTAGAAGACTCCCTACCGGGGGTCTTGTCAACGTCTTCGCTGCCGACAGACGCACGCAGCCAGAGCTGCAACACCCAGCGCCACGGCAATGCATGACGGCTCCGGAATGAAGGCGACGCGAAAACCCACGGCGCTCGTCGCGTAGGTGGGAAGCCGGCCGTTCCGGATCGACGACTGCATGAAAAACTCGCCGTTGTCCCAGTGACTACCCCGGAATACCCGATGAGGTTCGCTGAAAACCCCATCATTCCACTCGCTGACGTTTCCGCCCTGATCGAAAGTCCCGAAATAGCTGTCCGCTAGCACGTAGCTTCCCACATCGGTTAGGTAGTTAGTGGTGTCCTCGAACGACGGGCTGCCCGTCACTGCGTGGCCGTCGTTGAGGAAATCACCCGGCGCACCGTCGTTGCGATAGAAGTTGGCGCTGTTTGCGTCGGTGCCGTTGGGAGGACGGCTGTTGGGAATTGAGTCGCTCCGGGTCGGATAGAGCCAGTAGTTCGTCGTCCCGCTGGCGGTCGGGTCGTAGTACGCTGCCTTGTACCACTCGTTCTCGGTTGGGATCACCCAGGTCGCGTTGGCCGAGCGGGCGCTAACGTTGGTCGTAGTCGAGCCGTCGGTGAAGAGCGTGTAGCTGCCGGTCTCGGTGGCGCCTGCCACCTGAGCGTCGGTTGGTTGGCCATTCTCGAGCCAGTTCGCGAACCGCACTGCGTCGTAAAACGACACGTACACAACCGGCATGTTCTCGTATCCCGACTTCACCGAATACGTGAAGCTGCCGCTCGAACCGGACTGGATGATCCCCCCGCGAGCGTCCGTGGCCATGCTGGCGTTGTACAGCCCGTAGGTATCAGTCGCCGCAACGGCATTCAGGAACTCGACGTACTCGGAGTTGCGGACTTCGAATTTCCCAATCTGGTACACGTAATCCACCGAACCGATTCCCGGCACCGCGTTCGTGTTCAACGGATCGGGGGCGTTGCCCGCATCGCCGACGGTCACCATCTCCATCGTGACAGCCGACGCCACCAACGGCAGGAGCACGACGCACGCGCAGGCGATGAGTGACTTCAACATTAGGCCGATCCCGTCTTTGGGCGATAGGGTAGCAGACGCGCTACTTCGTGAGAAGGCAGAAGCAGCGAGGCCATTTCACAGCTTCCCGTGCAGATCCACCAGCGGCTGCAGCGTCTCTTTCAGCGCTTGGCGGTCCTCCCACCGGTCGGGTGGCTCGGCGGAGATCCTTGCGTTGAGGTAGACGGTGACCTTGGCGAGGTGGACGTAGGGGTTGAAGGAGCGCTCAGTCTGCTGCCGTTCCTTGGGCTCTGGGGGCGGGAGGACGCCGGAGAGGAGGTAGGCCTGGCGGATGCTGGCGACCTGGGTGAGTTGCTCGATGGGGATCTGGGCGAGGCGCATGTAGTTCCGGCAGGTCCGGGGCTCCAGGCCCATGTCCTTCTCGAGGAACTGCTCCCAGGGCAAAATGGCGGAAACATGTTTCCGTGTTTCCCCATCCGTCCCTAATTCGCCCAATCTCGGCCTTCCCCTGGTCTCGGGGTAGTCGGAGCGGATGGCGAGCAGGGCGGTGCCGCACTGGTGGGCGATGCGCACGGCGCGGGCGACGCCGAGGACGGCGCTCTTGGCGGCCTCCTCTGCCTCGCGGTAGAGGCGCTTGGCCTCGGCGATGCGGTTTGGTGCGATGGTGGCGGGGGCGTCAGTTGGGGCGGGTTGCGACTTCACACCCGAAGAGCGATGTCATCCGCCACGCGCCGTTGCGCCGCGGCCTGGCCCGGGCCACCTCCTTCTGCCGCAGCCGGTAGGTGTCGCGGGCCTCGGCCTTCTTCATGCCGCGGGCCTCGGGCAGCGCGAGCCGCTCGCAGAAGCGGATGATGCGCTTGGAGACCGCCGCGCGGGTGACGCCGAAGCGGCGTGCGATGCGGGTCTCGGAGTCGGGGTTGCGGTTGATGGCGTAGAGGCAGCACTGGATGCCCAGGGCGGGGTTGTCGTCGGTGTCGAGGTCGGCGAGCACGAACATGAGCGCCGAGGCGATCTTGTCGGCCACCCCCGCACGCACCTCGGCCCGGATGTGGCCGGCGACGGCGGCGGGATCCCCCGATGCGATGGCCTCCGCGAGCTTTTCGGCTGGCCCGTCGAGGGCGTCGGCCATGTCGGGCCAGTGGGATGCGCCGATGGAATCGGCGGGGTCGTTGAACTCTCGGGTCATGTGCATCGGGTCTCCTCGGTGGGGTTGTTGCGGATCATGCGCGGATCACCTCGCAGGCCTCGGTGAGCCGGGCCACCAGCGGGGCGCCGTGGCGGGCGCCGAAGTGGGCGGCCAGCTCCTCGCCCGTCAGGTTGGTCGTGACGAGCACCGGCTTCCCGTTCGCCATTCGCGAATCGAGGATGCCGAACACGATCCCCCTCACCCACGGGGCCAGCGTCTCCTTGCCCAGGTCGTCGATCCAGAGCGTGTCGCAGTCCTCGAGGCCCGCCTGAAACTGCATCAGCTCGGACGGGTCCTTGGCCAGGAGCCCGATGCGCATGGCCAGCTCGGTGGAGCGCATCGCGCGGACCTTCCGCCCGTCGCGCAGGATCAGGCGGGCGACCAGCTCCGAGGTGCAGCGGGTCTTGCCGGCCCGGGAGCGGCCGCAGACCATGAGCCCGCGGGGGCCGTGGCGCCAGGCGGTCACGCGCCGGTGCAGGACCGGGAATTCCCGCCGCAACCGCTCCGGGTCGTTGTCCCGAGCCATCGGCGGGCAGGGCATCGAGGAGACCCGCGAGCGGCGGCGTCCCTGCTCCTGCTCGGCCTCGTATGCGTCGATCTCCGCCTGAGAGGGCAGGTGCTCCCGGATGCGGGAGAGCATCGCACGAAGTTCCGCGTTCATGGCCGCGTTCATGGTGCCGCCTCCCCCTTCTCGCGCCTCATCTGCTCGGCGCGCCGAATCCAGGAATCGGCGGGGTGCTCGTCCTCGGGCGGGGGCTGCGCCGCCTTGGGCCGCCGCTCGTCCGGGTGAATCCCCTGCCAGCCGGCGCGGATCGACCGGTCGATGGCGTCGATGGCATCGGCGCAGGAGAGCTTCGCCAGCATCTCGAACTGCGCCTTCACCGTCGAAGGGGTCAGCCGCTTGCGCAGCTCGCGCCGATATTGCTCCCACCGCGCCCAGGCCTCCGCGAATTCGGGTCCGGGATGCGGGAGAGGAGGAAGCCGATCGGCGACCCGACTTTTGCGCCCCCTGGTGGTTCCTTTGATGGATCCCTGGTGGTTCCTTGATGGATTGGGTCCGGATTCCGGTCTATCCGAGTCCGGAATCCGGTCTATCGAGTCCAGATTCCGGTCTATGCCAGTCCGGATTCCGGACGGTCCGGATTTCGGATCATCCGGATTTCGGACTATCACCCGATACCGGTTGCAGCGGTGCGGGCCACCCCTGGCATCGATCTCCAGCTCCCCGATCCGGCGCAGCTCCGCCAGCGCCTCAAACACCGTGCTCTTGGCCATGCGGCACTTCTTCGCCAGGGTCGGCGCGGCCGGCCAGGCCTCGCCCTTGTCGTCGGCGAAGTCGGCGATGGCCAGCAGCACCAGCCTCGCGCTGCCGCCCGACCGCGACCGCTCCCAGACCGCCCTGGTCACCGCGATGCTCACGCAGTCCTCCCCCGTATCGCCGCGATGATCTTCCCCACGTTCTCTCCGCTGATCTGCCCCTCCGTCAGCCGCACCACCGTCCAGCCCGCCAGCGCGGCGGCGGTGTACTTCTCGCAGTCGGCGATGAAGCCCAAAGGGCGGTTGTGCCGGCCGCGATTCCAGACACCGCCCTCGAGTTCGATCGCGACGCGCGAGGCCGGGTGGGCGAAGTCGAAGCGCCAGCGGCGCGGGGGCGCGAAGCGGTACTCCCGCTCCAGCGCCGGGCCGCGCAGCGCGCGCCAGAGGAAAGCGAACTTGGCCTCCAGGGGGCTGGCGCGGCATCGGCTCACCGGCCCGCCCTTCCCTTGGGCCTGACGAATGGCCGGAACTCCCAGAGGGTGCATTGCGTCGCGGTGCACTCCCGGATAGCGGCCTCGTCCATCCAGCAGCACGCCAGGCACTGCGCCTTGATCGCCTCGCGGGGGCTCGCCAGGGACGAATACACGCGCTCAAAAAGCCCCAGCCGCGACGGGGCGTCCTCCGATACCTGCCGGAGCATCTTCGCGCGTTTGGCGTCCTCAAATCCGCCGAGGGAACGACTTTGGGGCCCACTCAAGCGGCCCTCCCGTTCCGGTTGCCCGCCTTCCCCGGCTTGCGGTACACCGCCACCGCCTCCGGCGTGCCCTCCTCCCGCACCAGCGCGAAGCCGATGCCCCCGCGGATCATGTCGCGCATGAAGTTCGCCAGCATCCAGAACTCCGAGGGCGCGCATCCCCGCGTCAGGGGACGGTAGCCGCGACGACGGGCCTCCCTGGCCGTGATCGTGAGATAGCCGTGGTCGCTCATGCGCTCCCCCTCGCCGGCCGGAAGCTGCGCCGGATGTGCGCGTCGATCTCGGTCCGGGGGATGAAGATGTGGCCGCGGGATCCGGTGGGCCGGACGTGGCCGATGATCCGGCGGCGGGCCATCGAGCGCAGCGTCTTCGCGCTGAGCCCGAGCTTCATCGCCGCATCCCGCAGGGGCAGCAGCTCCGCGCGGGCGGATTGCGACGCCTCACTCATGGCCCCCTCCCCTCTCTTCAACGAGCGCCTCTGCCGGCTCGCCCTCGACCACCTGCCCCGGCTCCAGCGTGATCCCCGGCTGCTTGCGCAGCTTCGGGATGCTGACGCTCGCGCATTCCAGCAGCACGCGCCAGCCGTGGCGGTGGATGATGTCGTCGAGCGCGCCGGGGGCCAGCGACTGCCGGCCCTTGCGCCGCTGGATGGTCCAGCCCGGGATGCGCCCCCCGCCCCCGATGACCTCCCTGGCCTTCGCCTGGGCCCGCTCCTCGTAGTCGGTGCGCAGCAGCTTGCAGGCGGTGAGGAATCGGCCCAGCCGATCCGGGTCGGCCAGCACCGCGGAGAAGTCGAAGGCCTCCGGGACCGCGATGGCCGCCTCGACCGGCGCGAGCTTGCCCGCGTAGGCGGGGCAGCTGTCCCTTCGCCCGCACCAGCCGCAGTACTCGCACGCCCGAGGCCCCGGCCCCCCGCCCGCCTCGGCCGCCTTCCGCGCCTCGATGATCGGCATGACGATTGGGATCGCCTCCTCCGCGGTCCAGCGCCGGCTCACCACCTCCCGCTCGTCGCAGAAGAGCAGGTGGGTCGTGGCGCCCCGCGCCCATTTGATGTCCATGAGCGCCAGCGCGTAGGCCGCCATCTGCGCGCCGTAGTCGCGGGCCTGGCCCGTCTTGAGGTCCGCGATCTGCTCGCCGCACACCGCGTCGGCGGTGCCGTAGAACAGCTCCCCCTCCGCGTCGTAGTACGGGAGCTTCCGCTCCAGGGCCTCGGGCCCGCCGTCGAAGAGGTGCCGCGTCTCCCCCACGGCCCATTCGACCGCCATGCCGTCGTCGCCGGCCAGCCTGTCGATGGCGCCCTTGTCGCCAGAGAGCGCCGCCGCGTAGGCCTTGTGCAGCCGGGTCCCGCGCTCCGCCTCCTCCGATGGCCCCGCCTCGCCCTCGAAGTAGGGGCAGGCCTGCCACTTCGGAAAGGCCGAGGGACTGAACCTGTGGTGGCCCTCGGGCGCCGGGGGATTCGGACCCCCGGCATCGCCGACCTTCGCCTCGGTCGCGGCCGCCGCCGCCCTCGCCTTACGACCCCTGGCCATCGGAGTACTCCCTGACCTGCGCCCAGTTCTTGGCGAGCCGCGCGGCGGTCGCCCCGTCCAACTCGTCGAGCGACTCGATGTCGTGGCCCTTGATCGCCAGGAAGTTGAGCACGGTCGCCTCCGAGATCTTGTGCTGCTCGCACAGCGCCCGGACCTTCTGCACCGGGCCCGGCCCCTCCGCCTGCGGCGCGGGCGCGGGAGCCGAAGCCTTCGCGGGAGCCGAAGCCTTCGCGGGCGGCGCGGCCTTCGGGGCATCCGCGTCCGGGAAGTCCTCGACGTCCTGGGTGAAGATGTCCGAGGCCGCGGTCGCGGTGATCACCGCATCGACCAACGCCCTCTTCTTGCTCATCTTCAAAATCACGTTGTAGGAGTCGGCCAGGTCGGCGCTCTCGACCCGGTGGACGATCACCCAGCGCCCGTCGAACTTCTTGGTGCTGAACTCCGGGCCGCCGAGCAGGCTCGCGTCGCGGTTCGCCCAATAGGCCTTGGGCACCTCGCGGCCCGTCGATTCGCTCCGGTAGCGGTACTTGCTCTCCATCGTCGAGCACGACCCCACGCCCTGCCCGAGCACCGAGCCGCCCGCCGTCCTGAGGGTGCAGACCACCCGCACCTCGCGGTGGCCGCGCGGCAGGTCGATCACCTCCACCGCGAACTCGGGCCGCAGGCGGAAGGCCAGGAGCAACTTTTCCGCACCGGCCTTCAACAGCGTCGGCTTGTCCCCGCAACCGGGGATCGTGCCGAAGTGCTCGCCGCTTTTCATCACGTTCCTCATGATCGATTGGATCAGTTGGACCTGTTGCAGAACGTCTGCGGCACTCAGCGGCGCCGCCTCCTGCATCGCCAGCTCCCCGCCGCGCGTGGGCGCGACCGCAAGCACTTTCGATTCCTGTTCCATTGTCGTTGTCATTTTCTATCTCCGTTATGTGTTTGTTTTTTCGTCGTCCTGAAATCCTTCCCCCAGCCCCAGCGCAGCACGCGCACCGTGACCCTCCGCGCGCCCCACCCGCGCATCTCCCGCAGCGAGTCGAAATGGATGTCCAGGTCCCGGCCCCGGATGAGCCGCCCGGTGTCGGTGGCGATGCGCGGGCCGATGCCCGGTACATGGAGGATCGAGCCGAGCGGGATCACGGAGGGATCGACGGCGCAATGGCCGAGGCCCTCCAGCGGCCGGGCCAGCGATCCGCCGATGGCGTTCTTGGTCCCCCACTTCCTGTGGGCCGGTTCCTTCCAGGAATAGGCCGTGGCCCGGACCGGGATCTCCCTGGGCGCAGGTCCTGCTGGAGCGCACGCGGGGATCACCGCGAGCAGCATGGGCCAGATCCGCGGGATCACGCCGCCCTCCTCATCCGCGCCGCCGGCCCCGGCGATTCCCGGAGCTTGCGCTTCTGCGCCAATGCCTCGATGTCCCGGGGGTCGAATCGCGGCCTGCGGTCCAGCCACACGATTGGCAGCACGCCCTCGGCGATCCATCGGTCCAGTTGCCGCAGCGAGCAGTTGAGGATCTCCCGGACCTGCTTCTTGTTGAGCAGCCGGCACCGGGCGATCTCCGCCCTGGCCCCCGCCTCCAGGTCCACGATGCGGGCCAGCGCCGCCTCGACCTCCCCCCGCAGCGCCTCGGCCAGCCCGTCGGCCGCCGCCCGGATCGCCCCCTCCACCGCCCCGCTCATGCCCCCCTCCCGTTCAGCCGCCGGGGATAGCGGTGTGCCACCCCCACCTTCCGCCGCAGGTCGGCCACCAGGAGCCGACTCATGTACTCCGAGAGCGACCAGCCGTTCTCCAAGGCCCGCTTGCGCGCCAGCGGGAGGCTCTCCACGTCGAGGGTCACGGTCACCGCCCGGACCCGGTTGCCAATCTTCGGTCTTCCCATATGCCACCGTAATTACATGAAGATTACAGCAAATCAAGAAAACCCTTGAATCTTCACCTTTTTACATTATCTTTTCCCCATGGGCCGCCCCAAAAAAAAGCCGGGAAGTCACAAGCGCTGCGCCACCCTGAGCTTCACCCCGGCGGTGATCGCCGAGGCCGAGGCCATGGCATACGAGGCCGGCGTGTCGCTATCGCAGTTCGTCGACGCCGTGCTCGCCGACCACCTGGCCAGGGTGCGGCAGCGGCGGGGAACGGCCCCCGCCGATCCCCGCGACCGCCTGATGCCCCCGCCCTCCGACCTCATCCTCGCGGCCACCGAGGTCAAGGGGCAGATCCCGGACTGAGGCCCTCCCCCGCTCACGCCGCCTCCAGGATCTCCGTCTCCCCGGCGTCGATCTGCCGGACGATCCGGCAGAAGAGCCCCCCGTAGCCGATCACCAGGTGCTCGTGGAGCAGCAGCCCCAGCGTCCGGCAGCCGCGCCGGATCTGGCGGGTGAACTCGATGTCGCGGCGGCTGGGCCGCGGGTCGCCCTCCGGGTGGTTGTGGATCAGGACCAGGCCGCTGGAGTTCGTCAGGAATGCCGGCCGCAGCACCTCCATCGCCCCGATCGCGAAGCCGTGCCGCCCGCCCACCGCCACCTGGGCGAAGTGCCGGATGCGGTTGCGGGCGTCGAGGTTGACCGCCAGCAGCGTCTCCTGCGGGTACTCCGCCAGCCACCGGAACAGCCCCGCCACCTCCGCCATCGACGCCGCCTCGGTCCCCACGATCCGGCTGCAGACCTTCGCCGGCCGCAGGCTCACCTCGATCCGCGGAACCGTCGCCCCCAAAATCATCTCCAATGTCTTTGTCATGTGTGCCTCCTTCTGTGTTTTGTGCTGGGACCAAGATCCGTCATCGGCGCCCCTGATACAACCGTATTCGCGTAAACATTGTCATACACCAAAGTTGTTGACCTCCGGCCACTTGCGGGCGAGGATTTCGGCCAAAACGAGGTTATTCACAATGCCCACGCGACGCCCCAAGAAGCTCAAGGTCCTCTCCGTGCGCTGCTCCGACCCCTTCGGGCGGGCGCTGGAGAAGGCCGCCGACACCGAGAACACCAGCGTGGCCGATTGGGTCACCCGCGCCCTCGCCCACGCCCTCGCCGGGCGCGGCATCTCCCTGCCCCCCGACTGCCCCGAGTATCAGCCCGAGGAGGCCCCCGCCGCCACCCTCAACGAGGCCCTCGAGCGCGAGGCCACCGCCCTGCTGCCCGAGGCCCGCGCCAAGGCCGGCCCCTGGGCCGACGCCACCGCCCGCGGCGAATGGGACGCGATCCGCAAGGCCCTGGTCGAAATCGACGACCCCGCCCTATGGAACGATTTCATCCAGTCGTGGTCGATCCCGGGACGGACGGCGCGGCAGAAACTGCACGCGTTGAAGTTTCGGCTCCAGGCGTACCACGAGCGCACTCCATAGGCCACACATCGGTTCGCATAGCCACCCGCCACCACTACCCTAAATACAAACCTGTTGTCGCTCAGTCCTGTGACGGTCTACTCTTCTGATGTGGCAAACGCGTGCCGGATTTCGACCGGGTCAGGGCGAATGTATCGCCAGACGGCACTCCCGTTTGCCGAGATCGGACCCGGCTTTGGAGCCATTCTCACCACACATGATCAGCTGAACGCGGACGAACGCGGCGCCGTTTTTACCAAACCGGAGGTCGTGGATTTCATTCTCGATTTGGCTGGATACAATCCCGCGAAAAATCTCAGCGCAAAACGGATCCTCGAACCTGCCTGCGGCCATGGAGAATTCGTCGAAGCGATAGTCGATCGCCTCATCAAATCGTTCATTAGGCACAAAGGCTCACGCACAAGCGCCGACCGGATATTGGCTCAAAGCCTGTGCGCCGTTGAAGCCCACGAAACCTCCGCACGCGCGACCCGTGATCGTGTCCTGGAGCAGATCAGTCGCCACGGAATCCCGCTAACACAAGCCAAACATCTCGCGTCCACATGGATTGTCACCGGGGATTTTCTCCTCATCGACATCGACACCGATTTTGACTTTGTCGTTGGAAACCCACCCTACGTGCGCCAGGAACTGATTCCTGATGACCTGCTCGCGGAGTATCGCGCAAGGTATGACACCCTGTACAACCGCGCCGACCTTTATGTCCCATTTTTTGAACGCGGCCTGCGCGTGCTTTCGGCCAATGGAAAACTCTGCTACATCTGCTCTGATCGGTGGATGAAGTGCGCATACGGCAAGCCCCTCCGGGCGATGATTGCCAGACACTTTCATCTCGATGCCTTCGTCGACATGGTAGACACATCGGCCTTTCAGACCGAAGTGATCGCCTATCCTGCAATCACCCTGATCTCACGAAAGCGTCCCGATGACAGAGAAACTCTCGCGGCGTATCGCCCTCCAATCAACCGTCAGCATCTCCATTCTCTTGCGCGCTCCCTGCGTGACGAAGGCACTTCATCCAAGTGCAGGGTTCAGAGACTGACTCGTATCGCCATCGATCACCACCCCTGGCTCCTCGACGCAAGCGACCGCCTGAACTCAATCCGGGCACTGGAAAACCAGTTTCCCGCAATCGAAGCCGTCGGATGCAAGGTTGGGATCGGAGTCGCAACTGGCTGCGATCGAGCCTATATTGGCCCCCTCGCTCAGCTTGATGTTGAGCCAGAACGGAAGCTTCCAATCGTAATGGCCGGCGACATACGCTCTGGCCGAATCGACTGGAGCGGCAATGGTCTCGTTAATCCATTTGAACCAGATGGAACAATTGCCGCCCTGGACCACTACCCACGTTTCGCTCGCTACATTCTCGCGAGGGCCGATTTAATCCGTGGGCGCAACGTTTCAAAACGGGCAGGAGTCGGTTGGTATCGCACCATTGACCGAGTCTGGCACCATCTGACGGCCACCCCAAAGCTCCTCATTCCAGACATCAAGGGTGAACCCAACGTCGTTTATGACGAAGGCCGATTCTATCCACACCACAACCTTTACTGGGTCACCTCGACTTCGTGGGATCTCCGCGCTCTCCAGTGTGTCCTTCGATCCACGTTAGCGATGGCATTCGTGGCCAGCTACTGCGTGAAAATGGCTAACGGTTTCCTGCGTTTCCAAGCGCAGTACATACGGCGCATTCGCGTGCCAGAATGGGCCACCGTTACCGTTTCGCAACGTCGGGCCTTGACTTCGGCAGTTGCGTCGCTGGACCAAGATTCAATCGATGCTGCCGTGTTTGATCTCTACGGCATTTCATCCCGCGACCGATCGACCCTCCTGCAGTTTCGCAAATCCACCCACACGGAGAAGCCATGCCCCTCGTCCTAAAAGACATCGATCAGCGATTGGCCACAGCAGTCAAGGCGTTTTGGCTGTCCCAGAAGGAGGCTATGGACGCCAAGAAGAAGTCGGGACGCCCCGACACCGGAAAGCGCGGCGCTGTCACAAGCGGAAAACATCTGAACGCTTTCGTTAACCTTGTTGGTGAGATCGTTCAGGAAAATGGCCTTCCCAAGGCATCGCTAAGGCACAGCGGCGATGCAGTTACCATTCCCGGGTTTTTCCGAGCCACCAAGTCATGGGATCTGCTTATAGTGCACAACAAAATCTTGGTCGCCGCGATCGAGCTGAAGTCGATGGGATCCTCTTTTGGAAACAACCTCAACAACCGGGCCGAGGAGATCCTCGGACAATCCCTGGATGCTCTCAAGGCGCACGAACGTCGAGTCTATGGTGACTGCCCGAAGCCCTTTCTCGGCTACTGCGTGATCTTGGCTGACACTCCCGCGATTCACACACCGGTCGCAGCATCCTCACCCCACTTCAAGATTTTGCCGGAATTCAGAAGCGCAAGCTACGCTCAACGGTTCAATATTCTCTGCCGAAAAATCGTTCAGGAGGAACTCTACTCCGAGGCCGCCCTCATCCTGTCTGATCCCATCAAGGGGCTACGCACGGGCCAGAATCGACATTTGGAAGACGCCACCAGCTTCCGCCGTTTCATTACCGGCCTCGCTGCGCATGTTGCCCGAATTGCGGCTCTTTCGTCAGGATGACGCTGACATGGGACTTGACCAATCGCGCCTTCCCGACCTGTCGCGATTTGTCAGGCCCTGACAAAATTCCGGTTGAGGGAGGCATTTTTCTCTCAATCAGGGTCAATCAGGCCGCGCGTCAAGTCGTTGGGGTCGTGTCAGTAGATGCAGGGGCGTGCCGAAGCGCGTTTTCCGGTTCGGATTCAAGTCCCCCCTCGCGCACCACCTTTTCTCATAGGTAGAGACGCCCGAATCGGGTCCCCCTGTGACAGATTTGTGACAGATTTTGCTTGATCCCCTTCCCCGAACGCCCCAAACCGCGCCCATGAAGCGTTTCCGATCGGGGGCCATCG
>JAANMX010003440.1_pt1 | contig 13922 bp, 12 predicted proteins | sample 7279681 | NCBI WGS metagenome assembly JAANMX01 (sample SAMN14094542, study PRJNA606508) | bioreactor metagenome | isolation source: A lab-scale SPAN reactor treating ammonium-rich wastewater day 351 | place: Ireland: Galway | collected 2018-01-01
GGCACCCCCTGCGCTGCCTGCATCGGAGCCGGCTTCGGGTCCGCTGAATCCCATCGAAGTCGTGGCACCGCCAGAGGGGGCCCTGCCTGCCTTGGAAGGGTCAGACGATCATGTCGCCCGTGCGCTGAGCGAACTGCTGGGCTCCCGCGACGTGGCAGCTTTTCTGCAGATGGATGGCCTGGTGCGCCGCGTCGTCGCCACAGTGGACAACCTGGGCCGAGAGCATGCCCCAGCGCGTTTGTGGCCTGTGAACCCCACGCCCGAGCACTTTGCCGTGGAGGAGGAGGGTACGGTGCAGACCATTGCCTCCGGCAATGCCGCACGCTACGGCGCGATGGTGCGTTGGATCGAATCGGTGGACATGGAACGGGCCGTGGCGCTGTATGCGCGGCTCTACCCGTTGTTCCAGCAGGCCTACGAAGAACTCGGCTACCCCGGCCGCTATTTCAACGACCGCCTGGTGGCCGTGATCGACCATCTGCTTCAGGCCCCTGAGCCCGCCAACCCCGTGGCGGTGAGGCTGACCGAGGTGAAGGGTGACGTGCCGTCCACCCGCCCCTGGGTGCGCTACGAGTTTGCCGACCCGCAGCTGCAAAGCCTGTCGAGCGGGCAGAAAATCATGGTGCGCGTGGGGCTGGAGAACGAGCGTCGGCTCAAGGTGCGGCTGAAGGTGCTGCGTGGTCTGGTGGCCAAGGGCGCGGTGGCGCAGCCAAAGCCTTGAGCTTCAGTGGGATGGGTGGAAGAACGCATCCAGCACTTCCATCAGCCCGGGAAATTCCTGCGCAAACCGCGTGCGGTTCACGAAATACGCCTCGCAGGCCACCGCAAAAAACTCGGTGGGTGACGTCGCGCCATAGGCATCGAGCCAGGGCCGTGCGGTGCCAAAGCGCTCGGCCTTGATGACGGCTTCGCGGAACTGCGCATAGGCGGGCTCCCAGGCCGCCCACCAGGCCTCGTAGGCTGCGCGGCCGCCGCGTGTGCCCATGAAACCGGCGGGCAGTGGCGGGCAGCCGTTGGGGGGGCCGTTCCTCATGTCGAGCTTGTGCACGAACTCATGCACCACCACATTGCTGCCGTGGCGCGCGGTGTGGGCGGCGTCCTCCACATGCTGCCAGCTCAGCATGATGGGGCCGCGCTCCATGGCTTCGCCGGCCAGCACCTCGGTGTAGTGGTGCACCACGCCGGCCTCGTCGCGGCTCTCGCGCCGGGCCACGGCTTCGCCGGGGTGGACCACGATGGTCACGAAATCGTCGTACCAGCCCAGCGCATCCTGCGGATCGCCCCAGTGCAGCAGCGGCAGGCAGGCCTGGGCGGCAATGTCGATGGCCATGGCGTCGGTCACCTCCAGGCCGTGCGCGCCGTGGAACTGCTTGCCGTCCAGGAACAGCGCGCTGAGCGCGCGCAGCTTGGCCTGGTCGGGCAGGGGCAGGGCGGCCAGAAAGGGGTGGCGCTGCAGGGTTTCCAGCCACTGCGCGGCCGGAATGTCGGGCACGGGGGCGAGGGTGGCGCGCAGGCTGCTGCGCAGGCGGTTCCAGAAAGCGGGCATACCGCTACATGGGGACGATGGCGATGCGTTCCAGCCCCGCAGCGGACAGCCGCAGCACATCGGCGCGCGGGGGGTGGGCGGCGGCGTCCCAGTCGCTCAGCACCACGCGCAGCAGGCCGGGGGCCAGGGTGTGTTCGGCCGGGCGGTGCGTGTGGCCATGGATCAGGGTGGTGGCCTGGGCGGTGTGCAGCCAGGCGATGGCGGCGGGGGTGTCCACATCGGCATAGGGCGCTCCGGACTGCTTGCGCGCCTCGCTCTCCTGCCGGATACCGCGCGCTTGCGCGCGGCGCTGCGCCAGGGGCTGGGCCAGAAAGCGCTCTTGCCATTCGGCGCTGCGCGCCTGCACGCGAAAGCGCTGGTAGTCCACATCGTCCAGGCACAGCAGGTCGCCGTGGCTCAGCACGGAGCGCTGGCCGCCGAAGCTCAGCACAGTGGGGTCCTGCAGGCCGTTGATGCCGCAGTGGTGCAGGAAGGCGTCGCCCGCGAGAAAATCGCGGTTGCCGTGCATGAAGAACACGGGCAGGCGCTGCGCGGCCTGCTGCAGCGCGGCGCAGGCCTGCGCCTCGAAGCTGCCGGGCTCCAGCAGGGCATCGTCGCCCACCCAGACCTCGAACAGGTCGCCCAGGATGAACAGCGCGTCGGCGGGCGTGGTCTGCAGGTAGCTTTGCCACGCCGCCACGGTGGCGGGCTCGGTGGCCTGCAGGTGCAGGTCGGAAATGAAATCGACCGTGCGCCAGTGCGAAGGAGCGGCAAGCTCCTCGAACCGGGGCACGGTCGGGGTCACGGGAGGGGCCGTGTCAGGGGATCAGAGGGCTACAGCCTTTTCGATCACCACGTCGTCCTTGGGCACGTCGTCATGGAAGCCCTTGCGACCCGTCTTGACGGCCTTGATCTTGTCCACCACGTCGGTGCCGCCGATCACCTTGCCGAACACGGCATAGCCCCAGCCCTGGGCGTTGGGGGCGGTGTGGTTCAGGAAGCCGTTGTCGGCCACGTTGATGAAGAACTGCGCGGTGGCCGAGTGCGGGTCGCTGGTGCGGGCCATGGCCACGGTGTAGTTGGCGTTCTTCAGGCCGTTCTTGGCTTCGTTCTCGATGGGCGCGTCGGTGCCCTTCTGGTTCATGCCGGGCTCGAAGCCGCCGCCCTGGACCATGAAGCCGGGGATCACGCGGTGGAAGATGGTGTTGTTGTAGTGGCCCTTGTTCACGTAGGACAGGAAGTTCTCCGTGGACTTGGGGGCTTTTTCAGCGTCGAGTTCGAGGGTGATGACACCGTAGCCGGTGATGTGCAGTTCGACCTGGGGGTTGCTCATGGTGTTTTCCTTCAAGAATGGGTTACTTCACCAGCGTGGCGGAAGTGATGGTGACGGGCGTGGTGGGCACGTTCTGGAACGGGCCCTTGTTGCCCGTGGCCACGGCCTTGATCTTGTCCACGACCTCGGTGCCCGAGATCACCTTGCCGAACACGGCATAGCCGTGACCGTCAGGCTGGGGGGCGTTGAGCATGGCGTTGTCCTTCACGTTGATGAAGAACTGTGCCGTGGCGGAATCGGGCACGTTGGTGCGCGCCATGGCAATCGTGTATTTGTCGTTCTTCAGCCCGTTGGCGGCTTCGAGCGGGATCGGGGAGCGCATCGGCTTTTGCGTCATGTCGGCGGTGAAGCCGCCGCCCTGGATCATGAAACCGTCGATCACGCGGTGGAAGATGGTGCCGTCGTAGTGCTTGTCTTTCACATAGGTGAGAAAGTTTTCCACGGTCTTGGGCGCCTTGGCGGGGTCGAGTTGCACGACGATGTCGCCCATCGAGGTGGACAGCTTGACCTTGGGGGCTTCCTGGGCGTGCACGGGTGCTACTGAAAGCATAGCTGTAAGCGCAATACCAGCAAGCGCCAGAGTCGAATTTCTTCTGGAAATCATCCAATTACTCCTTCGAAAAATATCTGCCAGCGGTCGCCCCGGCGGGCCCAGAACTGCCGCTTGACGGGCCCGGTGCGGGCGCCTTCGGCCACCTCGCCGAACGTCACCACCATGGTATCGGTGGTATCGGTCCAGCGCAGGTAGGACTTGTCCTTGAGTTCGATGTCCCGGCCGCCCAGCGCACGGGTTTCGGCCTGTAGCACGGTGGACCACTCGGCCAGCGTCTTCTTCTTGTGGCCCTGGAAATCGGGGGCATAAAAGCCCATCAGGCGCTGCATGTCACCGTTGGTCTTGGCGCTGCGCCAGGCATTGAGCACAGCCTCGAACGACTGGCGGTCGGCCTGGACGCTGTGCGGCTGCACCCAGTCCAGTTGCCGGGCAATGACCACGGGCGTGGTGCGCGGCTCCACGGTGCGCAGCAGGCGCTCGAGGTCGGGGTTGGCCAGCGCGACGCAGCCGTCGGTGGCCTGGGGGGCGCGAGCGAACTGGTCGGGTGGCGTGCCATGCAGCCAGATGCCGCTGCCGGTCTTGCCGCGCAACTGGTCGAGCGCGTTGGGGTAATTCAGGGGCAGCGCGCCCGAACCGTAAAAGTCGCGCAGCGTGGCCGGGTCGAGGCGGCTGGTGATGAAGTACACGCCCAGCGGGGTGCGCTGGTCGCCTTCGACCACCTTCTCGATACCGAGTTTGCCCACCGAGGCGTAGTAGTCGGCCACCAGCCGCAGGCCCTTGGGGGTGTTCTCGAACAGGTACAGGCGCGAGAGCGCTGCATCGACCGCGATGGCATGGCGGTAGCGGGGCGCCAGTTGCAAGAATTGCGAGGGAATGCTGTGCTCGGCCGGGCGTGCGCGCCGGGCCACCACGCGCTGGCGCGATTCGGTGCGCAGTTCGTCCAGAACCGTTTTGGCGCTGGCGCTGCCGGTCCCAGAGGGGGCGGGCACGTCGCCCAGGCGCTGCAGCGCCCGGGTGCGCGCCGAGAGCAGGTCGCCCAGGGCGAGCTGGGCCAGCTGGAAGTTGGGATAGTCGTTGACCAGGCGCTCGGCGCTGGCCAGGGCCTCGCGGGTGCGGCCTTCGCTGGTGAGCTGAAAGACCTGCAGCAACCGGGTCTCGGCCTGGCCGTCGCGCAGCGGGGGAGTGGGCTGGGTGGTGGCGGCACGCCGTGCCTTGCCCTTGCCTGCCGTTCCCTGGGAGAGCGCTGGCAGGGCCACCAGCTGCGAGGCAATCAATACACCCACGGCCACCAGGCGACGGCCCGTGGAGGAAACCACAAACATGCGTTGTCTCAAAGTCGGGTCAGGGCCACCGGAGCGGGCCACGGTGCGTGGGTCAGAAAGTGCGCCATCAGCCCCCCGTCGATTCGCGCACGATGGTCCAGCGGCCCTGGTGTTGCACCAGGTCCAGCGTCTTGCGGCTGGAGACATTGAGCGCGTCTGCGCTGTAGGCCTGATGGAAGCGGGCCGTGGCCTTGTTGCCGTCCACGGTGACCTGGAGGTCCGACAGTTTCACGCTGATGCGCTTTTTGCTCACGATGCGCGCCTCGCGCTCTTTTTCCCAGGCGGCGCGGGTCTGGCGGCCAGGGGGGGTGAAGTCCTTGCCGTAGGCCGCCAGGTAGGCCTTCATGTTCTTGGCGGCCCAGGCGTCTGCCCAGGCCTGGATGGCGGCGGTGACGGCCTTCTCGGCGCCGGAATCGCTGTCGGGGGCCTTGGCAGGTGCGGGCGCCGGAGCGGCCGGCGCAGCCTGCGGGGCAGGAGCCGGCGCTGCGACAGATGCAGGCGCCGGTGCGGGCGCTGGGGCCGGTGCGGCGGCCGGTGCCGGGGTTGCGGGTTTGACTGCCGCCACGGGCGCTGCTGCGGCCGCCGGGCGGGGTGGGGCGTCTGCAGTGAATATGTCGCGGATCAGTGCCAGCTTGGGTTTGACCGAGCCGGCGTTGTTGGCATCGATCTGCAAGGCCTTGTTGTAGGCCTGGCTGGCCAGCTTGGCGTAGATGTCGCCCAGGTTCTCGTGCGCGGTGGCGTAGCTGGGGTTGGTGCGGATGGCCATCTCCAGCGCCGCGCGGGACTTGTCGAGCTGGTTCTGGCTGGCGTAGATCACGGCCAGGTTGTTGTAGGGCTCGGGCAGCTCGGGGTACTCTTCCGTCAGCTTGGTGAAGGTGACGATGGCGTCGTTCTGTTTGCCCGCATCGGCCTGTGCCACGCCGCGCAAAAAGCGCAACTGCGGGTCGCGCGGTGTGGCGGCCAGGCGCTGGTCGGCCTTGGCCAGTGCTTCGGTGGGCTTGCCGGCCTTGAGCAGCTGGGTGATTTCGGCGTAGTCGTTGGCCTGGGCCAGGCCCGTGCCTACGAGAGCTGTCAGGGCCAGCAGGCGCAGGAGACGGGGGAGGGTGCGGCGGACTTGCTTCATGGGCATGCGATCGTGTGGGGGCGTGCCCGGACCCGGGCCGGGCTTATACTGCGGCGGATTGTAGCTGAGGGGGTGTCATGACAGTGTGCTGTTGCCGCTGCTGATTTGCATGGCGCCCGGTGCCGGGCGCGCCCCTCGGGCGGTGCACCGCATCCCCGTGCTGCCGGGTGAACCCGCTTTGCCCATCTCCCCCGTTTTCCGTGACTGATATCCCATGAGTTTGCGCATCTACAACACGCTTTCGCGTGCCCTGGAGGACTTTTCCCCGATCGAACCCGGCCGTGTGCGCATGTACGTGTGTGGCATGACCGTGTACGACCTGTGCCACCTGGGCCATGCGCGTTCCATGGTGGCCTTCGATGTCGTGCAGCGCTGGCTGCGCGCCAGCGGCTATGCCGTGACCTATGTGCGCAACATCACCGACATCGACGACAAGATCATCAAGCGCGCCGTGGAGAACGGCGAGACCATCCGTGGCCTGACCGACCGCATGATCGCCGCGCTGCACCAGGACGCTGACGCCCTGGGCATCCAGCGCCCAGACCATGAGCCGCGTGCCACCGAGTACGTGCCGCAGATGCTGGCCATGATCGGCCAGCTCGAGGGCAAGGGCCTGGCCTACCAGGCGGGCAACGGCGACGTGAACTACGCCGTGCGCAAGTTCCCCGGCTACGGCAAGCTCTCGGGCAAGTCGCTCGACGAGCTGCAGGCCGGCGAGCGCGTGGCCGTGCAGGAGGGCAAGGGCGATCCGCTCGACTTCGTGCTCTGGAAGAGCGCCAAGCCCGCCGAGCCTGCCGAGGTGAAATGGCCCAGCCGCTGGGGCGAGGGCCGCCCGGGCTGGCACATCGAGTGCTCGGCCATGGGCTGCGAGCTGCTCGGCCAAAGTTTCGACATCCATGGCGGCGGCGCCGACCTGCAGTTTCCGCACCACGAGAACGAGATCGCCCAGAGCGAGGGTGCCAACGGCCAGCCGTTCGCGCGCTTCTGGATGCACAACGGCTTCATCAACGTGGACAACGAGAAGATGTCCAAGAGCCTGGGCAACTTCTTCACCATCCGCGATGTGCTGAAAGAGTACGACGCCGAGACGGTGCGCTTCTTCGTCGTACGCAGCCACTACCGCAGCCCGCTGAACTACAGCGACATGCATCTGGATGACGCCCGCGCCGCGCTCAAGCGCCTGTACACCGCGCTTTCGCTCGTGGCGCCCGCCGAGGTGGCCATCGACTGGACGGAACCCCATGCCGCGCGCTTCCGGGCCGCGATGGACGAAGACTTCGGCACGCCCGAGGCCGTGGCGGTGCTGTTCGACCTGGCGGGTGAAGTCAACCGCAACAAGTCGGCGCAGGCCGCCGGCCTACTCAAGGCCCTGGGTGGTTGCCTGGGCCTGCTGCAGGGCGACCCGCAGGCTTTCCTGCAGGCGGGCGCGGGTTTCGACGAAGCCGCCATCCAGGCCCAGATCGCCGCACGCGCTGCCGCCAAGGCCGCGAAGAACTTTGCCGAGGCCGACCGCATCCGCAACGAGCTGCTGGCGGCGGGCATCGTGCTCAAGGATTCGCCTACGGGCACCACTTGGGAAGCTGCCCAGTGACGATTTTTATGCAAAAAATGGCCTCCAGGGCAATTGGGGTATGCGGTGCCAGCTACTAAAAAGATAGCTATCGAGGCGTCCGGCCTGGCCTCGCCCGGCTACTGGACCGAGGCCTGTAAGCACCTGATGAAGAAGGACCGGGTGATGAAGCGCCTGATCCCGCAGTACGGCGATGCCGCGCTGCAGTCGCGCGGCGACGCCTTTGTCACGCTGGCGCGCAGCATCGTGGGCCAGCAGATCTCGGTGAAAGCCGCGCAGACGGTGTGGGAGCGCTTTGCCGCGCTGCCGCGTGCCATGACGCCTGCGGCAGTGCTCAAGCTCAAGATCGACGACATGCGCGCCGCCGGCCTGTCGGCGCGCAAGGTGGAATACCTGGTGGACCTGGCCCTGCATTTCGATGCCGGCAAGCTGCACGTGGACGGCTGGCACGGTATGGAGGACGAAGCCATCATCGCCGAGCTGGTGGCCATCCGCGGCATCGGCCGCTGGACGGCCGAGATGTTCCTCATCTTCCACCTGATGCGGCCCAACGTGCTGCCGCTGGACGACGTGGGGCTGATCAACGGCATCAGCCAGAATTATTTTTCCGGCGACCCGGTCAGCCGCAGCGACGCCCGCGAGGTCGCCGAGGCCTGGAAGCCCTGGTGCAGCGTCGCCACTTGGTATATTTGGCGCTCGCTGGACCCCCTGCCGGTGACGTATTGAAGTGGAACACCCCCCTGAGGCCCTGCGGGCCTTCCCCCCGCTCTCGCAGCGCTATGCGCTGCGGGCAGGGGGACGCTCCCAGCGCGGCGGGGCGGCCCTTGCGCGGGAGCCCTGGCCTGGGCAGCGCCAGTTTCGCGTGTCGCGGGTGGTGCGCAGCGCAATGAGTATCTGAAAGACAAGAGGAGAACCATCTTGGCGAAAAAAACTTTCCTGGATTTCGAGACCCCGATTGCCGACCTCGAATCCAAAATCGAAGAACTGCGTTACGTACAGACCGAGAGCGCGGTCGATATCTCCGACGAGATCGACCAGCTCAGCAAGAAGAGCCAGCAGCTCACCAAGGACATCTACTCCGATCTGACCCCCTGGCAGATCACCAAGATTGCACGCCACCCCGAGCGCCCCTACACGCTCGACTATGTGCGCGACCTGTTCACCGACTTCGTCGAGATGCACGGCGACCGGCATTTTTCTGACGACAAGTCCATCGTCGGCGGTCTGGCACGCTTCAATGGCCATGCCTGCATGGTGATGGGTCACCAGAAAGGGCGCGACACCAAGGAGCGCGCGCTGCGCAACTTCGGCATGACGCGCCCCGAGGGCTACCGCAAGGCGCTGCGCCTGATGAAGACGGCCGAGAAGTTCCACCTGCCGGTATTCACCTTCGTGGACACGCCCGGTGCCTTCCCCGGCATCGATGCCGAGGAGCGCGGCCAGTCCGAGGCCATCGGCCGCAACATCTACGAGATGGCGCAGCTCGAAGTGCCCATCATCACCACCATCATCGGCGAGGGCGGCTCGGGTGGCGCACTGGCGCTGTCTGTGGGCGACCAGCTGCTGATGCTGCAGTATTCGATCTACTCCGTCATCAGCCCCGAAGGCTGCGCCTCCATCCTCTGGAAGACCAGCGACAAGGCCCAGGAGGCCGCCGAGGCCTTGGGCATCACGGCGCACCGCCTCAAGGCGCTGGGTCTGGTGGACAAGATTGTCAGCGAGCCCGTGGGCGGCGCGCACCGCGATCCCAAGCAGATGTCGTCCCTGCTCAAACGCGCCCTGGGCGACGCCTTCCGCCAGGTCGCCGACCTCAAGGTGAAAGACCTGCTGGAGCGCCGCTACGAGCGCCTGCAGAGCTACGGCCGCTTTACCGACACCAAAGCCGATAGTCGCTGACCCACGCCTGCGCGGTCGGGCATCCCCGCCATGACGCAGACCGTTGACGCGGCCCTCGACGCCTTCACCCCGGCCCTGCCGCTGGCCGTGGGCCTGAGCGGCGGCGCCGACTCCACCGCCCTGCTGCTGGGCTGCGCAGAGCGCTGGCCCGGCCAGGTGCGGGCCATCCATGTGCACCACGGGCTGCAGAGTGCGGCCGATACTTTCGAGCGCCACTGCGTGGACCTGTGCGCGCGCCTGCAGGTGCCGCTGCAGGTGCAGCGCGTGGACGCGCGCCACGCCCCCGGCCAAAGCCCCGAAGACGCCGCCCGCATTGCCCGTTACAAAGCTTTTGAGGCTGCAGCGCAGGCCGAGCAAGCGCAAGGTGCTATTCAATCAATAGCGCTGGCGCAGCACGCCGACGACCAGGTGGAAACCCTGCTGCTGGCACTTTCGCGTGGTGCCGGCGTGGCCGGGCTGGCGGCCATGCCCGCCTTCTGGCAGCGCGGCGGCCTGGAATGGCATCGCCCGCTGCTGACGGTACCCGGCGCCGAATTGCGCGCCTGGCTGCACGGGCGCGGCGAGTCCTGGGTGGAAGATCCGAGCAACCAGGACGAGCGCTACACGCGCAACCGCATTCGTGCGCGCCTGCTGCCCGCGCTGGAGGCCGCATTTCCGCAGTTCCGCGACACCTTCGCGCGCAGCGCACGCCATGCGGCCCAGGCCAGCGAACTGCTCGACGACCTGGCCCGGCAGGACCTGGCCGAGGTCGGTGACCCGCCCCGCATCGCGTCACTGCAGCCGCTCAGCCCGGCGCGCCAGGGCAACGTGCTGCGCCTCTGGCTGCGCCAGGCGCACCAGACCACGCCGTCGAGTGCGCAGCTTGATGCGCTGCGCGTGCAGATCACCGCCTGTACCACGCGCGGCCACCGCATCCACATCAAGGTGGGGCGCGGCTTCGTCGAGCGCGAGGGGGCGGTGCTGCGTTGGTACAATCCCTGAGTTTTGGCCCCAACACGCACGAGAGCCGGCGGCGCCCCAAAACAGTGTCCACCCCGCGCCGCGGACCACGGCTTCGTCACCAAGCTATCCCATGCCATTGATCGTTCACAAATACGGCGGCACCTCGATGGGTTCGCCCGAGCGCATCCGCAACGTCGCCAAGCGCGTGGCCAAGTGGGCGCGTGCCGGCCACCAGATGGTCGTGGTGCCCAGCGCCATGAGCGGCGAGACCAACCGCCTGCTGGCCCTGGCCAAGGAGCTGGCCCCATCGCGCGTATCGCCCGCCTACAACCGCGAACTCGACATGCTGGCCGCCACGGGCGAGCAGGCGTCTTCGGCGCTGCTGGCCATCGCCCTGCAGGCCGAGGGCATGGAGTCCGTCAGCTATGCCGGCTGGCAGGTGCCCATCCGCACCGACAGCAGCTACACCAAGGCACGCATCGAATCGATTGACGACCAGCGCGTGCGCGCCGATCTGAACGCCGGCAAGGTGGTCATCGTCACCGGTTTCCAGGGCATCGACGAGCAGGGTCACATCACCACGCTCGGTCGTGGCGGCTCCGACACCTCGGCCGTGGCCGTGGCGGCCGCGATGAAGGCCGACGAGTGCCTGATCTACCCCGACGTCGATGGCGTCTACACCACCGACCCGCGCGTGGCGCCTGCCGCCCGTCGCCTGACCACGGTGAGCTTCGAGGAAATGCTGGAAATGGCCAGCCTCGGCAGCAAGGTGCTGCAGATCCGCTCGGTCGAATTCGCCGGCAAATACAAGGTGCCCATGCGCGTGCTCTCGAGCTTCACGCCCTGGGACATCGACATCCACGAAGAAGCCAAGTCCGGCACGCTGATCACTTTTGAGGAAGACGAAAAAATGGAACAAGCCGTCGTATCCGGCATCGCCTTCAACCGCGATGAAGCCAAGATTTCCGTGCTCGGCGTGCCCGACACCCCCGGCATCGCCTACCGCATCCTCGGCCCCGTGGCCGATGCCAACATCGAAGTCGACGTCATCATCCAGAACCTGAGCAAGGACGGCAAGACCGACTTCAGCTTCACCGTGCACCGCAACGACTACGCGCGCACCATCGAGCTTCTCAAGGAAAAGGTGTTGCCCGCCCTGGGCGCCCAGGACGTCGTGGGCGACGCCAAGATCTGCAAGGTCAGCATCGTCGGCATCGGCATGCGCAGCCATGTGGGCGTGGCCAGCACCATGTTCCGCGTGCTCAGCGAAGAGGGCATCAACATCCAGATGATCTCCACCTCGGAGATCAAGACCTCTGTCGTCATCGACGAAAAATACCTCGAACTGGCCGTGCGCGCACTGCACACCGCCTTCGATTTGGACAAGCCCGCAGAGTGAAACGGCCCTCAATCTGAGGCATAATAGCGGGATTGGAAACGTGACCGAGTGGCCGAAGGTGCTCCCCTGCTAAGGGAGTATGGGGTGTAGAGCCTCATCGAGGGTTCGAATCCCTCCGTTTCCGCCAAAACTGGGTTTTTTGTAGTTCAACAAAGCCCCTCAGAAGCCCCGCAAACCTAGTGTTTACGGGGCTTTTTTGTTTTTTAGTGTCCAAGGGGCGGTATTGCCAGCTTGCACCCGCTGGGGGTATCTTTGGGGGCATGGGGGTATTCGATTGGGGGTATCGCCAAAAGAACAACCCTTGGAGTGCCCTATGTCGCTGACTGATACCGCCGTCAAGAAGGTCAAGCCGGGCGACAAGCCTGTAAAACTGAGCGATGGCAAGGGCCTGTACTTGCTGGTCAATCCCGTTGGCTCCAAGCTCTGGCGCTGGAAGTATCGGTTTCTGGGCAAAGAGAAGGTCATGTCGCTGGGTGCTTACCCAGACGTTTCACTTGCCCAGGCGCGTGATGGCATGGGCGCGGCGCGTAAATTACTGGCAAGCGGCACGGATCCTATGGCACAGCGGGCCTCAGACAAGATGACCAAACAGGCATCTGCTGAAAACTCTTTCCAGTCCGTGGCCTTGCTGTGGTGGGATCACTGGCACGGAGCCAAGAGTGCACGGCATGCGGATGACGTGATGCGCCGTCTCAAGGCTGACGTGTTCCCGGCCATTGGTGCTCGCCCTGTGTCAGAGATACAGGCATATGAGCTGGTGGCGATGGTGCAGACAATTTCCAAGCGTGGAGCTTTGGATATTGCCAAGCGGGCCCTGCAGACCTCCGGTCAGGTTTTCCGGTACGCGGTGGCCCATGGACTGGCCCAGCGCAATCCGGCCAGTGACATCAAACCCAGCGACGTGCTGGCATCGCGCAAGGCAGGCAACTACGCCCGGATCAGCGCCAAAGAGCTGCCCGAGTTGTTGCGACACATCGAAGGGTATGCGGGCGCTGCGGTGACGCGCCTAGCTATGAAGTTGATGGCGCTGACCTTTGTTCGCACCTCGGAGTTGATCGGCGCGCGCTGGGCTGAGTTTGACTTGGAAGCGCGGCGTTGGGACATTCCAGCTTCACGCATGAAAATGAAAACTCCGCACATCGTTCCGCTGTCCACCCAGGCGGTGAACGTGCTGCAAACGCTGCAACTGGTATCGGGACGTGGCTCACTGCTGTTCCCCGGTGAGCGCGACCACGAAAAGTCCATGAGCAACAACACCATCTTGGGTGCTTTGGATCGCATGGGTTACAAAGGGCGCATGACCGGCCACGGATTCCGTGGCGTGGCCTCCACCTTGCTGCACGAAATGGGGTTTGATCATGCCCACATTGAATTACAACTTGCTCACCAGGAACGCAACGAAGTGAGCGCAGCCTACAACCATGCGACCTACCTCCAGCAGCGGACCAAGATGATGCAGCATTGGGCAGACTATCTGGATAACTGCACGACGGGAAAAGTGCTAGCGTTTCAACGCGCCGCAGCGTGAATGTTTGCTATCTCGTTGGTAGCTAACTGCGCAATGAACACGAGGGCTAGGGGTTGATTCCGTATTTGAACAGTGTTGCGCAAGTGGTTGAACTGCGACTGCCACCGCAGCAGATCGATTCGTGCCCGCGTGATGGGTCGAGGGTTTGAGATGAAACTCGACGAGAACATGTTGGACATGCAATTGGGACAGAGCGACCACGGTCTGTCCGCACGGCGCCTGTGGGAGTACACAGAGCTGGGCCAGGTCAATGTTTTTGGTCAAGCCATCAGCGCACAGCCCGAGTTGAATGATGCCGCCACGTTCATCGACATTGTTCATTTTGAAGGTGATGCTTTTACGCTCGCTGGTGTGACGCTGGCAGAACTGAGGGCCGGGAGGGTTTTCGCCCATAGATCCCTTTATGACGATGTCGTTATCAGTGAAGTTTTCTACAAGGAAAACGTTATCGACTTCATTGCTGCTGTCGCAAGTCATCTTGACCTGTGTTCACATCGGCAGGCCTTACGCAACCAGCATCATCCGTTTTTCCCATCAGCAAATGTGGATGACGTGTTCGGCGTTCCGCACCTACACAGCTCCATGCAGCGGCTCTTGCGCAGCCTCGGAAAATCGAAGGCCAAAGTCGCACAGTGAATCGCCCCGGATTCCCTAGACACTTTTGAGCCGTTGGGAATGTCGCTGTTCGAACTCTACAGGTGATAGCCCTGCCGCCGATGAATGACGGCGCT
>JAANMX010003443.1_pt1 | contig 13918 bp, 8 predicted proteins | sample 7279681 | NCBI WGS metagenome assembly JAANMX01 (sample SAMN14094542, study PRJNA606508) | bioreactor metagenome | isolation source: A lab-scale SPAN reactor treating ammonium-rich wastewater day 351 | place: Ireland: Galway | collected 2018-01-01
GACCACCCGGTCAGGCAACAGCCCGACGAGGTCGTTGGGGTCGAACCAGAGCTGATCCAGGGCCGACTCGGACGGGGGCAGCGGGAACCGGTACGGCGCCCGCCGGATCAGTTCGGTGCTCATCAACTCGAGGTTGATCGAACGCAGCCGTGCGTTGGTGGCGGCGCGGCGTGCCGCCCCGTCGGGGTCTCCCGGGGTGTAGTCGCCGCCGGCCCAGAGATGGCCGAACCGCACCACCTCGTCGGCATGCAGCCCCGCCAGATCGGCCAGCGCCCCGGTCAGCCAGTCGGTCAGGTTCGCCCCGAAGGTCGTGGCCGGCAGGATGCCGGCGGCACTGTCGAACAGCCGGGCCAGGCGCCCGCGCCAGGTCTTGTCGTCGGTGGCGGCGCCGGAGCCGCCGATCAGGCCGAAGCGGTGGTCCTTGGCGGTGGTCGAGAAGGTGGCGATGCCGATCGCGAAGCCCACCAGCACGAAGGTCATCTCGGCCACCAGCACCACCACGGTGATCAGCAGGCCGGCCGGGCCGAGGGCGTAGACCGCGGCCAGCACCCACGCCGTGGCGGCCACTAGCACGATCGCCAGGGTGCGGGTCGAGTTCCGTTCGGACACCGGGGGCGGCGGCGTCGGGACCGGTTCGGCGAAGCCGTCCGGTGCGGCGCCTCGCGGTCGTTTCGGCAGCGTGGCCAGCGCGCCGACGAGCGGGATCAGCCAGGCGAACGCCAGCCAGAGCAGCAGCACCGACCACCAGTAGTTGCCGAGGCTGTACCAGGGTCCCCAGCCCCAACTCCAGGGTGCGGTGACCGACAGCACCAGCGGTGCCAGAGCGAACGGCACCAGGGTCAGGGCCAGGGCCTTCACGTCCAGGCTGACCAGCAGCAACAGCGCGCCGCGCACGTACTGCTGGCGCATCGCCGCGGCGACCACCCGGAACAGCGGCAGGCCGGCCAGCGTCGGCTTGAACAGTTGCACCAGCCGGAATTCCTCCGCGGCCTCGGGACGGTCGCGCTGGGTGAGCCAGGCCAGCACATCGGACAGCCCGGCGAAACCCTGCCGCAGCCGGCCTCGGGCGACCTGCCCGGCGTCCCTGGTGTCGGCGGCGATCTGCCCGGACGCCCGGCGGCTGCGGCCCAGCTCGGCCGCGGCGGCCAGCGAGGCGGCGATGGCGCCGGCGGACGCGCCGCCCAGGTTGCGGAAGCGGAACTGCCGGGCGAGCTCGCACAGCGCCAACGGGTAGATCACGCCGCTGGTGGTACCGCCCTTCATCGTGACGTCCAGGCTGCGCCGGCAGTACTCCTGCTGGTCGGTGGTGAAACGGGTCGTGCCGCCGGTGGTGTCCAGCACCAGGCCGGGCGGCTCGTGCAGCCGGGCGCCGGCCGGCGCGTCGGCGAGGTCGTAGGCGTCGGGTTGTTGCAGTCCGGGTTGTTCCTGAGGTTCGTGCCACAACCAGCCCTCGGGCTCGTGGATGTCGTAGCCGGGGTATTCGACCAGATCGGCCGGCCGGTCGTGGTGACCCTGGGTGAGCACGGTGGACAGGACGTCGATCGCGGCATCGTTGCGGGGTACGGGCATGTCTCCTCCAGCCTCCGGACGGAACACCCACAGGTGCGCCGTCATCGCTGTCGAAATACTCCTCCTCGAACGGCCTCCTGCCCAGGGTGTGTTGCCGTTCGCCGATCGTTGGCACAGTGGGGCCATGGTGACGATCCTCGAAGTACCGCCGCCGGCCAGCGTCGACGACCCGCGGGCCTGGGCCTGCCGCGCCGAGGCGCGGTTGTGGAATGCCGAGACCAGCACACAGTTCGGCTACGACGATCTCAACGATCCGGAAGCAACGGCGGCGCGGCTGGCGGTACCTTCCCCGCATCGGCGCACGCTTCGCTGGGTCGCCCTCGACGACCCGGCCGACACCTCGTCCCTGGTGGGTGCGTCCGGTGTGTCGCTGACACTGCAGGACAACCGCATGATCGCGACCCTGCAAGTGGTCGTCCGGCCCGAGCACCGCCGGCAGGGTGTCGGGCCGGCGCAAGAGGCGTCAGTTCTTGGTCGAACCCCAGCCGAGGGTGGCGTAGGCGCTGCGCAGGTGATCCTCGACGGCGTCCGCCGCGCGCTGCTGGTCGTGGCTCGCGATCGCGTCGTAGATGGCTCGGTGCTGAGCGCGCAGCAGGTCGGACAGCTGCGCCCAGTCGCCGTGGTCGCGGAACGAGGTCAGCACCATCGAGCGCATCGAGTGCCGGATCGCGGTGGTCATCTCGGTGATCAGCGTGTTGTGCGCCGCTTCGGCCATCGCAACGTGGAAGTCGGTGTCGAGTTCGTTGAACGCCCGCATGTCCGCGGTCTCGGCGTCCATCGCGTCCAGGAGTCGCTCCATCGTGGCGAGGTCATCGGCGGACGCCTGCCGTGCGGCCAGCCGGGCGCTCCAGCGTTCGAGCATGATCCGGGTCTCGACGACGTCGTCGATGGGGAAGTTGGCCAGCGCCATGTGCAGGCGCAGGAACTGGGTGAGCGCCTTGCTCGGCATCGAGGTCAGGAAGGTGCCGCTGTCGGGACCGACCCCGACGCCCGATCGGACGACCCCTTGGGCCTCCATCGCGCGCATCGCCTCGCGCACCGCGGCCCGGCTGACGCCGAGCTTGGCGGCCAGGTCCCGTTCGGCGGGCAGCCGGTCGCCCACGCTGAGCGCGCCGGCCAGGATCTGGTCCTCGACCTGGCGGATCACCAGCTCATAGGCGCGGGTGCGCGGAATCTGCTGCCACTCGACCGGGGCGGGGCCGCTGTTGGATGTCACAGCACCAGTATGTCAGTTTCGCTTGACATCTGACCATTGACCATCCTACTTTTCTATGGTCAGACCTTTACAAAGGAGTAACCATGGTGGGTGTAACCCTTGTGCAGGCACTGCGACAGGCCGTCGGCGAGGACGTCGTGACCGATCGCGCGATCGATCTCTCGCGCTTCGCACACGACGCCTCGCACTACCTGCTCCGGCCTCAGGCCGTGGTCCTGGCCGCCGGCACCGATGACGTGGCGCGGGCGGTAGCGGTGGCGCGGGCGCACGGCGTCGGTGTCACCTTTCGTTCCGGCGGCACGTCACTGTCGGGGCAGGGGGTCAGCGATGGGGTACTGATCGACACCCGCCGCGGCTTCCGCGACGTCGAGGTGCTGGACGGCGGGGCGCGGGTGCGCTGCCAGCCGGGAGCCACCGTCCGCGCCGTGAATGCCCGGCTGGCTGCCTACGGCCGCATCCTCGGCCCCGATCCGGCCAGCGAGATCGCCTGCACCATCGGCGGCGTGGTGGCCGACAACTCCTCCGGCATGGCCTGCGGCACCACCCAGAACACCTACCGGACGCTGGCCGGCCTCGAGCTCGTGCTGCTCAGTGGCACGGTGATCGATACCGCGGCCGCGGACGCCGACGCCCACCTGAAGGCGATCGAGCCGGAGCTGTGGCAGGGCCTGGCCCGGCTCCGCGACCGGGTGCGCGGCAACGCCGACTCGGTGCGCAGGATCCGGCACCAGTTCTCGATGAAGAACACCATGGGCTACGGCGTCAACTCGTTCCTGGACTTCGACGACCCGGTGCAGATCCTGGCCCACCTGATGGTGGGTTCGGAGGGCACGCTGGGTTTCATCGCCGCGGCGACCTTCGCCACCGTGCCGCTGTTGCCGAAGGCGTCCACCGCGCTGCTGATCTTCGACACCATCGCGCAGGCGACGCACGCGCTGCCCGGCCTGGTCGGCGCCGGTGCCCGCACCGCCGAGCTGATGGACGCCGCCTCGCTGCGGGTGGCCCAGGCGCTGCCCAACCCGCTGGACGTGCTGACCGGGCTGGAGGTCCGGCAGCACACCGCGCTGCTGGTCGAGGCGCAGGCCGGCGACGCCGACGAACTGGCCGGCACGGTCGCCGACCTGAGTGCCGTGGTGTCCCGGCTGGGGGGTCTCACCCCGCTCGGCCCGGTGTCGTTCTCCACCGACCCGGTCGCCCGGGCCCGCGCCTGGCAGGTCCGCAAGGGCCTCTACACCGCGGTGGCCGGCGCGCGGCGTCCGGGCTCGACGGCGCTGCTCGAGGACATCGTGGTGCCGATGCCGGCACTCACCGACACCGTCCGCAACCTCGGGGAACTGTGCTCCGGCTACGGGTATCACGACTCGGTCATCTTCGGTCACGCCAAGGACGCCAATCTCCACTTCATGATCGACCCCGACCTGCGCGACCCGAAGCAGGTGGACGCGCTGGCCACCTTCACCGAGGAACTGGTCGAGTTGGTGCTGAGCGTGGACGGCTCGCTGAAGGCCGAGCACGGCACCGGGCGGGCGATGGCGCCGTTCGTCGAGCGGCAGTACGGGCCCGAGCTGTACGAGGTGATGCGCGAGCTGAAGCGGCTGCTCGATCCGGACGGCGTGCTCAACCCGGGCGTGATCATCACCTCGGATCCGCTGGCACACATGGCGGAGCTGAAGAAGCCGGAACTGGTCGACCCGCTCGTCGACCGCTGCGTGGAGTGCGGTTACTGCGAGCCGAGCTGCCCCAGCAAGGACGTCACGACGACGCCGCGGCAGCGGATCGCGCTGCTGCGCGATGTCGCCGCCGGCGTGCCGGGGATCGAGCCCGACTACTCCTACTCGGCCGTGCAGACCTGCGCCGCCGACTCGTTGTGCCTGCTGGCCTGCCCGGTCAGCATCGACACCGGCGTCTTCATGAAGCAGCACCGGAAGGACGCCCAGCCCGCGGTGGCGCAGCGCATCGGCGTCGGCCTGGCCGACCACTGGAAGCCGACGCTGACCACGCTGCGCGCCGGGCTGACCCTCACCGACAAGATTCCCGGTGGGGTGCTGGCGGCGGTCACCGATACCGTCCGGAAGGTACTGCCGACCGACCTGGTGCCGCGGGTCGGGGACGACCTGCCCGGCCCCGGAGTGTCCCGGGCCAAGCTGCCGGCGGGTGCCGAGCCGGCCGAGGTCGTCTTCTTCGCCTCCTGCATGGGCGAGCTGTTCGAACCGGCCGGGGGCGATGCCGCTCCGGGCCCGGCGCGGGCCTTCCTCGCCCTGTGCGAGCGGGCCGGGATCGGCGTCCGGCTGCCCGACGACCTGCCCTCGCTGTGCTGCGGCACGGTGTGGCGCTCCAAGGGCCTGGTGGACGGGGCCGCCGCGATGGCCGTCCGCACCGTCACGTCGCTGCTCAGGGCCAGCGAGGACGGCCGGCTGCCGGTGGTCTGCGAGGCCAGCTCATGCACGCACGGGCTGCACAGCCTGCAGCACGATCTGGAAGTGGGCGGCGAGACCGAGCTGGCCGCCCGGGTGTCGGCGCTGACCGTGCTGGACTCGTCGGCCTTCGTCGCCGAGCGAGTGCTGCCCGCCCTCGCCGTCCCGCAGCGGCTGGGCAGCGTGGTGCTGCACCCGACCTGTTCCGACCGGCACGCCGGCGATGTCGAGCACCTGCGCCGGGTGGCCGCTGCCTGCGCCGACGAGGTGGTGGTCCCGTTCGACGCGGGCTGCTGCGGGTTCGCGGGTGATCGTGGCCTGCTGCACCCGGAGCTGACCGCGTCCGCAACGGCCCGGGAGGCGGCCGAGGTGCGCACCGGCAGCTTCGACGCCTACCTGTCCTCGAATCGGACCTGTGAGCTCGGGATGTCCCGAGCCACCGGCCACAGCTACCGGCATACGATCGAGCTGCTGGAAGAACTCACCCGACCACACAGGAGAACCCGATGAACTACACACCGCAGATATCGCCGCTCGGTCCGTTATGGCTGTCCGCCATCGTCGGACTCCTCCCCCTGATCACCATCTTCATCACCCTCGGCTGGCTGAGGTGGAAGGCGCACTGGGCGGGGCTGACCGCGCTCGCGGTGGCCATTCTGGTCGCGGTCTTCGCCTGGCAGATGCCGCCGGTGCTCGCCCTGCTGGCCGCCACCCAGGGCGGCGTGTTCGGGCTGTTCCCGATCATGTGGATCGTCTTCACCGCGATCCTGCTCTATCAGATCACCGTGGTCAGCGGACGCTTCGAGGACCTGCGCGGGGTGTTCGCGCTGGTCAGCGACGATCCGCGGGTGCAGGCGATGCTGATCGCGTTCTGCTTCGGCGGCCTGCTGGAGGCGCTGGCCGGCTTCGGCGCACCGGTGGCGATCACCGGCGTGATGCTGATGGCGATCGGCTTCTCCGCGCTGCGCGCCGCCGTCGTAGTCCTGGTGGCAAACACCGCGCCGGTCGCCTTCGGCGCCATCGCCATCCCGATCATCACCGCCGGCAACCTGACCAAGATCCCGTACCAGGAGATCGGCGCCTACGTCGGTCACCAGACGCCGATCCTGGCCGCCTTCGTCCCGTTGATCCTGGTGCTGCTCGCCGACGGAAAGCGCGGCTTCCGGCAGCTCTGGCCGGTCGCGCTGGTCACCGGCCTGGCCTTCGCCATCGCGCAGTGGATCTCGGCCACCTGGCTGTCGGTCGAGCTGACCGACATCATCGCGTCCCTGGTCGGCCTGGCCGCCGCCGTCGGCTTCCTGCGGTTCTGGAAGCCCGAGGGCGCCGTCGACGCGCTGGCCACCCTGCACGCGGACCGCGACGCCGAGTTGGCGTCCATGACCGAGAAGGAGCGCGCCGCTCTGCCGACGCTGCACGAGGACAAGGGCACCGCCCACCTCGACGGGGGCCGGATCTTCATGGCGCTGTTCCCCTACCTGCTGGTGATCGCGGTGTTCTCGGTGACCAAACTGATCGACCCGGTGAAGAACTGGATGGCCTCCACCGACATCAAGATCCATTGGCCGGGGCTGGACGGGCATGTGCTCACCGCGGCCGGCACTCCGAGCGCCTCGACCATCTACAACTTCCAGTGGCTGTCCTCGCCCGGCACGTCGCTGCTGGTCTCGATGGTGATCGTCGCGATCGTCTACCGGGTGTCGGCCGGCAAGGTGATCGGTGAGGTCTGGGCGACCCTGGTGAAGCTGCGTTACTCGATCCTGACGGTCGCCTCCGTCCTGGCACTGGCCTACGTGATGAATCTCTCCGGCCAGACGATCACGATCGGCACCTGGATCGCCGGCACGGGCGCGGCGTTCGCCTTCTTCTCGCCGATCCTGGGCTGGATCGGCACCGCGGTGACCGGCTCGGACACGTCGGCCAACGCGCTGTTCAGCACGCTGCAGCAGACGGCCGGCCTGCAGGCCGGCATCGATCCGACCCTGCTGGTGGCGGCGAACACCTCCGGCGGTGTGGTCGGCAAGATGATCAGCCCGCAGAACCTGACCATCGCGGCCACCGCCGTCGGGCTGCTGGGCCGCGAGTCCGACATCCTGCGCAAGGTGATCTGGTGGAGCCTCGGCATGCTCGCCGTGCTGTGCCTGCTGATCGGGCTGCAATCCACGCCGGTGCTCAGCTGGATGCTGCCCACCTTCTGAGCCGGCTCGGCCGCCGGGCAGGATGGGGGTCATGACCTCCGTCCTGCCCGATGGTGCCCTCCCCGATGGAACCCAGCGCGTCTCCGCCCGACTGGCCGAACTCGGCCATCCGCATGCCCCGCAGTTGCTGTCCGACTCGGCCCGTACCGCCCAGGACGCGGCGGACGCCCTCGGCGTCGAACTCGGCCAGATCGTCAAGAGCATCATCTTCCGGCGCCGCAGCGACGATGCCGCGGTGCTGGTGATGACGTCGGGCGACCGCCGGGTGGACGAGGCCAAGGTGGCGGCGAAGGTCGGCGAACTGGGCCGCGCGGACGCGGCGTTCGTCAAGGCGGCGACGGGCTTCTCGATCGGCGGGGTGTCCCCGGTGGCGCACAGCAACCCGAGCGTCGAGCTGATCGACACCGAACTGTTCCGGTTCGATGTGATCTGGGCCGCCGCGGGTCACCCGCACGCGGTGTTCAAGCTCACCCCCGACGACCTGATCCGGCTGACCGGAGCTCCGGTCGCGGACGTGACGGCCTGACGTCCTAGACCTCCACCCACAGGCAGAACGGGTGACCGGCCGGGTCGAGGCAGACCCGGACGTCGGCCTGCGGTTGGTAGCGGGCCATCCGGGCGCCGCACTGCAGCGCGTGGCGCAGGCCGGCCTGCAGGTCGTCCACCTGGATCTCCAGATGGAGTTGCATCTGCTGATCGCCGGGTGCGCCCGGCCAGGTGGGCCTGACGTGGTGCTTCTCCAGCTGGCAGGCGATCCCGACCCCGCCGTCCGGGTTGCGCACGCCCACCCAGGTCGGGTCGTCGATTGGCCCGAGCGTCCAGCCGAGCAGCCGGGCGTAGAAGCGGGCCAGCGACACCGGGTCGGACGCCCCGAGGGTGATCGTGCTCAGCCGAATTCCCTGCATGCGCACAACTTAGCCCTCTCAGGCCTCCCGGCCCCGCTCAGACGTGGATGAGCAGTTCGCCGTGCAACAGGCTGAACCAGCCGTCGTCCTGCGCCGACCACTCGCGCCAGGCAGCGGAGATCGCGGCGAGTTCGTCGGCGTCCGCCAGGCCGGAGGCCAGCAGTTGGGTCGCGACCGCCGAGTGCAGGATGCGATCGGCCCAGCCTTCGCCCCAGGCCGTCCGTGATTCGGGGTCGGCGTAGCACCACGTGCTCGAGCTGGCGGTGACCCGACGGCAACCCGCGGCGTGCGCCCAGCCGAGCAGGCGCCGTCCGGCGTCCGGTTCACCACCGGTGGCGCGCGCGGCGGCCCGGTACAGCTCGAGCCAGCGATCGAGCCCGGGACTGGCCGGGAACCAGGTGAACGCGCCGTAGTCGCCGTCCCGGACGGCCACCACGCCGCCCGGCCGGCAGACCCGCACCATCTCGCGCAGCGCGCGCACCGGGTCGGCCACGTGCTGCAGCACCTGGTGGGCATGGACGACGTCGAAGCAGTCGTCGGGCAGGTCGAGGTCATGGACGTCGCCGACCAGGTAATCCACCTCGGGACCACCCGCTGCCGCCACCCCGGCGCGGGTCAGGGCGAGGATCTCCTCCGAGGTCTCCATCGCCGCCACCCGTCCGGGTGCGACGAGGCGGGCCAGGTCGGCGGTGATGCTGCCCGGTCCGCTGCCGATGTCGAGTAGGGACAGCCCGGGGCGAAGCCGCCCGAGCAGGTAGGCCGCCGAGTTCGCGGCGGTGCGGGCGCGGTGAGAGCGCAGCACGCTTTCGGCGTGTCCGTGGAGATAGCCGGATGCCATGAGCCGCGACGCTATCACCCTGCAGTTCCAAGCTATAACCCATCCCGGGGCTTGCCGCAAGACCCCCAGGCGGAGGCAGAATCGGGCGCCATGCCCCCCGTCACGAGTGCTTTCCAGCTTCCCGAGCGCCTCGCCGCCAAGGCCGACCCGGCCCTGATCGGCGCCGACGAACGACACCTCGCGGCGATCGCCGCGACCGTCGCCGAGCAGATCACCGAGCTCTCCGCCCGCCTCGACGAGCTGCGCCGGGCGCCCGGCGTCCGGGGTCGTCAGGCGCTCGACCGCGACCTGGAGATCCACCGGCTGAGCGCCCGGCTGCGGCTGCTGCAGCGGTTCGGCCGGGACGCCTGCCTCGGCCGGATGACCTTCGCCGACGGCAGCGACCCGGTCTATCTCGGACGCGTGGGGCTCGCGGACCGTGCCGGACGCCAGCTGCTGATCGACTGGCGCACGCCGGCCGCCGAACCGTTCTTCGCGGCCACCCGGGCGCACCCGCTGGGCCTGGCCGCACGCCGACGTTATCGCTGGACGGACGGCCGGGTCACCGACTACTGGGACGAGACCTTCATCGTCGGCACAGGCGTGCCGACGGCGGCCTTGGACGATCAGTCGGCCTTCCTGGCCAGCCTCGGCGAATCGCGGACGGCCCGGATGCGTGACGTGCTCGGCACCCTGCAGGCCGATCAGGACGCCGTGATCCGGGCGGGTTCGGCCGGCGCCTTGGTGGTGGACGGCGGCCCCGGCACCGGCAAGACGGTGGTGGCGCTGCATCGGGCCGCCTACCTCGCCTACGCCGACCCGCGGCTGAGCGGCGCCAGGGGAGGGCTGCTGTTCATCGGCCCGCACCCCGCCTACCTGGCCTTCGTGGCCGACATCCTGCCCGGGTTGGGCGAGGAGGGCATTCAGACCTGCACGCTGCGCGACCTGCTGCCCGAGGGTGCCGATGCCGTGGCGGAGGCCGACCCGGAGGCGGCCCGGCTGAAGTCGTCGGCGCGGATGGTCGATGCGGTCGAGCCGGCGGTCGCGTTGTACGAGGAGCCGCCCACCGAGTCGCTGGTGGTGGAGACCCCGTGGGCCGACCTGCGGGTGCGGGTGACCGACTGGGCGGAGGCGTTCGACGCGGTCGACGCCGGGACGCCGCACAACGAGGCCCAAGAGCAGGTCTGGGAGGCGCTGGTCGACATCCTGCTGGACGGCTTCCCCGACGACGAGGTGCCGGCCGACGACGTCCGTAGCGCGCTGGAGGGCAATGCGGGGCTGCGCCGGGCGTTCCGGCGCGCCTGGCCGATCCTGGAGCCGACCGACCTGGTCGCCGACCTGTGGGCGGTGCCGGCCTATCTGCGGCGTTGTGCGCCCTGGCTGAATCCGGACGAGGTGCGGGCGTTGGGGCGTCCGGAGGGATCGCCGTGGACGGTGGCCGACCTGCCGCTGCTGGACGCCATGCGGCATCGGCTCGGCGATCCGGAGGCGCCCGCGCGCAACCGTCGTCGTCGCGCGGAGGAGGCCGCCGACCGCGCCTACATGGATGACGTGGTCACCGACATCCTGGCCGCCGACGACGATCCCGAATCGGGGTTGAAACTGCTCAACCGCGCCAGCATCCGCGATTCGCTGGTGCATGAGGATGCCCTGGAGTCCGGGCCGGTCGATCCGTTGGCCGGGCCGTTCGCGCACGTGATCGTCGACGAGGCCCAGGAGTTGACGGACGCCGAATGGCAGCTGCTGCTGCGGCGCTGCCCGTCGCGCAGCTTCACCGTCGTGGGCGACCGGGCGCAGGCCCGGCACGGCTTCACCGAATCGTGGGCGGACCGGTTGGCCCGGGTCGGTCTGCCCGAGGTGGCGGTGTCCACCCTGACCATCAACTACCGGACGCCGGCCGAGGTGATGGCCGAGGCCGAGCCGGTGATCCGCGCGGTCCTGCCCGCGGTGGGCGTGCCGACCTCGATCCGCAGCAGTGGGCTGCCGGTGCGGTACGCGTCGGTGACCGAACGGGACGCCATCGTCGCCGATTGGCTGGCCCGGCACGACGAAGGCATCACCTGCGTGATCGGCGACCCGTCGTTCGTAGGCACCGAACGGGTGCGGTCGCTGAGCCCCGAGGGCGCCAAGGGGCTCGAGTTCGACCTGGTCGTCCTGGTCGACCCGGACGGGTGGGGTAGTGACATCGAAGCCGCCGTCGACACCTATGTCGCGATGACCCGGACCACCCGAGAGCTGGTGGTGCTCAGCCGGCCATAGCCCCTCCTGTCATCCCGGCGAACGCCGGGATCTCAAGGGCTGCTACGCCTCTCATGTCTCGGACGATGCTGTAAGCAGACGTAACTCTCAGGGTGCGACGTGGTTCAATGCGCATCACCTGGTCGCACGACGTGCACACCCCCATGGCAGGAGAACCGCATGAACACCCCCTCGGCAGGCTTCCGCGCACTCGATCACTGGTTGGTGGTGATCGACCCGCAGAACATCTTCGCCTCCCCCGACTCCGATTGGGCATCGCCGTTCTTCGACGATGCCGTCGCGAACATCAAGCGTCTCGCTGCGGCGTTCGGCGATCGGGTGCTGATCACCCGTTGGCTACCGACCGCCGACCGGGATACGTCATGGGGCGAGTACTTCGCGGACTGGCCGTTCGCCGATCGGCCGCCGTCCGATCCGCTGTTCGACCTCGTGCCGGCGGTTCGCGACCTGTCCACCCGTCCGACCCTCGACCGGCCGACATTCGGGAAGTGGGGGCCTGACATGGAGGCGATCGTCGGACGCGGTGCGCGCGTCGTGCTGACCGGCGTATCCACGGATTGCTGCGTGCTCTCCACCGCGCTCACCGCCGCGGACGCCGGGGCGTACGCGATCATCGCCGCGGACGCCTGCGCCGCCTCGACCGCGGAGAACCACGCCGCGGCCCTGCACGTGATGGGCCTCTACCCGCCGCAGCTGACCCTCTCCGACACGGCATCCATCCTGGCCGGCGATCAACCGGGCTGAGGGGTCTGCGGGTCTCAGGCGGCCTTGGGTTTCTCCCGGGCGCGAGGTGCGGTGAGCATGGTGGTGCCGCTGTTGGTGCGCAGGAACTGGTGGCCGCCGGGTGATTTCCACAGGTACTCGCCGGGGCCGATCATCTGATAACGCCAGCCGGTGTGGGTTTTCAGCAGGTGGTGCAATCGGCACAGGCAGGCCAGGTTCTCGGTCGAGGTCTCCCCGCCGGAATCGTGCGGAACGATGTGGTCGGCATCATGACTGAACTCGCCCGAACTGGATTGCCGGACCGGGTGGGCGGTTCGGGTGCAGTGCGGGAACACACAGCTGCGGTCGCGCAGGGCGAGGTGTTCCCGCATCACGTCGGTGGGCTGATAGGAGCCGGTGGTGCGGCTCCGGTTCAGGTCGATGACGGGCCGGACGGTGATGCTGCCGGCCGCACCGCACCAGGTCCGGAGTTGGTCGATGGTGACCAGCTGGCCGGTGCTGCCGAGTTCACCCAGCCCGGCGCAGCCGGCGAGCTGAGCGGCGTCGAAATGCAGATAGATACGCACCGGACGCCCACCCCGCAGACCACGACCGGCACGGGTGCTGGCTCCCGGCCGGCCGATCGTGTCCTGGCCGGGTGCGTTGCCGCCGGCAGAACCCGCCGCCGGGGCCGGTTCGCTGGCGTTCCCGCCGCCGCCCCACCGGTCGGCATCGGCATGATGATCGCCGCCGCCGGCAGCGCCTCCCGCGGGGGCCGGTTCGACGGCCTTTCCGCCAACCATGCGGCCGCCTCGCCGGTCGGCATCGGCACAATCGTCGTGGTCGTGGTCGTGGTCGTGGTCGTGGTCGGCGTCCGGGGCCGGTGCGGCTTCGCCACCGTTCAGGTCCCGACCCTGACCGTCGGGGTGACCGCCCGACCCGTCATCGTCTGGGAAGCCAGGCAGGTCACGGCCGTCGTTCGCGTCCCGACCGATGTCCCCCTCGGGACCACCATCGGGTCGGCCGTCGCCCCCACGGCAGGCCGGCGTATCTTCCTCGTTCGTGTTCCGTTCATCCGGGCTACCGCCCGGCTCAGCCGCGCCGGACTCAGCGGTGGGAACGGCGGGCAGTTCGGGTTGCCCGAGCATCCGGCGGGCCATCACCCCCAACGCCTGCGCCCGCCGGACATCCAGATCGACATCGACACCCCCGGCGGCCAGATCGGCAGCGATCAACCGCAACGCCGCCTCCAGATCCAGAGCATCCGGAGTATCCAGCCGGCCATCGATCCAGCTGGCACCATCGGCCCCGTCGCTATCGGCGTTGATCCGAACCCACCGGTGCTGGGCGGGATCGGTCAGCGTCTCCGGTTCGAACCGGGCGATCGCCACCAACACGAGCCGCTTGATCGTCCGCACCCCTAGCTTGTTGCCCAGCTGTGCGGCGTGAGTATCGAGCCAGCCGACCGCCTCATCACCGAGCCGATAGGCATGCTGCGCCAGCATCCGCGCCTTCCACGCCGGCAACTCCAACTCGACCATCCGCTGCCAGCAGCGCGGCAACCGGTCGTGCAGGGCGACCGCATCGCCGATCAGCTGCCGGCCCGCGTTCGTCGACACCCCATGCACCGCGGCGAACTCCGCGATCGCCGCCACCGCCACCCCGGTCGCCTCATCGACCAACGAGTCGACCACCTTGTCATACGGCTGCGCCGCGATCCCCGGATGCAACCCCGCCCAGACCACCGCCAACTCCAAACGGCGCGCGGATGCGGCCTTCTCGGCCCGGTCGCAGACAGCCAGTTCGGCCAACACCGCCACCGGTGCCAGCCTTTCCGCCGC
>JAANMX010003445.1_pt1 | contig 13902 bp, 17 predicted proteins | sample 7279681 | NCBI WGS metagenome assembly JAANMX01 (sample SAMN14094542, study PRJNA606508) | bioreactor metagenome | isolation source: A lab-scale SPAN reactor treating ammonium-rich wastewater day 351 | place: Ireland: Galway | collected 2018-01-01
GGCCTTCGTCGTCTTCATTCCCGTGCGCTCGGTCGGCGTCATGGGCGATGGGCGCACCTACGAGAACGTCGTGGCGCTGCGCGCCGTGCAGACGCAGGATTTCATGACGGCGCACTGGGCCGAGCTGCCCTACGGTCTGCTGGCCAAGGTTTCCAGCCGCATCATCAACGAGGTGCGCGGGATCAACCGCGTCGTGTACGACATTTCGGGCAAGCCGCCAGCGACCATCGAGTGGGAGTGATTTGACGTCCTTCAGGGGCTATCGGTAGCTATCAGTAATACGGTTAAATATTTATATTTAACAATTAGTTGTCTTTCATCTTCTATCGGTGACTATCGGGGGTAGCCGGATTCCAAAGACGGTATCCGTGACGGTATTGGCATTCTGCTGACACACTCGTATGATTGATACCGTCACCACGAAATCGGCGGGTTGACGGTATCGTAAGGATTGAAACCTAGTATTCATAAGGGTTTCAAGGCGAAAACAGACAAATTTTCGTTGACGGTATCGGGCAGCCCGGGAAGGATCCCAATGCTCACTGATACCCAGATCAAGAACCTCAAGCCCACCGAGAAGCTCTACAAAATGGTGGATCGCGATGGGCTGTACGTCGCAGTTACACCGTCCGGGGTTGTCTCTTTCCGGCTCGACTATCGGTTACATGGCCGCCGAGAAACGGTCGTCTTGGGCCAGTACGGTCCTGACGGCATCACCCTGGGCGAGGCGAGGGATCTGCTTATCACGGCCAAGAAAGCGATTGCCGCAGGAAAGTCTCCGGCGAAGGAAAAGCAACGCGCCCTTCAAAAGACGAAGGAGGCCAAGACGTTCGGTGAATTCACTGATCTCTGGCTAAACGACAATCGAATGGCCGATAGCACAAAGGCGATGAGGAAAAGCATCATCGATCGCGACGTGGCTCCCGTATTTGGTAAGCGGCTCCTGCGAGAAGTAACTTCCGATGACCTTCGTTCTCTTTGTGAAAAGATCAAGGCTCGGAATGCGCCAGCTACCGCGGTGCACGTCCGAGAGATTGTTGGGCAGGTTTTCCGGTTTGCCATCGAACGTGGGCACAAGGTTCCCAATCCAGCCGATGATGTAAAGGCGTCTGCGATTGCGACTTTCAAAGCCAAGGATCGCGCTCTATCTCCCGACGAAATACGGATTTTCTTCGAAGAGATTGACCATGTTGGGACGCTGCCCACCATCAAGTTGGCGTTGCGTTTGATACTGCTGACGCTGGTCCGCAAGGGTGAGCTGCTCAATGCGACGTGGGATGAGGTGGCGTTCACGGAGGCTACGTGGACAATTCCAGCAGCGCGTATGAAGGCTCGCAGGCCCCATGTGGTCTATCTATCGCAGCAGGCGCTGGACATCATGATTGCCCTCAAGACTTGTGCCGGTGGGTCAAAGTTTCTGCTTCCTTCCCGATATGAAGGCGACAAAGGCATGTCCAACGCGACGTTGAATCGCGTCATCGATGTGACCGTCGAACGCGCAAAGAAAAAGGAACTGCCGCTGGAGGAGTTTTCGGTGCATGACTTACGCCGAACCGGATCAACGCTGCTCCATGAAGCTGGGTTCAATTCTGATTGGATCGAGAAATGCCTAGCTCACGAACAACGAGGAGTAAGGGCTGTGTACAACAAGGCTGAATATGCACAGCAGCGAAGGGACATGCTTCAGCAATGGGCAAATATGGTTGATGGCTGGATTTCAGGGGTGAAAGTGACACCGATACTCAGCAAGGCTGCATGAGTCTATCGATTGCGCACCGACCGGGTTCCGAAATATTCATGTATCTCGCCGAACCGGCCGGGTCTTGCGCTGCCGGACATCGGGTGGTGAGACCTTCTTTGTGAGTGCCGCTCTACGCTCTGCGATCCATTCTTCGACCTCTTCCAGATCCCAAACGACACATCGAGCAGTCAGGTTGAAGCGCTTGGGAAAATTGCCGGCCCTCTCCAGTTCGTAGATTGTGGTGTCGGCTACCGGAATGAGCTTGCGAAGTTCATTCCGGCGAATGAATCGTTTGGTAAGGATTGGATCATTCATTGTCGTTCCCTATGTTTCGAGGATATCGGCAATTACAACGTGCGACGAAGTGGCCGTATTTCCGAAATCGATCCAAAACGAGCGTCTTTCGAAGAACTAGCCCCGGACTTTCTGCTAAGTTAGGCCGTCTAGTTTTGGCAGGGCTTGAGTTCAGACTCTGTGATGTATCTGGATGCCGATCCTTCCTTCGCCGCACTGCTGACGATCAGCCGATTTTTCGACCGGGTCATTCCGACGTAAAAGAGCCGCCGTTCTTCCTCCGGTGTGGAGTCCGAATGAGGTAGGTTGCCCTCTTCGGCACCGAGAATCCAAACATTCGAAAACTCCAATCCTTTCGCCGCATGCAATGTCATGATGGCCGCACCTTTGCCGACAGCTTTCGACCGACTAGCCGCTTTCATCAGCCGCGCCGACAAACTGCCGTTGAGCCGGCACAGAATTCCTTCTAGCCGACGCAAGAGTGCTTCATTTTCTTCTGTGGTTCGATCGGCCAGCCAGGCCGTGACGGCGTGAATTACCAATGCCTGGCGTTCCCGCTTGTCTTGATCGACCCAGTTATGCATTCCGTCGTGGAGACTCATCAGAAGCGTTTCATCGCTTTTGGGACTCGTGGAATGATCATATTCCGCGATGATTTGATCGAGACGTTCGTGGCAGGTGGCGCCTTGAATCCGGGAAAGTTCATTGACGAGCCGGGGAGCCATACCAGCGAAGTACAGTGCATTGGCAACACCGGTCCAACTTCCATCGCCTACCGATCGCAATAGCCCGAGCAGTGTGCTACCAACGGTTTTGTCCCATACGCTCTTCCCTCCCATGCGGCGATATGGGATGTTCCTATCAGCAAATGCGACTTCCACTTTGTCGATGATGTTGTTGGTTCGGGCAAGTATTGCCCACTGCGCTTTCTCCGACTCGGCTTGGATGCGGGATGCGATCAAGTCGGCCTCGCTCCATCGGTCGGATAACCGAATGACGTCGATGACGCCTGGAGACTTGTGGAAAGCCTCAACGTTCTTCGGCGCACGATCCGCGTTATGGGCGATCAGCCGATTGGCATGCCGGAGAATGTTTTCAGGGCAGCGGTAGTTGATCGGGAGGGACATGACGGCCGACGATAGGTATTCGGAGATGTGCCGTAGCCCCTCGTAACCCATCGCATGGCGAAACGAGTACAGGCTCTGGTCGTCGTCGCCGACCAGCGTGATCTCAATGCCCTGATCGGCATGGGCTTTGACCCACTCCATCTGCACTGCGTCCATGTCCTGCGCTTCATCGACAAGAAGCCAGCGAATTGAAAGTGGCGGCATCGCTTTCGACTGGATGTCGCGAACGGCCTGCAGCATCAGGTCGGCAAAATCGATGGATCCCTCCGCTTGAAGAATTTCACCGTAGCTCTGAAGTGCGGCCTCGATTTCGGGGTATTCCGAAGGTTGCCATTCGAGCCTGGACTTGGCCGCATCGATTGCCTGGACGATGCTTTCCAAGGGCAGTCGTTTTGCGTGCTGCTGCCAACAGCGGCGAATCAGCGAGAGACGCTCGCCATCGGAGATGAGGCGCCCAAGCCCAGAATTCTTATTGCGGCGCATTTGAGATAGCGCAATGGAATGAAATGTCCCGACCGCCAATCTGACCGCGTTGCTCTTGCCACAAGCGGCCAGAATCCGAGACTTCAGTTCATCTGCGGCATCGCGCGTGAAGGTGACGGCGCAAAGACGCCCGCGTTCGTTGGTACTGAGAAGTCGCGCCGCACGCGCGGCCAGAACCCGCGTCTTGCCCGAGCCAGGGCACGCAAGCACCGTGCAATGGCCATTGGCGACGACCGCGCGTTCTTGGTAAGGATTGAGTTCCAACTACGCCACGGCGATTGGCATGGCCGGAGTCTCTGTCACCGGCGCTGCCACTTCGTTGACCACCGCTGATTCCTTGGCCTCGGTGGCGATCTCGGCTGATTCCTTCTTGCGCGCAGCCAAGACGGCACGGGTCGCGATGCTACGAATCTGACCGGCCAATCGGAGAATCCTGCGTTTCCATTGATAGGCGCCAAGCGCATAGTTGGTGTCGTCGATCACGCAGGCGAGCCACAAGGTGTCCATCCTTGCGATCAGAGAGTCGAACTCCCGGATGATCGCAAGGAACCGGATCGAGCGAGGCGACGTGATCTGAATCTCGATGGTCCTGGCGTTGGTATAGCCGATCGTCGTTTCGCATCCATTGGCCTCGCTGAGTTCCTGTAGCCGGATCGATTCCTGGCGAATCTCATCCAGCGTCTTGTCGAGAAGATCATCGACCATGGCCTCCACGCCTTGGGCCTGGTCCTCCGTTCCGATGAACCGCAATACGACGGTGAGAGAGAACAGGGCATTCGCGCACATGTCGAAGCCGCGCTCGAAAATCTGCTGGGCGTGAAGCGAGTTGAGCACTGCCTTCTGCGTAATGAACGGACGACTGTTGCTTTGCCGGATGGTGGGGATTTGCGCCGAAGGGGTGTATTGGCGTTGTGCCATGCGATGTCTCCCGGTGGATAGAGCTTAGGGAAGGTAGTCCAGGCAATCGCCGCCAGCCTTCCGAAATGTGACCGCAAAGTACGCATTTCGAATGCCCGCACCTATCGGTGGCGACCAGAATGCGCCCATCACATGTCCTCCTTATGGTGGGCACGGTGAAGGTAGCTGGCCTTCCGAAATAAACAGCATTCACTTAACCCCCGGCGGGGATACCCCGTCAGGAAATGACGGCCTTCCTGCCAACTTTTTTCGTCAGGAGGCAACATGGCATCACTCAATAGAGTCACCCTCATCGGCAACCTCGGTGCCGACCCAGAGGTTCGGTATACCCAGAGCCGCGAAGCGATCGCCACCATTCGGATCGCAACGACGGAGACGTACAAGGACAAGTCGTCCGGCGAGCGCAAGGAAATCACCGAATGGCACCGTGTCGTCTTTTTCGGTCGTACCGCCGAAGTCGTCGGCGAGTATCTGAAAAAGGGCTCCCCCGTCTACGTCGAAGGCCGCATCCAGACCCGCAAGTGGCAGGACAAGGACGGCCAGGATCGCTACGTGGTCGAGATCCTCGCTAGCGAGATGAAGATGCTGGGCAGTCGGCCTTCCGATGGCGATGCTCCGGAAGCCAGTAACAGCAAGCGCACTGGCAAGCGTACCGGCAACGGTAACGCAAAACCCGCTGCCGCTTCGGGGCCTGCGTTCGAGGACGTCCCGGACATCGAGCCGTTCTGAGCCTCACGTTTCATTGTTTCCCCACCGGGAGGTCTTCCTTCCCGGCTGGGAACGGACCTCCATCTACTTCAGGAGGTTCGTTCATGGAACGCGTCATTCTCGTCCTGGCCATGCTGGCAGGGCTGCATCTGATTCTCTCGTTTCTCCAGTCCGCCGCGGAAGCCCTCAAGGGATTTCTCGCACGGACTCCGCACCAGGTGAGCACACCTGAACCGGTCGAGGAACCGACGACGGATTGGACGCAGTACGACATCCCGGCGTACATGCGCCGCAATGGGATCAGCAACGATCCCGGCAGCAAGGCAACGGCTTCATTCGAAGTCATCGCCTGATTCTTTTAACCCCAAGCGGGGGCATCGCCTCCTCGTCAGGGGAGGGGTGCCCCCCTTTTCATTTCTGGAGGCACTTCATGGAACTCGTTCTTCTCGCTTGCTGCATTTCCGGCTGGATCATCAGCCGTCCGATCGTTCGCGCGCTCGGCATCTGACATGCAGTACTGCCTGTGGGGGACTTCCCCGCAGGACAAAGCGCTTTCTCCTGAGAGCCCTTTGTCCTGCGGGGATCGCTCCACGACCGGAGTGATTTTCGCTGTGGCTGTTCAACCAACCTCAGGAGAAAATCGTGAAATCCAATCCCTTCATCGTTCGACTCTTCGATCCCCTGCCGATGGCCTTTGCCTGCGACCTCTATCAACGGCTGAAGGCCGGCAAGACCGATCCGGAAACCCGAGACATGCTGCGCAAAGCGCTGGTGCTGTCGGGGCTGTCCAGGAAAGCCGAATGAATCTCGCCCCGGGGCTCCGGGGCTTTCCCGAGGGTGTTCGCGCTGAGCGCCCTGCGGAAAACAGAATTTGATCGAGCGGTTATCCGCCCGAGCAAGTAGCGGTAGCTGGCCGCTCGAAACAAACAGCATTTTCCAACCCAGCCGGGGACACCACCCGGTTCGGGTCAGTGCTTCCGGCATTTCTATCCGGAGGCGCCATGCAAATGAATCATCCCGGCCTGCTGCTCATGCCGGCCAAACGGTATCACGCGGACAAGTCCATCGGACACTCCGGCATCGTCAAGATGCTGAAGAGTCCGGCGCATCTTCGTGAATACCTCGACCATCCGCACCAGCCGACGCCAGCGATGGCATTCGGTACCGCGGTCCATACTTATGTGTTCGAACAGGAGCGCTTTGCCGAAGATTTCGTGGTGGCGGAGAAGTTTGACCGCCGCACCAAGGAAGGCAAGGAGGCGGCAGCCAGATTCGAGGAGGAGCATCAGGGCAAGACGCTGATCACCGCGGAAGATATTGCCACCTTGACCCTCATGCGAGCGGCTGTGTATTGCCATCAAGGGGCAGCCAGCCTGATCCGCAAGGGTGAGGCCGAACTGTCTGCATTCTGGACCGACCCGGCGACCGGGTTGGCCTGCAAGTGTCGGCCGGACTGGTTCAACGGTGAAGCCATCGTTGATCTCAAGACCTGCGTCGATGCCAGTAGCAGCGGCTTCTCGCGATCCATCGCGAACTTCGGCTACGACATCCAGGCGGCGTTCTACGTCGATGGGATCAAGGCCGTGACCGGAATGGAGCTTCCATTTCTGTTTGTCGCCGTGGAGAAGGAGGCACCGCATGCTGTGGCGGTTTATCGCGCCGATCCCGAAGTCATCGAAGTCGGTCGCACGAAGTACCGGGCGGCACTTCAACTGCTGAAGTGGTGCCAGGAGTCTGGCAGTTGGCCGGCATATCAACCTGGCGGCGAGATCGAATTGATCTCGTTGCCACGCTGGGCTGCCAATGCCGAAGCCTTCGAGTTGGACGCCGCCTGATCGGCGGAATTTCGTAGTTCATCAACCCCGGCGGGGATACCACTCCCCGCTTCGGGAGACAGGTGTCTCCGCCATTTTATTTGGAGAAGACCATGTCTCAAACCTTGCGCAATATCCAGAAGTCCCGTCAAGGCGCGTCGTCGAATGTGGTGCCGTTTCCGACCATGCTGGAGAAGTTCAAGGGCGAAATTGCCCGTGCGCTGCCCAAGCACTTGAGTCCGGATCGGATGGCGCGGATTGCCCTGACTGCATTTCGCATGAATCCGAAGCTGTCCGAAACGGATCCTCGCAGTGTCTTCGCCGCAGTCATCCAGTCCTGTCAGTTGGGGCTGGAAATCGGCCTGATGGGCGAAGCTCACCTCGTACCGTTCGGTAGCCAGTGCCAGTTGATTCCCGGCTATCAGGGCCTCATGAAGCTCGCACGCAACAGCGGCATCGTGCAGGACATTTACGGCCACGAGGTTCGTATCAACGACAAGTTCGACATCGTGCTTGGCCTCAATCGTTCGCTGATGCACGAGCCGTTGAAGAAGAATGGCTTTCCGGCATCCGACGAGGAACGCGGAATGATTGTCGGGTTCTATGCCGTCGCGGTATTCAAGGACGGTACCCGCACGTTTCACGCCATGTCGAAAGAGCAGGTCGAGCAGGTGCGGGATAGCTCCCGTGGTTATCAGATGGCGAAGAAGTACGGGAAGGAAAGCCCCTGGGACACGCATTTCATTCCCATGGGCCTCAAGACCCTGATTCGCCGTTTGTGCAACCTGCTGCCGAAATCGCCGGAACTGGCGATGGCACTTGCCATGGATGAGCTGAACGAGCGCGGCGAAACCCAGAACATCGGGATTGCCGAGGCTATCGACGGCTCCTGGGCGCCGATCATCGACGATGAGCCGGAGGACCAGGATTCCGGTGGGCAGGGGCAAGGCGACAAGGACCCCGGTCCCGGTCGTAATGCCGCCTCGGTCAATCCGCCGTCCACTGTCACTGACATCTTCGGGGACGAAGGCAAGTGAGCGTGCTGGGTGGCACGGAAATCGGTGCCATTCACGCTTATCACCGGAGGCGGCCATGTGCAGGCAAGGCGAACAAACGATCCGACCGGAACCGCCATGCATCACGGGGTGTGCAGCGAGATTCGACGATGAGCCCCCATGGACCGAGGATGACATCCTGCGGCTACATGGGCTCCTGCTGGAGAAATCGCTGCATGACCTGTTCGATTTGAGGGTGTCCGCTGCCACACGGGCCGACATTCTCGAATGGATGCAGGCAACGAAGGAACGATCAAAGGCATTTTCCTATCGGGCGTGCTGCCGTCTGTTTGGCCTCGATGCCGAAGAAATTCGGGATCGAGTGCTGCAACGCTACCGGCAACGCCACACCCATTAACCATTCACCATTTCAACCCGGGCGGGACAGCTACGTTCCCGTCTGGGGATGCGGCTGCCTGCCATTTTTTCATTGGAGGCATCATGCAACTGCAAGCGTCTATCAAGGTCGGGAACATTCTTCCCGGTCGCAATCCTCGTGGCTACTTCGACCCCTCGGAGATGACGGAGCTGGAAGAGTCCGTGAAATCGAAGGGGGTGCTTCAGCCGATTCTGGTACGGCCCCGCGATTCGGGTCGCTATGAAATCGTCGCCGGCGAACGCCGGTGGCGGGCTGCGAAGAAAGTGCTGGGGGACGATTATGAAATCCCGGTGCTGGTGCGCGATCTCGACGATGGCGAGGCCGATGAGGCGGCGCTGATCGAAAACATCCAGCGTGCCAACATGAGTCCCACCGAAGAAGCCGAAGCGGCGGCCAAGATTCTTGGGCGTTGCCAGGGTGACCGGGACGAGGCCTCGCGCCGTCTGGGATGGTCGCGCTCCACGCTCGACAAGCGGCTCGCGCTGATGAATTGCTCGGAAAAGGTCCGTCGGGCCTTGTCGGAGCGACGCATCCAGTTGGGCCATGCCGAGTTGTTGGCGGCGGTCACGCGCGACAAGCAGGACGCGGTGCTGGAGAAGCTGCTTTCCCAGGCCAGCCTGCCGACGGTGGTCCAGTTTCGCGCACAGCTTGAGCAAATCTCGCGGGCGCTGGGAAGCGCCATCTTCGACAAGGGCGAATGCGCCGGTTGTCCCCATAATTCGGGGAACCAGCAGGCGCTCTTCGGCGAGGCGATTGCGACAGGGCACTGTACCCACGGGGCATGCTATGACGCGAAAGCCGAGGCAGCGCTGGATGCCAAGAAGGCGTCTCTGAGTGACGACTATCCGACCATTCGGATTGTTCGTCCTGGAGAAAACTTCACTTTGCTGCGACTCGTCGCGGAGGGTGATACCGGCGTGGGCGACGACCAGGCGAAAGCCTGCCGTGCCTGCAAGAACTTCGGCGCTGCCATTTCCGCGGTGCCGGGCAAGCTGGGGAACGTCTATCCCGATCTGTGTTTCGATGCCTCATGCAATGCCAAGAAGGTGGCGCTGCGGATCAAGGCGGAGAAGGAGAAGAAGGCGTCGGCGGCGAGTTCGAGCAAGGGCGCAGGCGGCAAGACTGCCTCGACGTCCAAGTCGTCGGTCAAGTCGGGTGCCAAAACTGAAGCCAAGGTTCAGGACTCGCAACGGGTCAAGGACTATCGGCTGGAGGTGTGGCGCAAAGCGCTGCGGCGGGAGTTGATGGCGAATCGCGAGAGCAATCTCACGGTACTCATTGCACTCGCGCTGTCAGGCAATGCCCGGCATATCGGTGATACCAAGCTGACCAAGGCGTTGAGCGCGCTCGTGAAGCAGGAGTATGCGAGCTTCACGTTCAAGGCCGACGAGGCGGCGCGGGTCATTGCGCAGTCGGATGAAGCGGTTCGGGAAAAGATGTTCCTGGGACTGGCAGCATCGGCGGCCGATGGCATCGAGGAGAAAACCCTGGTTCAGCTCCTCAAGTATCTCGACATCGATCTGGGTCGGCACTGGAAGCTCTGCGAAGACTTTCTGAAGCTGCTCACCAAGAGCGAGATCGAGGCGATGTGCGACGAGATCGGACTGAAAGCCACCATGGGCGGGGCATTTGCCAAGGCCATGAACGGAAAGAAGGACGAGATCATCAAGGCGCTGCTTAACGTGGCTGCCTTCCCCTACGAGGGCAAGGTGCCGCGCTCGATGCGCTTCAACGTCGAGTAAGCCTGTTTCATTTCAACCCAACGCGGGGACCACGATCCCCGCAAGGGTCGTGGTGCGCCTGCATTTTCCATTGGAGGTACCACCATGTTTTTTCAGGAACTCAAATCGTTGTTGGAAGGCTGCGCGGCGCTGGCGGTCACCCTGTCGTCCGGTCGGGATGGTGCGATCACCGTTACGGTGAGGCCGACACCGAAGGATGCCAAGGATGCCGAAGCGCTGGCGATACCGCTGGTACTCACGGGTACGGCGGAAGAGCTTGACGCGCAGTTCGTCGGACTGCTTCGCAGCTATGCCGAAGAGCACAAATCGCTGGCCGATCAACTGGAAGCGACCCGATCCATTCTTGAGGCGGCGAAGAAGGACGCCGGCAAGAAGGCCGAAGGCGCGATCAGGAAAGGTGCCGCGGCTAAAGTGACGGCGGCGGCCGATGGCGGTGATGACGAAGAGCCCGAGACGCCCGAAGTAGTGGACGTCCCGGTCGAAGACAACCTTTTCGCATGAGGAGGCGATCATGACCATTACCGTTCAGAAGCTGCTTCGCTCCTTCGCCTACAACGGCATCGCATTGCCCGACCCTGGCAGCGACTTGACCCCGGAGCAGGTGCGGGATGTCTATTCCGCCACCTACCCCGAGATCACGACGGCCTCCATCGAGGGGCCGGAGCAGAAGGGGGAGCGACTCGTTTACACCTTCCGGCGTGCCGTCGGAACGAAAGGCGCGGTTTCCGTCGATTCGCGGCGCCCATCCGGCGTCGTGCTTCGGCAACGCGAGGATGGGCTGACCTATGTCGAGCCGCATTCGGTTGGGCTGTCGTCGGTCGATCACCTGAAGGTTGCCTTGCGGCGCCTGTCCCGGTGGCTCGATCGTCGGCTCCTGCCGGCTATTCGGAGGGGATAGACCATGGTGTCGCTCAAGGAACGGCTGCAAGCCGCTGCCGATGGCGACTTCTCGCAATTTGAAACGGGAGTCCCGACAGGGATTCCCGCGTTCAATCACGAGGAGATGAAACGATGCGTACAAGCCTTGCAACGCTTGGTGCAGCGGTCCCAAGGGACCCTGTCACCCGGCGAACGCTGTCAGGTGGCCGCTTTCGTCCTGCCCCTGATCCTCTGAGCCTGCCAAGGTTTGGTGCCGGTCTCACGGGGAGTCTCGATCCCTGCCTGGATATTCGCCGATGGTCTTCGCTGGCTTTGCGCTGGCTGGAGACCGGAGAGATTCAGGAAGGGGCATCAGGACTGCCGTCATCACTGGTGCAGCAAGCTGTGCAGGACTGGATCAATCGTCAGGTCGGGCAGTTGCAGCACTTCGCCTTCGAAGCCTTGATCGCGGCCAGTCCCGAAGCGCTCAGCTATGGATCTCTTTTCCCGGAAGCATCGGAGAAGGACGATCAGTGGTACTGGGCGCTCCAGTCCGAGCAGGTGGCGTGGCTTTCCATGAAGGATCGGCTTACCCGGATCGAGGCAGCATGCCGCGGTCTGGGCGAGACGGCCCTGTACTGGTTGCACCGCGCTTCCGGAAGAACGCTTTACGTCCTGACGCCGGAGACGGCTCGCCACTTGTGCGAGTACATCCACTGGCAAGGCAGTTGCAATCAGGCGGACTGGCTGGAGGAAATGACGGCGATGGGCATGACGGACGAGGACTTGGGGGAATCCATCTCGCCGGACTGGTTCGACGGGCATTTTCCGGCGTGGGTCATCAACCCCAAGCCGGTACTGGATGAGGCCGTCCTGACGGGATTGGCTGAAGCCGGAGGGGAAATTGCTCTGCTCGCAACGACGTTGCTCGACATCGAGCGACTTGAGGCGGATGGCGGACAGCTTCCCGGGCTCGAAGGACTGGATGTCGAGTGCGTCTATTTCGGGGCGTATCTGAAATGGGATGCCGAAGATCCGGTGGAGCGGGTGTTCGATGACTTCATCGAATACGCGAACTGTGCCTGCGATGGCTACACCGATCTCTACGGTGCTCAGACTGTACCGCTCGATCCTGAGGGGTTTTACGTCTGGCAGCGCAAGGCGGAATTGGGCCTGCAACTGGTATCGGCGTTGGATCGACTGGTCGGCCTGATCGCCGAACCGGTGTGAGTAATTCTTCAACCCTGCGGGGGTGCTGTCGCGCCCGCAAGGGCAGGGCACACCTCTGCATTTCTAATGGAGGTCGCCATGGCGATCAGTGTCAGTACGTTTTCAAGTAATCAATCCTACCGGCTGACTAATGCGGTTCTGGTCTATCAGGATGCAAGCCGAAAGCCGGCGTTCGTCTCGGTGCATGACGTGTCGACGGATGGTCAAGATCGACCGATCATCCAGGCAGGGGTTCCGGCCAGTAAATCCGGACTGCTGTCCCTGATGCGGATTCTCGATCCCGAAACGATGCTGCGGCCGGCGCTCAAGCCGGCGCATGTGCTCGCCGAGGGGACGGGGTTCTTTGTCTGGTTCAGCAAACCCCAAGCGCGGCAGGTCTGGTTCGACTGCAAGGAGCTGGGGGCGCGCACAGGTCGTGTGCCGTGTCCAGGTCTGATCTTTGCCGTGACCACCAAGGCATGGAAGGTATTCGCGTACAAGGGACGGCAACGTCCCGATGCCGATACGCCGCTGTTCGTCGCGCCCTTCTTCAACGTTTGGAGCACGGGGAATATCTGCGTGGGGAGTGCCCGGCTGCCGAAAGGCGATCAGGTGCATCAAAGCGAAGCCTGGGAGGAAGCGTTCTTCCGGTCGTACTTCACGCACCCCAACATCCATACGCCCAAGGGGCTGACCCACTATCGGGCCGGGCCGTTTGCGTTGTGGCGGGATTTGCTCGATGGCCAGTTCGCACGGTTCCCGACGCGCTCACTCGTTTCGACGGGCCGGACGCTGCGGGAGGCTTTCGAAGCGGCGGTGCTGGAAGCGGAGGCATAAATGGACGCGAGAGATATCGCCTTGCAGCACTCGGCGCCGGTGGTTACGGTGCCGCGATATGGCGAGTTCGAGCCGCTGACCGACAATGGCCACCGATTCTTGGTGACCGGCGACGGTCTGTGGCTGGAAGCCCGGCGCCCCTGGCTGTATTTGCGGGTGCCGTTGGTTAGCCAGAAGAGCGTTCCCATGCCGTATGGCTGCATCGGACGGGAGCTATCCCTTGCCTTTGGCAAGATTCCCCGCCATCTCGTCGTCGAGTTCTTTCGGTATGCCGTCGATCGGTGTCCGGAGGAATGCGTCGGCTGGATCGTGTGGAATGCCGTCACGGGCGAGATGCGGCTTGCATTCCTGAGGGAAGTGTCCTCGGGGTGCAGCCACGTTCGCTATGAGCGGCCGGTGCTGAATGATGACGAGCATCTGGTGGTAGACCTGCACTCCCATGGACGGATGTCGGCCTTCTTCTCGACAGAGGATGATCGCGATGACCGGGGAGAGTTCAAGATTGCCGGCGTCGTCGGCAATTGTGATCGGGTGCGCTGTTCCACGGCATTTCGCCTCTGCGCCAATGGGCTCTTTCTGCCATTGGCTTTCGATTCCAGCGACATGAAGGGACAGATAGGAGGGTGCGATGGCTATCCATCAACTCTCTGCTGAACTTCTCACTCGGGAAGTTCGCGTGTCGGTGATCGGCGCCGGCGGGACCGGTTCGCAGATGCTGATGGGCCTGGCGCAACTTC
>JAANMX010003446.1_pt1 | contig 13901 bp, 10 predicted proteins | sample 7279681 | NCBI WGS metagenome assembly JAANMX01 (sample SAMN14094542, study PRJNA606508) | bioreactor metagenome | isolation source: A lab-scale SPAN reactor treating ammonium-rich wastewater day 351 | place: Ireland: Galway | collected 2018-01-01
GGCCGCCCCACCCGCCAGCACCGCCAGCGCCGCCCGCAGCCGCTTGCCCCGAGACTCGCAGGCGTACGACACGAAACTCACCACCCCAGGATCAAAGGACGCCGCCTGCGCCCGGATCGCCGCGTCCACCTTCACCAAGTGCGGCTCCGTCAGCCGCCACACCGCCGAAAGATCCAACCCCGAGGCCAATACCGGCACCGCGGAAGCGCCCACCCGCGCTCCTCGCCTCCGCTGCCGCGTCGCTCCCATCCCTCACTTTAACGCCCATCATCGCACCCCGTCAATCGAAGTTTCAGAAACCATTGAAAGCGGCGCTCCAGCCCCGTTGCGGGGATCTCCATCGACCCGTTAGCAACGTAGCGGGGAGCGTGAGCGACCCGTCCCGCGACGCCCCAGCCGACCGCCCCAAGGGACTTCCGCCGCCTTGCTTTCCCGAAACCGCATAGCATCATGAGGTTCTCCGACAGATGAAGCCGCCCACCGCCTCACCCGCCGCCGACCAGGACGCCATAGGGACGCGCGTCATCGGCCGACTCTTGGAGCAGATCCGCTCGGCCCGCGAGCAACTGGGCCGCTTCAACCGGGTGGATCTTCCGGCCTACGACGACTGGATGGCGGCGCGTTTCCGGACGCTGCTGGATTCGACGCGCGAGCTGCGCGCCCGGGCCGACGAGATCCAGGAGGACCTGGATCGCATCGACGCCCTCGCGTTCGAGATGAATCTCCCGCACCACCGGGCCTACTCCCGCCTGTTTGACAAGTATGTCGGCCCCGAGTGGTTCGCCGAAGAGGTCGGCCTCCGGCTCAGCGACATCGAGTCCGACGAGGCGGGGGATGACGAGGATGCCGAGGACGATCCCTACCACGACCAGCTCGTCGAGGCGTTCGCGGAACTCCTCGGCCCCTACGCCGATCCCGACGAGGAGACCGCCGTCGTCGCGGCCCGGGAGGAGCGCATGCGGATCTGCTACCGCCAACTCGCGCGGCGCCTGCACCCGGACCACCGTCAGTCTGGCGATGGCGGCCCGTGGGTCGAGCTGTGGCACCAGGCCCAAGAGGCCTACAACCAAGGCGACGTCTCCCGCCTCGAGGTGCTCCTGACGCTCACCGAGGTCGAGGCCGGGGACATCCCGCAACCCCGCGACCGCGACGAGGCCGCCGCGGTGATCAAGAAACTCCGTCATACGCTCGCGCACCTGGCGCACCAGCTCGATACCGCGACCGGCCACGACGCCTGGGATTTCGCCTCGCGGGCCGACCGGGCCGAGATCGAGGCGTCGTTCGAACGCGAGCGCCTGCGGGAGCGGCTGACCCTCCAGAAGCAGGTCCTCTCCCTCGAGCGAAAGCTCCGCCGCTGGTCGCGCCCCCCACGCCTCTGGCGCCTTTCGCCCCTGCCCCCGCCCTTTCCCCTCACCCGAAGGCACCGCACCGGAGAGTGGGTCCAGCTCGAGTTCCCTTTCGTCCGCGAACTCGACCACATCCACGCCATCCTCCGAAACTGACACCGCGCCCCGCAGTGCAGGCCATCCACGCCGCCGCCTTCGCCCTTCTCGCCGCATCCCTCCCGCGCGCCGCCGCCGCGATCGACACGACGGCCCCGCCCCCCGAGCGCCAGGTCCAAGAGTGGCTCGAGGGCGATTGGGCCGACGCCTGCGGCAGGCTGCGCGCGGCCCTCGTCGGGGCCTATTCGCCCCGGGCCTGCGAATCCGACGCCTACGCCGCCTGGCTCGACATCCAGCGCTGGTTCGACCTCATCGCCCGCAACGAATTCGACGAGACGGCAAGGCTCGCCGCACGCCACCTCCGCTGGCACCGGGTCGATCGCCGCGTCGTCGTCTTCCCCACCGGCATCCTACCCCCAACGGACAATCTCGACCCCATCCCCAACGCCACGCTCCAGCAGCTGGTCCGGGATCCCCGATTCGCCGAAGCCGCCCTTCCCGCCATCGCCCCCGCCGGTTTCCGTCCCGAGGACCGCCCCCTCGGCAAAAGGATCGGCCCCGCCCGCCTCCGCGAACTCCTGGCCGATGCCCCGCTCTCCCGCGAGTTCTTTCAGGCGCTCCGCGAGGAGGACTTTCCCCCCGCGGCCATCGAGATCCTGGCCCGCTGCCGCGACGCGGGGTCCGGGCTCTTCGGCGAATATCTGCGGCTGGCTGTCGCCATCTCGATCGTGCGCGACCAGCCCGCCCCGCCCAATTGGCCGCACCATCAGGTGAAGCCAGAGGCCGTCCCCCGCGTCAATCGGCCCCCGCATGAGATCTTCGGCTTCTGGATCCAATGCCAGCAGCTCGGGCGGCTCTACCTCGACATCCGCACCCTCGAGGTCGAGCAGATCAAGCACATCGTTGACGCCCCCGTGCGCGAATCGGAATTCCTGTGGGCCCAGGCCCAGGTCGACGTCCCCCGCTACCGCTTCGCGGAGGCATTCGATATCGTCCGCTACGACCACGCCCGCATCCGGTCCGGCCAGTTCGCCTGGCCGGGGGGCGATTACTCGCTGCGATCGATCCGCACCGCCGGAGGCATCTGCACCGATCAGGCCTACTTCGCGACGCTCGCGGGAAAGGCGAAGGGCATGCCCGCCCTGCTCTTCTCCGGCCAGGGCCCCAACGGCGGACACGCCTGGTTCGGCTTCATGAAGCGCGACGACACCTGGCTGCTCGACTGCGGGCGCGAACGCAACCGCGGCCAGCCCACCGGCACCGCGCTCGACCCCCAGACCTGGCTGCCCATCAGCGACCACGACCTGAGATTCCTCGCCGCCGGCTTCCGCGACACCCCCCCCTACCGCATCGCCCGACGCCACCTCGCCGTCGCACGCCTCTTCGCACAGGCCGGCGATGGCGCCCGCCAACTCGCCGCGCTGCGCAACGCCATCGCCGCCTGCCCCCAGGACACCGAGGCCTGGGATGCCGTCGCCGCCCTCCTCCGCGCGGCGCGCGATACGCCCGCCCTGCGCCAGCATGCCACCGACGCGATCGCCCAATTCCAGTCCGACCCCGAAACCCGCGTCCGCTACCAGCAGCTCCTCGCCGACATCGCCCTCAAGGCCGGCCTCCTCCAAAAGGCCGAGCGCATCACCGATGACATCATCCAGGAAAACCGTGCCGGGCGCAGCGACCTCAGCGCCAAAGCCGCCTGGCAACCCATCCAACAGCGCCTCGATGCCGGCGACACCACCGCCGCCTTCACCGCCTATCGCGATACCCTCGGCCGCCTCTCGCGACATGGCGGCGGCAACCTCTATTTCCAGGTCGTCGTCCCCTTCGCCCTCGCCCTCCACGAACGCGGCAACCCGCAGCTCGCCGAAGAGGCCCTCCTCCTCGCCAGACAAACCCTCCGCCCCAAACCCCTCAGTCCCCTCGATGCCCACATGGCAAAATTGCAGAAGCACATCCGCGGGGAGTCCCCTTGACGTTCCGGCTCAGGCGATCGGCCCCGCCCCGGATGGTCCCCCTCGGCTGCGGCCCGTCGCTACAGGTTGGTTGCGCCGTATTCTCGGGGGCTCTCCCCCCCGCCCCACGCAACCCCTTGGCACGCGTCCACCAGTTCCCGTGCGGAAAACGGTTTCCGGAGCATGCGGGTGGGGCCCAGCCCTAGATGGGAGTCCCCCTCTCCTGCCCCCTCGTCTCCGGTCACGATGACAAAGCGACTCGCTAGCCCCGCGCGGTTGGACCTCGCCCATTCCAGCAGCGCCAATCCACTCATCCCAGGCATCCGGATGTCACACACCACCACGTCAAAATCCTCGGCATCGAGCCGCTGGCGACCTTCCTCCCCCGACGAGGCAAACTCCACATGGCATCCCAGATGCCCCCGCAGCGCATCGACGAGAAAGGCTGCCGCCTCCCGATCATCCTCGACCACGAGTGCCCGACGAATGGCGACCGCGCCACGCGCCGACGCGTCCTCGCGCGCGCCCCCGATTCCCGCGGGCTCCCTTGCGAGCGGAAGCTCCACCCGAAAGGTGGTGCCACGCGGCCCGGTCTCCTCGACGGCGATCACCCCATGGTGACGCCTCACGATCCCAAAACAGATCGACAGCCCCAGCCCGGTTCCCTTCTGTGGCCCCTTGGTCGTGAAAAAGGGATCAAATATTCTCCCGGCCACATCGTCGGGTATGCCGCGCCCGCTGTCGCTGACCCGCACGACGGCCCTTTCCCCCACCCCCTCGATGGCGAGACCGAGCCGCCTCTCGGCCAACCCTTCCATCGCATCGCAAGAGTTGAGGAAGAGGTTCACGAAGAGCTGGTGCATCTGGGCGGGATCCCCGAGCACCGGGACCGCGACATCCGGGAGGCGCAGCGCGATCGCCACCTCCGCCTTCCGAATCCGGTAGGCCACCATGTCGGCCGCCTCGCGGGCCACCGCGCAGAGATCGAACACCGCCGGTTCCTCGACGCCCGGTCGCGACATCTGCAAGAGCGCCCGGACGATCTTTGCCGCCGCCTCCGCGCTCACCCCGATCCGCTCACAATAGGATTCCACCCGCCCCCGATCGGCGCCGGACGCCACGTCCGCCTTCAGCAGGTCCGCGAACCCCAGTATCGGCAAAAGCTTGTTATTCAACTCGTGCGCGATCCCGCCGATCAGCGTCTCCATCAGCGCGTGCTTCTCCCGCTGCGCCAGCAACCGCTCGAACTCGCGCCGGTCGGTGATGTCCTCAAAACAGGCGCACACCCGTCCCGCGCCCGGTATCGCCCGCATGTGCGCCTCGACGATGCGGTTCCCGCGCCCCGGGAGGAGCATCCAGAAATCGTCCCGGATCGGCCCTTGCCGGCCGTCCCCGCCCAGCAGCGCCCCGAGCAAAGCGAGGAACTCTTCCCGGGCATCCTGCGCCATGAGGTCGGGAATCCGGCCCCCGCGCCCGCCGTTGCCCGCATCCAGGCCGAACAGGCCGCACAGCAAAGTGTTGCCCTCCTCGACCGTGCCATCGGCGGTCAGCACCGCGACCGCCAGCGCGGCGCTCTCGAATAGCGTCGCGTACCGGCTCCGCGCCATGTTGAGCTCTTCAACCGTGGCCATCAGGTCCGCATTGATCCGGCCCAACTCCATCCGGTGCTTGCCCAGTGCCTCGAACTGATGCGCGACCAACTGGCCCTGCGCCCGGATCAGCGCCTCCATCGGAACCAGCCCGACCAGCGCCCCCACCTCATCCACCACCAGCACGTCATGATAGAAGGACTCGCCACGCCGGGCCACCGCCCGATCCAGCACCTCCCGCAGCGGCGTCCCCACGCCCACGCGCAGGCACTCCTCGACCATGTGGTCCCGCACCCGGTGCCGCCCATACACCGAGAATCCGAACTCCGACCCGAGCAGCATCCCCACCTGCCCGCGAGAGCAAAGCCCGACCACCAATCCCTCCGACACCACGGCCAGATAGGCCGCGCTCACCCCGTTGAAAATACCGCGCGCCTCCCTCAGTTCCGCATCGGCATCCACACTCGCGGCATGCGCCACCAGATGGCGCAAGGTCAGGCGACCACCCACCCCCGCCCCGGGCGGCGGGCCCCATAGCCCAGAGTCCTGCGGCGATTGAAACATGTCCTCGACCAGCCTACAAGAAGTCGCGGGACACGCCAGCCGGGGATTGTTACACTCCCGGCGCGAGAGGATTCACCACCGGATAAGCACCATGTCACCCAAACGACCGACCAAGCTGCTCCTCTGGGACATCGATGGCACCCTGATCAGCACGGGCCGTGCCGGAGAGTTCGCCCTGCAGGACTCGATCCGCTCCACGCTCGGGGCCCCGCCAGACCTCTCCGGCATCGAGATCGCCGGCCGCACCGACAGGGCCATCGCCACCCAGATCCTCCGCAAATATGGCCACGACCCCTCCTTCGAGAACGTCGCCCGCTTCCTGGACGGCTACGTCCAGGCGCTCGCCACGCGCCTCCCACAGCGCCGCCCCTTCGGTTCGGTCCTCGCCGGCATAACCGAGATCCTCGAGGCCGTCCATCGCCGCGCCGACCTCGCCCAAGGGCTCCTCACGGGCAACATCCGCAGGGGGGCCCGCCTCAAACTCGAGCACTACGAGGTCTTCCACTACTTCGAATTCGGCGCGTTCGCCGACGACGACGAGGACCGCAACCGCCTCCCCCCATTCGCGAAAGGGAGGGCCGAGAGCCTATTCCGCGTCGGCTTTTCCCCGGAATCCATCTTCGTCATCGGCGATACCCCGCACGACGTCGCCTGCGGCAAGGCCATCGGCGCCCGCACCATCGCGGTCGCCACCGGGCGTTTCTCGGCCGATGAACTCGCCCGCGCCGGCGCCGACATCACTTTCCCGGACCTCAATGACCCAGGGGCATTTTTCGCCTTCATCGAGTTGCCTTGCGCCCCCAAGACACCCGCCTAAAGAGGGAAGGTGCGCGCCCGCCTCTGCCACCCATTCGCCCTCATGCTGTTTGGCGCCGCCCCTTGCCTCGGGGCCGGCGAGGGCCGCGTCGTCGCCGTCACGCGCCCGGGCGCCGTCGCGGGATTCCTGCCCAACACCGAGGCCATCGCGCCCATGATGGAGGCCGGCCTCGCGCGGCTTGGGCATCGCCGCACGGCGGCGGAGACCCTGGCCTCCCTCGTCTCGCCCTCGGACACGGTCGCCATCCACATCAGCACCCGCGGCAAGCCGCCCCTCGCCACCCACCGCGCCGTGATCGATGCCCTCATCGCCGCCTTACGGCGCGCGGGCGTTCCCGCGCACCAGATCCTCATCTGGAGCCGAAACGAGGCCGACATGGTCGCCGCCGGTTATCCCCCGCAGCCGGACCCAAGCGGCGTCCGCACGCTCTCCGTGCTCCCCGGCACCGGATTCGACCGCGGGACTTTCTATTTCCACGAGAACATCGGCGAACTCATCTGGGGCGACCTCGATTTCGTCGGCTCGCGCCCCGATATCGACGATATCGTCCGCCGCGCCGAGCGCGACGAGCTGCCGCCATCCGATGCCCCAAAGGTCCCCCGCCAGACCAGCAATAAATCCTATTTCGCGCGCATCGTGAGCCAGATCGCGACGAAGATCATCAACGTCCCCGTCATGTCCAACAGCGAATCCACCGGCCTGCACGGATGCATCGCCAGCCTCGCCCTGGACAGCGTCGACAACAACCGCCGCTTTGAGCTCGAGCCCCTCTGGGGCGACCCCGTTCTCGCCGAGATCCTCGCCGAAGAACCCCTGCGGGAAAAGACCGTCCTCCACATCATGGACGGCCTGCTCGCCCAGTTCGCCGGAGGCCCCACCCGCACGATCAACTACTGCCACGAGCACGGCACGCTCTACTTCTCCACCGATCCCGTCGCCATCGACGCCACCGTCGCCGCCGTCATCGAGAAACTCCGCGCCGCACGCCAATTGCCCGAGTCTGCACCGATCCTCGGCCACATCCGCACCGCACAGCGCCTCGGGCTCGGAATCGGGCATCCCGACCGCGTCCGCATCGAGACGATCGCCCTGCCCCCCGCTCCCTAACCTAAAATGACGTCCGACAGGGTCCCGGGCTCAAACCCTCGCTCGAGCAAGCCCTCGAAGATCCCCGGCACGGCATCGGCGGTCTGCGAGTGCAGATCGTGCATCAGGATGATGTCGCCGCCGACCGTGCCACCCAGGATCCGCTGCTGGATGGCCTGCGCGCCCGGCCGCGCCCAGTCCCTGGGATCCACCGACCAGATCACGATGTTGAGCCGCTCGGCCCGCGCCAGCGGGCCCTGCGAAGTCCGGAACGAACCGTACGGGGGACGGAACCACGAAGGCCGCACGCCCACGTGCTTCTCGATCGCGCCCTGACAGAGGTGCAGCTCACTCGCGACCCGCTCCGCCGAAAGCCCGCCCAGCGTCGGATGCGTGTAGGAATGATTGGCCAGTTCGTGGCCAGCCGCCAAGACCTCCTTCGCCAGCCCCGGTGACTCCACCACCCGATTGCCGATCATGAAAAATGTCGCCCGGAGCTTGTGCTTCCGCAGCGCCTCCAGCACGCGGTCCGTCACCCCCGGCGACGGCCCATCATCAAACGTCAGCGCCACGCGCTTCGTCCGCCGCGAACCGCGCATCAGAAATGGGCTGCCGACCGCCCCGCCCCCGTCAGCCGTCAACCCCTCCATCGAATCCCCGCGCTCCGGGACCGTGCTCCCCCCAGCGGCCATCGCGCGCCCGGCACCCCCGAGCACCATGCCCCCGAAAGCCAAGGCCCCCGCCCTCAGAAATTCGCCCCGCGAGATCATGGTTTGTCCCATACTCTTTTTAACACTCCCCGATTCGGTTATCTAATATTGAGCATGCCCTCCGGATTTCGCAAGCCCAGGCCATGCGCGCCGCCTCTACCTCAAAAATCCCCGTAGCCACGGCCGTGAGGCCGTGGACGCGCTGGCTGGCGCCCGGGCCCCTCCGTGATCCGATGGGTTACGTGAGATATGGGCAGGAGTGGATTCGAACCACTGAAGGCTAACGCCGGCAGATTTACAGTCTGCTCCGATTGACCGCTCCGGCACCTGCCCTGTCGATCCCGCGGGCCGCGCCCAACGGGCCAGTAAACTTGTCATTCTCCCGTCGGCGCGCAAGCCAAAACGCCGGGCCTTTCCTATTTCTTCTTGGTACTGGCCGGCGGCGGGGGCAGCGCCGCGAGCCGCTCTTTGGCGGCGGCGGCGGCGGGATGTTTCGGGTAGAGCATCACGAGGGAATCGTAGCACTCGCGGGCCTTCTCGGTATTGCCCAGATCCTCGAAGATCTTCCCCGCCCGCTGGAGTCCCTGGGGCGCCTTCTCGCCGGCGACCGGGCCGATCAGCACGTCGACGTTCTGGAAATAGAAGGCGGCCTCGTTGGCCTGCCCCTTCGCCAGATGGATCTCGCCCGCGCGCCACAGGGAGTCGGCCCGCACGTCGTGGATCGGCTTCTGTGTCCGGGCCGAGATCACCTCCTTGAAGAACTCCAACGCCTTGTCGGGATCCTTCTCCTGGATCGAGCGGCCGAGGTTGTAATTCGCCACGACGATCTTCTCGGACCAGGGGAAATCGCGGCGCAGCCGGGCGAGCATGGCCTCGGCCTGCTCGTTCTCGCCTTTCTTGAGGTAGGCGGTCCCGAGCCCGAAGGCCGCGTTCGCCTGGGCGTAGGGGTCCTCGGGATAGCTGTCGCGCAACCGGCCATAGACCTGGATCGCGGTGTCGGCATCATCCGCCTCCAGCAGGGCCAGCCCGAAGCGATCGAAATCCTCCGCGGATAGCACCACGCCCGGATTCTCGGCGTACGCCTCCCGCATGATCTTCACCGCGTCCTCCTGCTTGCCCGCCAGAAAGGCGATGCCCGCCCGGCCAAATTGCAGCAGCGCCTTCACGTTCGGGTCGCCCGATAGCTTCTGCGCCAGATCCGAAAAATACTTCCCCGCCTGATCCCAGTTCTGGATCTCGAAATCCACCTTCTTCTGCTGCAGCTTCACCAGCTCGTTGACCGCCTCCGGGACCGACCCGCTCTCGGGATACTTCGCGAGTATGCCCTCGAAATTCGCCAGCAGCTCGGCGCACTGCGCGTCCCACTTCTGCTTGTCTTCCGGGGTCAGGCTCAGGTAGTTCCCGAGCTGCGCGAGCCGGCCCAGCAGCACCCGCCCGAGGGCCAGCTGCGCGTCGCCGGCCACGTCGCTGTCGGCATATTTCTCCAGCACCGTCCGATATTTCGCGATCGCCTCGTCCGCCTTGTCGTTCTGGACCAGCGCCGAGCCCTGGAAGATCAGGGCGCGCGGCGCCAGGGGGTTGTCGGGGAAGAGTTCCACCAGCTTGCTAAACGCGGCGAGGGACTCCTCGACCCGCGAGGGCTGCATGTTGAGCAGCGCGAAGGCGATGCCCTGCTGCGCGAAGGGAGCCGCCTCCGACTTCGGGAATCGCTCCACCACCTCCCCGAATGTCTTGATGGCCTCCTCCACCTTCCCCAGCTTCATCTGGCAATCGGCCGCCTGGATCAGCGCGTTCGGCACCAGAGGGTTCTCCCCGTGCGCGTCGGCAAACTTTCTGTACTCGCCGGCGGCATCCTCGAGGCGCTCCGCACGCTGCAACGCAAAAGCCACCCGGAACGCCGCGTCCACCTTCACCTGCTCCGCCTTCGCCGAGGAGGCGAGCTTCCGGAAGGTGTCCACCGCCTCCTCGTATCGCCTCATCTCCACCATCGCGTTGCCCAGGTTGAGCTTCGCGATGTCCGCGGTCTCCTTGCCCTCGTTCTTGGCGATGTAGTCGTTGAAGCGCCCGATCGCCTCGTCGAACCTCCCCAGCCGCAGCTGGGCGGTGCCGGCCTGCAACAGGATGTCGTCGCGGTACCGCCCCTCGGGATAATCGGTCAACGCCTGGTCCAGCACGCGGATCGCGTTCTCGGCGTCGCCCGACTGGAGGTACAGGCCGCCGACGATCAGCCCGATGTTGTCGGCCAGCTCGTCGGCGCCAAATTTCTCTTTGAAGGCGGCGTACTCCGCCTCCGTGGGCTCCAGCAGCCCCTGGAGGCCCAGCGACAGCACCCGCACGTAGCGCAGGAACTTGTCCTGCTCCGTGGTCAGCGTGGCGCCCGTCTTCTCCGCCCAGCCGAGGATGTGGTTCGCCAGCGTGCGCGCCTCGCCGTGCTTGCCCTCTTGGATGAAGCAGAGGGAGATCTTCGACATCGCGTCCAGCAGGGGGTTGGCCTTCGTCTTGAGCCGGCCGAGCTGCGCCTCGATCTTCTCCTTCTGGCGCTGCAACTCCCGAAACCGCGACGGCTCTGCCTGCAGCACCTTGCGGATGTCGGCCGCCTGCTGCTCCAGGATCGCGATGATCTGCTCCGAGGGCCGCACCTTGCGGTAGAATTCAACGGCCTCCCCGTATTGCTCGGAGCTGAGCAGGACCTCGCCGACCTGATAGTGCGTGTCGTTGAGGATGTCGGGGCGGCTAGCCGCGCCCTTGATGATCTCGTCGAACACCTTGCGGGCCTCGGCCAGCGGCGCCTCCGCCTCGGGCCTCTTGTTCTGGCGGATCAGGTCCTGCGCCTTCTGCGAATAGACGTTACCCAGAAGGTATAGCGTCTGGAGGATCGTGGGGCTGCTGGGAAACTCGCGGCGGGCCGTCAGCAGGCTCAGGGCGGCGTCGTCGTACTTCTTCGTGAACAGGAGGCTCAGCCCCTGGCCGTACAGGGCGTCCTCCCGATACGCGCTCTTGGGGAAGGCCTTGAGGAATTTCGCGTAGGCGTCGGCCGACTCCTTGTAGGCCGCGGCCATCTGCGCCTCGGATTTCGCGGCCGCCACGCCGGAGAGCGCCTGCGCCAGGTACACCCCGGCCATCTCCCGCAGCTCCTCGGCGTAGGCGGTGTCGTCCGGGATCGGTTTGAGCGTCTTGACGGCATCGTCGTAGATCCCATTCAAGTATTGCGCCAGGCCGAGGTTGACCCTCGCGTTGAAGATCGCGCGGGAGCCGGGATATTTCGCTACCATGTCGGTGAGGATCTGGATCGCCCCGGCATAATCGCTCTCGGTGATCTTCTTGTTGGCGTCGGCGAGCATCTGGGCGCCGGCGTCCTGGGCGCGCGCGCCGATGGGCGCCATGGCGAACAGGCATGCGGCGAAAAGAGTGGTGAATCGCGCCATCGAACGTGTCATGCCCCCATCATATGTGGCCGGATGAAAACGCAAGGCGAAAGCCCGTCCGCATTTCCGCTGGACGCCGCGGCCCGTCCGCGCAAGCCTTCGGCGTGACCCGTCGTCCCGCCAGAGCCCCTTTGGCATTGGCCGGGGGCTGCGCCCTGGCCCTTGGCCTGTCCCCGGCCCGCCTGCCGGGGCAGTCGCCCCCGTCGCTCTTTCCGGTCGAGTCCCGCGCCCATGTCACGGCCGCCGACCCCATCGCCCTGCCCTTCCTGATCGAGAACGGCAATGATCGCCGGGTCAACTGCTCCCTCCTCTTCAACTTCCGCGACAGGCCCGTCTGGGAGGGCGCCGCCCGCCTCGACCCCGGCGAGCGCCTCACCCACACGGCCCGGCTCGAAGCGGGGCACTTCGCGTTCGGCGCACGCCCCGTCCGCGCGCGGCTGGCCGCCGTCGTCGAGCTCGCCGACGAGCGCCAGTCGGTCCCGGTCGATATCGTCTTCGCCCCGCTGATCCCCCTGCAGCCCCAATGCCGGTTCCGCATCCGCGGCCAACACCGCATCGACGCCCCCTCGCCCCGCTCGGACCTCCTCGCTGAAGTCTCTCTCCACGCGGAGGGATCCTCGCTCCGCTGTCGGCTGCTGCCGGGCACGGCGGGCCCCGGGGCAACATGGGAGATCCTCTTCCTCCCGCTCTCGCGCGAGACACCCGCGCCCGAGGCCAGTCACATCGCCATCCGCCCGGGCGCCGCCGGTGCCCCGGCGCTCCAAGAGGTCTCCGGCCCCCCCACGCATGCCCGGATCGAGTCGCCGCCCGAGGCCGGTGACCGCCGCATCCTCGACGTCCTATTCCCCATGGCCTCGGCGGAATCCATCTCCCTCCAGGTCATCCTATGGGAGCGCGATGGCGATGCCACGGCCGGATACTGCGCCTTCGCCAGCAACATCGATCAGGCCCGAGACCCCGCCTATGCCCCAGAATTTATCCCCCGGGCCGACGGCCCCACTCACCGCGCCTGGGTTCGCCCCGGTCGCTCCTGATCGCCCGCCCGTTCTTGCACCTGGCGCCGCACCGCCTCCGCACGCCGCCTGACCGCCCCATACACCCGCTCGCTCTCCTGGCGCAGCCCATCCGGAAAACGGCCCGGGCCATAATCCAGCAAAACCAGAAAGACAAAAGACATGGCCGCCGTGAACAGCAGCCATCCGCACAACCGAAATAATGCCAGCATCCGAACGCCCTCGCTTCCCGGTGCAGGCCGGGCCCTCAGGAATCCCGGCCGCCGGAGCCCAGCAGGCTCGCCGAGGCCGCCGCCCGCCGCCTCGCCAACTCCACCCGCAACTCCGCCGCGCGAATCCCCCAGGCGTTCTGCAGGTATTCTTCGGCGCGGTCAAGCGCCCCGCCCTCGATGCACGCCCGCGCGAGCTTGCAGTACACCGCCGACTTGTCCCCCGCCAGCGGCAGGCAGTAGCGCCACGCCTCCTCCACCAGATCCCAGTTCGGCGCCTCCATCGCCGCAAAACTCTCCGCCAGCGCCGCCGCGTACCGGTACTCGTCCGGCGCCAGCCGCCGCGCGATCCGATATTCCGTCTGCGCCAGCGACACGACCTCCCCCGCACCCACGCCGCGCACCTTCGCCGCCGCATCGCGGAAAAGAAGATAGAGATTCCCCATCTCGAAGCGCACCGCCGCGTCGTCCTCCCTCAGCGAAGCCAGCCGCTCCCAGTACCGGATGCAATTGGTCATGTCCCCCATCGACCGCGCGATCAGCGCCAGCTCCCGCACCGCCTCCGCATCCCCCGGATCCCGCCGCAGCGCCCCCAGCAGCACCTCCCGCGCCGCAGTCCAATCCCCCCCCCGAGAAAGCTCGATGCCCCGCGCCGTGCCCCCGCCCTCCGCGGCAGCGTGGCCCGCGGCCACCATAACCAGCACGACCCCAGCCAGAAAGCGCATGTATAACCATTAGCAGAAATTTCAATTTGTAAAGCGGTTTCTTCAAGTTCCCCGGAAGCCGCGAACCAGTCCCTGCAGCCGAACCGGTCACCACCGCGGGTCAAAATGTAGCCCCTCCGGTCACGGAGGGGCCCCGCGCCCACGGCCTCACGGCCGTGGCTACTCCCGAAGACCTCGCACCAGATCCCGTGCCCCGCGCGCGGGGCACCACCGGGGCGGAAAATTTGTAGCGAAGCCCCTTCGGGCTTCGGCGCCCCACCGGGCCCCCGCCCGAAGGGCCGAAGGCCCTTCGCCTCGAGATTGGTTCTTTTTGTTCGTCATGCGGTGGCAGCGAAGAGGGTGCTGCAGAGGTCGGGGGTGGATTTAGGG
>JAANMX010003447.1_pt1 | contig 13900 bp, 10 predicted proteins | sample 7279681 | NCBI WGS metagenome assembly JAANMX01 (sample SAMN14094542, study PRJNA606508) | bioreactor metagenome | isolation source: A lab-scale SPAN reactor treating ammonium-rich wastewater day 351 | place: Ireland: Galway | collected 2018-01-01
CCTTGAGTGGTTTTCTGTTATTAAGAACATGGTTTATGACCTGCGTAAAAGTGGGGGGCGTTCCGACCACAAAAGGTATGATTATGTGATCATGGATATCGATGACGCCAAACTCATTTCCTTTAGAAACTAAAAAATAATTTGCTCCCAAATAAGAGCCAGGGCCATATTTCGGAGGAATTATCATTTCGCAACTGCGGTTAATGAAACCATAGGAAATGCCATCAAAACTTACATTTGCATAGCTCATTACAAAGGTATTAACCACTGAAAAGTGGATATGTGTAGTTGTATTGCTTTCCAGATCATATAAATACCATCTGTCTCTGGTCTTTCCCCAAAAATGGTTCTTAAAGGCCGGCTTAATTTCATCGTAAGACTTATGTGTCAAGAGCTGAAAAAACTGATTGATTAAAATAAACTGTGTACCGGCTTCTAACAGAAAAACGTCATCAAAAATCTGCCGACCCAATCTTTTGTAATACATTATTTCATTATCAGCATGTTCAATTTTAAATTCTTCCATTTTGTAAAGTAAAAAGCGATTACGGACAAAGGAAGTCATTCAACTAATTGATGAATGTAATTTCTCTTTTCTTCCAGTAGCAATAATTTAGAACTCCGCAAATAATAAGAATAAGATGATAAAGAAAACTGTGTTGTACTTAAAAGAAAAACTGAGAGCATACCGCTGATTTCTTCGGTTTCCGTATTCCGTTCCATATATGCTACTAAAGCGACCTATCGTGTCGTTCAAGTAGTCTATATTTGCTTAGTAATATTTGATAGAAGTAATGAGCAGCATTTCCAAAAAAGATAAAAAGAAGTTTTGTGAGATCAATGACAAAATTCGCACTGAGGAAATCAGAGTACGAAATTATTTATTAAAACTTAAGCTGGAAATGTTAACTCTTAAGAACCAATGCATTATTGATGATTTTGAATTAGATGTTACTGCAAATGTTTTCAGTTATAATGAAAATTTCTGCCGGGCAAAGGGTGTAGAAGTTGGTGATCCTTTTATCACAGGATCTGAAATAGGTTATATGATGACACATCTTGATGACGAATTTTTCAATACCAACTGGAACGAATGGCAATGGATGACTACAGGAGAACTGAAAGACCTTCATTTCGGTTATCTTATGCACTGTCTGATGTTTCATACTGATTTTGGGCTAGAAGATATTTTGGCTATTGATGATGTCTGGATTACTATAGAAGCCAGTTATCAGTTTTTTACGCAAAAAATATAAAAAGGAAATAGTATGGCAAAAGAAGAACAGATGCTGCGTATGCAGTATATTCAGGAATATCTAAGAGGAAGAAAAGATAAAGGGGCAAGTTATCGGGAGACAAAGGCTTACCTGGAAAGAAAATTTGAAGAAAAGGACTTGGGTGAACTGAAATTCACAGAACGTACTTTTCAGCGGGATAAAAAAGCTATTTTGAAAGTAGCAGGCATTCAAATTTCTTATCGGCGCTCCCGGGATGTGTATTACATCGCTGAAGAAGAACTTACCAACGCTGAGGAATCCGTATTTGACAATCTGCTGTTGGTTGAAGCCTACCGTGATGCCAAAAGCAATTCTGAAATTATGATCTTTGAACCCAGGAAATCCCGGGGCTTAAACCTGCTGAACGGAATTATTCACGCGATACAGAACTCAAAAGTGATCAGCTTTACTTATGAAAAATACTGGACGACCGATAAATCTGAGCGTGTCGTTGAACCTTATGCGCTGAAAGAATTTCACCACCGATGGTACCTTCTGGCTAATGAATTCAAATCTGAAAATCTGTTTATCAAAACTTTTGCATTAGACCGGATTTCGGATTTTGAAATTAAAAACAGCAGTTTTAAAAAGGAGCAGTTTGATCCGCGGACTGCGTTTAGTCAAAGCTTTGGCATTATCGCACCTAATGGAGAAAAGCCGTCAGAAATTATTTTGTCTTTTGACCGGGAGCAGGGAAATTATATCAAATCGCTTCCCCTTCATCATTCACAACGGGTTGTAAAGGAAGAAAACGGAAGAACTTTATTCTCTTATTTTCTTGTTCCAACTTATGATTTCAGACAGGAAATTTTGTTTCATGGTCAGCGCGTAGAAGTTGTGTCGCCACCAACTTTGAGAGCTGAGATTGAGCGTGAACTGCGTGCGGCGGCCCAGCAGTATCGGAGGGGAGTGTAGTAGGACGCGGAGTTTTTAAGCGGCGGTGTTCCTGCGTTTTTCTGTTTTGAGACGATGCAACCCATTGCGTATTCCGGGAGGTGGAGCCAGTGGAAGATCAAATGAAGACTCTTTACCCAGTGGACAATGAAGTGATTTAACCACAAAAGTGACAAAAGATTTTGATGGGGAAGGCAATCAAAAGGGGGCAAAAGAAGTCTGATCATTCTTATCGATTTTAGTGTCCGAGTGGGAGAGGGCAGAGTGATACACTTGGCCAGCAAAGGCACGAAGTGAGGACACTTCGAGCAGCATGAGATTTTAGTTGTTGAGTTTTTTGAGTTGTGGGAATTGGAATTGATGTCGAAAATATTGAAGATTTCCGACCTGTGTAGAAAGACCTATCGGATGGTTCGATATGATGTATCCGAATGTAAAGCACGGATTGCAAATCCGCGCGATCTGGATGGTTCCTAAAAGGCGACAAGGAATACTATTGCCCCGCGATAGAATGAGGTAGCGGGGAGTTCTGCTTTTTTTATGTGGTTTGCGCCGTAAGATTTTTCTCTTTAATCAGATGATCTAATTTTTCGCTGAGAACTTTAATGATTTCATCCATCACTTCGGGTTCACCTGCTTTCAAACGATAGGAACGGTCTGTATATTTTAAAAAAGAATCGGTCAGTCTGAAAAAATCAGGGTGGAGTTTATCGAACAGAAATTCTATTTTCTCCAATGACGGATCGGCATACACGCAGAGCTTCCAGGTGTCATACATTTTGTTGAAATTAGGCAGATATCTGTACAGTGAACAGTACAGATACACCCGCAGAATTCTCATCATGGCATGAGAGAAGAGCAGCAAGAGTATTTCACTATTTTCCTGTTCAGATGTTGTACGTGCAGTAAAATACTGATTCACTGTTTTGGTCATTCTTCCCCAGTACAGAAATAAATCTCCATGTTCCTCTGACGACCGATGCTGCCAATGGACCGGCGGATGATACTGATGGGATGCGTAAACCAAATTCTCAGGAGTCATGATGTCCTGCATGAAATCCTGAGATGCAGATAAACGGCTCTGTATAGAAAATCTGCGGTGTCCCAGAATCACAACATTCACTTTCGCACCCGATCTGTCGTACACCGACTGCTGCACGTCACCGATTGAAGTATTTCCAATGCCGTCACCAATCACCAGGAAGTAATAAACCACCTGCTGTTCTTCCCCGTTTTGTATACAGTTTTCCTTTTGATGAAACAGATAGATTTCTTCAGGTGACAGTCGTTCAACGAGAGAGGTAATCGCTTTTTCTAACCTGACGTCCCCTGTGACCGCATGATCTGCAGAAGTAAGGTTTTCGCCTGCCGATTTTTTGAAAGTGATCAGTTTATTGAATTCCGAAAAACGGTCCGCTACCATTTTGTACAGTTGGGTTTCTGCATCCTTAACCGCCTCAAAAAGTTCTGAGCTGACAAAACATTCATCATATTCTTCTACCGAATCCTCCATTTTGCTGATCAGGTAAAAAGTATGTTCATTTTTCATCACAAAAACTTTCTGAATTTGCGGCATATAGCGGATCAGCTGTGTAAGTCTTGTGTGAAGGTTTCTGTCAAAGAAATTACAGCCCATGTATAAGTTTTCGAGGTATTCCACATGATGCTCAAATAAGGTCAGGTAACTCTGAAAGGCCGCTGCATACCTCTGGCCGGCGTGAAATTTATTGGCTTCTGTCATCAGTAGGTCGTGGTCATGGTAAAACTTCTCCTTAAAAACATTCAACTTTTTCTTAAACGCTTTCTTTGTGGAATGCGTTTTCAGCGGTACACCAACTTCCCCATTCATCCAGACCATTGCGGAAGGATCAGCGTAATACTGATAGAAAGGATTGCCGCATTTCAACTGAAATTCTGCTTTATGGTGATAAGCAATATGGATATTGATCTGCGCAGCTGCAGCCTTGGCGATCCATTTTCTGGCGCGCAGGGTTTCTGCCTCTTTAGGGTCTTTCATCAGGATCAGTACTTCCGCAGATGAAGTGTTTTCAGGCTTTAACACATGCAGCTGAAGCACTGAAAATTCGTGAAGGGCTTGAGAGATCTGATTTCTGATGACCTCATGCGGTAAAGGGATGCTGAATTTCTGTTTCGTTTCCATCGTGTTGTATTTTTAAAGGTTATGACACAAATTTCTTTCACGTAAAGGGGATATTCAAGTTTGAAAAGGGATATTATATTCCTCAACCTGACTATGATATCTTACTTTTGCTCTTCTAGCCGCTTTAACATAGCCTACCCGCTGTCATTCTGACGAAGGAAGAATCTCATCCCCGTCCCTCACCTGTCATCTTTTGTAATCATCTTCTCTATTCCCCTTTCCTTCAGAAGCTGCGCAGCGTCCAGCATCTTGTTGAACTAAAAAAAAGGCGTCATCATATCTATGCCTGAAGGATCGATGTAGGGAGACAAAGCCAAATGAACGGTTTCGCAGAGAAAAAAATCGTATTCGTCTAAACTTTTTTCGATGAATGCATTTCTAAAAACGGAGAAGGGATCCTGAAACTCCTCTATCGTCAGTGAGGCGAGGTAAAGTTTAGCACTGGCTTCCGCAGGTTCAGTCTCTTTCATTTACCATTGATATCCAGTGAACTGCAATCTGTAGCAGGATCGCAGGAAGGAATGGAAAGCGCTGTAAAGGACGAAAATCTTACCGGGATATTCTTTGCGGCAAATTTCTTTTTTCTGCGTGAATACCATCATTTCCTCAAGTACTTTTTTATATCCGTCATGGTGGTGGAAATCGAAAAATGCATCGATCAGTTCGAATGGGTCTGTAATACTGTCGACCGTACAAAAGCCAGGTTCTAAAGGAATTTTTTTGTTTTTCATCATCAATGAGTTTTTATGATCTGCTAAGTTCCTTTAAGAGATAAAGATATTCTATACCTGAAGAGAATAATTTATACCGCATGTCAGGAGTGAAGAGCGTTATCTATGCGGCAGCAAAAAACTGACAGGGCATGACACAGAAACCTATCCGCTCTGTGCAGCGCCAAGCCGAAACCAAATCAAATATGAAACGAACCCTACCTTTTCTTATATTTGCTTCTGAACAGGAATTACGGTTTCTGATGCAAATGTTAATTTAAGTTTTATTTATGATAACAAAAATTTCCTTTATGACCGTTTTTTTCCTGTTTCTGTTGACCGGAAAAGCACAGTCACAGACAGACGGAAATCCGGACGCTTCCTTTTTTGTGGGAACAGGATTTAATAATGCAGTAATGAGTACGGCAGTACAGCCAGACGGGAAAATTCTGGCCGCAGGCTGGTTCACTTCCTATCAGGGTAGCATGCAAAACCGTATCATCCGTCTGAACGCGGACGGAAGTCCTGATCCTTCCTTCAGTACCGGCACGGGGTTCAGCGGCGCAGGGGATGTTTATGTGAATACCCTTGCTTTACAGCCCGATGGAAAAATTCTTGCGGGAGGAACTTTTACCTCGTATAACGGCATTACCCAAAACCGCATTGCGCGCCTCAATGCCGACGGTAGTCTGGACACCACCTTTAATACAGGCACCGGATTTAATACTCCGGCCGGTGGTTTCGTATTTGTCAACACCATTGCCCTGCAGTCTGACGGAAAAATTCTGGCAGGCGGCCGGTTCAGCTCGTATAACGGTACTGGACAAAGCCAAATTGCACGCCTGAATACTGACGGCAGCCTGGATTCGTTTTCTCCAGGTTCGCGGTTCAGCTCGGATATTAATACCATCGCAATACAGTCTGACGGGAAGATTCTCGTGGGCGGATCATTCACGTATTCCGGCAACATCATCACCCAAAAGAATTTGGTCCGCCTGACTGCAAGTGGCATATTAGACCCTTCATTTGCTATTGAGACCGGATTTGGAGTCAGTGCCGGTGTGGTAAGAATTGATGCAATTGCCCTACAGCCGGATGGGAAAATTCTGGTGGGAGGTTACTTTAACACTTATAAAAATAAAAGCCAAAACCATCTTACGCGTCTGAACACCACCGGAGACGCTGATGCCACTTTCAGCACCGGAACAGGCTTTAACTTCCCTGTTAATGCCATCTCCATACAACCTGACGGAAGAATTCTGTTAGGTGGCGGTTTTTCGACCTATAACGGCAGCACCTCCAACCGTATTGCACGGTTGAAGACAGATGGAGGTCTTGATTCTGCGTTTAACACCGGGACAGGATTTAGCGGTACTCTTGGAAATGTCGAATCCATCTCCATACAGTCTGACGGAAAATATGTGACGGGAGGTTATTTCACCACGTATCAGGGAGTGCCGCAAAACCGTATTGCCCGCCTGAACGGGACCACACTGGCTGTGGGGGATTCCGGCAAAAACGAAATGGTTCTTTATCCCAATCCCGTCCGGGAAACTCTATATTTTTCAGAAGAAATTTCCCATATGAGGATCACGGATACTTCAGGAAAAGCAGTAATCGAAATGTCCGGCAAAAGAAGTTCGGCGGAGGTATCGAAACTGTCCAAAGGGGTCTATTTTGTTGCCATCACCACAAAATCCGGAGACATTATTATCCGTAAAATGGTGAAGAAATAAAATACCTGTGATTTTGAAGCATCAGCGTTGACCGTTCTGCGGTATTATGTTTCGATTTTTCTTTCTTTGATGATTCTTGCAGCGTCGAGCATTTTTTGAAGATGTAAAAACGGGGAAATGATATTTCCTTTTGGATGATCGCTGTATGGAGCCAGGGCAAAATAGGTTACCTCGGTTAAAAAATCTTCGAACTGCTGAAGAGAATAGTTCTCAAAGGCTCTTTCAAAGACAAAAAACGGATCAGTGTACTCATCGTCGTATAATGAACCCTGCATGACGTGAGAAACATAATCGGGAGGTTCATTCAATTTCACTTTTTTTGACTTCAGATTTAACACGTAAGCCGCACGCACAAATGATTTGAGGGAAACATAAAAATGCAGCACCAGGGAAGGATCACGCTGTAAAAAAACTTCAGGCTTCACCGCAAAATTCATGAGTTCAAATAACCGGTCTTTCGTTTCACTTAAGGTTTCGCTCTTAAATAATTCATCAATTACTCTTAATGGGCAGGTTCCGGAGTAGCTTGCCCAAAATCTGGCTTCAAAATCTATTTTTTTCTTTTTCATCACTTTAATCTTTAATTTGGTACGAAGTTGAAGAATGATGAACAGCTATACTATTCTGAAAAGGGATAATATATTCCCGATATTAGGATATTAACCTCAAATTTTTTAACTTTACTTTTCAACGGATAGTCTTATCTTTAGGGCTCAGAAAAACAATACGCATGGAACAGAAAATACATCAGGGACGCAATGTGAAACGCTTCAGAGAAATGCTCGGCATCAAGCAGGAAGCTTTGGCTTTTGACTTAGGCGATGACTGGAACCAAAAGAAAATCTCTTTGCTGGAGCAAAAAGATGTAATTGAAGATCCGTTACTGAAGAAAATATCTGAGGTTCTGAAAATTCCGGTGGAGGCTTTTCAGAATTTTGATGAGGAGCAGGCGATTAATATTATTTCCAATACTTTCCATGATACACAAGGATTGATTAATTACAGTCCTACTTTCAACAATAATCCTATTGATATTCTAATCAAACTTCATGAAGAAAAAATTGCATTGTACGAGAGGATGTTAAAGGAGAAAGATGAGATGATGGAGAGACTAGAGCGGTTTATTGGAAAATCAAACTAAAAAATATAGATGTGCGAGTTCAATTCCGGCACTATATATATTATAAATTATTGTCAACGCAAGGAGTTTCACAGTCTGAAATAATTATAGCATTTTCCAAAGAACTAGGCGTTTTACCTAATCCCCGATAATAATGTATTGAAATTATTTTGTAATAACTTTTTTAACTCCAGATCGGAAATCTTATAAAATTCCGATAGGTATGAGAATACAGATTCAACTTCTCCAGGATAAAAGGGTCTGTCACCGTTAATAATAAATGGACCATCTGTCTCAGTCAATATCCTATCTTTTGGTATTTTTGAAATAATTTTTTGAGCAGAAGTTGACTTTATCATCGCTGGATTAATAGAGAAATAGAAACCAGCTTCTATTATTTCTTTTATTGCACTGATTCCTCCAGAATACCAATGGAAAATAGCATATTTAATTTTATACTTAAGTAAATATTCTAACACTTCATTTTCTGCTTTTCTGGAGTGAACACTCAATATTTTTTTCTTCTGTGATACAAGATTTAATATTTTTTCAAAAGATTTAATCTGAATATTCTTAGTGTTTATGCCTTGGTTGGAAAAATCTAAACCAATTTCACCAATGTAAGAGGTTTTATCAATGTTTTTCTCAAATTTTTCAAACTCGTTTTCATGAAATTTCGCGTATAAAGGATGCATTCCTAAAGAAATTCTGGCGAATTTTCTAGATTGGAAAAAGGGTAATCCCATCTCAAAATGACTGGGCAAATTTGTCATCGATAATACGACAATTTTGTTCTTTTCGCAGTGATCTAGTATGCTTGTGGGATTTTTATATAAATCAATATGACAGTGAGTGTCTAACATCTATAATCCAGCTTTCGTTTTTATTATACTATTGCCATTCTTATCAACCCAAGTTGCTAATTCATGTCGAGTGTTCATTACTACATCAACATATTTATCTAGTTTATCTAAGTTTTTTATTCCATTAACTATAAGCTCTGTTTTTATTTCATCTTTCGTTAGTTTCTTTTTAAGAAAATCCAAACATACACCAACATCTTGCGCTTTCTTTCGTTTAAAGGGTATTAAAGAATCTATATGACTCCCATAAATTGTTGGGTCTTTTTGATTTTGTAATGATGATTGGCGATAAATACAGGGCATACATACACCACAGTGGGTTGCAAAACGATTTGTCCAAGTTTTTCTATGCCCTCTCTTCCCACAAGAATTTGAAAAAGAAATTATCTGTTTTAAAAAATCTAGATCTTTACAACCATCAACCATTTCCCCTTTCGTACTAAATTCATAAGGGTTAGAAATATGACTACTAATCTTTAACTTATCTAGAATTAAATTTGTTTTATCTAAAACAAATGCGTGGGTAGTTCTTGTACTGCAAGATGTTCTTCTTGACGGACTTAATGGAAAATTTAATGATACCGAACCATTCTCTGGAACTTTGATTTCTTTAATTTTTTTTCCTTGTGATATTAGTAAGGCTAAACCCATGAATAATATTGAACGGCTTCTGAAAGTAGTTTCTCTTCGACTCGTTGTTTCAGCCAAGGTAACTTTTACGGACGGAACAAAATCGTATGAATCTTTAAATTTTTTTTCTAATTGAATTAACAAACCCTCTTGATCACTTTTTGGACCTTTCATCTGAGGATCATAGTGTGATACAAATAGAATTTTATCATTGGGATGTGTACTAAGAAAATCAACTGCTCCAATCAAAGAATCTAATCCTCCAGAGAATAAATTAACTTGTTTATAGTTCTTATTGAATGGCATTATTATTTTTGGCATTGATTCAAAATAATCTGATTCATAAAAATTTATAGACCAGTAATCACCTGTCAAAAATGATAAAGTATCCTGCAAGTCTTCTTTAACATTATTCCATTCTAATATATCTACAACAGGAAATGATATTTGTAGTTCTCTTGACCATCCATCAACAGAATTTTGTTTTCTATTAACAAAGCGATCAATACCATATACAGCACATGTCATTGCAAAAAAATCTCTGACTTGGCTATCTACTAAATTGGCAAAAGGTATTAACGTTTTAAAATCAATATTTACTTTTGAAAAAGCGCCAGATTCCTCAGACAATTTTATGCTAAGGATACCTGATTTAGCATCATAAATAGGTGTGTTAACTTTAATTTTTTTCATTACAAATAATTTTAATTATTGAATCAAAAATATTTTCAATTTCTTTTTTACCATCTTGAGATTTCCAATCAATTTTTGAAACTTCTCTTTTTGTATTCAGAACTTTAACGCGTCCTAAAATATCATCTTTTATAATTTTAAATGTTTCTCTGCTTATATCTTCACCTTTTTGTTGTTGTATTTTTTCTTCAAAACGTTGTGATAAATGTTCGAAAATATACAATCCCCAAAATTTGCATAATGTGTCAGCCAAGCCTTTTCCGTCAACTAACTCTTTAACTATTTCCTGGAATTTGGTTAAATCATTTGCTGACTGAACTTCAAGTTCTTTCATAATCTCACACGAGGCTTTGTTAGCAGCAGTCTCATCCATTCCTTGATTTGATTCTGAGCAATAGATTAGTAAAAAGTCAATAACATCCTTAAACGATTTACCACTAAGAGAACCAAAACCTAAATCAGTAAGTGTTTTTTCGATTCCATTAGTTCCAACGCCTGACAAGAGACTAGCAATTCTATTTGCGGACTTAAATCCTGCTTTACCAATTGAGGATGATTTACCTGATGTAATGGATTGTCGACCTCCACCTGTTTTTACTAAATTTCTGTATGCTGATTTTATGTGTTCACCTCTTCTATTTTCTATTTTTGCATAGCGTTTAGTAGTATTCGTGTTTATTGGCTGTTGATTTTCTTCTTTTTTCTCTCTTTCTTTCTCTTTTTCCTCTTCTCTTTTCTCTTCCTCTTCTAGCTTTCTCTCTTGTTCTACAGTACTGGCTACGTATGTGATAGAATTTGAAAGATCACCCCAATTTGGTTCGTTAGCTACCCCTGGATTAATTCTCTGTGTTGTTCCCATTAGTTCTCATCATTTATTGCAATGTAAATTTGACTATCTTTTTTGAATGTCTTGTATAATTTTTTAACTTCATTATTGTGTGGTTCGGCTAATTTAAAATTCTGAGCAAGGCTGAAAGGAATTTTGCTATTATCCACTTTTTTAATAACTCTTGAATAGGCATCAATTACACCTGGACATTTTTCCGACATCAATTCAATAAAAGCTTCATGTATTTCTGGTTTCTCAGGTAATTTAGTAAGTTCTTTCTCTAATAGGGATATTAATGTTATATAATCACCATCGTTCAATTTATCCTTAATATCATTTGCTACGGTTCTTTTTAAAGCACTACCGGATATTGGTTCAATTAAGTTTTTTACTAGTAATCTTATATGTCGTGGTACTAAAGAACTGCCACTGATTGAGGATGTTAATTGATCCCTCGTTATCCAATAATAATCACGTAAATCAATATTCGATAACTTGGGGTCTGCTTTTAACCATCTAATAACTTTATCAGCTCCCCAAGTTGAATATTTTTCCTTTATCTCATTTATATTATCAGTATTAATTAATTCTTCTAATTCAATAATTTCTTTTGGTTCCCCCATTTGGGTAGATTGCCAATCGTAAATCTGTCTAAATAGGCTTTGGGATGAATATTCGAGAACCATTAATTTTGCTAAAACATCCATTTTAAAATCTGCAATATCTGCAACTTTAACTAGTCTGTCTCTTAGAGAATAGGTGTTCAAAAATCGTTTTATTTGTCTAGGATTACCTTTTAATCCTTCTGTTATTATAGGTGCTAAAGAAGCTATTACTGACACACTATTTTTCAGCTTTTCTTTTTCGGCTTCATCTAAAATAGATTCAATATCTCCTAATCCAAATGCGCCATATCTGTCATCTTTTCTAGCATTATTAAATGCTTCCAACACTTTGCAAAAGTTTTCATCTAATTCTTTCTGACAAAATAATAACGACAAGTATGTTTCAACCTCATTATCAGTTAATTTAGGTAAATAGTATGGAATCTGAATCAGCTTCTCAAGATAATCACTTACAATTCGTTCATTTCTACTCTCAGAATCTGCTGAATTTTCAATCCCATCTGTTTTATACCTTAACTCGATTGCATGCCTAACTATTCTTGGATCAGCACCTATCACAAATGCTGTTTTATCAACATTTAAAAATAGTTTTATCGCTTCTAGATTTTCTATTAGCCTATCAGGTGTACACCGATCTAAATCATCAATAATCACAACAAGCTTTTTTATTCCAGACTTATTTAACATCTTGGAGAAATCATCCCGAAATTCACGAACAAGAGTAATTTCATCATCGTCAGATTTTTTTATTATGCTACCTAAGAAATTTCCGGCATCATCTCCTTGAAGTTTAGAAGCTAATTCAGAAGGGTTTAATTGGGAAAATTCGTTCAATAAATATGGTATAAGTGAAACCCCGCCTGTAAGGTATGCGGAAGCCGCTGGAACGACGACCTTTTTAAAACTCAAACCAAGTAGGCGCATCCACTTTACTGATTTAAATAATTTAGTAGTTTCGTCTATAACCTTATTTCCTAAGGTTTTGTGTTTGGAAAATTTTTCAATAATTGATTCTAATAGTGCAGCTTTTGCATCATCATAACCTTCAAACAACCATCCATTAAAGTATAGAACAAGAGTTCCATCTTTAAATCCATCTTCAGTATCACCAATTAATTCTTTCTCCACTATTTTAAGAATACTTGATTTTCCACTCCCCCAATCTCCAAATACTCCAATTGTAACAGGTAAAACCTTGTCGTCATTTATTACATCAACAACTAAATCTGCATGTATTTTAAAACCAAGTAAATCTTCAGATGTCTCATTATCTGCCCACATATTATTTCTTTTTAAAAATTAATTACATTATCTATTTCTACCATGAACCTATCCGTCTCCGTCAGCGCCACAATCATCTTATTATAATGAACAATATCATCGTAAGACAATTCCATATCTTTGCGGTCTTTGAGCCATTTTTGGGCCGGTTGGTAGCCTCCGATGTAGAAATTCCAGGCAACTTCGGGGACACTGGCGAAATACTGTGCTTCGTTAATATAAACGTTGCCGTTTTTGTAGACAGGTTTTGTTACAATATTAGATCCATCTTCCGGATAAGAGGAAATGAAATCATTAACCTTTTCAGATTCTAATAAATGGAGTTCTCTAATTTGTTTTCCTAAAGCCACCAAATCCCAGAACTGCTTCTGACCTGTTGGATAAGGCACTCTGGGGAAATCTATTTTCAGGAATTCGGCGTACCGCTGGCGGTAGGCGGGGCTGTGGAAAATGGCGTAAGCGTAATGGAATACGTCTTCCGGGCCAAAGGTGTTGACCAGATCACCCTGCCCCTCCGTGACAAATTGTAAGTTTAACCTATGCTCAATATCTGCGACCAGTTCCGGGCTTAGGTTGGGGCGTCTCCCTTTATCACTAAGTGTATAGTTTTCTAGTTCGTGAAAATCAAAGGCATCTGGCAATGGGTAAGCGTACAGTGGGAAAACATAGTTTTGCTCTTTTGTTTTTGTCGAGATGGCACACGATTCAGCAACTTCCTGCGCAAGGAACGCATGGCCAACGGCGCCCTGGAGGTGGGCGGCAACGAGGTGAAGTTCCGGCTGGATGACAAGGGGCGGCCCATCGAGGTGTACGAAAAGGTGATGGGCGAGGCCAATTGGTTGATCGAGGAGTTCATGCTGCTGGCCAATAAACGCGTGGCGGCCGCCATCAGCCGACGCAAGGGCGGTGCACCACCCTTCGTGTACCGCATACACGACCTTCCAGACCCCGACAAAGTGCAGCAGTTGCGCACCCTGGCCCAGAGCTTCGGCCATAACCTGAAGACCGACGGCCGGCCCGAGGACCTGCCCAAGGCCATCAACCAGCTGATGCGCGAAATCAAGGGCAGCGAGGAGGAGA
>JAANMX010003449.1_pt1 | contig 13892 bp, 10 predicted proteins | sample 7279681 | NCBI WGS metagenome assembly JAANMX01 (sample SAMN14094542, study PRJNA606508) | bioreactor metagenome | isolation source: A lab-scale SPAN reactor treating ammonium-rich wastewater day 351 | place: Ireland: Galway | collected 2018-01-01
CGAGCAGGACCATCTGTTTGGCCTGGTGACCGACCGCGACCTGCGCAACCGCGTGGTGGCGCAGGGGCTGGACATTTCGCGCCCCGTATCCGACATCGCCACGCTGGCGCCGCTGACCATGCAGGCGCAAAGCCCGGCGTTCGAGGCCCTGCTGCTGATGGCACGGCACAACATCCACCACATGCCGGTGATGGACGGCGCCCGCATTGCCGGCATGATCACCGCCACCGACCTGGCCGAACAGCACAGCACCTCGCCGGTGTACCTGGCGGGCGATGTGTACAAGCAGACCTCGGTGCAAGGGCTGGCCCGCACCAGCGCCAAAGTGCGCCCGCTGCAGCAGCACCTGGCCGCCGCCGATGCCAGTGCCTACAGCACGGGCCACATCATCACCACCATCACCGACGCGATCACCGCGCGCCTCATCCACCTGGCCGAGGCCGAGCTGGGCCCGCCCCCGGTGGACTATGTGTGGGTGGCAGCGGGTTCGCAGGCGCGCAGCGAGCAGACGGCGCGCTCCGACCAGGACAACTGCCTGGTGCTGGACGACCGCTATGACGAAGCCTTGCACGGCGCCTATTTCCGCGCGTTCACCCGCTTTGTCTGCGACGGCCTCGACGCCTGCGGCTATGTGTACTGCCCGGGCGAGATGATGGCCATGACCGACAAGTGGCGCCAGCCACGCGCACGCTGGGCGCAGTACTTCCACCAGTGGGTGGACAAGCCCGAGCCCATGGCGCTGATGCTGACCTGCGTGTTCTTCGACCTGCGCGCCATTCACGGCAAGGTGGAGCTGCTCGACAGCCTGCGCCACGAGGCGCTGCAGCGCACCAAGGGCAACAGCCCGTTCCTCGCGCACATGGTGGGCAACGCCCTCAAGCACCGCCCGCCGCTGGGGCTGTTCGGCACCATCTCGCGCATTCGCGGTGGCGAGAACGCGGGCACCATCGACCTCAAGCACAGCGGCATCGTGCCCATCGTGGACCTGGCGCGGGTGTATGCGCTGGCCGGCGGCGTGGCGGCCGTCAACACGCACGACCGTCTGGAGCAGGTGGCCCAGGCGGGCGAGGTGAGCCAGCAGAGCGCCCGCGATCTGCGCGATGCGCTGGAGTTTCTGTCCAAGCTGCGCATCGACCACCAGGCGCGGCAGATGGCGCAGGGGCAGGCGCCCGATAATTTTCTGGCGCTGGAAGAACTGTCGAACTTCGAGCGCAGCCACCTCAAGGAGGCGTTCTCGGTGGTGCAGACGCTGCAGGGGGTGTTGGGGCAGCGGTATCAGACGGGGCGGTATTGAGTGTTTTTGGGCTTTGACGCTTATGGGGTAAGCGCTGGCAGCTATTGTTTTTGTAGTTGATGGTGTGCTTTGTTTGAGGGCGGGAGCCGGGTCTCGCCCCGGCGGGCGAGGTACTTGTTCTTTGCTTCGCCAAAGAAAAGTACCCAAAAGAAAGGCGACCCTCAGTCTGCGACCCCTTCGGGGCAAACCTGCGTCGGGGCGTTTGCGGGGTGGGCCGCGTAACTCACTGCGCGCCTGCGGCGCTCCGTTCAGACAGACGCGGCGAGTCAGTTCACGAAGCATGCGCGCTCCGACGCGCATGCCACCCCGCAAACGCCCCGCCGCAGGCGCAGCCAGCAAGGGGGTTGAAGTCCAACACAGGCCATCGCTGCGCTCGGCCCCCATGGGCGCAGGCGCTTTGCGCCGCGCAGGCCAGGCCGAGCGCAGCAATGGCCCGTAAGGTTGTTCGGCTGTTGGGATGCCCCCACCCCTTCTGTATGCGCCTGGGGCGCGCAAGAGGCGGGGTGGCGTGGGTGTGCCGCAGGACACACACACGCTTCGTCAACTGACTCGCCGCGTCTGTCTGAACGGAGCGCCGCAGGCGCGCAGTGAGTTACGCGGCGCACCCCGCATCCGAGCACCCCAGGTTGCCCCGTAGCGCAGCGAAGGGGTCGCAGACAGTAGGGTCGCCTTCTTTTGCCTTCTTTTCTTGGCGAGACAAGAAAAGAAGGTGCGCCGCCGGGCGCACACCCCGGCTCCCGCCCTCCGCAAAAGCACAGAATAAACTATCAAAACAATAGCTTCCAGCGCTTAACCTATAAGCTCCAGACCCCAAAAAACACTCAATATTTCAACCGCGCGTAATACGTCTTCTGCGCCGCCTCGCGCGCCTGGCGCAGCGTGTGGATGCCCTGCTCCTGTAGCAGCGGAATCAGCCGCAGCCAGATCTCCGCCGTCACCAGCGCATCACCCAGCGCCGTGTGGCGCCCCAGCACGGTGACGTTGAAGCGCTCGGCAATGGCTTCGAGCCGGTGCGACTCCTGGTTCGGGTGCACCACGGCCGACAGCAGCAGCGTGTCGAGCACGGGCTGGTGAAAGGCCACTCCCGTGGCCTTCTCCTGCAGCTGCAGAAAGCGCATGTCGAACGCCGCGTTGTGCGCCACCAGCACCGTGTCCTGCGTGAACGCGTGGAACACCGGCAGCACCTCGCCAATGCGCGGCTTGCCCGCCACCATGTCGTCGGTGATGCCATGGATGGGGATGGACGCCGCCGGAATGCCGCGCCCCGGGTCCACCAGTTGCTCGAAGCACTCCTGGCGCAGCAGCTTGCCGTTGACGATGCGCGCCGCACCGATCTGGATGATGGCGTCACCGCCGGCAGGGTTCAGGCCGGTGGTTTCGGTGTCGAACACGGTGTAGGCCAGCTCGGACAGCGGACGGTCGTCCAGCGCGCTGCCCTGGTCGGCCTGCTTGAACAGATCGAAGTCGTAGTACTCGGGGCGGCTGTATTCGCTCTCGCCTAAAGCGGCGTCCACCACGCCCTGCACGCTGGCCAGGGGCAGCATGAAGCGGAAGAACGCCTGGTGGCGCACCCGCTCGCGCTCGAACCACATCTCGCCGCCGTGGCGCTCGACCACGTCGCGCACCGTCAGGGGGCTGCGCTCGTTGCCAAAGCGCATCGAGTCCATCTCCCAGCTCATCACCGTCTCGTTGCTCATGGCCTGGCCGCTCCAGACCAGGTCGAGCTGCGCATGTGTGCCCGTGCCCTGCAACCGCAATTGCAGAAAGCGCACATCGAATTCATCGACCAGCCGGTGGGCCAGATAGGTCAGGGCCTGCAGCAGGGTGTAGCTGTCCACCTTGAGCCACAGGCTGCCGTCGATCGCGTCGAGCGAGACCGGTCGGTCGCACTGCGCAGCAATGCGGCGCTGCGCGGCGGCGGCCAGGTCGGCGCCCAGCATGTCCTCCATGGGCCAGCGCGTCTTGAGGCGCTGCGTGGCGCGCTGCGCCAGGTCGGTGATGCGCCGCCCCATGGCGCCCACCTCGTCGCGCACCACGCCCAGAAAGCGCTCGCGCATGGCGGGCTCCAGGTCGGAGTAGCCCAGCATGTCCACCGCCGCCTGGATGTTGGCCAGCGAGGCGCGGCTGCCTTCGGTCAGGCCGTGCAGGAGCTGGTCGCGCGCGGCTTCTTCCTCCACGCTGGCCGTCACGTTGTCGAGCATCAGCACAAAGCCGCTCACCACGGACTCCAGCGTTTCCTCGCCGGCCCCCTCGGCCAGCGCCGCGCGCACCGGCGCCACCTGCACGCGCAGCAGCTGCCCGCCCTGCGTGGTGGTGACGAACTGCGCCGACGGGCTGGCCACGCCCCGCGCCATGCCCTGGTGGATGCGTTCCAGCGCATGGGCCAGCAATTGCTGGTCGAACACGGCGTAGATGGAACGGCCGATGCCGATCAGCTCGGCCCCCGCCGCCAGCCCCGGCCCCTGCGACAGCTGCCGGAACTGCTGGCGCGCCCGCTGGTTGTAGAGCAGGATGCGCCCGTCGCGGTTGCACACCACCACGCTCTGGTTCAGCTCGGCCATCAGGGCGGCCAGCCGGTTCTTTTCCTGCTGCACGCTGTAGCTGGCCTGTGCCACCTGGGCGGCCATGTCGCCGCGCAACTGGTCGCGCTGGGCGGCCAGCTCGTTCACGGCACGGGCCATGGCCTGCATTTCGGCGGTGCCCCGGGGGGTGAGCTGCTGGGGCGTGGTGGCCGTCACCACCACCCGGATTTTTTCGAGCAGGCGGTGCGGATCGCCCACATAGCGGCGGTGCAGCACATGCAGCGTGCCCGCCACCAGAAACAGGCCCAGCAGCCAGCCCATGGCCACCAGCACGGTACGCGGCGCCAGCACGTCGCCCACCGCAAGGCGCTCCTGCGGGTCGAGCGTGGACCAGACGATCACGGACATCAGCACCAGCCACAGCGCCATCACCAGGCCCGAGGCGGCCACGGCCAGCACCAGCCGGGGGTCGATCTTTCTCATGCGGGCGTCTCCCCGAGCAGCTCGGCCACCTTCTGCACCAGCTCGCGCGTGGAGAACGGCTTGGTCATGTAGGCATTGGCGCCCAGGGCCATGCCCTTGGCCACATCGGTCTCGCGGCCCTTGGCCGTGAGCATGAGGATTTTGGTGCCCTGCAGGGCCTCGTCGGCGCGCACGGCCTGGCAGACCTCGAAGCCCGTCTTGTGCGGCATCATCACGTCGAGCAGCACCAGTGCGGGCTGCTCGCGCGCGATGGTGTCCAGCGCCTCCTGCCCGTCGCGGGCCACCAGCACGGCGTAGCCTTCGCGCTGCAGCAGGTATTCGAGCGAAATCACGATGTTGGGCTCGTCGTCGGCAATCAGGATCTTGTGCGTCATGGGTTCTTGTCTCCGGATGAGGGGGCCTGGCGGGGTAGCCAGAAGCAGAAGCAGGCGCCCGGCTGGGCGCTCGGCTCCAGCCACAGCCGCCCGCCAAAATGTTCAGCGATGTGGCGGCTGATCGGCAGGCCCAGGCCCGTCCCGTGCGCCACCTGGACACCCAGGTCGGTCTGGTGAAAACGGTCGAAAATCATGGCTTCGTGGCCCGGCTGCACACCCGGGCCATTGTCCTGCACGCACACCGTGACGCCCTGCGCATCGGGCACCAGGCGCACCTGCACCCGCCCGCCGGGCGAGGGCACGAACTTGGCCGCGTTGGACAGCAGGTTCAGCAGCACCTGCAGAATGCGGTCGGGGTCGGCCTGGAGCACGGGCGCCTCGTCGGGCAGCTGCACCTGCACCTGGGCCGCGCGCTCGCGGAACACCTCGGCCGTGGTCGCCACGGCGCGCTGCACCAGGGCGCGCATGTCCACCGGCGCCACATGCCATTCGGCATGGCCCGATTCGATCTTGGCCATGTCCAGCACCTGGTTGACCAGGCGCGTCAGGCGCTCGGTTTCGGCCACGATGATGCCCACGAACTGCTGGCGCTGGGCCTGGGGCATGCCGGCGTCGTCCTGCATGAGCTCGGCCAGCGCACGGATGGAAGTGAGCGGCGTGCGCAGTTCATGCGTCACCGACGACATGAAGTCGTCCTTGAGCCGGTCGAGGCTCTGCAACTGCTCGTTGGCGGCGCGCAACTCGGCCGTGGCCTGCTCCAGCGAGCGCGACTTGCCCTCCAGCGCACGCGAATAGGCGCGGATCTGCGAGGCCTCGTCCAGAATGCGCAGCACGTCTTCAGGCGAGAGCGTTTCTTCCTCGGCCACCGAGGCCACCAGCGCACGGGCCGACGCACTGCCCACGGCACCGGCCAGCTGGGTTTCGACAAACTGCACCAGCCGGGCGTCAGGCCGCAGCGCCAAGGCATGGCGCACGCCCATGCGCTGCGCATAGCCGTCGAACAGCGCCTGCGCCTTCGTGGCGCCCAGAAAACGCTCGCACAGGCGCAGCAGGTCTTGCGTGTTGGCCCGCCCGCGCCAGAACACCGGGCTGGAGCCGGCCGTGCGCTCGAACACATCGACAAACAGCAGGGCCTGGCTGGCCTCACGGCCCGAAGGCGCGCGCCACAGCGACACGCCGACATAGGCCACCACATTGGCCAGCATGCTCCAGAACAGCGAATGCGTGAGGCCGTCGAACCCCTGCAGACCGAGCAACTGCTCGGGCCGCAGCCAGGCCAGACCCCAGGGCCCGTGGGCGATGAAACCCATGTCGAGCCAGCCCGATTTGGCAATCGACGGCAGCATGAGGGTGTAGGCCCACATCAGAAAGCCTGCCAGCAGGCCTGCGAGCGCACCCAGGCGGGTTCCGCCCTTCCAGTACATGCCGCCCAGCACCACCGGAGCGAACTGCGCCACGGCGGCAAAGCTGATGAGCCCGATGCTGACCAGCGCATAGGCCTCACCCGCGAGGTGAAAGTACACATAGCCCAGCACCAGCACGCCCAGGATGGCGGCCCGCCGGATGCCCAGCAGAAGGCGCGTGAAGTCTTGCCCGCCGCTGCTGCGCAGGTGACGCCAGCGCAGCAGCAGGGGCAGCACCAGCTCGTTGCTGACCATGGTGGAAACCGCCACGGTTTCCACGATGACCATGCCCGTGGCCGCAGACAGCCCCCCGACAAAAGCAAACAGCGCCAGCGCGTGCTGGCCGGCCGCCAGGGGCAGCGACAGCACGAAGTTCTCGGCGTTGGCCTGCCCCGGCCCGAAGTACAGCAGGCCGCCCAGCGCAATGGGCAGCACGAACAGGTTGATGAGCAGCATGTAGAGCGGAAACACCCAGACCGCGCGGCGCAGGTGGTCTTCGCGCACGTTCTCCACCACCATCACCTGGAACTGGCGGGGCAGGAACACCACCGAGAACATCGACAGCAGCATCAGCCCGAACCACTGCGCCCAGGCAAACTGCCCGCCCTGCTCCAGGCGCAGCAGCTGCTGCAGCTGCGGCACGGCCTGCGCCCGGGCGAACAGGTCGCCCAGGCCATCGAACAGGCCATACACCACAAAGAAGCCAACCATCAGGAAGGCCACCAGCTTGACCACCGATTCGAACGCGATGGCGGCCACCATGCCCTCGTGGCGCTCGGTGGTGTCGAGGTGACGCGCGCCGAACACCATGGCAAAGCCGGCCAGCACCAGGGCCACGTAAAAGGCGCTGTCGCGGCTCCAGTGCGCAGCCTCGGCCACGCCGCCGGGCACCGTCAGCAGGGCATAGCCCGCCGACACCGCCTTGAGCTGCAGCGCGATGTAGGGCACGATGCCCACCACCGCGATCAATGTCACCAGACCGGCCAGCAGCGGGCTCTTGCCATAGCGGCTGGCAATGAAGTCGGCAATGGAGGTGATGCGGTAGGCCTTGGCGATGCGGATCATCTTGCGCAGCACGATCCAGCCCAGCACCATGACCAGCGTGGGCCCCAGGTAGATCGGCAAGAACCACACTCCGCCCGAGGCAGCCCGCCCCACGCTGCCGAAATACGTCCAGGCGGTGCAGTACACAGCCAGCGAGAGCGCGTAGGTCCAGGGGTTGGCGATGACCGAGCGCCCCGCTTGCGCACGGCGGTCGGCCCAGTACGCCACGGCAAACAGCAGCAGCAGATAAGCGAACGACGAGGCAATGACCAATGCGGGCGAGAGCATGCCTACTCCTGCGGCGGTGCGGGCGGTGGGGGCACCCCCCCCGCGCGGTCATCGGGGCGTTCTTCGCTGCGGTCGGCCAGGCGGTCTTCGGGCCACTCCATCAACCAGGCCAGCATGGCAATCAGCCCGCCCCACAGCAGGAACAGGGCCAAGGGGAACAAAGGAATGCCCCACACGGTGGCATCACGGTCCCACAGGCCGAGCAGCGGAAAATTGAACAGCACCCAGCCGCCGGCAAACAGGGCAACCAGGCGTTGGGAGCCGAGTCCTTTGAGCACAGCGGTCTCCTGGCGGGAGGTCTGGACGCCCCCCTGCCCTCCATTGTGCGCCCGGCACTTACCTTGTTCTTACGTACCGGGCGGCGCGATCAGGTTTTGGCCTTGGCCTTGGCCCGGGCAGCAGCGCCGTGTGCCTGGCGCGAGAGCGCGAAATCGAGGAAAAACTTGCACCAGATGGTGCTGCCCGCCATGGCGGTCCAGGTGTTGTAGTCGAGCTGGCCCAGCGCCACGCTGACGATCACCACCGACGCCACCACCCCCGCGATGAGGTTGATGATCATCGCGTAGGGAGCGTATTTCTCGGGGTCGGGCGGCGACTCGCCGCGCTTGATGGCCACCTCGGAAAAATCACGCTTGACCACGATGCGCCACGCCCGACGGAACCAGAAGAACGCCATCGGGAACAGCGCGAGATACAGAATCCAGGTCAATGCGACGCTGACATCAAAAACCATGCAGGGCTCCCAGCTTCGGGGGGCCGCGCGCCGCGCGCAAGCACCCCGGACATTTCAACTAAAAAGGCCCTGCCAGCGCAGCCGGCAGGGCCTCCATTGTCACTGCCGCGGCACCAGAGCGCCACGGCACGGGGGCTCTACCCCCGGACAGACGCTTTAGTGGGCACCCGTCACCGTCTTGGAGCCGCGCGGGATACGCACAGCTTCCACCATGGCCTGGATGTGCTCTGGCGGCTCCTTGGTGACCTTGTCCACCAGGAAGGCGACAGCAAAGTTCACCAGGGCACCGACTGCACCGATGGCTTCCGGCGTGATGCCGAAGAAGCTGTTGGCGCCGCCGATCAGGCCCAGGTATTCCGTGCCCTTGATGAAGAACACGCCCTTGTGTGCGAACACATAGAACAGGGTGAAGAACAGGCCTGCCAGCATGCCGGCCATGGCGCCTTCCTTGTTCATCTTCTTGCTGAAAATGCCCATCATGATGGCGGGGAACAGCGAGCTGGCAGCAATACCGAAGGCCAGTGCCACGGTACCGGCCGCAAAGCCCGGCGGGTTCAGGCCCAGGTAACCGGCCACCACGATGGCCACGGCCATCGACACCTTGCCCGCCAGCAGCTCGTTTTTCTCGCTGATGTTGGGGTTGAACACGCCCTTGATCAGGTCATGCGACACGGCAGACGAGATAGCCATCAGCAGACCCGCAGCCGTCGACAGCGCCGCTGCCAGGCCACCGGCCGCCACCAGCGCGATCACCCAGTTGGGCAGCAGCGCGATTTCGGGGTTGGCCAGCACGATGATGTCGGCGTTCACGTCAAGCTCGTTGCCTTTCCAGCCAGCAGCCTCTGCCTTGCCCTTGGCGGTGGCGTTGGAGGTCTTGTCGTTGTAGTACTGGATGCGGCCGTCACCGTTCTTGTCGGTGAACTTCAGCAAGCCGGTCTTTTCCCAGCGCTTCATCCAGTCAGGACGGTCTTCGTTCTTGATCGACGCTTCAGGTGCATACAGGTCGCCACCGGCCTTGACGGCGGTGTTGACGGTGGCATGCAGGTTCAGCTTGGCCATGGCGCCCACGGCAGGGGCCGTGGTGTACAGGATGGCGATGAAGATCAGAGCCCAGCCAGCCGAGCTGCGTGCGTCCTTGACCGAAGGCACGGTAAAGAATCGCATGATGACGTGCGGCAAGCCAGCGGTACCGATCATCAGCGACATCGTGTACATGAACATGTTCAGCGTGCTGCCGGGCAGTTGCGTGGTGTACTTGCCAAAGCCGAGGTCGGTAACGACCTGGTCGAGCTTGGCCAGCAAGGACATGTCGGTGCCGGAGTACGTGCCACCCAGACCCAGCTGCGGGAACGGGTTGCCCGCGAGCTGCAGCGAGATGAACACGGCAGGCACGGTGTAGGCCAGGATCAGCACGATGTACTGCGCCACCTGGGTGTAGGTGATGCCCTTCATGCCGCCGAACACAGCGTAGGCGAACACGATGGCCATACCGACGTAAATGCCGGTGTCGCTGGACACACCCAGGAAGCGTGCGAACGCGATACCCACACCGGTCATCTGACCAATGATGTAGGTGAGCGACGCCACCAGCAGACACATCACGGCGATGGTGCTGGCGCTCTTGGAGTAGAAGCGGTCACCAATGAACTGGGGCACCGTGAACTTGCCGAACTTGCGCAGGTACGGAGCCAGCAGCATGGCCAGCAGCACGTAGCCGCCGGTCCAGCCCATCAGGAACAGGCCACCGCCATACCCCATGTTGGCGATCAGGCCGGCCATGGAGATGAAGGAAGCCGCGCTCATCCAGTCGGCGGCCGTGGCCATGCCGTTGGTGATGGGGTGCACGCTGCCGCCGGCCGCGTAGAACTCGCTGGTGGAACCCGCGCGGGCCCACACCGCGATGCCGAGATAGAGCGCGAAGCTCAACCCGACAAAGATATAGATGGTGGTTTGAAGTTCCATGATTTCAGCCCTCAGTCTTCATGCACGTCGAACTGACGATCGATATCGCCCATCTTCTTGGCGTAATAAAAAATCAGCGCAATGAAGATGTAGATGGAGCCCTGGTGAGCAAACCAGAACCCTAGCGGATAACCACCCAACTTGATGTTATTGAGCACGTCGACAAACAGGATGCCCGCGCCGAACGACACCGCAAACCAGACGATCAGAATCTTGGTTAGCAGGCCGAGCGTGGCATTCCAGTAGGCGTGACTGCTTTTGTCTTCCTTCATGAATTCCCCTCGTGTATGAGTACAGAACACAGCACCTAGGCACTGCCCCCGCGCATTCCGCAGGCAGCGCCATCGGATTGCGTAAGCGACTGTGTGCACCCTTCCTTACAGCGAACTGATGAAAAGGCACCCACATCACAACTCAAGGGAAAACACCGATCTGGAGGATGGTGCGCATGAAACACGGGGCTGAATGCGCCCTAGTGAAAGTCCCAATGGCAGATCCGGGGGATGCGGAAACACTCTGTCACCAGCCCACTCCCCGCTGAAAAATTGCGCCCCACACCCCATGGCAGATGCTCCCTCCAACCTGACCGCCGCCATTTACGCCAAGACTGCCCAGGGCCAGCAGGAAATCCAGTCCCGCTCGCTGGGGCTGACCCCTCTGGCACGGCGCGTTCTGGTGCTGGTGGATGGCAAGCGCAGCGGCCAGGACCTGAGCACCTTTGTGCCCGGCGGCGACATCACCGCCCAGCTCACCGAACTGCTCGGCCGCGACTGCATTGAAGCGGTGGGCGTGGCACAGCAAGCCCCCAGCCCGGCGGCCGCCCCGGCAAAGCCGCACGCCCCCGATGAAAACGATCTAGCGGGCCTGCCCCCCGCCGAGTCGCGCAGCGCCAAAGAGCTGGAGATGGCGCGCAATTTCATGACCAACACGGTCAACAACATCTTTGGCCACCACAACCGCATCTCGCTGCTCGAGGCCATCCACGGTTGCCAAAGCAGCAGCGAGTTGCGCCACGTGTATGTGGCCTGGGCCCAGGCGCTGGAAACCAATGCCACCGGCAAGAAGCGCCTGCCCGAACTGCGCGAAAAGCTGTTCGCCGTGCTCTGAATGCCTCCCGCCGCCATGGCGGCGCTGGCCCTAATCCCGTGCGTAGAGATCGACGTCGCGCGTCTCGCGCAGCAGCAATGCGCCGACGATCGCCGTGAACCCGGCAATCGCGATCGGGTACCACAGGCCGCTGTACATGTTGCCCGTCTGCGCCACGATGGCAAACGCCATGGGCGGCAGCAGCCCGCCAAACCAGCCGTTGCCGATGTGGTAGGGCAGGCTCATCGAGGTGTAGCGGATGCGCGTGGGGAACATCTCGGCCAATGCGGCGGCAATGGGGCCGTACACCATGGTCACCAAGATCATCAGGTACAGCAGGATGCCTACCACCATCGGCGTGCGAATGGCCTGCGGGTCGGCATGCTCGGGGTAGCCACCTTCACGCAGGGCCTGTGACACGGCCTGGCGGAAGGCGGTGTCCTGTCTGCGGGCCTCACCCGCCGCCAGGCCCAGTGGCGAAGGCACTGCGATCTCGGTGTCGCCAATGCGCACCACGGCAGGGCCGGAAACCTGCGGGGGCTCGTTGCGGTAGCTGACCGAATGGGCCGCCAGCACCTGCTTGGCGATGTCGCAGGGGCTGGTGAAGCGGGTCGTGCCCGTAGGGTTGAACTGGAAGGAGCAGCCCGCCGGGTTTGCCACCACCACCACCTGGTTGCGCGCCTGCGCAGCCGCCAGCGCCGGGTTGGCCGCTGCCGTCAGGGCCTGGAACACCGGGTAATACGTCAGCGCCGCCAGAGCGCAGCCCAGCAGGATGATGGGCTTGCGTCCCACCCGGTCGGACAACGCGCCGAACACAATGAAAAATGGCGTGCCGATGAGCAGCGCTGCCGCCAGCATCAATTGCGCCAGGGTGGCATCGACCTTGAGTTGCTGCGTGAGAAAGAACAGCGCATAGAACTGGCCCGTGTACCACACCACGGCCTGCCCCGCCGTCAGGCCCAGCAGCGCCAGGATGGCCACCTTGAGGTTCTTCCACTGCCCGAACGACTCGGCCACCGGCGCCCGCGAGGTGCGCCCCCGCGCCTTCATGCGCTGGAACGCGGGGGTCTCCGCCAGGGCCAGCCGAATCCACACCGAAATGCCCAGCAGCACGATGGACACCAGGAAGGGGATGCGCCAGCCCCAGTCGGCAAATGCGCTTTCACCCAGCAGGATGCGGGTGCCCATGACCACCAGCAGCGCCATGAGCAGCCCCAGCGTCGCGGTGGTCTGAATCCAGGCGGTGTAGGCACCGCGCCGCCCGTGCGGGGCGTGCTCGGCCACATACACGGCCGCGCCACCGTACTCGCCCCCCAGCGCCAGGCCCTGCAGCAGGCGCAGCCCGATCAGCACCACCGGCGCGGCCACGCCGATGCTGGCATAGGTGGGCAGCAGACCCACGGCGAAGGTGGCCAGGCCCATGACCACCATGGTGATCAGGAAGGTGTATTTGCGCCCGATCAGGTCGCCCAGCCGGCCAAACAGCAGGGCGCCAAAAGGCCGCACGATGAAGCCCGCTGCAAATGCCAGCAGCGCGAACAGAAAGGCCGAGCCCGGATCGAGCGCGCTGAAGAACTGCCTTGCAATGATGGCAGCCAGGGCACCGTACAGGTAGAAGTCGTACCACTCGAACACCGTGCCCAGCGATGACGCAAGGATGACCCGGGTCTCCTCGGGTGTCATCGGATCGGGTGCCCGATGCGTACTTGCCATGGAACGTCTCCTGCGGTTGTAGCCCCGGCTCTCGATGGGGCGCACCTTCGGTGCTGTAAGGGCCTCCGTGGTGCCTGTGCGGCCATTCCCGGCCTTGACGGGACCAGCGGACGGGGGAACGGCGGGCAAGTAAAAATATTTTCAGTCCGCACTATCCGGTGCGTGGCTAACGCGTCTCTTACGGGCACCTTGCAGAACTTGACAGCAAACTTCCGCCCGGCTTACAGGCTTGGTAGAAACCCGTGGAGATTTTTTCTCCATGCGGGAAAAGGGCCCATGGCAGGCCCTGGCGCCGCCGCCGCGCAAGGCGTACAGCGGCGCCCTGACAGGCCCTGAATCCGCCGCCCGCGACGCTTTCGTAAGCCATCGGTCAGAGCCCCCTCACAGAATCCGCCACCCAGCCAGGCACGCCCGACGGGCTACCTGGCTGCTGCATTTTTCCGCTCCTGAAAGTCCACCATGAACGACCCTGTGGTCACCAAAATCCAAAGCCACCCGAAGTACCTGGAGCTGCGCACCAAGCGCAACCGCCTGGGCATCTTCCTGACCGTACTGATGCTGCTGGCGTACTACGGCTACATCGCACTGATTGCCTTCGACAAGAAGTTTCTGGCACAGCCCATCGGCGCCGGCGTGACCTCGCTGGGCATTCCGATCGGCATGGGCGTGATCATCTTCACCATCGTGATCACCGGTATCTATGTGCGCCGTGCCAATGGCGAATTCGACACCCTGACCAAAGAAATCCTGAAAGACGCATCGCAATGAACGCCATGGAAAAACACGGGAGCCGCATGCTGGTGCTCCTCGCACTGCTGGCAGCGGGCAGTGCCCACGCCGCAGGGGCAGACGTTGGCCAGGCGGCCAAGCAGGCCACCAACTGGACGGCCATCATGATGTTCGGCGTCTTTGTGGCCGGCACGCTGTGGATCACCAAGTGGGCCGCAGCCAAGACCAAGTCGGCCTCCGATTTCTATACCGCTGGTGGCG
>JAANMX010003451.1_pt1 | contig 13882 bp, 7 predicted proteins | sample 7279681 | NCBI WGS metagenome assembly JAANMX01 (sample SAMN14094542, study PRJNA606508) | bioreactor metagenome | isolation source: A lab-scale SPAN reactor treating ammonium-rich wastewater day 351 | place: Ireland: Galway | collected 2018-01-01
GATGCTGGCGATCCGTATGCCGGGAACGCCGCCATCCCTGGCGGCCCACTTGCCAGCACCGATGCTGGCGATCCGTATGCCGGGAACGCCGCCATCCCTGGCGACCCACTTGCCAGCACCGATGCTGGCGATCCGTATGCCAGGAACGCCGCCATCCCTGGCGGCCCACTTGCCAGCGCCGATGCTGGCGATCCGTATGCCAGGAACGCCGCCATCCCTGGCGGCCCACTTGCCAGCGCCGATGCTGGCGTTCCATATGCCGGGAACGCCGCCATCCCTGGCGGCTAAAGGAGACAATTTCATGGCACTGAGCAACTACGAACGCGTCGGCAAAGCCCTGGACCTGCTGCGTGAGGGGCTGACCCCTTTTGTCCAGCGGGAATTGGAGGCCCAGCACGGCAGATATTGGATCAGCGCGGTCACCGCGGGTTGGCGCAATGAACTGAGCTGGCAGGACGAGGAGACCCCCCATTTGGACGCGGCCCTGATTCTGCGCCTGCTTTGGGACCAATGGAATGTGGTCTTCCGCAAGACGTTGGGCCACGCCGAGCGCTCCTATGTGAGCGAACTGCGGGAGGTGCGCAACCAGTGGGCGCACCAGCAGCCCTTTTCCAGCGACGACGCCGACCGGGCATTGGATTCGATGACCCGGCTGCTTACCGCCGTCTCTGCGCCCGAGGCCGACGAAGTGGGCAAGATGAAAATTGAGCTGCGCCGGTTGGTCTACGACGAACAGGCCCGCAACGAAAAGCGACGCAGCGCGGGCACGGCCATCGAAAGTCAGGTCACCGGCAGCCTGAAGCCCTGGCGCGAGGTGGTCACCCCCCACCGGGACGTAGCCAGCGGGCGCTACCAGCAGGCCGAATTTGCCGCGGACCTCTGGCAGGTCCATCTGGGCGAAGGGGGCGACGAATACCGCAAGCCCGGCGAGTTTTTCCGGCGCACCTATCTCACCGCAAGCCTGACCCAACTGCTCACCGGCGCCATCCGGCGTCTCACCGGCGGAGGCAGTGACCCGGTGGTGCAGTTGCAGACAAACTTTGGCGGCGGCAAAACCCATTCGATGCTGGCCCTCTACCATCTCTTTTCCGGTATCGCGCCCCAGGAACTGGCGGGGATGGACCCGGTTCTGCAGGACGCGGGGGTGACAAGCCTGCCCGCTGTGCGCCGGGTGGTGTTGGTGGGCAACAAAATCTCCCCCGGCAATCCCAGCCTCAAGCCCGACGGCTGTGTGGTGCGTACCCTGTGGGGCGAGTTGGCCTGGCAGTTGGGCGGCAAGGAAGCCTTCGAGCGCATCCGCGCCGACGACGAGCGGGCCACCAATCCTGGCGACGCCCTGCGCGAGTTGATGAATAGCTACGGCCCCTGTCTGATCCTTATCGACGAGTGGGTGGCCTATGCCCGCCAACTCCACGACCACGGCGATGCTTCGACCCGGCTCAGCACCAGCCTGCCCGGCGGCAATTTTGAGACCCACTTCACCTTTGCCCAGGCCCTCACCGAATCGGCCAAACTGGCGAAGAACTGTCTGCTGGTCATCAGCCTGCCCGCCTCGGACACAGCAGGCTCCCCCCACGCCCAGGCCGACGACGTGGAGGTGGGCGGCGAGCGGGGCCGGGCCGCGCTGGATCGGCTGCGCAATGCCGTGGGCCGGGTGGAGGCTTCCTGGCGACCGGCCAGCGCGGAGGAGGGCTTCGAGATTGTGCGGCGGCGGCTCTTTGAACCCCTGATCGAGCAGGCCCAATTTGTGGCCCGGGATACGGTGGCCCGGGCCTTCTACGATCTCTACCGCACCCAGCACCAGGAATTCCCGCCCGAATGTCGCGACCCGGAGTACGAGCAACGGCTCAAAGCGGCCTATCCCATCCACCCCGAAGTCTTTGATCGGCTCTACACCGACTGGTCCACGCTGGTAAAATTCCAGCGCACCCGGGGCGTGCTGCGGCTGATGGCCGCGGTCATCCACAGCCTGTGGGAGAAGGGCGACCGCAACCCGCTGATTCTGCCCGCCAACATCGCTATCGACGATCCCCGGGTCCAGTTTGAACTGACCCGCTATCTCTCGGACAATTGGGTGCCCGTCATTGAGAAAGATGTGGACGGCCCCAACGCGCTGCCCCTGCGTCTGGACGGCGAAGTGCCCAATCTGGGCAAATTTGCCGCCAGCCGCCGGGTGGCCCGCACCATCTATCTCGGCTCTGCGCCCACAGCCGGCGCGGCCAACCGGGGGCTGGAAGATCGGCGCATCAAACTGGGCTGTGTCATGCCCGGCGAATCCCCGGCCCTCTTTGGCGATGCCCTGCGCCGTCTGGCTGCCGCAGCCACCTATCTCTATCAGGACGGGGTGCGCTACTGGTATTCCACCCAGCCCACTGTGACGAAGGTAGCAGAAGACCGGGCCGAGCAACTGCGCCGCACCCCCGACGCCGTAGCCAAAGAGGTGGAGCGCCGTCTGCGCGCCGATCTCAACCGCAAGGGTGATTTTTCCCGCATCCATCCCCTGCCCCAATCGGGCGTGGATGTCCCCGACGATATGGACGCCCGGCTGGTGGTGCTGGGGATCGAGCATCCCTATCGCAAAGAGGGGGGCAGCACCGCCGAAGAAGCGGCCAAAGCCATCTTTGCCAACCGGGGCAATACGCCGCGTATCTTTCGCAACACCCTCACCTTTCTGGCCGTGGACAGCACCCGGCTGCAAGAGCTGGACGAGGCTGTGCGCCGCTTCCTGGCCTGGGAGTCGATTCTTCTGGAAAAGGAGCTGCTCGACCTCACGCCCCACCAGGTGCGTCAGGCCGAGACACAGAAGACTTCCGCTGACGGCGCGGTGACGGCCCGGCTGCCCGAAGCCTATCAGTGGCTGCTGCTTCCCGTACAGAATGCGCCGTCGGACCCCATCACCTGGCAGGCCTTTCGTCTCACCGGCCAGGATGCTTTGGCCGTGCGCGCCAGCAAAAAGCTCAAAAACGATGAGTTGCTGGTGACAGCCCTGGCGGGAAGCCGTCTGCGTATGGAGATGGATCGGGTGCCGCTTTGGCGGGGCAGTCATGTGTCAATTAAACAATTGGCCGAGGATTTTGCCAGCTATCTCTACCTGCCCCGACTCTACTCGCCGGTTGTACTGGCCGAAGCAGCCCGCACGGGTCTGGGGCTGCTGCTCTGGCATCACGAATCCTTTGCCTACGCCGACAGCTACGACGAAGCCAACGCGCGTTATCGGGGGTTGCGTTGTGGACATGCGGTGCCCTTAGCCGAGCACAATTTGAGCGGCTTACTGGTGCGGCCCGATGTAGCCCAACGCCAGCAAGAGGCGGACGAAGCCGCGGCCCAGGCTGTGACGGTGGGCATTGCGGCCACGCCTGGAGAGCCAAAGATCGATGGCACAGGCCAACGCCCACCGATGGGCATAGCGGAGCGGTCTGGGACTACCACTCTGCCCAATCCAACCCCAACCCCACCGGCCCCGCCCAAACGTTTTCACGGCAGCGTGGAACTGGACCCCGCCCGTGTGGGACGGGATGCCGGGCGCATTGCCGACGAATTGATCGCTCATCTGGCCGGGCTAATGGGGGCAAGTGTGCGGGTGACACTGGAGATTGAAGCGGATGTCCCTGCTGGTGTGCCGGAGCACGTGGTGCGCACGGTCACGGAGAATGGGCGGACGCTGAAGTTTGGCAGTCAAGGGTTCGAGCTGGAGTAGGGACCAGGCCACCCGAGCGGTTGACACCGGATAACGACGAAGACAGGAACGCCGTCGTTTGTAACCCGAACTGTTCGTTCGGGCTGGCGCAAGCTAACAGCTTGCGTTACAAGGCTATTTTCAGACCAGGCCACCCGACCGGCTGACACCGATAACGACGAAGACAGGAACGCCGTCATTTGTAACCCGAACTGTTCGTTCGGGCTGGCGCAAGCTAACAGCTTGCGTTACAAGGCTATTTTCAGGGTAGTGGCAATTGGGTGATAATCCCCCAAATCTTGCCCGCTATCTATTCTTGGCGGACTCTCAGTCCGCCCAACCAATTCACAGGAGACCCCACCGATGATCCTCAGCCCCCTATCCCAGGCCGACCGCTACGCCGGTCTGCATCCCCGTTTTGCCCCGGCCTTTGCCTTTCTGCGCCAGGAGGGGTTGACCGATCTGGCCCCCGGCCGCTATGAGATCGACGGCGATAAACTCTTTGCCCTCATCACCGACGGCCCAGGCCGGGGCTGGGATGCAGGCCGGCTGGAATCCCACCGGGCCTACATCGACATCCAATACGTGGCCGCGGGGATTGATGAGATGGGCTGGAAGTCCACCCCCACCTGCACCCAGCCCCAGAGCGAATTCGACACGGCCAAAGATGTGGTGCTCTACGACGACACGCCCGACGCTTTTGTGGCGACCGGGCCAGGCTACTTCGCCATCTTCTTCCCGGAGGACGCACACACCCCCCTGCGCTCCGAGGGGAATCTACACAAAGTGGTGGTGAAGATCGCGATTGAGTAGGGGATATGCGAGGAGTTTGTTGAAAAGGCGGCAAGCGATGATGGGATAATGAGAGGATGGGTACGGTTGCCCATCATCCCATCATCCCATCATCCCTCCTACACCCATTCTGCGTCCGGCGCGGCCCGCGCTGCCTTGCGCAGCAGCACCAGAAAGCCCCGGCCCTCAGCCCCCCAGCGCGCCGCGGCATCGGCCAGAATAGAGCGGGCCGTGGCCCAATCGCCGGGCTGGGAACGGGCAAAGGCCGCGAAATCGTCCAGCAGAAGCAGGTAGCCCCGGGCCTGGGGCATCGCGTCCGGGTCGTTGACGATCTCCTCGAAGGCGTCCCAATTCTGGCCGAAATAGGCCGGGAAGCGCATAGCCACGGCCGAGCGGCTGAGAAAGGCTGCTTTGTCCGGCACATCCCCCCCGTCCACCCGGAAGGCCGCCCAGCCCAGGGCTGCGGCGGCCTCGATCACCTCCGCCGGATCGTCCTTCGCGTCGATGCGATAGACCCCTGTGCGGGTCACGTCCTCCAGAAAGCGCCGTACTTTGGCCCTCATCGCATCACCTCCCGGAAGCTGGCGTAGTGATCATCCGTGTAAAAGAGCAGCCCGTCTTCCCCTTCCACAATCCGCCGCGCCCCCCGATCCCGGGAGCCTGGGGTGATGACCGTAAACTCCCGATACCAGCCCCGGGGCTGGCTGGGCAAAATCCCTTCTCGGTTCTGGAAGGTGGAGTCGTCCTGGCGGAAGGGGAAGGGGCCGTTGTTGTCGATCAGACCAATCGTCTCTTTGGCCTCGGGTGGCAGGTCGTTGTAGAGAATAAAGGGCAGCCCGCTCTGGGAACGGAGGCGGGTGGGTGTGGCTGTGGGTGTGGGCGGGGCACGGGTGGGTGGGCGTGTACCGGTGGCTGTGGCCGTGGGCTGGCTGGTAGCCGTCGCGGTGCTGGTGATGGTTGGCGTCAGGCTCGGCCGCGCTGTGGCGGCCAAAACCGCGGTGGGCGTCTGTGCGGGGGGCTGGGTAGGGGTGGGCGTCGCAGATGGTTCCAGCTTTGGCGTTGTGGTAGGCGTCTCCGCGGCCGGGGCTTGCGGCGTCTGCCGTAAAATCGCCGAGACAGTGGCCGCGTCCGTCCCCAAGACCCCTTCCAACAGTTCGTCCGGCACAGTGCCCGTGCGCAGATAGACAAACAGAATGACCAGCAGGGCAATACCCGTCCCGACCAGGGACTGCCAGCGGGGGCGTTTGGGTGATGGGGTGATCTTCTTCGTCATTGGACCTTCCAGACTGGGGTTCGATTGTGTCCGCTCAGTTTACCACAGTTTCATTGTACCTGTTCAGCCACCCCACCCTACCCCTCCCCATTCCAGCAGGCTGTCGGAGAGGCAAGAAATAGAACGCGGATGACGCGGAAAGGGCTGATTTTCGCAGATAGAAGCGAGAAGAAATCCGGATTTTTCCGTACTTTCTGCTCAATCCGCGTTCTATTCTGTGCTACTCCGACAAGCTGCCAGGGAGGGAACTGAATCGACTCCTCCCCCAAGCTGGGGGAGGTTGGGTGGGGGTGAGCAGTTACTTGGGCAGAGACAACTGCCTGCGCTGGGCCACCACAAAGGCGGCCATACACAGCGCACCCAACACCGGCGCAAGCAGCAGCCATCTCAGGGCCGCATCCAACCCCATGCGGTCGGCCAGCAGCCCGGTGACCGATGCGCCCAGCCCCCCCGGCCACCAGCCCAACCCCATCACCAGCCCGGAGGCCAGCGCCAGCCCCCGGGGCCAGACCTCTTGGGCCAGCACAACCGCGGTGGGGAAGGTGCAGCCCAGACAGAAGCCCATCCCCCCCAGAAAGAGGGCCTGGGTCACGCCCCCACTGTTCAAATAGAACCAGTAGAGGGGCGAAAGCAGCGCCAGGCAGACCAGCAACACCTGCCAACGCCCCACCCAATCGGAGAGGGTGCCCCCGGCCAGGCTGCCCAGCCCAATGCACAGGGAGAGCAGAAAGAGCATCTGGGCGCCCTCGGCCACCGTGCGCCCCTGGCCTTCCAGCCAGACGGGCAGATAAGAAGCCAGGGAGAACTGAAACCAGGAGCGGGCCATCACCGCCAGGGTGAGCAGCACCAGCCCGGCCACAAAGCCCTGCCCGGCTTCGGCCTGGGATTTGCGATGGCTGGCCTGCTCCGCTGCGTCCTCCCGGCCCAGGCCAAAGAAGAGCAGCCCCCCGGCCAAGAGGGCCAGGGGCAGCAGAATAACCGTTCCGCCCAGCCCAAAAGCGGCCAGCCCCCCGGCCATCAACACCGGGCTGATGGCGCTGCCCAGATTGCCCCCCACGGAAAAGAAAGAGACGGCCAGCCCTTTGAGACCCCGGGTAGCTTTGCTCACCACAGCCGCGCCCGCGGGGTGGAAGGCCGCTGACCCCAGCCCGGCCAGGGCCACCAGCCCCAGCAGCAGCCCATAGCTCCCCGCCAGACCGACCAGCCCCATCACCAGCCCCAGCCAGAGAACACTGAGCGCGGCCACCCGCCGCGCATCCCAACGGTCGGTAAAGTAGCCAAAGAGCGGTTGGGCAATCGAACTGGCCGTCGTCGCCACCAGGGCCACCGCGCCCACCTGGGCAAAGGAGAGGTCAAATTCGGTGCGGATCAACGGGTAGATGACGGGCAGGTATTGGTGGAAGACTTCCAAGAGCAGATGGCCGAGAGAGACGAGAAGAATGGCAGCGAGCGGGCGACGGGTCACGGGGAATGGCCTTTTGGGGAGACGTTTGCCGAAGATTTCCCGGATAGTATACAATGAAAAACGTAGCCCAGGGAAACGAAACGATCCGAGGAGGTAGTATGAGTACTGTCCATCCGCGTAAATCTGCGTTCAAAAACCTTCTTGGGATCACCCATCGACTGCCAAAACTGAGCAACCCAGAATCCGAGACAACCCAATGAGACATACACCCCTTACTCTGGCAGTCGAAGAGATGGCCGCGGCCACTGTCCATCTGACCGATGCCGAATTGGCGGGCGGTGGGTACGCCTGGGGCGACTATCCCGGCGTGCGCATGGCCCTGCTCGGCACAGCCCAGGACCTGGACGATCTGGCCGGTGTACTGCTTGCCCAGCGCGCTGGGGCAGGCAAACCACCCACCCGCGCCCAACTGCTCCTGGCAACCCACCGGGAGGCCTACCGGGATCTGCTGGGTCTGCTGGCAGCCATCGACGAAGCCGAGCTTTCCCAGCCCCCGGCCCAGGGCGAATGGCCGGTGGTGGAGGCTCTGCGCCACATCGACGATGCAGAACGGGGCTTCTTCCTTTCGATTCTGGCCGGGGTGGACGCACAAGGACGGGGAGAGAAGGCCGCCATGCCGCCCCGCGCCGAGGAAGATGTCTGGTTGGCCGAAGCTGGTCCGCGGCTGGCCGCCGACACCCAGCCTGCCGCGCGCCTGGCCGCCTATGGCCGTCTGCATCTGCTGGTGGCAGAGAAGCTGGCCGGGCTGAGCGACGCCCAGTTGGAGGCCCGTTCCCCCTTCTGGGAGCCGGAGCAACCCTCTGTGGCCTTTCGCATTGGCCGCTTCACCGCACACCTGCGGGAGCACACGGTGCAGATCGAAAAGACGCTGCTGGCATTGGGACACATCCCCAACGAAGCCCGGCTACACGTCCGTACCCTCTACCGGGCACTGGGCCGGGTGGAAGGCGCGCTGATAGGCACCACCGAATTGGCAGCCCAAGCCGACGAACTGGCGGGCGTCATTCATGCCCGGGCCGTCGCTGCCCCCAAAGCCGTGGCGGAGAGCGCAGCGCTGATTGCCGCTGTGCGCGGCGGAGACGGGGCCACAGTGGAAGGGCTGCTGGCCCAGAATCCCCGGCTGGCCGATGCAGTGGACGCCAGCCAGCAGTCGGCGCTGATGGTGGCGACCTATAGCCACCAGTTCGCCATCGCCCAGATGCTCCACAAAGCCGGTGCGCAGCTGGACCTCTTCTCCGCCGCGGCCATCGGCTACCTGCCGGAGGTGGAGCAGTACTACGCCTGGAAAGCCGAAAGCATCGATTGGTTCGCCAAAGACGGCTTCACACCCCTGCAATTGGCCGCTTATTTTGGACAGACAGAGGCAGCGCTCTGGCTGATCGAAAAAGGCGCAGATATTCACGCGCCGAGTAAAAACGGGATGCAGTTGCAGGCGATTCACGCCGCAGTGGCCGGGCGCTCCCCGCAGATTGTGGCCGCGCTCATCGCCGCGGGTGCCGATCTCCACGCACAGCAGGCGGGTGGCTTCACGCCGCTGATGGCCGCCGAGCAGAACGGGGATGAGGCGATCGCAGAGCTATTGCGCGGCGCGTAGTCGAAACGGGAAGACGTGAATCGTGAGATCGAGCGACGCAAACTCACGTTTTAGGTTTCACGGCTCTGGGCGAAGAAGGGAGCCTACTGCCGTCGATTTCGCACTGCTACGGACTCCATATCCCCCACCCAAACGTCCATTCGTTGGCAGGGATCATCGATGGTATACTTGGGGGATGCAAGCGATCCAATCCCTATCCACTGGCAGCGATGATGGAACTCTACCCCAATTCCCACGGCCAACCGGTGCCGCCTGGGACGCCAAAACCCGTCTATGAATTGACCCGGGATCCGCTCTTTTTTGGCACGATCCTTTTTTTTGCGCTGATCACAACCGCCCTCCCGGCGATGATGGGCCAACCCAATTTTATGCCCGTTCTCCAGGCCCTGGGGCTGACGATCTTCACAGCCATTGGCCTGCGTCGGGGTGGCGTCGGCCCGGCCCTGGGGGTGGCGGCGCTCTGGCTCACCGGTCAGCTGATCTTTCTTTGTCTGCTGGCCTGGCTGCTGCCCGCCTCGGTGGAAAAGGCCATCCACGCCGGCTTTCTCTACCGGACCGGTCTGAGCGAATGGGCCTATGCGGGCAATATCCTGCCAGAAGGGATGCTTGCCGCGCCGTTGGCCCGCCTGGGCGAAATCGCCGGGGTGGTGCTGGGAAGTCTGGCGACCGTCGGTCTGCTGGGCGGCTGGTTTCTGGTCAAAGGGGTCAATCTGCTGGCCTTTGGGATGGGCAGTCTCTGGCGGGAGATTGGATCGCCCCTGGGCCTGCTGCTTGGGCTGGCCCCCTGGCGCTTGGCCCAACTGGCTGGCTACACTGGACTTTTCGTGCTACTCACCCAGCCCCTACTGCTCAACGACTGGAACCCGGCCCACTACCTGTCCACCCAGCGGCGGCTGATTCTCATCTCTCTGGCCCTGCTGGCCGGGGGGCTGCTGGCCGAGCTTTTTCTGCCCGGCCTCTGGCGCGCGCTCTTTGCGCCGGCCTGATGTGTACATAGCCATTCGTACGTCGGACTGTCAGTCCGACCACTGACTTGAAAATACGGGACGCAGATGACGCGGAAACAGATGATCTGCGCAGATCATCTGTTTCCGCGTCAATCAGCGTCCACTTTTCATTCCAAATCGTGCCCGCTGATTCCCAATTCCCGATCCCTACTCCCCAATCCCTAATCCCTTATGCTCCGCATCAAACGCATTGTCATTCAGGGCTTCAAAACCTTTGCCCGCAAAACAGAATTTGTCTTCGACCCGGGTGTGACAGCCGTGGTTGGCCCCAATGGCAGCGGCAAAAGCAATGTGGCCGACGCCGTGCGCTGGTGTCTGGGCGAGCAAAGCTTTGGCCTGCTCCGCTCCAAAAAGACCGCGGATGTCATCTTTGCCGGCAGCGACAAACGGGCGCGTATGGGCATGGCCCAGGTGAGCCTGACCCTGGACAACAGCGACAGCGAACTGGCTATCGACTTCAGCGAAGTAGAGATCAGCCGCCGGGCCTACCGGGACGGGGAAAACGAATACCTGCTCAACGGCCAGCGGGTGCGCTTGCAGGACATTACCCAACTCCTGGCCCCCAGCGGACTGGGCAAGCGGGCCTATGCGGTCATCGGCCAGGGGCTGATCGATCAGGTGCTCAGCCTGAAGCCCGAGGAGCGCCGGGGACTTTTCGAAGAGGCCGCGGGCATTACGGGCCACCAGGCCAAACGCACCACAGCCCTGCGCCGTCTGGACGCCACCCAGGAAAATCTGGGCCGGGTGCAGGACATTCTGGCCGAGCTTTCCCCCCGGCTGGGCTATTTGAAGCGTCAGGCCGAGCGGGCCAAAGAGCGGGCACAGGTGGACGCGGACCTGAAAGGGCTGCTCTACCAGTGGCATGGCTTCCGCTGGCACACCACACTGGAAGAGCTTTCGGAGGCTCGCCGCCTGAGCGAGGCCGCGCAGCGGGTGGCCGGGGCCCGGCGCAAACGGCTGGACGAAGTGAGCGTCCAGATTGACGCCAGCCGCCGGGCACAGATGGCCCTGCGCGAGACGCTGAACCGCCAGCAGAAGGCCAACACCGAACACCGCCGCCAGATCGAAGAGGTGCAGCGCGGCCTGGCGGTTGCCAGCGAACGGCGCAGCCAATTGCTGGCCCGTCGGGATGATCTGGCCCGGGAGGTGGCCGAACTGGAGCGGGAAGGCGCGGCCACAGCCCAGCGTATGGGGGGTCTGGGCGGCGAAATCGAGGAGGCCCAGCGGGAATACAGCCAACGCCAGGCCGCGGTGGATCGGCTGCAAAGCCAGCTGCACCAGCGCCAGCAGGCGCGGGCGGGGCTGAGCGACCGCCTGGATTCCCTGCGCGCCGAGCAGCGCAAACTGGGCGAGCGCATGGCCGACTGCCGCAGCCGCCTGGCCCAGAGCGCCGAGGCCCGCGCCCGGCTGCAAACCGATAGTACAGCCCAGCAACAGGGCCGGGCTGAGGCCGACGAGGCCGTCGCAGCCCTGGCTGGGCTGCTGGCCCAGACCGTTCAAAGCGCAGAGGAAGCCGCACAATCCACCCTGGCCGCCCAGTCCGCCCTGACCGCAGCCGAGGAGCGCCTGGGCCATCTGCGCGGCCAACTGGCCCAGCGGGAACAGACCCACCAGGAGGCGGAGCGGGCCGCCGATCGGCTGCAAACCCGGCTGGACCTGCTGGAACGGCTGCGCAACGAGGGCGCTGGCTATGCGAATGGAGTGCGGGCCGTATTGCAGGCGGGCGGCAAAGGCGAGTTGAAGGGCGTTGTGGGTACGGTTGCCTCCCAGCTTGCGGTCCCCGCCCATCTGGACAAGGCCATCGAAACCGCGCTGGGCGGCGCATTCCAGAATCTGATCACCGAAAGTTGGGATGACACCCAGGCCGCCATCGAGTTTCTCAAAGGTTCGGGGCAGGGCCGGGCCACTTTCCTGCCCCTGGACAGGCTGAACGTACTGCCCCGGATTGATGCGCCAACCGATGCCGGGATTCTGGGCAACGCCGCGGCCCTGGTGGGTTTCCCCCCGCAGGTGGCCGCCGCGGCAGAACAGTTGCTCAACCGGGTCTGGGTGGCCGAGGATTTGCCCGGGGCCCGCCGTGCCCTGGATCGCCATCGGGGGAGCACCCCAACGGTTGTCACTCTGGGCGGCGAGATTGTGCGGCCCGGCGGCGCGGTGACCGGTGGCAGCGATGGCCGCCGCCAGGACGACTCGATTCTGGCCCGGGAGCGGGAATATCGGGAATTGCCCGCCCAATTGACCGGCGCCCGCCAGGCAGCGCAGCAGGCAAAGGCCGAGAGCGATGGCATACGCCAGGGGCTGGCCCAGGCCCAGAGCCAACTGGCCCAGAGCCGCACAGCCGCCGAAGAGGCGCGGCAGGCGGCAGCCCGCCAGCAGCAGGCCCAGGAGCGGGCCAGATTGCAGCACAGCCAAGCCCAGGAACGGGTCGAATGGCAGCAGCGGCGCAGCAGCCAGCTACAGGCCGAGGGGGAGCGGCTGGCCGCCCAGGAGAACCTGCTGGCCCAGGAGTTGACCGGCTTTGCAGCCCGGGAAGCCCAATTGGCCGATGAATTGCAGATGGCCGAAGCCGCGGTGGGCGCGGCCAATCTGGACGATCTGCTGCGGGAACTGGCGGATCTGCGGGCTGTGGCCGCCGAAGCCCAGGGCCATTGGCGCAACCGCCAGGCCGCGCTTGACTCTCTGCGCCGGGCCAGCGAAGCGCTCAAAAGCCAGAGCGATTCCAAAAACAGCCGTCTGGCCGCCCTGGAGCAGGAGATGGAAGTGCTGAAGAACGAGACCAGCGGACAGTCAGCAGCCGAGGCGCGTCTGGCGGGGATGATAGCCGGGCTACAGGCAGAGATCGTCCCCGCAGAGGCCGAGGCAGCCCAGTTGCACAGCAAACAGGTGCAGGCAGAGAATGAGGAGCGGCGGCTGCAACAGTTGCTGCGCCAGGATGAGAGCCAAAGCAACGCAGCCCAATTAAAATTGCAGCGCACGGATGACCGGCTGGAAGGGCTGCGGGCTGAAATTCGCCAGGACTTTGGCCTGGCCGAGATGGAGCAGAGCGAGGATGTGGCCTATCAACCACCTTTGCCCTTCGATACGCTTGTGGCCCAATTGCCCGTGGTGACGGAGCTTGCGCCGGGGATGGAGGAGGAGGTGCGGGAGACCCGTGCCCGTCTGCGCCGGTTGAGCAATGTCAACCCGGACGCGCCCCGGGAGTACGAGGAGGCCGCGGGCCGCCACGATTTTCTCCTGCACCAGTCCGAGGATTTGGAAAAGGCAGCCTTTGATCTGCGCCGGATCATCCGGGAGTTGGACAAGCGGATGGAGACGGAGCTGCGCCGCACCTTTGATGCGGTCTCCACCGAGTTTATCCACTTCTTCCAGTTGCTCTTCCGGGGCGGCACGGCCCAGATTTCCCTGACCGACCCGGAGGACATTATTAATACAGGCGTGGAGATTGTGGCCCGTCCCCCGGGCAAACGGCCCCAGAGCCTGGATTTGCTTTCCGGTGGCGAACGCTCCCTGACCGCCTGTGCGCTGATTTTCGCCATTCTCCGGGTCAGCCCCACCCCCTTCTGCATTCTGGACGAAGTGGATGCGGCTCTGGACGAGGCCAATGTGGATCGCTTCCGGGAGGTGGTGGAGGAGTTGGGCAGCAAGACTCAGTTCATCCTCATCACCCACAACCGGCGCACGCTGGAGGCCAGCAATACCATCTATGGGATTACAATGGGGGACGACGGGGTGAGTCGGGTGATTAGCTTGCGGCTGGAAGGGGACGAGATGGTGGAGGTGGAGAAGATCGAAGCAGAACTGGAGGAGATGGACGCGGTGGCAATGTAACGGCCAAAAGATAAAGGCGCAGAAACTATATGCGGAAACGTGAAGGCGTGAAACGTGAGATCATATGACGCAGAAACGTGAAGGCGTGAAACGTGAGATCATATGACGCGGAAACGTGAAGGCGTGAAACGTGAGATCATATGACGCGGAAACGTGAAGGCGTGAAACGTGAGATCATATGACGCAGAAACGTGAAGGCGTGAAACGTGAGATCATATGACGCAGAAACGTGAAGGCGTGAAACGTG
>JAANMX010003456.1_pt1 | contig 13857 bp, 12 predicted proteins | sample 7279681 | NCBI WGS metagenome assembly JAANMX01 (sample SAMN14094542, study PRJNA606508) | bioreactor metagenome | isolation source: A lab-scale SPAN reactor treating ammonium-rich wastewater day 351 | place: Ireland: Galway | collected 2018-01-01
CGTCGCTACGCTCCTCAACTTCGGTCGCAGGACGACCTCCGTATATCGTCGCTACGCTCCTCAACTTCGGTCGCAGGACGACCTCCGTATATCGTCGCTGCGCGCGCCAACTTCGGTCGCGGGGCGACCTCCGTATATCGTCGCTACGCTCCTCAACTTCGGTCGGGGGGCGACCTCCGTATACGGGCAGGCGCCGTGCGGGTACGGCGAGTTCCGGTGGCGGATGGCCGGGCCATTAGGCTGACCCCTGCCGGAGTCGACAAGGGAGGTGCGGTGTTCTACACCCTGTTCAAGAACGCGATATTCCGTCCGATCATCAAGTACCTCTACGGTGCCCGGGTCGAGGGTGAACAGCACATTCCCACCGCCGGCGGGGTGATCCTGGCCAGCAACCACCTGGACGCCGGCGACACCGTCGTGCTGCCGGCGATGATCAGGCGCCAGGTCACCTTCCCGGCCAAGGCCGAACTGTTCCAGGGCAACCGCGGCCCGTTCTCCAAGCTGGTCGCCTGGTTCCTGCGGGCCGTCGGCCAGGTGCCGCTGGACCGCTCCGGCGGCCGGGCGAGCCTGGACGGCCTGGCCCCGGTGCTGGAGGTACTCGCCCGGGGCGGCTGCGTGGGGATCTACCCGGAGGGCACCCGATCCCCGGACGGCCGGCTGTACAAGGGCAAGACCGGCGTCGCCCGGATGGCCCTCGCCGCCGAGGTGCCGATCGTGCCGGTGGCGATGAAGAACAGCCAGGTCACCAGGAAGGCCGGCCTGCCGTGGATCGACCACCCGGTGGTGGTGATCGGCGAGCCGCTGGACTTCAGCCGGTACTACGGCCGGGTGGACGACCCCCGCACCCTGCGCTGGGTGACCGACCAGGTGATGGCGGCGATCCACGACCTCTCCGGGCAGACCTATGTCGAGGCCTACGGCACCTCGGTGAAGAGCGGGTCGCTGACCCCGACCGAGGCGGACGCCCGCATCCTCAGCCGGCCCGGGGTCAACACCAAGGAACCCGAACTCCCGCCCGCCTGAGTCGCCCGCCCCGACGTCTGCCGGCGGCCGATACCGGTAGTCACCGGCGGTTTTGCGATTGCCGGACGGGGTTGGATACCGGGCCCGTCGACGGCGTCCCACGCCCGCGGGCGCGTTCGGTCGAGGCGGCGCGACCGCGTATCCTGACCGGCGTGTCGCAGCAGATACCCACACTCGAGCAGCTCCAGTCCCGTCGGCCCGTCCAGCAGGCGACCTATGCCGACGGCGAGCGCCTGGCCTGGGTGACCGCCGAGCTGCGCAAGCGTCCGCCGCTGGTGTTCGCCGGCGAGTGCGACGAGTTGAGGGCCAAGATCGCGGACGCCGCCGCGGGCCGGGCGTTCATCCTGCAGGGCGGGGACTGCGCGGAGACCTTCGAGACCGGCACCGCCCAGGACATCCGCGGCAAGCTGCGGGTGCTGCTGTCGATGGCCGTCGTGCTCACCTACGCCGCCCAGGTGCCGGTGGTGAAGCTGGGCCGGCTGGCCGGCCAGTACGCCAAGCCGCGCAGCAAGGACACCGAGACCCGCGACGGCGTCACCCTGCCGGCCTACCGCGGCGACGCCGTCAACGGCCTGGAGTTCACCGAGGAGTCCCGGGTGCACGAGCCGGGCCGGATGCTGGAGGCGTACAACCGCTCGGCGTCCACGCTCAACCTGATCCGGGCCTTCGTCACCGGCGGCTTCGCCGACCTGCGCTCGGTGCACACCTGGAATCAGGACTTCGTCCGCAACTCGGGGGTGGAGGAGCGTTACGAGGCGCTGGCCGACGAGATCGAGCGCGCGCTCGCCTTCATGGTCGCCTGCGGCGTCGACAAGGAGGCGTTCCGCACCATCGACTTCTACTCCAGCCACGAGGCGCTGCTGCTGCCCTACGAGCATGCGCTGACCCGGATCGACTCCCGCACCCAGACCCCGTACGACACGTCGGCGCACATGGTCTGGATCGGCGAGCGCACCCGCCAGGTCGACGGCGCCCATGTCGAGTTCGTGCGCCACCTGCGCAACCCGATCGGGGTGAAGGTGGGCCCGGACACCACCGGGGCGGACGCCGTCGCGCTCGCCGAGGCGCTCGATCCCGACCACGAGCCGGGACGGCTGACGCTGATCTCCCGGATGGGCGCGGACCGGATCCGCGACGCGCTGCCGCCGATCGTGCGGGCCGTCGAGGCCACCGGCCGGAAGGTGGCCTGGATCTGCGACCCGATGCACGGCAACACCTTCGAGACCAACAACGGCTACAAGACCCGGGCGTTCAGCCAGGTGGTCGAGGAGATGAACGGCTTCTTCGACGTGCACGAGGCGCTGGGCACCTGGCCCGGCGGCGTGCACATGGAGCTCACCGGCGACGACGTCACCGAATGCGTCGGCGGCGTCGCGGACGCGCTGGCCGAGGCCGACCTGGCCAACCGCTACGAGACCGCCTGCGACCCGCGGCTGAACCGCAACCAGTCGCTGGAACTCGCCTTCCTGATCGCCACGAGGTTGACCGACGGCCGGATCCGGCGGGTGAATCCGGTGCAGGAGTACCGCGCCGAGGATTTCTGAGCGCGGCGTCCGCGACCCGCGCGGTGCGCTTTCGCGCATATCTTCTCTTCATGGGCCCGTTACATAGCGGCAAGATGAGCCGTTCTTTCGCGGCCTAGCGTGTCGTATCGCCACCGCCGAGGTGGCGCGCCCGGATCCCTCCGGGCCTGTGGCCGGAAATCGAGAGGTTCCCCATGACACGCATAGAAGATCCGCCGACGGCGGAAGATCAGAAACCCGAAGACATCGTCGAGGCCGCCGGCATGCCGGTCGGCTCGGGCAACATGAAACCGGAATACGACATCCGGCTGGCGAATGAGGACCTGGCCCCGCTCCGCAAGCAGAAATGGACTTCGTACAACATCTTCGCATTCTGGATGTCGGATGTGCATTCGGTGGGCGGCTATGTCACCGCGGGCAGCCTGTTCGCCCTCGGCATCGCCAGCTGGCAGGTGCTGCTGGCATTGCTGATCGGCATCGTCATCGTCCAGGTGTTCACCAACCTGGTCGCCAAGCCCAGCCAGAAGACCGGCGTTCCCTATCCGGTGATCAACCGCGCGATCTACGGCATCAAGGGGGCGAACATCCCGGCGATCATCCGCGGGCTGATCGCCATCGCCTGGTACGGCGTCCAGACGTTCCTCGCCGCCGAGTCGCTGAACATCATCTTCCTCAAGTTCTGGCCGGGGAGCGCGGCGCTGCTGGAGGTCGGCTTCCTCGGACTCTCCGCCCTCGGCTGGATCTCCTACGCCATCCTGTGGTTCGCCCAGGCCGCGCTGTTCTGGAACGGCATGGAGAGCATCCGGAAGTTCATCGACTGGGCCGGCCCGGCCGTCTACGTGGTGATGATCGTGCTGGCGGGCTATCTGGTCTCGCAGGCGGGCTGGGAGAACATCAGCCTCGATCTGTCCGCCGGCGAGCCGCTCGAGTTCTGGGCGTCCATCCCGGTGATGATCACCGCGATCGCCATCGTGGTGTCCTACTTCTCGGGGCCGATGCTCAACTTCGGCGACTTCGCCCGGTACGGCAAGTCGTTCGCCGCCGTGAGGAAGGGCAATTTCTGGGGCCTGCCGATCAACTTCCTGTTCTTCTCGCTGCTCACCGTGATCACCGCGTCGGCCACCGTTCCGGTGTTCGGCGAACTGATCACCGATCCGATCCACACCGTGGAGCGCATCGACACCCCGTTCGCGATCCTGCTGGGTGGCTTGACCTTCGTCACCGCCACCGTCGGGATCAACATCGTGGCCAACTTCATCTCGCCGGCCTTCGACTTCTCGAATGTCGCTCCGCACAAGATCTCGTGGCGCACGGGCGGCATGATCGCCGCCGTCGGGTCGGTCATCCTGCTGCCCTGGAACTGGTATTCCAACGCCGACGCCATCCATTACACGCTGGGCGTCCTGGGAGCGATGATCGGCCCGCTCTTCGGCATCCTGATCGCCGGCTACTATGTCGCCGCGAAGCAGCGGATTCTGGTCGACGACATGTTCACCATGTCGGAGAAGGGCACCTACTGGTACACGAAGGGTTACAACAAGAACGCGGTGTACACGATGCTGGGCGCCGGCATTCCGACGGTGCTGGCGGGTGTGCTGCCGAAGCTGATCGCCGACCTGGGCGGCTTCGACATCTCCTGGCTGGGCAACTACACCTGGTTCATCGGCTGTGGCCTGGGATACGTGCTCTTCGTGCTGCTGGAGCGGTCCAACCCGCAGGTGCCCTCGCTGGACGACCTCACCGCGGGCGTCTCGGACGGAACCGTCGAGGTGGCCGGCGGCACCATTCAGCTGCAGCCGGCAGCGGCCGAGTGATCCGGTGCGGATCACACTGATCAACCCGAACACCTCCCGGGCGATGACCGCGAAGATCGCGGCCGCCGCCCGGGAGGTGGCGGGTCCCGACGTCGAGATCGTCGCCGTCTGCCCCGAGAACGGGCCGGCGGCGATCGAGAGCCACTACGACGAGGCCCATGCCGCCGTGGCCGTCGCCGAGCTGATCCGCGCCGACTCCGACGCCGGCGGCAGCGACGGCTACGTGATCGCCTGCTTCGGCGATCCGGGCCTGGACGCCGCCCGCGAGCTGGTCGAGGTGCCGGTGGTCGGCATCGCCGAGGCCGCGATGCACGTGGCGGTGCTGTCGGGCCGCAGCTTCGGCATCGTCACCACCCTGTCCCGCACCCTCGGCCGGGCCCGGGACCTGCTGCATCGCTACGGCTTCGAGCGCGCCTGCGTCGCCGCCTACGGCACCGGGATCGGCGTGCTCGACCTGGAGGACGCCACCGGTGCGGCGCTGGACGAGATCGCCGGCTGGTGCGAACGGGTGGTGCGCGAGGATCAGGCGGACGTGGTGGTGCTGGGCTGCGCCGGCATGGCCGACCTGTGCCGGCGGCTGACCGACCGGGTCGGCGTCCCGGTGGTGGACGGCGTCGCGGCCGCGGTCGGCCTGGTCGCCGCGATGGCCCGGATGCGGGTCGGCACCAGCAAGCGCGACGAGTACGCCCCGCCGCCGCGCCTCGGCTGACCGGCCGCGGAACCGGCGGGACGCTGCGGCCGCGGGAGGGTCGGGGTTACGCTGCGATCATGCAGATCACCCATCTCGGACACGCGGCGGTGCTGGTCGAGGTCGCCGACCGGCGCATCCTGATCGATCCCGGCAACTTCTCGACCGCCTGGCACGAGCTGCGTGACCTGGACGCGATCCTGGTCACCCATCAGCATCCCGACCATGTCGATCCCGAGCACGTCGGTGCGCTCGTGGCGAGCAACCCGCAGGCGAGGGTGTATGTCGAGCCGCAGGTGCTCGGCGTCGTCGATCTGCCGGGCGCGAAGGGCATCGCCGCCGACGCCAGCATCGAACTGGGCGGTGTCTCGGTGGACGCCGTCGGCGGCCTGCATGCGATCATCCACCGCGACATCCCGCAGATCGGCAATGTCGGGCTGGTGCTCACCGCCGATGGCGAGCCCACCCTGTTCCACCCCGGAGACTCGCTGGCCACGGTGCCGCCCGGTGTGGATGTCCTCGCCGTTCCGGCCTACGGTCCGTGGGCGGCGATGAAGGAGACCATCGACTTCGCGCGGGCCGTCGGGGCGTCCCACGGCTTCCCGATCCATGACGGTCTGCTGCATGAGCGCGGCGTCAGGCTGATCTACGGACGCCTGCAGTCGATGACCGGCATGGAGATGCACGACCTGCGGGATGCGGGGGCCTGGACGCCGGCCTGATCGCCCGCCGATCGTCAGATCTGGCCGGGGATCGGCCGGAACCGCGGCGCGCCCGACGGGCGATAGGCCCTCGCCAGGGCCGCGCGCGCGGCGTCCACGCCGGCGGCGGTCAGCCGGTAGTAGCGGCGCGCGGGGCGTCCCTCCTTGCGGGGGTCGATGTCCTCCCACCGGGACTCCACCCAGGCAAGGTCCTCCAGGCGGGCGAGGATCGGGTGCACCGTGCCGCTGGGCAGGCCCGCCACGTCGCCCACCTCGACCCCGTACAGCTCGCGCCCAGGATCCTGGAGCAGCGCCTGCAGCACCAGTTGGGTCGGGATGGTCATCCGCGGGCTCGTGCCGGCCATGTCGTTACTCTACCTAGACCTAGGTTGAAATCAAGGATGGGTGCGGACGAGGCGTCGCTCAACCCATGGGACCGCTTCCGGTCAGCGGTCCGCCGCCGAAATCGTCGGTATTGTCCTTGCCGCACCGGCTGCAGCGCCGGTAGGTCGCGCCGTTCTCGGGGTTGCGCTCCGGCTGCCAGTCGTGGGCGCCGAAGCGGCAGCGCAGCGGAATCCTGGTCGGGGTCGTCGTGGTCATGAGGTCTCCTAGCGAGATGGTGCCGGCGTCGATCAGGGCGGATCGCAACTGCCAGGCGTGGCCGAGAATCCGTACCGAATGCCCGAACTGCCGGGCGCGGGGCATGTCGTACAGCTCCGCGATGAACTCCAGCGCGTACCGCTGCCGTTGCCGCGCGGGCAGGGCTCGTGCGGCGAGTTCCACCATCCAGCAGCACAACCTGTCCGCGCGGGGTGTACTCATCGCTGCGCCTCGAGCCGTCTCCGGGTTGCTGGCGGATCCTCCGGGTGCGAGACCCTTGCGGTCACCTTCGGCCGGTTGGTCGCCACCATGGATTTACTCTACCTAGACCCTAAGTAGAATACAAGCCACGTTCTGGCTCCCGACGCCACCGGTCGTCCGGCGACCGCTCGCCGCGAGGGGCCAGGATCAGAAGCCGTCCAGGTCGCGGCTGATCGGCGGCCGGGAGTGACCCAGGTCCTCCCAGACGAAGCCGGGGACGCCGGCGAAGAAGGCCACCAGGAAGTCGGCGCAGTGCCCGATCCGCTCGGGGGTGTTGTCGCCCAGGGCGAACCGGACGCGGCCCGACACGACCGAGAACGGCAGCGGCTGGGCGCGCAGCATGAACTCCAGCTGGCGGGGATGGAAGACGTCCGAGGCGAACTTCGGATAGGCGCAGCGCACCTTGAACGCCCTGTCGAAGTCGCTGGACTCGAACCGCACCCGGTTGCCCCAGCCCGGCCAGTTCACCGACAGGTCGCCGAAGTGCCACGGCAGGTGGAACTCCAGGATCGGCTCGCTGTGGTTGTCGGTCACCGTGCGGGTGGTGGTGTTGCCGTTGGAGTCGGTGCTGGTCTCGGTCCGGTCGGTCTTCCAGTTGTGGGTCAACCCGATCATCCGCAGGCCGTGGACGTCGCCCAGCACGACATCGCGGGCCTCGTGGCCGTAGCCGGAGGTGGTGGCCGCCACCTGCGACAGGAAGCTGTCGTCGGCCGGGCGGTAGACCCAGCCCGGGCGTCCGTACAGGCCGAGTTCGGACGGCGGCGCGGGCGCCTCGAAGCGGGCCAGCGCCGGGGCGGCCAGGCCCTGCGCCACCGGGGCGAGCGCCTCCAGGAAGGCACGCATGGCCGTCGCCTCCCGCGGCACGCCGAGGGCGACCAGCCGGGCGCCGTCCACCGACACGTCGACCGGGTGACCGGCGGCCATCGTGTCCAGCGCGGGCCCGATCGCCCCGACGGCGGCCTCCGCCCAGGCCGGGTCCTTGGCGGTGACCGTCCAGCCGCCGAACGACTTCTGCAGGCCCTGGGCGCCGGGCCGGACGGCGCGTCCGACGAACAGTTCGGGCAGCGGACGGGGCAGCACCAGGGCGGCGACGTAACCCAGCGAGCCGTACTCGAAGACGCCGAAGGCGACGCCGCTCGCCGTGCTGCCGCTGATCAGATCGTCGATCTTGCGCCGGTAGCCGAGTCCGAACGGCGGGCAGTTCAGACCGTAGGTGGCGCCCAGTGACGGTGACCCGTCGAAGGTCCAGCCCTGATCGCGCAACGACCTCACGTACCGCTGCCGGCGGACGATGAAGAACACCCCGATGGCGATGCCGATCGCGAGCAGGGCGAGCAGGAGCCATCCGATGGAGGAGTTCACGGAGTCAGGCTACTGAGGTGCGGGGCCGTCCCCGGTCCCGCTCTCGCGGGCATCCGGTGGCAACCGTTAGCGTGGCCGCCATGGGGGATTCGGGGCGTGGCTGGGTCTGGGTGCTGCTCTGGCCGGTCGTCACGGCCTACCGCCTGGCCCACCGGTTCGTGAAGTGGATCATCGCCCCCAGCCTGACCTACCCGGGTCTGGAGAGCCGGACGTCCGCGTGGCTCGAACGCATCATCGGTATCGGGGGCATCCTGCTCGTCGGCGTCTCGGCGGTCGTCACCGATCTGTCGGGCACGGCGCCCGAGGAGGGCGCGGTGTTCGCGGCGTTCGTCGACCTCGTCGTCTCCTTGTTCTACATCGCCGGGCTGATCGTGCTGACGGGCGTCCTGTTCGTCGTGCTCGCCCGGCCCGAGCATCGCCCCGGCACACTGCGCGCCGTGCTGCGGCCGATCGCCTCGGTGGCCGCCTACGCGGGAGTGATCACCGGGCTCACCCTGTTCGCTCCGCTCTACCGGCAGTCGGCGGCACTGGCGGAGTGGGTTCCGGAAGGACCGCTGCTCATCCTGGTGTCGGTGGTCATGGTCGGCGTGGGCCTGTTCGCTCTCGCGGTGCTGTCGACCGCGATGACGATCGGCGCCTGGTACGGCAGCTACTACATGTTCCGGGCGGCCGACGCGCACCCGCTCTTCCCGGTCGTCGTCGGCGCCGGTCTGGGCGTCCTGTCGGCGGTGCTCCTGGTGCTCCAGCTCGTGGAGCCGGGATCCGAGCGTGATCCGGTCGCCCTCGGCATCCTGGTCTTCGGCCCGACGTCGCAGTTGCTGCTCTGCGCCGTCGAGGCGGCCCGGCTGCTGCGCCCGCCGTGCTCCGTCAGCTTCCGTGAGCCGTACCCGTCCGTGTGGGTGCAGCAGGTCAGGCCAGGTTGACGGTGACGGTGGAGCCCTCCGGCGCCTTGCTGCCGGCCCGCGGACTGGTGCCGACAACCCGGTCGAAGCCGAAGTTGATCAGCCGGTTCACGCTGACCTTGAAGCCGGCCTTGGTGAGGATCTCGCGGGCCCGGTCGAGGTAGTAGCCGCGGACGTTGGGGACGGTTTTCATCACCGGGCCCTTGGACACCACGAAGCTGACGGTGTCGCCGCGGTGCACCTCGCCGGCCGGCGGACTCTGGCTGATCACGTCGCCCTTGTCGATGTCGGCGTGGTTCTGCTCGGTCTTCTTGACCTTCAGCCCCTGCGCCGTCAGCGCCTTCTTGGCGTCGGCGTACGGCTTCTTCACCCAGTCGGCCAGGGTGACCGGCGCCGGGCCCAGCGACATCACCAGGTCGACCGCGGTGCCCGCCTTGAGCGGCGTCCCCTCGGCGAACGAGCTGCTCAGCACGGTGCCCGCCGGGGCCTTGTCGTCGTGGGTCTCGGTGAGGTTGCCGACGGCCAGGTTGATCCGGGTCAGCGCGTCGGTGGCCCGGGCCAGGTCGAGGCCGCGCAGCGCGGGCACGTTGAACCGCTGCGGGCCCTTGGACAGGAAAGCCTGGACGGTGCCGCCGTGCACGATCCGCTCGCCCGAGCCGGGTTGGGTGCGCGCCACCAGCCCGGCGGGCACGTCCTCGGAGTATTCGCTGTCGAAGGTGATCTGCAGACCGATCTTCTCGGCCGCCGCCTGCGCCTGGGCCTGGTTCAGCCGATCCAGGGCCGGCGTCGCCGTGTACTGCCCGGCGAACACCCACCACAGCCCCGAACACACCAGCAGCACCGCCAGGATGCCGGCGACCAGGGCGGGCCAGCGCCGCTTCGGCGGTGGCGGGGTCACCGGCTCGTCGACCGGGCCGTCGTAGTAGGGCATGCCGTCGGTGATGTCCGGGAAGCCGGGGCTGACCGGGGTCGACGGGGTGAACCGCAGCGTCGGCGTCCGTTCGCCCTCGCTCGGGCTGCGCAGGCTGGGCACCGGTTCGGTGATGTGGTTCTCCGGGTCCAGCGTGGTCCGCTTCATCCGCTCGGTGAGTGCGGAGTCGTCCATCACGCCGCGGGCCAGCGACTCGCGGGCCTGCCGCAGATGATCGAGCAGCACCCGGGCGTCGTCGGGGCGATCGGACGGCCGCCGCGCCGCCGCCGTGGTGACCAGGGCGTCCAGGTAGGGCGGGATGCCGTTGCGGGATTCGCGCCAGGACGTCTTCACCGCGCTGGAGGGCGCCGGGATCGCCTTGTGCACGTGGGCGTAGGCGACCTGGATCGGGTTCTCGCCGGTGTGCGGCTTGGTGCCGGTCAGCATCTCGTACAGCACGACCGCCAGCGCGTAGACGTCGCAGCGGGGGTCGGCCTTGCCGTGGGTGACCAGTTCGGGGGCGATGTAGCTGACGGTGCCGATCAGCATGCCGGTGGCCGTCGCGGTCTGGGCGCTGATCGCCCGGGCCAGGCCGAAGTCGGCGACCTTGATCTGGCCGCGGTCGGAGATCAGCACGTTCTCGGGCTTGATGTCGCGGTGGATCAGCCCGGACTCGTGGGCGGCGGCGACGGCACTGGTCACCGGGATCAGCAGGTCGAGGGCCCGTTCGGGGCTGAACGAACCCTCGCGGGTGATCATGTGCCGCAGCGTGCAGCCCTCGACGTACTCCATCACGATGTAGGGACGGCCGCGGTGCAGGCCCTGGTCGAAGACCGACACCACGTTGGGGTGCGAGAGCCGGGCCGCGGCGCGCGCCTCGCGGTCGAATTTGCCGATGAAGTCCTGGTCGTCGCCGAGGCCTTCGTGCATCACCTTGATCGCGACGGTCCGGGTCAGACGCCGGTCGTCGGCGAGATACACGGTCGCCATACCGCCCCGCGCGAGCTTGCGCTGGATCGCGTACCGACCGTCCAGCAGCTCACCCACCAAGGGGTCGCTCGTGCTCACAGTGGTCACCATCGCTCCGGACAAGTCAGGGGAAGTAGGCCGTCCAGACCTGCCGGTGAGTCTAGGTCTGCCGCGGCGCACTCCATCGGCGACCCGCCGAGGGCGGGACGAGACCGGATCGAGCCGTTCCGAAGTGTCGGTGGATCGGGTGGGGCCGTTAGGCTGCATCCGTGACGGCTCTGCGAGGACTCGACGTGCGGCTGCGGCTGGCCCGGCTGTTCTGTGTCACCGACGCCCGGCGCGCCACCGGCGACCTGGCGTCGTTCGCGGCCGGCGTCCTGAACGCCGGCGTCGACCTGATCCAGCTGCGCGACGACGGTGCGTCCGACAGCGAGTCGCTGGCCGCGCTGGAGACGTTGCGGACGGCCGACCGCAACCGGGGACTGGTGTCGGTGTACGCGGACCTCGACCTGGCCCGGGAGTTCGGCGCCGACGCCCTGCAGTTGCCCAAGGGCGGCCCGGACGCCGCCAAGGCCCGGCGCTACGTCAGCCGATGGGCCCGGATCGGCCGGTCGTGCTACAGCCCTGCCGACATCGACGCGGCACTGGCCGACGACGGCATCGACTTCCTGACCGTCGGGCCGGTGTTCAGCCGGATGCCCTGGACGCATCGGCTGCCCGGCCTGGAGCTGGTGCGCCACGCCGCCCGGGTCGCCCCGCCGTCCGCGAAGGGCGCGAAGCCGTGGTTCGCCATCGGCGGCATCACCGTGGACGATCTGGACGAGGTGCTGGAGGCCGGCGCCCGCCGCGTCGCGGTCGGCCGCGCCATCACCGCGGCCGATGACCCGGAGGCGGCCGCCCGCACCTTCGGCGACCGGCTGCGTGCGGCGTGGGTGTCCGATTCCGACGCAATACCCGAAGCGCTGCAGTAGCCCTCCGTCATTCGGTCGGGCCTCTCCGTCATCCAGTCGGGTCCCGTCGTTCTCCCGGACTCCACCTCGTCATCCCACTCGACCTCGTCCTCCCGGACTCCACCCCGTCCTCACGGACTCCACCTCGTCATCCCGGCGAACGCCGGGATCTCCACGCCCGGAGCCGCCCGGCGCGGGAGAGGTCCCGGGTCAAGCCCGGGATGACGGGGTAAGGGGATGGCGGGGTAGGGGGCGACTGAGCAGGCCCGGCGGCCGGGATGACGGGGTGGTGCGCCGACGGATGGGTGCTGACTAGGCGGTCCGGGTGACCGACAGCTCGGCGAGCCGGCGCAGGGCGATGACGGCCTCGTCCCGCAGCGGGGCGTCGTCGAGCACCGCCAGCGCCCTTTCGAGGTCGTCGGCGATCCGGCGCTCGGTGGCCGCCAGGGCGCCGGAGGTGACGATGATCTCCCGGGCGGTCGCGACGTCGGTGGCGTCGAGTTCGGGGCTGCCGAGCAGGCCGGCGAGCCGTTCCTTCGCGGTCTCGGACGCCAGCTGCAGCGCGTGCGCCACCAGCACCGTCCGCTTGCCCTCGCGCAGGTCGTCGCCGGCCGGCTTGCCGGTCACCTCGGGTTCGCCGAACACCCCCAGGACGTCGTCGCGGAACTGGAAGGCGCGGCCCAGCGGCGAGCCGTAGTCGGCCAGCGCGGACAGCGCCTCGGCCGAGCCGCCGGCCAGGGCGGCACCGATCTGCAGCGGCCGGATCACCGTGTACCGCGACGTCTTGTACTCCACCACCCGCGGCACCACGTCCATCAGGTCGACGTCGCCGATCGGCTCGGCCTGCGCGACCACGTCCAGGAACTGACCGCAGGTGACCTCGGTGCGCATGGCGTCCAGCAGCGGCAGCCCGCGCCGCAGGGCCTCACCCGGCAGCCCGGACGCGGTGAACAGCTCCATCGACCAGACCAGCAGCAGGTCTCCGAGCAGGATCGCGCCGGCCCGTCCGAAGGCCTCCGGCGAACCCATCAGGGCGCGCACGGCGTGCCAGGCCTCGAACTGGCGGTGCGCCGCCGGCAGCCCGCGGCGCACGTCGGAGGCGTCCATCACGTCGTCGTGGACGAGCGCCGAGACGTGCAGCAGATCGAGGCTGGCGGACGCCCGCAGCAGCTCGTCGATGTCGTCGGATTCGGCCACCGCCTGGTGACCCCACCAGCAGAACGCGGGCCGGATCCGCTTGCCTCCGGCCGTGAACGCGGCGGCCAGGTCGCCCAGCAGCCGGGCCTGGCCGCCGTAGACCTCCAGCTCGGCCGACCGCTGACCGATGTAGTCCCGCAGGGTCTCGCCGACCGCCTCCCGGAACTCCTGGCCGATCGGGTCGCTCGCTGCGAATCTGCCCATCCCCTGAGCCTAAGGGGCGGGCACCGCGTTCGCTCCCACAGGGCCGGCGCTAGTGCCGTGGCCACCGACGTTCGCCCTGGCGAGCGGCGTCCGGTCGAGTGCCTCGCAAGGCCGACGAGGGAGTCATATCGAGTCGTACGGCGAGCGAGGAGAACGCGGCGAGGCGCCGACCGGGGGTCGCGCAGCGGGCGAAGGTCGGTGGTCGGGGCACTAGGGTGGTTGACCGTGTCCGTGAACCACGCCGCAGCGCCGGAACACCTGCCGAGCATCGCCGAACTGCTGGCCGACCCCAGCCGTCCGACGTTCAGCTTCGAGTTCTTCCCGCCCGCCGACGAGGCCGGGGTCGAGGTGCTGCGGAACACCATCGTCGAATTGGACCACGCCGGGCCGGACTGGCTGTCGGTCACCTACGGCGCCTCCGGCGCCACCCGCGACCGGACGATCACGGCGACGCGGTTCATCAAGACCCAGACCGAGGCCCAGACCGTCGGGCACCTGACCTGCGCCAGCCAGTCCCGCGACCAGCTGCTGGAGACCCTGGCCTCCTACGCCGAGGCCGACGTGAAGCACATCCTGGCGATCCGCGGCGACATGCCGGGAGGGCCGACGGTGCCCTGGGTGCGGCATCCGGACGGCCTGGCGAACGCCACCGAGCTGGTGCGGCTGATCGCCGACAACTTCTCCTTCGGCATCGGGGTGGCCGCCTTCCCGGACGCGCACCCCGAGAACCGCGACCCCGGCCTGGACGCCCGG
>JAANMX010003457.1_pt1 | contig 13852 bp, 5 predicted proteins | sample 7279681 | NCBI WGS metagenome assembly JAANMX01 (sample SAMN14094542, study PRJNA606508) | bioreactor metagenome | isolation source: A lab-scale SPAN reactor treating ammonium-rich wastewater day 351 | place: Ireland: Galway | collected 2018-01-01
GAAGTCCGGAGCCAGGCCGTTGCCGCCTGGATCGAAGGTGGCGTAGTAGTCGACGCCGCCGACTTCATCGGGGATGTAGGTCTCGCCCGCAGGATCGCTTGGACGGGAGATCACCGCAACGGGCGGGGGCGTAAAGACGGTCGTCTGCAGCACCGCGAGGTCCCACGGCGTGATCAGGTTCTTATTGGCGCCGCTATCGGCGCTCTCTCGCGACCACTCGCCCAGGACCAGGGGCGCATGGGCTCCGCTGCGGGTGCCGTTCGGCTCGTAGCGGCCGTCGTTGGCGGCGCCATAGTAGCGCGAAGTCAACGAGGTATTGCCTGTCCACGCCTGATGGCCAAGGTCCGTGGGAGTCATCCCGGGCGCCGGAGCGGCGCCGGCGATGAAGTCGGAGAGTACGGCATGCCACTCGAAGGGTGCAAGAGGCACGCCGTCATAGTCGTTCCCACCGGAGCCGAGAGGATCCGTCATGGTTCCTATTCCGTAGGCGACGAGCCCCTTGAACATGTTGTACATGCCATAGGAACTGCGAGATCCTGCATAGCGCGACCCGTGGTACGAGGCCATCATCCAGTCGGGAGCGAAGAACCATCGGTAGAGATAACTCAGGGCGCCCACGACTCGCGGATCGCTGGAGGGCGCGCCGATGAGCTTCAGCCCCACCAGGCCGCCGCCGGTCTTGGCGACGTTATCCCACGTATTGGTTCTCTGGTAGTCCTGACCTCCATAGAAATGGAACGTGCGGCTGGCGCCGAGCCGGTAATCGGTCCAGGTGCCGGTACGGCTCGTCGTATCCATGTTGTTGGTGAGCCATTCGCCGAGGGCGGACTTGACCGTCGGATCGACACTGATGGGGCCGGGGAGTACGCCTGGATTCGGGGTGTTCAGGTGGGCCAACTCCGCCGCCTCGAGGCCGATGCAGGCCCACGCGACCGCCGAACCGTCCGAGTCGGAATGGCTGTAACCGTACCTCCAGCCGCCTATGTTAGCTCCGTTCTCGAGCTGCATGTACTGGAAGCCGTCGACGAAGTCGCCGATGAGGTCGTAGTAGCTGGCGTAGTCGGAGCGATTCGGCACCGAGCCTTCCGTCAGACCCGCCTGGCAGATCGCCTGGAGGTGCATGCCGCCTTCGTAGACCGGATCCGAGGAAACTGAGCGGAGGCCTTTGCCGTTGGGCGCTCCGCCCGGCCCATGGGTGTCCGGATTGAACACGCCGTAGCCCGTATAGGTCTTGGAGGTGACCGCACCGGAGATCAGGGTATCGCCTGCCGTCAGGCAGTTGATCGCCCGGATGAGGTCCTCGACATAGGCGTCCTTGGTCGGATCATTGCTCAGGTTCTTGCCGCCAAGAATGGCGCGACCGGTATTTTCGAGGCATACAGCGTACATCGCGGTCGGGGAGACCCAGTGACCGCTTGTACCGTTGCCGTAGATCCAACCTTCGTCCGCGGCCGGATGGGGCGCATTGACGACGCCGTCGGCCCGCTTCATCTGAGTATGGAGGTACCAGAGGGCTTCGTCGGTGGAGCGAGCCACGCGATGGGCGCGAATCGTAGGATTGCCGACGACCATATGGTACTGGGCGGTGGCGGTGGCAAGGGCTGCGTCGGTCACGGTTACCGTCGCGGTGATCGGCGTCCCCTGCGCCAGGGTATAGGTCTTCAGAGCCGCGGCGCCGTTATAACCGTCCGTGACGCCCGACACGGAGAGGACCGGACCGCCGTCGCCGGGATCCCAGTCGACGGTGTAGGGAGGGGTCCCGCCCTTGATGACGGCTTTCAGCCTTGTCTCGATGTCCGCGAAAATGACATGGCGGCTGAGAAGACTCGGAGGGTTATTCGCATAGGTGGCGTCGGCAACCCATGGCACCGGCACCACCGTCAGCGGGCCGGGAGCAAGGGCGTACCGCATGGTCGGCAGATCGCGGCTCGGTCGAGGACCTGCGCTGTCCTCGTCTACGATATTCTCGGATAGGATCTTGATCTCGTCGGTGGCGAAGAGCGTGTAGTTCCCCGCTGGAAGCTTGATCACGCGCGGTTCACGATTGCCGATCGTGCCGGACCATGAGGTCTGCCCCTCATGATTGACGATCTTTACATCGGTGTTCGCCACGTAACCGATTACGGCGATACCCGAATGGGTATACACAGGCGCCTTGAATAGGTACCCCTGCCGCGGACCAGGCCCCCGTTTGGACTGGGCCATGGCCGCGCTGCTGGCCAGCGCCATGATGAGGGCGCCGGCGAGCATAAGGCCGTGCGTCTTACGCATAGTGTCGTGTCTCCTTCGTTGAAGGGTGCATCACAAGAATAGTGCGCGCCTCTCGCTTATTCACGAACGAAGCGAGGGAGGTGAGTCGATCCGGGGCGAACACGGGCAATGACAGTAACCCATGTTTGCCGCGAGACGGAGTTTTCAGGAGCGTCCTGGCGCGTGCGATCGCAGCGTTCAGGACTCTGGTGAACACGTCGTCACCAAGCCACGGTCGTGAGCCCGATTGCGGAGCAGGGCCGAAGGCCTTCATATTGGCCGAAGATCGGACTGAGATGAGATAGGCGCCGACGCGGATAGCCGCGATGCGCGTTTGGGATTGAGCTATGCCGCGATCATCCAGAACCGCGTCCGAGACGTCGCAGGATTCGTCTCCATAGGCGACCTTGCGAACCGTACGACGAACGTTCTTCGCGGGCTTACTGGCGGGGGCGAGCTGGCGATAATACTCCCGTGCTTCCGCAGCCGATCCATACCGCCAGACCTGGTACTTGACGAACGAACCGGAGTTCAGCCAGCGGTTATCTCCGATACTAACGGTACCTGTCTGACCCGCAAGGGCCCCGCCGAACCGGGCTTTGGTTCGATCGTACATGTTCGAACCGTCATAGGTCCAGCGGTCGTTGGGGGTGAAGAGGGACCTGGGGAGCAGCCATGGGCTCGTCTTGAGCTTGTCCGCCAGAGCGGATTTTTGAGCGTCTGTCGAACCGGCCTGAGTTGGCGGAGCCTGCTGAACAATGCCAGCGATCGGATACGCCATCGCCAGCATGATGCCGATCGATGCGATGATCATTATCTTCTATTCCTAACGGCAGAACGATTCCCTGACCAGCATCAACCATAGAACCGGACAGGCCTGCGGGCGAACTGCCGTGCGCCCACCGTACATCAGGATAACGCACGATATGGAAAATGTCAAGGCGAGGCGGGCGCGAAATCCCGTCGGAGCCCGTTGGCGGTGTGCGATCGCGGCTGCTCCGAACGGGCTGGCTCCGACGACGGGGCGTTCATGGTTCCTCCGGGCGGAACCATATTTCCACCGCGATCGGCTCATCGAACGGGATCCGGACCCCTTCGGCGTAGAGCCAGTGCGAGGGCTGGCTGATGACGACATCGGTGATCTCCGACGAGCGTTTCGTGCCGTCTGCCATCTCGAGCTCGATCCAGAACCGACCGATGGAGAAGAAATCGCGGCCCGGATTCAGGACGGTGAGTTCGTTGATCACGCCCAGCGACCTCAGCGCCTCGGGCGACAGCGGCGCGCCGACATTCTCGTCGAACAGGCCCGCAACCTCGGCGCCCCCCGCCGCGGGAAGATCGCCGAGGGGGACGCCGTTGAGCGTGGCCGTCTTGGCATACGGTCCATCGCCCGATCCCTTGCCGCTGAACCTCAGCCAGCCGCGCCGTGCCTGAGCGAGATCCGACGCTCGGAGCCCTGTGGCGGGGTATGGCCCCGGCCGACGCCGATAGTAATCCGCCTGCGGATCGAGACGGCGGACGTACAGCGGCTCCAGGGTCTCGATGCGCATATCGGCGCACGCGGCCCAATCGCCCGATGAGTTGTCGTCAGGGCCAGGATCCGCGATGAGCTTGAGGCGGACCGTCTGGCCGAGCCACGGGCTCAGATCGACGGCGATCGGCTCCCAGCCGTGCTGACGCACCGTACGCTCGGCGCCGATCGTCTCCTTGCCCGTCGCGTCGACCACCGCGAGGCGATAGAGGATTCCGTCGCCGTCGTGGCTGCCGTCTCGTTTGCCGACGGAGGCCCGAACGGCTAGCGGAGCGCCGACGGGTAGCGACAGCGGAGCTGTCAGGACCCATACCGAGCCGACGGCCCCGTTCTTCCACGGCGGATGCATGGCCCATGCTGATCGAACCTCGCCGCCGCACATGGCTTTGCCCGCGTAGGCCTCGGAGCCCGTGGATCCGAATCCGGGCGTATCGGCCTCCCCGCGAAGCCGTATGCCCGAGGTGAACTCGGTCGGAAATGGCAGAGCGGTCCGGTATCCGTACTCCGTACGAAGTCCCAGTTCGAGACGGGATCGGACCGGCCCATCGGCGGCGGCAATCTCCAGCAGGATCGCCTCCCGTTTCGTCGGCGCTCCCAGGGGAAACCGGACCGTCGTCCGGCCGGACGGACGGACCGTTAGACGGCGTGTCTGGCCTCCGGCGGCGACCGTCACCGAGCGAGCATCCGGCCCGTGCGAGGTCACGTCCACCTGCAGCGTATCGCCCTCCAACGACGCATTGAGGCTGAACGGCTCCACGACGGTGAAATCGAGCCAGCCCGTACCTGCCTTCCTCCAGAGTCGCGTCCCCGGCCGCGCATCCGTCGGGATGCGGATCGGTCCGCCGCTGTTGGGCCGGACCGTTTCGCCGGGGATTACGTCGATCCGATCCGCCGAGACGGTCTCAGCCGGAGGCCGGAGGACGACGCCCTTCAGGAGGTAGCTGAAGGCGCCCTCCACGGGCAATACGTAGGTCAGGCCCCGGGCCGTCCGGAGCGCGGCAGGTCCGATCCGCTTGCCTCCCTGATCGAGCGCGATAGCCGAGGTCGCGCTGAGGCCGAAGCCGCACTCGGCGCCTTCGTAGGGGATGATCTCCCACTCCCCATCGCGGAGGCGGCGGCAGACGCCGATGCCGGACGAGGCGGCGGCGGCGAAGCGCCGGTGGCGCCCCCGTCCGTCGACGAAGAAATAGTCGGGCGTTCGGGCGTAGTCGGCATAGCCGCCGCCGGGAGCCTGGTTCGTCACCTCGATCGATCCGTCGGAGGTCCAGCAGGCGTAGCCGTTGGGGAGCAGCTGGATCGTCCGCCCCGCGACTCGGGCACGCATCGGCTCGGTGCGGCTCCCGTTGGCGGTCACCACGGTCCCGTCGGAGTATCGGACGACGATCTGCGAGCGTCTGTAGGCCCCGGAGGCGATGGCGGCGCTCGAGTCGAGGAGCCGCCCTGCCCCATCGACATAGCGGATGTCGACCGCCTGCGCGAGGCAATAGCGCGCACCGATCTGCTGGAGCATGTAGTAGCTTTTCAAGGCGTTGTGCATACCGCCTTCGGCCACCAGAAAGCCGGGATGACCAAACGCGACCGTGGCCGCGAGGAACCGATCGAGCCACGCGGCGCGCTCCTCGGGCGTCGTCTGCGGCTGGGGCTCATTGGCGTAGAACATGTCCGGGCTGCCCATGCCGAAGTTGCACCCGAGATCGTGCATTCGGCGCAGATCGAAGTCGACCAGCCACGGGTTCTCGGCGGGACGATAGGATTGATCCTGGCCGTAGTTGCCGTCGGTCAGACCGGAGTAGAAGGAGTGGTAGTTGCCTTCGGAATAGACCGGGCCGTTCCAGGCCTTTTTCTGCAGGAGCATGATCTCGCCGTAGGCATAGAACACAGCGGCCATGGTCCCCGCACCCGGCGCTCTTGGATCGTAGTCGACCCGATCCCAGGGCGGGACGGCGGTGTGGACGTCGCAGTAAGCCGTACTGAAATGGAACTTGTTCTGATTGATCGGGGAGAGCCGCTCGCAGTACTCCACGGCCCGGGCGGGCTTGGGCGCGTAGCAGCGCATCCACGCGGACTGGAGCTGGTTCGCAGGGTCCCGCGCGATCATATCCGTGCTCCAGTATTCGTTGACGGGCGCGAAGTCGGTGAAGTTGTTATAGGGACCGTAGACGAGGCCCAGGGTCTCCTGCATGAACCGGCTGTAGTCCCGTTCGCCGTCATCGCCGCCTTTGCCCGGGGCGGCTTTCGTCCGGAAGGTGAAGCTCTCGCCGCCATCCCTCCACATGGTCTCGTGATCCGTCACGATGATCTCGGTCATGCCGTAGCGGCGCACCTGGGTCCAGTAGCGCTTGTCGGCCTCCCGATCGCTGGCCCCGTGCGTGCGCCAGACGTGGGTTCCGGTGACCTTCTTCCACGGCGAGGCGGGGTTGGCGATGACCGGCAGGGTCTCCTCGAACCGGGGCGAGAGGGTCACGAAGAACCGCTCGAAGCAATCGTTGACGACACCGTTCGTCAGGGGCGTATACCAGACGCCGCCGTTGTAGGTCGCACTGCCGTCGCCGAGGTCGTTCACGGCCCAGAGGACCGACGAGTTCGTGCGGTACCAGTCGGTGTTCCCCATAAGAAACAGGGGTCCCTGACCGCCGTCGAAACAGACCGTCGCCGGGCGGCCGCCGGCGGCAGGATAATACGGATGGGTGATGAGCCGGGGATTGCTGAGCCCCACGGCCTTACCATACCGGACTTCGGCGACCTGGCCGCCGGGCGCGATGGTATCGATCACCAGCGACTTGCCCCACAGGCGGAACCGATAGGTCACGTCGCATTGCGCCTCTCCGACCCGACATCGCCACACCGTAGTCAGCGCTCCGTCCTTGAAGATAGAGCTCTGGAGCTCGGCGGAATCGGGCAGAACGGGCCCGGCCGGAGTGCGCCATCGTACGCCGCCGTCCACGCAGGGGCGGAACCGGACCTCGCGCGCGGGCTGATCCGCGCCGACGAACGAGGCGGCGATATCGTCCCACCGGCCGGAGGAGGGGTCGACCGTATAGACGGTCGTGCCGAACCGATCGGTCGCGGTAAAGCGGGCGCCCCGGCCGAACGGCTCGGCCTTGGCGCGGAGGCGGGGGTCGAGCGCGGGAGGCAGGATCGTCTTGTCGCGGGTCGGGAACGGGAGCGTCCCTGCGCCGGTGTTCGTGCCTTCCCCCTGGCCGGGGAACATAGCGACGCCGCGACGGGGACGGCGGGAGAACGTGAGGGGCGCGAAGGCCTCGGTAAAGACGGCGAGGTTGTCGAAATAGAGGACCCGATCGACGCTCTGACTCCCGCCCAGCACCCTGAGCCCGACGAACTCGGCGCCGGAACGGACCCGTTCGATCTGGTCGGGCGACAACCGGCGATGGAGGAGATGCCATTCGGTCCAGTTCACCACGGCCAGCGGCACGACGATCTCGGCTCCGTCCTTATCCCGCAGGAGGACAGCGACGTTGACCTGGGGCGTGAGCGGGTCGGGCGACCATCCCCAGTTGTTCCCGTAGCACCAGAGGGTGACGGCGTCGAAGGGCCGGGTGATGGGCGCCGGATGGGGCGGCATGATCCGGAGCTCGTTGGAGCCCGGGCCGGTGGCGCGGTAGGTGAGCTTGCCGACATACCGTCCCCAGATCTGCTGTTCGCGGGTCCGCTCGAAGGTTGCGGCGGCGTTGGTCGTCGTCACGGTCCAACCGTCGAGGTCCTCGAAGTCGACGAGGGGCGGATGGTCGTCCTCGGTTCGCCCCGCCCATTCGAGTTCATACGGGCGAACGCCGACCTTCTCGGTCTGTACGGCGGCCGCGCCGATGGCGGCGGCCAGGATGATGATGATCAGCGATGCGGACATTCTCATCGGGACCTCCAGAGAGTGAACGCCTACCGTATTATCCAGCATATCCTGCAGAACGGGCCTGCCGCCGCGAGGGGAGAGCCCTGGCGCGGGCCGCGACGCTCCGCAAGCCGGGCAGGCTCAACGGAGTCGGATGGCGCTCCTCCTGTTCCGGAGGGTGGCGAAGGGGCCAGGAATCACCGCTCCGGACTGACGCAGCTTGCCGAACCAATCTCGATCGAGCGTGATCGGTGACCCATCCGCGGCCTCATAGGGGAGGTTCGCCAGCCGGGTGCGGCCGAGGGTGCGCGTGGAGACGATCTGCCGATCGTCCTTCAGGAGCTCCGGCGGAGGCTGAATCTGAAGGACAAGGGACCGGCCCTTCTCCACGAGGCGGATGAGGCCGATGTCCGGTACGACCACGGGCGAGACGTCGCGGGACGAGGGCCGGGCGCCGCCCAGATAGGCGTTGCCCTCGGCGATCAGCGGGCCAACGGCGCCGTCGTAGACGTGCAGGCCGACGGAAGCGGGACCCGCAAAGAGGTTGTGCACAAAACGATCGTCGCCGCCCCGGACGGTCGCCAGGCCTGCCAGTTGGGTGGAGTGGGCGGGGTGGTACGGCGTCTCGCGGTTCGGCTCGGGGAAGGTCGTGATCGCGCCGAGGAACAGGTTATGGGCATAGGCTCCCCCTTCGGAGACGTCCAGGAGGCTGGCCGGGGACAGGAAGAGGTTGTGATCGACCAGGAACGGCCCGTGGTTGACCTCGACGAAGAGGTCGGGACCGAGGTTGTCGGAGAAGAGGTTGCGGGTGACCCGCGTGCCCTGGGCCATCCAGTCGAGCCAGAGTCCCATGCAGGTCCGCCGGATCCGATTGCCCTGGATCACGGTATCGACGGCGCCGTGAAACTTGATGCCGGCCATTTCCGCGCCGGAGAACAGGCGGCGGATGTGGATATCGTGGATGGTGTTGTTGGTGATCGTGCAGAAGGCCGCGCCGAGGCTGCCGACGATGCCGGCCTGCTCACAGTGGGAGATCGTATTATTCCGGACGATGTGGCCGCCGATCGTCTCCCGGTTCCATCCCCGGGCCAGCGCCCGTTCGATCGTTCGGACGTAGCCTTCGGCCGTGTTGGCCGAGGTATTGTCGAACTCGTCGCCGTGCTTGCCGAGGGCGATGCCGGAGCAGATGGAATGGCTGATGACGCAATCCTCGATGATCCATCCCCGGCTCCAATGGGTCCCGATCAGGCCGATCTGCTCCGCGGTTGGAGGCGCCCACGGTGTGGCCGCATGGCGCATCGTGAAGCCCCGGACGGTGATCCAGTCGCGTCCGGGAGCGTCGGGATAGAAGACGGTGCGCCGGACGTTCACCTCCGTCTGGCGCTTCGTGGGATCTGCGCCGATGAAGCGCGCCCATACCGTGGTGTCGGCAGGTCCGACCCGGGCGAACCATACCCCCGGCGAGGCGTTGACGTCGCCCCGATCGCGGAAGACGAGGCAGAGGGTCCGAACGCCCCGGGTCGGCCGGATCCGGCTTTCGACGCTGATCCAGGACTGCCAGCCTCCGGTATGGGGGACCTCAGCCGTCCCGATGATCGGACCGGTCGGCTTGTCCAATCGGAGCTCGATGACGCCGCCCGAGGTCGCCGAGGCGACCCGCAGCTCGATTCGGCGGGCGCCGCCGCTGAAGTCAAAGGAATCGTATCGGACCCAATCGCCCGGCTCGATCCAGCCGATGCACTCGCCGCCTTCGTCGCAGGGCGCGTTCCGGACCCCGAACTGGCCCGAATAGGACACCGCCGGGCGTCGGGCGTCGGCTCGCTCAGGCCGGAGCCATGCCACGTTGAGCAGGGTTGGACCGCCCGCTGCAGGATAGGGGCCGGCAGGCTCCGGATCGAGGACCTGCTCCAGGGTTGCGGCCTCCGCCAGCCACGCGCCGTCTAGATAGACCGCGCCCGTATGATGCACCCTGCCGAGAGGGTCGAACCAGTCGCCGCGGATCTCGTCGGCGAACGGGTTGAAGGCTCCGAAGAACGTATTGGGGATCGTGACGCTCCAGACGTCGTCGCGCACTCGCTTCCATCCGGTGACGACCTCGGAGCCCCGGATCTCGACCCGCTCGCCCGGCGCCGCGCGGTAGACGATGCGCCGATCGGGTGAGCCGCCCCGGGGAGGGTTCACCCGCTCTCTGTAGAGGCCCGCGTGCACGGTGATGGTATCGCCGGGCATCGCGGTGTCGGCGGCCTTCTGGATCGTCCGAAACGGCTGCGCACGAGTGCCCGGGTTCGTATCGCTGCCCGTTACGGCGACGTGCAGCTCGACGGCGTGCATGCGGGCCGCCGTCACGGTCATTGCCAGCATCACCGGTCCCAACCACCGCATTCCATGCCTCCTTGTGGCGTCATCGTACCGATATGGTACCGCTTGCAGCAGCAGCAGCCGCGCGGATCCGGGCCGGGACGCGATCGGCCCGGATGTTGTGCGAGTCCGGTCGACGGCGGGAGGCTGGTGGTACAATCGGCTCAGCAATCTCAGGAGAGTAGATGCGTGATGGGGCTGATGACCGCTCTGGCCGTTTCGGCCGCAGGACCGTTTGCAGCAGCCGCGTGGATCGCGCCTCCGGAGGGCCTGATCCGCCCGTTCGAGACGCCCCGCTTTCGCAAGACCTTCTCGCTCGACGGAGCGCCGCGGCGCGCCTCGCTCAGGATCATCGGACTCGGCGATTGGAGCGTAACGGTGAACGGCCGAGGGGTTACCCCGACCGGCATCAACCAGCCCTGGTCGCAATATGAGAAGACCCTGTACTGGACGGAGCTGGATATCCGCCGTTTCCTGCAGGGCGGAGAGAACTGCATCGGCGTGGAGCTCGGCGCCTCCTTCTGGAGCAATCCGAACCCGCCGGCGGGCCGATACAACAAGGACGGCCCCCAGCGCTCGGCCGGTGAGCCGTACCTGCTGTGCGCCGAGGTCGAGATGGAGACCCCCGACGGAACGACCGTTCGCGTCGGCACCGATGCCACCTGGCGGGTCCATCGGGGTCCGGTGACGTTCTCCCATCTGTTCGCCGGTGAGGATTATGACGCCCGGCTGGAGACCGCGGGCTGGGACCGGGCGGCCTACGATGCCGGGGGTTGGGCCACGGCCAGGGTCGTCGAAGCGCCGAACGGGGACCTGAAGCGGCGCGATTGGCCCGGTTTTGCATCGTTCGATCGATACGCGCCGACGGAGATCCGCGCGGATTCGGAAGGCCGGATCCTGGTCGCCTTTCCCCAAAACATCTCGGCTCAGCTTCGGATGGAGCTCTCCGGCGGTACGCCGGGGGCGGATGTCCGCGTCCGCTGCGGAGAGCATCGGGCTCCGGACGGACGGGTGGCCGGCGCCTACGCTGTCGACTGCCATATCGTCACGGACGGCAGGCGCGTCCGTCGTCGCTGGCATTCGTTCTACCTTGGCATGCAGTTCGCCGAAGTGACCGGCGCGGTCCTTCCGGGCGCGTCGAACCCGGGTCGGCTGCCCGTTCTCAAGAAGCTGGAACTCATCCACGTCCGGGACGGCCTCGCGACGGCCGGGCGGTTTCGTTCCTCCAGCGACCTCTACAACCGGACCCTGGCGCTGGTCGACGCTGCCGTTCGGTCCAACATGAGCTGGGTGATGACCGATTGCCCCCATCGCGAGAAGCTCGGCTGGCTCGAGTGCGCCTATCTCCTGGCCCCGACGTTCCTCTATGGCTACGAGGGGCGCGCATGGTTCGCCAAGATCGCCGGCGACATTCGGGATGCCCAGACGCCGGAGGGGATGATCCGGACCGTCGCCCCGTCGTATCCGGCCGGGAAGTTCCCGGGCGCGTTCGATTGGACGGTGGAATGGGGCGCGGCGGGTGTGATGGTCCCCTGGATCCACTACGAATGGTTCGGCGACGCCGGCATCCTGCGGGACAACTTCGATTGCATGCGGCGGTTCACCGACTACGTCGGCTCTCTGGCTGCGGACGGCCTTGCGCCGGAGGGTCTGGGCGACTGGTACGACTACGGCCACGGCCACGGGCCCGGCCCCTCCCGGTTCACCCCGACGAACCTATCGTCCACGGCGACGTGGGCGCTCTGCGCCTTGACGGTATCGCGAGCGGCCCGGGTCCTCGGGCTCGCCGATTTGGAGGCGCGCTACGGGGCGCTGCACGAGCAGATCGGCGAGGCGTTCCGACGGCGGTTCCAGGATCCGACCACGCGGCTGCTGCGGCACCTTGGCAGCCCTCAGTGCGCCAACGCCATGGCCATCTGCGCCGAAGTCGTCCCGGAAGCCGATTACCCGGTGTTGATCGAGGACATCATCGCGGACCTCGTTCGGCGGGGCTATCAGCAGACGCCGGGCGACGTGGGCCATGTCTACTTCATCCGGGCGCTGGCGCAGGCTGGCCGCTCCGATGTGCTGCATCGGGTCTACTCGAGGACCGGCACGGGCAGCTACGGCGGGATCCTCGCGAAAGGGCTGACCTCGATGCCGGAGACATGGGATGCGATGATGGACGGATACCAATCGCTCAACCATTGCATGCTCGGGCATGTGGTCGAATGGTTCTACGCCTACGTCGGAGGGATCCGCCAGAGCCCCGGCGGCACGGGCTGGACGAGCGTCGTCATCGGACCGAACCCGGGCGACCTGTCCTCTTGCGATGCCGAGGTGCGTACGCCCCGGGGACGGATTCGGTCGTCGTGGCGTATGGAACGTGGGACCATGGTCCTTGAGGTGACGATCCCACGGGGCGTGCGGGCGGAGGCGCTTCTCCCGAGCGGCAAGCGGGTCGCGCTGAGGGCGGGAAGGAGCGTCGTTCATGATGATTAACCGGCTGCGTCGGATTGGGGCCGCCGCGATCCTGGCGGCTCTGGCGTCCGGGGGGACGGCCGCGCCACGGGACGGAGACTGGAGCATACCCGCGCGATTCCGCGGCGTGACCGTGGTGGGCCGGATCAAGGGGTTCCCCCACCGCGTCGTCGCGCTGACCTTCGACGACGGGCCGGACCGGAGGAACACCCCGATCGTGCTGGATGCCCTGAAGCGATATCGAGCTCGGGCGACCTTTTTCTTGATCGGCGAGCAGGTCTCGGCGAACCGGGCGCTGGTCGAGCGGATGGTGGCGGACGGGCACGTGATCGGCAACCACAGCTGGTCGCACCCGTATCGCCTGTCGCAGGCGGAGGGCGAGAGCCAGCTCCGTCGAACCGACGACGCGGTGCGGGCCATTATCGGCCGACCTCCGGCGTGTATTCGATCGCCCGGGGGGTTCACCAATAACGGCATCGCGAAGGCCATCCGCGCGCGGAATCAGCCGAACTTCCTGTGGATGGTGAGCTCGGCTGACACGAGGAAGATCGGTTCGGCGGAGATCGCCCGGAACGTCGTGCGCGGCGCCCGACCGGGAGATATCATCCTCATGCATGATGGACCGGGCCATCGCGCCACGGCGAACGCCGTCCTGACGATCCTTCAGGGGCTGAGCGAGAAGGGCTACCGCTTCGTCACGGCCCCGGAGCTGTGCCGTCTCTGGGACTCGTGGCTCACGGCTCAGGGCGTCTCCCAAGGGATCAAACCGGCCGCCGCCAGAGCTCCGGCCTCGAAGAAGAGCGGAGGCGCCTGAGGTCCGATGCATGGCGACCGCGGCGCCGGGATCGCCCGGACGATGCGGGACTGCGCACTTCAGCCACGTAGGCACGCGGTTCAGGCGGAGCCTGGCCCTACGGCGCGATCCCCATCTCCCGCATGAACCCTTGAATCTGCTCGGCTTCCGGAATGCGCAGCCGCCGCGCGTCCGCCAGCGCCTGGCGCATAAGCCGCTCGATCTCAGGACCGTCCTCCGGCTTCCCTCGCTGCTTGAGGATGAACGCCAGATACACGCGCCCTTCCAGCAGCGCGCGCACGTCCCCCAGACGCTCGTAGACGGGCAACGCCTCCTCACGAAGAATCCGCAGGGCCTCGTCCAGATCGCCACGCGAGAAGAGGATGTCCGCGATCCTGCCCATGGTCACAGCGCGGGAGTGCACGTCCCCCAGACGCTCGTAGACGGGCAACGCCTCCTCACGAAGAATCCGCAACGCTTCGTCCAGATCGCCACGCGATCGGAGGATGTCCGCGATTCGGCCTATCGTCAAAGCGCGCTCGCGCACGGCCCCCAGACGCTCGAAGGCAGGCAACGCATCCTCACGAAGAATCCGCAACGCTTCGTCCGGATC
>JAANMX010003460.1_pt1 | contig 13828 bp, 12 predicted proteins | sample 7279681 | NCBI WGS metagenome assembly JAANMX01 (sample SAMN14094542, study PRJNA606508) | bioreactor metagenome | isolation source: A lab-scale SPAN reactor treating ammonium-rich wastewater day 351 | place: Ireland: Galway | collected 2018-01-01
GACCTTGTCGATCTCGCGCAGGCGGCGCGAGAGCGCCGCGGCGATGTTGAAAATGATCGTCGAGTGGTACTCCGGCCAGAACCGGGAGAATCTCGCGATGGCGTGGTTGGTCAAGACATAGATGATCGAGGTGCGCACGGCCCGGATGCTGGCGGACCTCGGTTGTCCCTCGACCAGGCTCATCTCGCCAAAGAACTCCTTGGGCCCCAGCCTGGCCAGCACGACCTCGTGACCCGTGCCAAGGCCCTTGACCACCTCCACCTCGCCATCGCCGATCACGCAGAACCGGTCGCCGATCTCCCCTTCGCGGAAGATCACGTCCCCCTTGGGATAGACGATCTCCTCCGCCGCCAGCGCCAGCGCGCGTACCGCGTCCTCGTTGATGCCGTCCAGGAGCGGCACCCCCATGAACGCCGCCACCTCCGGCGGCACCGAACTCGAGACCATATCCGTCATGCCATCCTCCTCCCGCCGTCAGTAGGACCGCGCGGCGAACAACTCGTCCATTTCCCGAAGCCGGCGCGAGAGGCCGCGGGCGATGTTGACCAAGATCATGCGGCACTGGTGCGGTTCCTCGCGCGCCACCTCCTGGAGGTCCTGGGGCCTCAGCGCGTAGATGATCGACGGCTCCAGCGTCCGCACGCTCGCGCTGCGCTCCCGGTTCTCGATCAGGCTCATCTCGCCAAAAAATCCCCCGGCCCCCACCGTGTTGAGCCGCTTCTCCTGCGGTGTCCCGAGCCCGCTGACGATCTCCACGGTCCCTTGCCCGATCACGAAAAGGCAATCGCCCGGCGTCCCCTCCTTGGCGACGATGACCCCCTCCCGATACGCCCCGCCCGTCATGCGCTCCGCGATCCGGTGGAGCACCTCGGGCCGCATCCCGGAGAATAGTTCCGTCTGGTCCAGCGCCAGCGGCGCCGAGCCCGCCTGCTCCATCTCTGCCATATTTCTCCTTTACCCCGCAACCCGCACAAAATCAACGGCGCTCGCCGCCTCCCGGTCTTGACGCGGCCACCGCGTCCTCGCCAACGTCGGGCCGTGAATTCACAGATCCTCCTCCTCGCCGCGATTTGCACTTTGCCCGCCAGCCCGGCCGCAGCCGCCGATAGCCCCGCGAAGGTATTGCGCCCGCGCTGCGAATCGATGGAAAACCCGCTGGGTTTGGACGAGGCGCTCCCGCGCCTGTCGTGGGTCATGACCGACCCGCGCCGCGGTGCCCGGCAGACCGCCTACCGCGTCCTGGTCGCTTCGACCCCCGAGAAACTCGCGGCCGGCGAGGGCGATCTCTGGGACACCGGCCGCGTGACATCGGCCCAGTCCATCCAGATTCCTTACGCGGGCGCGGTGCTGGCCTCGCACCAGCGCTGCCATTGGAAGGTCCAGATCTGGGACGCCGACGGGAAGGCGTCGGATTGGAGCGAGCCGGCGCTCTGGACGATGGGGATCCTGCATCCCGGCGAGTGGGGAGGGGAATGGCTCGCGCATGCGGCGCCCGTCGCCCGCCAACTCCCGGAGGGCCACCCCGCCCGAGAGCTGACCCTAGATGGCGCGCAATGGATCTGGTCCGGCGATGGCGAGCCGCGCGCCGCCAAGCCGAAGGGCGCCGCCTATTTCCGAAAGGTGGTCGAGTTGCCACCCGACGCCCCTGTCCGCTGGGCTTATATCGCGATCGCGGCCGACGACCGGTTCCGGCTCTTCCTCGACGGGGATAAGATCAGCGAGAGCGAGCCCGAGCGCTGTGCCGCCCGCGAGGCCCTCGAGGTCGAGCTAACGGAGAAGCTCAAACCCGGGCGCAACGTCCTCGCGCTCGATGTCGAAAACTTCGAGGCCGGGCCGGCCGGGCTCGCGGCAAAATGGGTGGTGCAGCTCTCCGATGGCCGGCGGATCACGTCGGCCACCGACGGCTCATGGAAAGCCAGCGCCAAGCCCGTCGGCAAGCCCGCGTGGTCGAGCCCCGACCACGACGACGCCGCATGGCCCGCCGCGACGGCGCTGGGCCCGGTGGGCATGGCCCCCTGGGGCAAGCCCGAGGTCGGCTATCGCCCCGGCTGGCGGCAGAAATCCCCCAGCCCCATCTTCCGCAAGGCGTTCCGCGTCGAGAAACCCGTCCGCTACGCCGCGCTGCACATCTGCGGCCTCGGCTATTACGAGGCCCGCATCAACGGGCAGAAGGTCGGCGACCGCTACCTCGACCCGGCCTTCACCCGCTACGACCGCCGCGCCCTCTACGCCACCCACGACGTCACGAAGTTGCTCCGCGACGGCGACAACGCCATCGGCGTCATGCTCGGCAACGGCTGGCTCAACATGCACACCCGCGCGACCTGGAATTTCGACCAGTCCCCCTGGCGCAAGGAGCCGATCCTCCGGGCCCACCTGAGGCTCGAGTTCGCCGACGGCACCGCGCAGACCCTCGCCACCGACGCCTCCTGGCGGGCGAACACCGGCCCGCTGCTCAACGACAGCATCTTCCAGGGCGAGGTCTACGACGCCCGCCGCGAGGCAGCCCTCGCCGGATGGGACGGGCCGGGCTTCGACGACACCGGATGGGCCGCGCCCCGGATCGCCGAGGGCCCCGGCGGCCGCCTCGCCGCGCAGGCCATGCCCCCGATCCGTGTCACGGAAACCATCGAGCCTGCCTCGGTCTCCGAGCCGCGCCCCGGCACCTTCGTCGTGGACCTCGGCCGCGCCATCGCCGGCTGGCTCCAGCTCCGCGCCGCCGCCCCCGCCGGCACCGAGATCACCCTCCGCTACGGCGAGCGCCTCGACGACAAGGGTCTCGTCGAGCGCAAGGAGATCTCGAAATTCACCTTCGCCGGACCCTTCCAGACCGACGCCTATATCTTCCGCGGCGGCGGGGAGGAAACCTGGGAGCCGAGGTTCGTCTACCACGGGTTCCGCTACGTCCAGGTCGAGGGATTCCCCGGCAAGCTGGCGAAAGAGAACATCCGGGGCCGCTTCGCCCACACCGATTTCCCGTCGGCCGGCGCCTTCGAGTGCGCCGACGAGACCGCCAACAAGATCCAGGCGATGACGCTCGCCTCCTACCGCGCCAATTATCACGGCTATCCCACCGACTGCCCCCACCGCGAGAAGAACGGCTGGACCGGCGACGCGCACCTCGCCGCCGAGCAGGCGATGTACAACTGGGACAACGGCCCCGCCTACGCCAAGTGGATCCAGGATATCCATGACGAGCAGCGCGAGTTCGGCGAGATCTGCGCGATCATCCCCACCTCCGGCTGGGGGTACCACTGGGGCAACGGTCCCGCCTGGGACAGCGCCTTCCTCCTCATCCCGTGGTACGCCCACCTCTACCGCGGCGATACCCGCATCCTCGAGCGCCACCTCGACCGCATGAAGCGCTACGTCGATTACCTCACCGCCCGCTCCCACCAGGGCATCGTCTCTTTCGGCCTCGGCGACTGGTGCCCCGCGGACACCGTCACCCCCGCCCCACTCACCTCCACCGGATACTATTACAACGACGCCCGCATCGTCTCCTTCGCCGCCCGCCTCGCCGGCCTCGCCCCCGATGCCGCGAAATATGGAAAATTGGCCGACAGCATCCGCGGCGCCTTCAACCGCGAATTCGGCAAGCCCGACGGCGATTACGCCAATGGCTCGCAGACCGCGCTGAGCTGCGCCCTCCACCACGGGCTGGTCCCAGATGAATCCCGCGCCAAGACCGTCGCCCGCCTCGCCGCCAGCGTCGACAAGGCCAACGGCCACCTGGATTGCGGCATCCTCGGGGTCAAATATCTCTTTCGCACCCTGAGCGACAACGGCCACCACGACCTCGCCTGGCGCGCCGCGACCCAGAAGGATTTCCCCGGCTTCGGCGCATGGCTCCCCCAGGGCGCCACCACGCTCTGGGAGGATTGGCCCGGCAAGGCATCCCGAATCCACATCATGTTCGGCGACATCAGCGCCTGGTTCTATCAATACCTCGCCGGCATCCAACCCGACATCGGGCGCCCCGGCTTCCAACACGCCGTCATCCGCCCCATGCCCCCCGCCGGACTCCAATGGGCCCGCGCACACACCGAAACCCCTTACGGCACAATCCGCTCCTCCTGGAAGCGCGAGGGCGATGGCACCCTAAACCTCGAGATCACCATCCCCGCCAACGCCACCGCCACCCTCCACATCCCCGCCAAAGACCCCGCCCAAGTCACCGAGGGCGGCAAACCCGCCCCCGAAAGCCAGGGCCTCAAACCCCTCGGCACCAGAGACGGGCGCGCCGTCTTCGAGGCCGCCGCCGGATCGTACCGCTTCCAGACCCGATAGCGGCCACGATCAGCCTGCCAAACCCGACGAAACTTCGCCCCCGGTGGCGTCTGACACAGACGCCCTGCAAAAATCTGTAGCGAAGGGCCTTCGGCCCTTCGGCCGGCGGCCCGGGCCCACGCCGAAGCCCGAAGGGGCTTCGCTACATATTTTCACCCCCGGCGGTGCCCCGATTGCCCGCCGGCAGGCGGGCAATCGGGGCATGGAATCTAGCTCGAAAATTCCAGACGTAGCCACGGCCGTGAGGCCGTGGACCCCCACCGCGCGGCCCCTCCGTGACCGTAGGGGCTACTCCCCCCGATCCGCGACGCAGTAGCCCGGGATCACCGCCTCGCGCTTCGAGCGACCCGCCACGAAGCGATGCTCCTTCGCCACGCCCTCGGCATTGGTCACCTCGAGCCGCACGGCCCCCAGCGGCCCGGAGACTTTCGGCCGCAGCAGGCCGGTGATCCATTCCAACAGCCGCTTGACCATGTCGCTTCCCCCTCGCCTCAGGGTTTTGTCGGGCTGGTTGGCGCAGGCAACTGCTGCGCCTTGACGCCATAGGCCCGGTCCATCTCCTCCAGCGTGGCCAAGAGCATCTTGGCCCCGCCGGGGGGAACGACCTTGCCGGACAGGATGTCCGCCGGTGAAACGTTCACCCCGTAATACGCGGCGTTGCGCTTCGGTTCGGCGACGAGCACCGTCCCCTCCAGCGATACGCCCGCAAAGACCCCCTGGCTCCGGCTGTAGGTGTACACGGCGGCCGCGGCGGTGATGTCCGCCCCGAGGCTCCGGCCCACCGGACCCGCCGCGACGCTCAGGTCGCCACCGAGCGAGACGTTGCCCCCCTGGCTGAACGCCTTCACCGCGCCGGGCGTGTTCAGCACGATCACGAACTCCGATACCTGCGCCCCTATCTGGAAACCAAATCCCGCGCCACCCGTCGTGATGCCCGCTGGCCCCGACCAGCCCTTCGGTGTCCGCGCCACCACCACGCCTTGCCCGCCGCGCCCGCTGAAGATGAACCCCGCCTTGATCATGTGCAGGATCGCCAGCCCCTGCGCGTCCCGGATCACTTCCGCCGGTATCGCCTGCTCCGGGATCGACTGGAACCGCCGCAGGATCGTCACCGCCTGATTCACCGCGTCCTGCAAGCCCGCCGCCTGCGCCGACGAGACCCCCGCCGCCACCCCGCCGGCCGCCGCCGCCGCCTTCAAAAACTCGCGCCTCTTCAGCATGCCCATCCCACAAAACTGCCCACCCCCCACCCCCGCGCAAGGGAATTTCGGCCTGGCCAGAAACTCCGCGGCGGACTTGGGCATCCCGTCAGGACGTTTCGCCGTGACTCCGCCGCCCCATTCCGCGAGACTCCGCCCCCATGTTACGGGTCGGAATCGTCGGTCTGCCGAATGTCGGCAAGAGCACGCTGTTTAACGCGGTCACCCGCACGCGCAAGGCGGAGGCCGCGAATTACCCCTTCTGCACCATCGACCCCAATGTCGGCGTCGTGAACGTCCCGGACCAGCGCCTCGACCGCCTGGCGGAAATGTCCAAATCCAAAAAGGTCGTCCACGCCGCCATCGAGTTCGTCGATATCGCCGGCCTGGTCCGCGGCGCCAGCCAGGGCGAGGGCCTCGGCAACCAGTTCCTCTCCCACATCCGCGAGGCCGACGCCATCATCCAGGTCGTCCGCTGTTTCGAGGACGAGAACGTCCACCACGTCACCGGGAGCGTCGACCCCGTCCGCGACATCGATATCATCAATACCGAACTGGTCCTCGCTGACCTCGCCGCGGTCCAGAAACGCCTCGAGCGCGGCTCCAAGGCCGTCCGCGCCGGAGACAAGCAGGCCAGGGCCGAGCATGAGGTCCTCGAGAAACTCGCCCCGCACCTCGACGCCGGAAAACCCGCCAGCACCCTGCCGCTCACCCCGGAGGAGCGCGCCACCGCACGCGCCTTCTTCCTGCTCACCTCCAAGCCCACCCTCTTCGCCTGCAATGTCGCCGAAGATGGCCTCGCCTGCGCCGACTCCAACCCCTTCGTCGAAAAAGTCCGCGCCTACGTCCGCGAGCACCATGACACCGAGGCCGTCGTCATCTCCGCGCGCATCGAGTCCGAGCTCGTCGACCTCGCCCCCGAGGAGCAGCGCGAATATCTCAAGGAACTCGGCGTCGAGGAGTCCGGCGCCGGCGCCCTCATCCGCGCCGCCTACCACCTCCTCGGCCTCCGCACCTACCTCACCACCGGCGAGAAGGAGAGCCGCGCCTGGACCATCCACGCCGGCGATACCGCCCCCGTCGCCGCGGGAAAGATCCACTCCGATTTCGAGCGCGGCTTCATCGCCGCCGAGACCATCCATTACGACGACCTCGTCGCCCTCGGCTCCATGGCCAAGGCCCGCGAGGCCGGCAAACTCCGCCTCGAGGGCCGCGAGTACGTCGTCCAGGACGGCGATGTCGTCGAGTTCCGGTTTAACGTATGATCGCCTCGGGACGGAAACCCGCGGGGTAGCGGGGAGCGTGAGCGACCCGTGCGGCGGCCCCCCATGGACACCGCACCATTCGCATTGATTCTCAAAATCGGAGACCGTAGTATTAACTAGGCTTACGAAACGGAGGTGAGAGAGATGAAAAATGTTATCTTCAACAACACCGTGCTCCGCGATGGGCACCAGTCGCTCGCCGCCACCCGCATGAAGACCGACCAGATGGTCGCCGCCGCCCCCGAACTGGACCAGATGGGCTTCGGCGCGCTCGAGACCTGGGGCGGCGCCACCATCGATTCGTGCCTCCGCTTCCTCGACGAGAATCCCTTCGACCGCCTCCGCACCCTGAAGAAGCTCGCCCCCAAGACCCCGCACATGATGCTCCTGCGCGGGCAGAACATCGTCCAGTATACCTCGTTCCCCGACGATGTCGTCGAGGCCTTTGTCGCCAGCGCCGCGGTCGCCGGCGTGGATATCTTCCGGATCTTCGACGCCCTCAACGACCTCCGGAACGTGCAGACCGCGGTCAGGGCCGTCAAAAAGGCGGGAAAGCACGCCCAGGGCGCCATCAGCTACACCACCAGCCCGGTGCATACCCCCGAGGCCTTCCTCGAGATGGCCAAGGAATTCGAGCGCCTCGGCTGCGACTCGATCTGCATCAAGGACATGGCCGGCCTCATCTGCCCGCCCGTCGCCGCCGCCTTGGTCAAGAAGATCAAGGAGAACGTCAAGATCCCCGTCGTGCTCCATAGCCACAACACCGCCGGCCTCGCCGGCACCTCCTATTTCGCCGCCGTCGAGGCCGGCGTCGACATGATCGACGTCTCCATCGCCCCTTTCGCCAACGGCACCGGCCAGCCCGACGCCCTCATGATGCACGCGATGCTCGAGGGCACCCCGCGCTGCCCCAAGTACGACGCCGACCGCCACGTCAAACTCGTCGAGCACTTCCGCAAGGTCTACGACCAGCTCTCCGAGTTCACCAGCCGCAACAACGAGCGCACCGACGTCGATATCCTCCGATTCCAGGTCCCCGGTGGCATGCTCAGCAACTTCCGCAACCAGCTCAAGGAGCAGGGCATGTCCGACAAGTGGGACCAGGTCGTCGCCGAGATCCCCTACGTCCGCGAGAAACTCGGCTGGATCCCGCTGGTCACCCCCACCTCGCAGATCGTTGGCACCCAGGCCATGCTCAATGTCAAATTCGGCCGCTGGAAAAATATCGCCCAGCCCACCGCCGACATCCTCCTCGGCAAGTACGGCCGCACCCCGGGGCCCATCGACCCCGAACTCCGCGCCCTCGCCGAAGAGCGCACCAAGCAGAAGGCCGTCGATTGCCGCCCCGCCGACCTACTCGAGCCCCGCATGCCCAAGCTCCGCGAGGAACTCAAGGCCAAGGGCCTCCCCGTCAACGACGAGAACGCCGTGCTCTACGCCATGTTCCCCCAGCAGCTCGAGGCACTCCACAAACCCAAGCCCGCCGCACCGGCTCCAGCGCCCGCCGCCGCCGCCAAAGCCGCCGCACCCGCCCCGGCCCCGGCCGCGCCCGCCGCCGGCGCCAGCCACTACCGCATCATCATCGACGGCCGCGCCCATGACGCGTTCGTCGAGGTGGTGTAGCTCGACTCGAAAATACGACAAAACCCTCTAGTAGCGAAGGGCCTTCGCCCTTCGGCGGGGGATAGGCCGAAGCCGGAAGCGGCTTCGCTACCATTTTCACCCGCGGTGGTGCCCCGCAGGCGGGGCACGGGATCTGACTTAACCATTCCATACGTAGCCACGGCCGTGAGGCCGTGGACGCGCTGGCTGAGTGCCCGGCGGCGCCGCGGCCCGCGTCCCGGCACCACCCCCCACGACGTTGCGTGCCGCGTGAAGTATCGGACCTAATCCGGCACCCCCGCCGCGCGCCAAAAAATCTCTTCCCCCACCCAAAAAAAGGGTGTGCGCGCGCGGGGCGGGATCATTAGACTCCCCGGCGTTCGGCGGCGCGCGGTGTATGAACGTGATTGGCATGACGGTCTTTGTCGGGCTCGTGCTCGTGGGGCTGTTCGTGTACCTGTTCTGGCACCAGGCGCGCGGCCCCGGAGGCGCCGGGGACGATCGCGACGCGCTGATGCCCCTCGAGGAGGACGATGGCGTCACCCCGGCGGACCGGGGCGGGCCGGCGCACTGAACATGGCGGAAGGCAGGTAGGCAGCGATGGAAACGGGCGGCAGCAAGGTCACGATTGAATACGACGACGCGATCACGCGGATGTTCCTGATCGCGGGAATTCTCTGGGGCGCGGTGGGCATGGCCGCGGGCGTGTTTGTCGCGTCGCAGCTGGCCTTCTGGCAGATGAACCTCGACCTGTCGTGGCTGACCTTCGGCCGCCTCCGCCCCCTCCACACCAACGCCGCCATCTTCGCTTTCGTCGGCAACATGATGTTCGCCGGCATCTACTATTCCACCCAGCGGCTGGTCAAGGCCACCATCCCCTCGCGCCTCCTCGTGCGGGTCCACTTCTGGCTCTGGCAGGCCATCATCGTGGTCGCCGCCATCACGCTCCCCCTCGGCCTGACCCGCGGCAAGGAATACGCCGAGCTCATCTGGCCCATCAACATCGCCGTCGCCGTCGCCTGGGTGCTCTTCGCGGTCAATTTCTTCTGGCTCCTGGCGCGCCGCAACGAGCCCTCGCTCTACGTGGCGATCTGGTTCTACATCGCCACGATCGTGACGGTGGCCGTGCTCTATATCGTCAACCACCTCCAGATCCCCACCGGCCTGCTCCATGGCTACCCGATCTTCGGCGGGGTGCAGGACGCCCTCGTCCAGTGGTGGTACGGCCACAACGCCGTGGCCTTCTTCCTCACCACCCCGATCCTCGGGATCATGTATTACTACCTGCCGAAGGCCGCCGGCAGGCCCGTCTATTCCTACCGCCTCTCGGTGGTCCACTTCTGGTCGCTGGTGTTCATCTACATCTGGGCCGGCCCGCACCACCTGCTCTACACCGCGCTGCCCGACTGGCTCCAATCCCTCGGCATGCTCTTCAGCGTCATGCTCTGGGCCCCCTCCTGGGGCGGCATGCTCAACGGCCTCCTCACCCTCCGCGGCGCCTGGGACAAGGTCCGGCAGGACCCCGTACTCAAGTTCTTCGCCGCCGGGGTCACGTTCTACGGCATGTCCACCTTCGAGGGCCCGCTGCTCGCCATCAAATCGGTCAACGCACTCTCCCATTATACCGACTGGACCATCGGCCACGTCCACTCCGGCACCCTCGGCTGGAATGGCTTCATGGCCGCCGGCATGTTCTACTGGCTCGCCCCGCGCCTCTGGAACACGAAGCTGCACTCGGTCCCGATGGCCAACTTCCACTTCTGGATCGGCCTGGTCGGCATCCTCCTCTACATCGCCTCGATGTGGATCTCCGGCATCAGCCACGGCCTGATGCTCGGCGCCACCGTCGAGGGCGGCTCCGTCCTGAAATACCCGAACTTCCTCGACGCCGTCGACGCCAACCGCGCCATGATGCACACCCGCATGCTCGGCGGCATGCTCTACCTCGCCGGCTGGGTCCTGCTGGTCTACAACATCTGGCGCACCGCCACCTCCGGCAAACCCGTCAACGGCACCGCCGAGGTCTTCGTCGCGGAGAAACCCGCCCGCCGCCTCACCCTGATCGAGGCCTTCACCAGCACGCCCGTCATGTTCACCGCCGTGGTCCTCGCCTGCGTATTCCTCTGGGCGATCGGCTGGGACTTCGTCAAGATGCTCGCCCTGCTGGCCATGATCATCGCCGTGGTCGTCGCCGTCGACCGCGTCGAGCAGCGCCTCAAGAGCTGGGGCGAGTGGTACGACCGCCTGCTCGCCAACTCGTTGCCTTTCACGGTGCTCACGATCTTCGCGGTGCTCATCGGTGGCCTGGTCGAGATCATCCCGACCATCGTCATGCACCGCGCCTCGAACGTCGAGGGCGTCCGCCAGATCCCTTACAGCCCCCTCCAGCTCGTCGGCCGCGATATCTACATCCGCGAGGGCTGCTACAACTGCCACTCGCAGATGATCCGCCCCTTCGTCGGCGAGGTCCTCCGCTACGGCGATTTCTCGAAACTGGGCGAGTCCATCTACGACTACCCGTTCCAATGGGGCAGCAAGCGCACCGGTCCCGACATCCACCGCGTCGGCGGGAAATACCCCCACATCTGGCACCTCCGCCACATGGAGAACCCCCGGTCCGTCTCCATCGGCTCCCACATGCCCAACTACCCCTGGCTCCTCAAGGACAAGGCCGACCTCGATTCGCTCAAATCCAAGTTCGATGTCCTCCGCATCCTCGGCGTCCCGTACCCGGAACGCTCCGCCGACCAGCTCCGCGCCGAGGCCCTCGCCGAGGCCAAGGCCATCGCCGACGACCTCGCCAAATCCGGCGCCCCCGTCGAGCCCGACTCCGAGATCGTCGCCCTCATCGCCTACCTCCAACATCTCGGGAAATCCGAGCCGGTCCCGAAGGCCGAGAAGGTCACCGGCGGCAAGGCCGGCCCATAGCCCAGGAAGGAGCACCGCATGTTCGACCGCGTCCAATACGAGAGCTGGCAGATCGTCTTCCCGATCGTGGGCTTCCTCCTGTTCTTCGGGATCTTCATACTCCTGGTGATCCGGATCTCTCGCCTCCCGAAGACCAAGGTGAAGCACCTGGCCCACCTGCCCTTTGACGAGGAAGACAAGGAAAAGAACGATGAGCCAACCGGCCCGGAACAGCGCTGAGGAAGACGCCCCCCTCAAGGGGCATAGCTTCGACGGCATCGAGGAGTACGATAAGAAACTGCCCAACTGGTGGCTCTGGACCCTCTACGGCGCGATCGCCTTCTCCTTCTTCTATTGGTTCTATTTCCATTGGGTCGGCAACCCCGAGTCCACCGCCCAGCGCCTCGATCGCCGCCTGGGCGAGATCGCCCTCGCCGCCGCCGCCTCCGGCGGCGCCGAACTCGACAACGCTGCGCTCTGGAAAATGAGCCGCGACGAGAAGGTCGTCGCCGATGGCCGAAAGACGTTCCTGACGCAATGCGTCTCCTGCCACGGCGCCGACCTCAAGGGCGGCATCGGCGTCAATCTCACCGACAAGGATTGGATCCACGGCGGGAATCCCACCGAGATCGTAGCCGTCCTCACCAAGGGCGTCCTGGATAAAGGCATGCCCGCCTGGGGGCCCGTCCTCGGCAAGGCGCGCGTCGCCCAGGTCGCCGCCTTCGTCCTGAGCCACCACACCGAGGGCGAGGAGATCCGCATCGTCCCGTCGCCCACCCAGTCGGCGACGGCGCCCGCCGCGGCCGCGGCGCCCTGAGCCGCCCCCTTCCATGGCCGCCGACCTCCCATCCCTGGACCAACTCGCCTCCATCAACCCCGACGGCTCGAGAAATTTCATCCATCCCGCCGATGTCCGCGGGCGATTCACCACGCTCCGCACGATCACCGGCTGGGCGCTGATCGCCCTCTACGCGCTCCTCCCCTGGATCCCCATCAATGGCAACCCCGCCGTCTTCCTCGACGTCCGGCGGGGCCAGTACCATCTCTTCGGGCTGACCTTCGTCTCCCAGGACCTCTGGCTCGCCTTCTTCCTCGTCACCGGCATGGGCTTCGCGCTGTTCTTCGCCACCGCGCTCTGGGGCCGCGTCTGGTGCGGCTGGGCCTGCCCCCAGACGGTCTTCCTCGAGCACATCTATCGCCGCATCGAGCGCTGGATCGAGGGCGACGCCACCGCGCGCCGCCGCCTCGACCGCGGCCCTTGGAACGCCGACAAGGCCCTCCGCCGCGGCGCCAAATGGGCCATCTTCCTCGCCATCTCCTTCGCGATCGCCCACGTCTTCCTCTCCTACTTCGTCTCCCTCCCCGAGCTGTACCACATGATGCGCTCGGCCCCCACCCGGCACTGGGGCCTCTTCCTCTTCGCCGCCATCCTCACCGGTGTCCTCTTCTTCAACTTCGCCTGGTTCCGCGAGCAGTTCTGCATCATCCTCTGCCCCTACGGCCGCCTCCAGTCCGTCCTCGTCGACGACGACTCCGTCGTCATCGGTTACGACACCCGCCGCGGCGAGCCGCGCGGCAAGCTCGGCACCGCAGGCGCCGGCGACTGCATCGACTGCCTCCGCTGTGTCCACGTCTGCCCCACCGGCATCGACATCCGCCAGGGCCTCCAGCTCGAGTGCGTCAGCTGCTCGAATTGCGTCGACGCCTGCGACGACGTCATGCGCAAGATCGGCCGCGCCACCGGCCTCGTCCGATACGACTCGATGAACGCCCTCGCCGGCCGCCCCTCCCGCGTCATCCGGCCCCGCCTCTTCCTCTACACCGCCCTCGGCCTGGCCGGCGCGCTCGCCGCCGCGATCGCCTTCTCCGGCTTCCGCTCCACCACCATCAGCGCCCTCCGCATGACCGGCGCGCCCTTCTACGTCGCCGATGGCGTCGTCCGCAACCAGTTCCTCATCCGCATCGTCAATAAGGAGAACCGCCCCCGCACCTTCGCCGTCACCGCCTCCGCCGCCGGTCTCCCCCTCGCCCAGAAAGGCCTCGAGAAACCCGTCGAGATCCCCCCGCTCGAGGAAGACCTCCAGCCCCTCATCGTCACCCTCCCCATCGCCAGTTTCCAGGCCGGATTCCCCGTCGAGATCGAATTCCGCGAGACCTCCGGCCGCTTCCGCGCCACCAGGCGCGTCCCCTTCCTCGGTCCCGCCCCGCCCGCCACCCCATGAACCCCTTCGCCAAACGCCCCTGGCTCCTCGTCATCGTCGCGTTCCTCGCCCTCATCGCCGCGTGGGCCGCCACCATCCGCATCGCCCAGGAAAATCGCCCCGTCCCCATCCAGATCGAATAGCCCAGAGCGACGCGCGGCGTTCGCTCGGTAGGGCAAGGGCGGAGTCCGTGATCTCTGCAGCTCGTACCGAGTAAAGCACCGCGTATGGGAAGCGCCGAAAAAGGCAGCGGCGATGCCGTGTCCCAATCCGCTTCCGTCCCTCTGGCAACCGCATGATCCGCTCGACCACGGCGTCGATCTCATCCATGAACTCAAAACCGAGCCCACGCGACTGGGCCTCG
>JAANMX010003462.1_pt1 | contig 13825 bp, 7 predicted proteins | sample 7279681 | NCBI WGS metagenome assembly JAANMX01 (sample SAMN14094542, study PRJNA606508) | bioreactor metagenome | isolation source: A lab-scale SPAN reactor treating ammonium-rich wastewater day 351 | place: Ireland: Galway | collected 2018-01-01
TGCGGATCGTCCTCCAGTTCCAGGGTATGCGGCAGGAACACGGCATCCACCGAGGCGCTGGTGGTGGCCAGGGCGTGCGCCGCGCAGACGGCATCCACGCCCGGGGAAGGCTGCGCACTGACCACCGCGGCCCGGCGCGTGCGCGCCAGGCGGCGGAACATCCCGGGCTCGCCCCAGGTGCCCAGCTGCACCAGCTGGTCGCCGAAAACGTTCTCCAGTGCACGCCGGACCTGCCGCACCTCCTCACGCAGGAGATTGCGGCCGGTGAGCGTGTTCAACCACGCGGGAATCTGTGTCATGCGCCTCGAGACCGGTGGCCCGCAACCCGGGCGGCACCCGGTCATGCGGAAACCCGCTTCACAGCCTATGATACCGGACGCGGGGGAGCCAGCCTCCTGTGACGAATCGCCGGACTCCGGCTTACAATCAGCGCCGGTTGCAGGGTGCAAGAGCAGGTCTATGGGTTTCTTGACGGGAAAACGCGCGCTCATCGTCGGCGTCGCCAGCGACCGTTCCATCGCCTGGGGTATCGCCGAGGCCATGGCAAGGGAAGGGGCGGAGCTGGCCTATACCTACCAGAATGACAAGCTCCGGGAGCGGGTCGAGGAGCTGGCCAACGCGACCGGCTCGCGCCTGGTGCTGCCACTGGACGTGTCCGAGGATGCGCAGATCGATGCCGCCTTCAGTACCCTGCGGCGCGAGTGGCAGCAGTTCGACATCATCGTGCACTCGGTGGCGTTTGCTCCGCGCGAGCAGCTTTCCGGCAGCTACGTGGACACGGTGACCCGCGACGGATTCCGCCTTGCCCAGGACATCAGCAGCTACAGCTTCGTCGCGCTGGCCAAGGCCGGCCGGCCGATGCTGAGGACGGGCGGCGCATTGCTGACCATGAGCTACCTGGCGGCCGTGCGCACCATTCCCAACTACAACGTCATGGGCCCCGCGAAGGCGAGCCTTGAAGCGAATGTGCGCTTCATGGCCTCGGACCTCGGCCCTTCGGGCATCCGCGTCAACTGCATCTCGGCCGGGCCGATCAAGACCCTGGCCGCCGCCGGCATCGGCGGCATGCGCATCATGCTCAATTACATGGGCAAGACCGCGCCCCTGCGACGCTGCGTCACCATCGAGGAAGTGGGCAATGCCGGCGCCTTCCTTTGCTCCGACCTGGCAGCCGGCATCACCGGCCAGACGCTGTACGTCGATGGCGGCTACCACGTCATCGGCATGAGCCCCGAGTAGCGCCGCAGGTCAGCCGGGCAGCGCCTCCGCGGGCGAGGATTCGGCGGCGAGACCGCCATCGAGCCGGGCGATGATGGCGGCACAGACTGCGCCACCGAGCACATCGACGCCGGTGCGCGCCATCTCGAGGAACCGGTCCACCACCAGCAGCACGCCGATGGCCTCCGCTGGCAGACCGATCGTCGACAGGATCACCGAGATCGCCACCAGTGATCCGTAGGGGATGCCGGGGGCAGCGACCGACGCCGCTGCCGCGATCGCCAGAATGACAAACTGCACCGGAAAGCCGGGGTCGAGGCCGTAGGCCTGCGCCAGGAACATCGCGGCCACAGCCTGGTACAGGGCGGTACCATTGAGGTTGACGGCCGCACCCAGCGGCAGGACCAGGCTGGCGACCCGGTTGGGTATGGCGGCACGCTCCACCGCGCATTGCATGGTCACGGGCAATGTCACCGGCGCCGAGGCGCTGGCCAATCCGGTCAGCAGCGCCGGCATCATGGCGCGATAGAACGCCAGCGGCCGGACTCCCGTGAACAGCCGCAACAGCAACGGCAGGGTCAGCAGCACGTGGCCAGCCAAGGCAATCAGCACCACAGCGGAAAACGCCAGCAGCGGTGTGGCGGCGGCCAACCCGAGCTTGGCGCTGGCCTGTGCCACGAGGCACAGGACGCCCAGGGGCGCGAACTGCGTGAGCCAGCCGGTAATGCCCAGCATCACCTGGTGGACGCCGCTCCAGAAGCGGAACAGCGTTTCTGCCAGGTCGCGCTCGACCCGCGTCATGAATACACCGAACAGCATCGAGAAGACGATCACGCCAATCATGTCGTCGGTGGCTGCAGCGCTGAACACGTTGGCAGGCACGATTCCCAGGAACACATTGAAGACATCGCCGAAACCCTTGTCGGTGAGCTCTTCCGGCATGTCGGCGCTGGATTCCTCCAGGGCGAGCACGCCGCTGGCCGGGCGACCATCGACGATTCCCGGCCTGAGCAGCTTTACCAGCGCCAGGCCCATGACGATCGCGGCAATGGTAGTCAACAGGAAGAAGGTGATGGTACGCAGGCCGAGGCGGCCGAGCCGGTGACCCGAGCCGGTGCTGGCGACGCCGACGATCAGGGCCGAGATCACCAGCGGCAGCATGACCATCTTCAGCGCACTGACGAACAGGGCAGCGACGAATGCCACCAGACCGGCGAGAGGCAGGGCAGCCGGTCCACCGCCCTGCTTCAGCCAGGCGCCGAGCAGCACGCCGAGGCCCACGGCCAGGGCGATGCGCCAGTGCAGTCCCGGACGCGCCATGAGTGCCCCGGCTGGCCGCAGCCGGGGGTCAGGGATTGTCCTGCTGGTCGAACAGGCCCGGTGCCACCACCACCTTGGCGGCCTTGCGCAGGTCCACTGCCACGCCGGTCACCTCGCCTATCCCGGTCTGCCGTGCGAGGGCCGCCTTGCGGGCATCACGCTGCTCACGGGGGATTTCGTCGGGCCGACCGGGCATGACGGCGTCGACGCGCAGCACGGCATAGCTGCCATCCTGCAGTTCCAGGCCGTCGTAGCTGCCGCTTGCGGCAGCGCTGGTCTTGCCTGCTGCGGCCGGCTCCATCGCAGGCTGCGGCACGCGGAAAATAGCCGCTAGAACTTCCGCCGGCACGGCCGGGCTGTTGCGCTGCATGGGCTCTGACGGCGCCACCAGCGTGGTACCTGCCGCTGCTACCAGCGTGCGGAAGTCGCCGCCTGCCCGAGCCTCCTGTACGAGCTTCCGTCCACGTTCGGCGGCGAGCGAAGCCGCCTGCTCGGCACGTGCCCCGGCCTCTGCCTGCGCACGCACTTCCTCGAGCGGCCGCAGCTTCGCCGGTCGATGTTCGGTGACCCGCAGGATCACCGCACTGCCGTCGCCGACCTCCACCAGCGCGCTGTTCTCGCCAGCCTCCAGCACCCGCCCGCTGAATGCAGCATCGATGACCGCCCGGTTCGCGCCAAACGGCTCGCCGCCGGCGCTGCGGGTAAATTCGGCCACATGCCTGATCGGCAGGCCACTGGCCTTCGCCACTGCTTCCAGGCTGCCCGGATTCTGCAGGGCCGCGTCATCCATCTTCTCGGTCAACTCGAAGAACCGGTCCTGGGAGCCCTTGTGTCGAGCCTCCTCGGCCAGCTCGGAGCGGACCTCATCGAAGGACCGGCGGACCCCCGGGCGCACTTCCTCGAGCTGGATGATGTGGTAACCGAACTCGGTCTTGACGGGCTGCGTGATCTCGCCAGGCCGGGCCGCAAACAGCGCCTCCTCGAATGGCCCGACATAGGTTCCCTTGCCTGCCCAGCCAAGTTCACCACCGTTGGCAGCCGATCCGGAGTCATCCGAATACTGGCGGGCGAGCGCAGCGAAGTCCTCGCCTTTTTCCAGGCGTGCGCGAATATCGGCCGCCTTGCTGGCAGCAGCCGCATCGTCGACGCCCTTGGCCACGGCGATCAGGATGTGGCGTGCGCGCCGTTGCTCGGCGGTCTGGAAGCGGTCCGGGTTGGCATCGTAGCTGGCGTGCAGCTCTGCCTCGGTGGGCTCGGCCGCCGGCGGGATCTCCGCCGGCTTGGCCTCGACATAGTCGAGGGACACGCTCTCCCGGGACTCGAAGCGGTCGGGATGCGCGTCGTAGTAAGCCTTGATGTCGGCGTCGGTGACGGTTACCCCAGCGGCGAGGGCCTTGGCATCGATGATCGCGTAAGCGGCCTGGCGACGTTCTCCCTCGAGGACGACGAAACGGCGAAACTCCGCCGGCGTATAAAACGCGCTGTCCAGCAAACCGTCCTGCAGTTGCTCGATCTCCATGGCAACGCGCCGCTCTTCCTCGAAAACCGCCGGCGAAACGCCCTGGCTGGCCAGTGCAGCCTGGTAGCCATCCGGCGAGAACTTGCCACCCACCTGGAATACCGGCAGCGTGCGGATCTGCTCGGCGACCCGCGCATCGCCGACCCGGAATCCCTGGGCCTTCACGTACTGGGCAACGACGCGGTTGCGGACCATGCCCTCCAGCACGTTGCGGTCGATCTGCGCCCGCTCGGCCGGCGGGATGTCCGACCTCGTCTGCTGCTCCTGCTGCAAAACCTGCTGCTGCACCACCTCGCGGTAGTCGGTGAGGGCGATCTCCTCGCCGTTCACCGAGGCCGCGGATTCGCGCCCCTGCATGCCGGTCTCGGTATTGACGAGGCCGATGACCATCGCCACGCCGATGCCGCCGATGATGATCAGCGCCATGACACCAGTGAAGCGGTCACGAATGTTCTGCAGCATGGTGACTCCAGTATGGGCAAGCTGCGCCCGCGGCAATCGCGGCGCCCTGGGCGGGCCTTTCGGCCGGAATGTGCATTCTACAGTTGGAAAAAAGAACGGGCGCCACGGGTGGCGCCCGTCTCTTCTTGGGCTGGCGGAGTGGACGGGACTCGAACCCGCGACCCCCGGCGTGACAGGCCGGTATTCTAACCAGCTGAACTACCACTCCGCGAAACTGGTGGGTGCTGAGGGTCTCGAACCCCCGACCTTCGCCTTGTAAGGGCGACGCTCTTCCAGCTGAGCTAAGCACCCGCCCGTGGCGCGCAGACGCCCGGTCGGCTTGCCGCTGCAGCAGAACGCCGTCCCAGCGCTGGCGCGGTCACACACCCGCTCCGGAGTCTGCCAGGCGATCAGCAATCCTGGCATTACCCGAAAAAGGCGCGCTAGTTTACGGCATCCTTCAGGGCCTTGCCAGCGCGAAACCCGGGAATCCTGCTGGCCCGGATCTCGATGGCGTCCCCGGTGCGGGGATTGCGGCCGGTACGGGCAGCACGCGTCTTCACGGTGAAGGTACCGAACCCGACCAGGGAGACCTGATTGCCGTCCTTCAACGCCCTGGTAATGGCCGAAATCACGGACTCGACCGCCCTCGATGCATCGGCCTTGGACAGGCCGGCTTCGCCGGAAACGGCATCGATCAGATCACCCTTGTTCATGGAAAATTCCTTAACGCGACGATTGCCCTGGAACCGCACGCCACCGATCACGGCGACGTCCCCCGAACACACCCACCGGCCGATGCCGATTCCTTCGCGCATGTCCAGGCAACGCGGGTTCTTGGCAGGAAACACGCTGCAGACAGGCAGCGCCGCGACCGGTGAGGTCCGCAATCTTATACCAAGGCCGAAAAACCGCTGTCAACCAAAGCGACCGGCCCGCCGCTAATGCGCGCGCACCTCGCCGGAGCCGGCCTCGCTCTTCGCCGGTGCTTCCCCGGAAGGCGCGGGATCCGCCGACTTTGGCATCGGCAGCCGCTGCAGTGACAACTGCAGCACCTCGTCCATCCATCGCACCGGAATTATCCGCAGCTTGTCCTTGATGTTTTTCGGGATTTCAGCGAGGTCCTTCTCGTTGTCCTTGGGGATGAGCGCGGTGGTGATGCCGCCACGGTGTGCAGCCAGCAACTTCTCCTTGAGGCCACCGATCGGCAGCACTTCACCGCGCAGCGTGATTTCGCCAGTCATGGCAACATCCGCGCGCACCGGGATGCCCGTCAGCGCCGAGACCAGCGCCGTGCACATGCCGACGCCTGCGCTGGGCCCATCCTTCGGGGTCGCTCCTTCCGGCACGTGCACGTGAAGATCGAAACGCTGGTGGAAATCCTCATCGATGCCGAGAACCCTGGCGCGGCTGCGCACCACGGTGGTGGCCGCCTGGATGGATTCCTGCATGACGTCGCCAAGCTGACCGGTATGGATGAGCTTGCCCTTGCCGGGCACCACCGCGGCCTCGATGGTCAGCAACTCACCACCAACCTCAGTCCAGGCAAGGCCGGTCACCTGACCGACCTGGCTGGTTTCCTCGGCACGACCATAGCGGAATCGGCGCACGCCAAGGTGCTTGTCCAGGCCACGCGGGCCGATCTGGATCTGGCCTTCACGGGGCTTGAGCAACAGGCTCTTGACGACCTTGCGGCAGATCTTGGCAACCTCCCTCTCGAGGTTGCGGACGCCGGATTCGCGGGTGTAGTAGCGGATCACATCGCGGATGGCAGCGTCACCGATGACCAGTTCGCGCTCCTTCAGCCCGTTGGCCTTCATCTGCTTGGGTATCAGGTAGTTGCGCGCAATGTTGAGCTTCTCGTCCTCCGTGTATCCGGGGATACGGATGACTTCCATGCGGTCGAGCAATGGCGCCGGGATATTGAGCGTATTGGCGGTGCACACGAACATCACGTCGGAGAGATCGAAGTCAACCTCGAGGTAATGATCGTTGAAGGTGGCGTTCTGCTCCGGATCGAGGACCTCCAGCAGGGCGGAGGACGGATCGCCGCGGAAATCCGTCGACATCTTGTCGACCTCGTCCAGCAGGAAAAGCGGGTTGCGTACCCCGGTCTTCGCCAGGTTCTGGATGATCTTGCCAGGCATCGAGCCGATATAGGTGCGGCGGTGCCCGCGGATCTCCGCCTCGTCGCGCACGCCGCCCAGCGACATGCGGATGAACTTGCGGTTCGTTGCGCGGGCAATGCTCAAGGATCAACTGCGTCAGATCGATCTGGGCGGCGGCGGAAAGGCGTTCTACGTCTACGATGGATCGGGCGCGCGCATCCGAAAAGTTTGGGAGAAGGCGGCGGGTCTCACGGAAGAACGCATCGACTTCGGCGGTTTCGAAATCTTTCGCAGGCACGAAGGCGCGGGCGCGGACGGCATCGGCCCGCAGACAGCGGCGCTGGAGCGCGAGACCTTGCACGTGATGGACGACAAGCAGCGCATCGCGCTGGTGGAGACGCGCACCGTCGACACCGCGCAGGATGATCCGATGCCGCGCCGGTTGATCCGATATCAGTTCGGCAACCATCTCGGCTCCGCCTGCCTCGAACTGGACGACCGGGCGCGGATTATTTCCTACGAAGAATACGCGCCTTATGGCAGCTCGACCTATCAGGCGGTGCGCAGCCGGACCGATACGCCGAAGCGATATCGGTACAGCGGCAAGGAGCGCGATAACGAAAGCTCTCTGTATTACAGCGAAGCGCGGTACTACGCTGACTGGCTGGGACGATGGACGGCGTCCGACCCGAAAGGGCTCGTCGATGGGTCCAACACCTACGCCTATGTTCGCAACAACCCGCTGAGCTTCACAGACTCGACCGGCACGCAATGTGATCCGGCCACTCAATCCTGCCTCGATCCGACCCTGGCGACCCTCGACGAGCAGTCGATGACGTGCCGCGCGCCGGATTCCTTGAGCGCGACGGCCGCGAGCGGGACGAGTTCGCTGCTCGGAAGTTTCATGAGCGTCGCCGGTTCGACGCCTCCGGTCCCGGCCGCCGCGCCGGTGCAAGCGGCGAATTCGGTCGATGACCTGCTGACGTTCCTGCACGCGCAGTCAGGATTCGAGACCGGCGCGGTGAGGCCGCCGACGTTCAACTCCCGCTCCGCAAGTCCGTTCGGGACGGCCGCTCATGCCCAAGCGACGGGCGTTCTCGATGAAATGAAACAGCTCGGCTTTCTGGGCGCAGAAAATATCTACTCGGAGGTACGCGTCGTGAATGGCGTCGTCACGCAGATCGGCGGCGTGCCGGGCGGACCAAGAGGCGCGCACAATCTGGACATCCTCGTGACCCGGCCGGGGACGACGCTCGCGGTTGGCGATGACATCTCCGGTGGTTTCGCCGCACAGCTTGGCGATTTGAAGTACGGCGGCGGCGTCATGGACCCGAAGTACGCGGTCCATGGATCGCCGCTTTCCACGATCAACGGCCGCACGACCTCAGGTCCGATGCCGGCGTTTCCCGAGGTGGCGGCTCCGGGAATGACGGGCGGCGCGCGCTGGCTCGCCGCAGGTGGAGGTGCGTTCAACGCTGCCGGGGGCTTCTTCATGCTGGCCAGCATCGACACCGAGACCGATCCCGGCATCGTCACCGCAGGCAAGGTGACCAGCGGCGGCGCAAGCCTGGCTGGAGGTGGAATGATGGTCGGCGGCGCCTGGCTGGGCAGAGCGGGTCTCGTCGCGGTCGGAGGCACGGCAGCCGCGGTCGGAGGAGTCATTGCCGCTCCGATCATGTTCTATGAAATGAGACCTCGGGGCTGGATAGCCATTGATCCGGATTTGAAGGAGCGAGCCATGCAGCGATACCGCAACGGAGAGAACGTCAACCCGTTCTGTGCCCAATGTCACGGTCCGGGAGGAGCGCTGGATCCGAACAATGACTGGAATGCCGGAGGAGCTCGCCGCGCGGCTTTCGAGAGGAGGCTGCAATGGAAATATCTGGGAGACTAGAGCGTTTTCAAACGAAGCGGACGCCGGTTCGCGTGAAGAAAACGCGTCAAACCAAAATCAGAGAGTCCGATTCTAGTTCCATCGGAAGCGGAAAGACACGAGGCGACATCGGCCGCGCCGTTTCCGAACTGCGCGGGCGCGAGCGCAATCGGCTGCGGAGCGCGCCGGCAGAATGAAACGGTAGACTCTTATTCACTTATTCACTCCGGCGGCCGGATCGCGTTCATGCGGCGATCGGCATGAACTGATTGCACAAAGAGACGCAGGCAAAGGAATTCCGGTCATGCCACAAGTCATTCTCGTCCGCCTCGTGCCGCTGAATCCGACCAGCGGCGCTGATTTCAGCGGCTATCTGGCCAATCTCTCCATTCGCGCATTCGATCTGTCCTTCGACAATGCGGTCGACGGCACGCTCATCGGGCAGGCGCAGGGCGCGTGGGCGCCGAACACCGGCATCAACGCATCCGGTCCGGCGTTCACGCCGGCGACGCAGAGGATCGTGCAGCACTTCTCCGTGTACCCGGTGCAGGTAATGCCGTTCCCCGCGCCGCCCGAGCCGGACGTGCGCCTTGAGGCGGTCGCCACCGCGATCATCGAGCTCAATTTGCCGGCGGCGGAGTTCAACACCAGCGACCTGCGCCTCGAGATCAGGCAAGGCACGCAGATCGTTGCCTACGAACGGATCGACTTCAATGTGAAGACCGAACCGAATGTGCCGATCTCAAGCAATCCCGCAACCCATATCGGCGTCGATCCGCCCGCGCTGGTGGTGTCATTGCCCGATCCGTCGGTCGCGCTTGATCCCAATGCGGCATTCGTCGACTTGCCCACGGACGGAACGCCGCCGAGGTTTGCTTCGCTTCGTACCGCGGTCGACAAGGTGCTGGCGCAGGATCCCGCCGGCGGCGCCACGCTTGCCAACCGAAGCCCGCTCACCGCCGCGCAGGCGCGGCAGGTCGCGCGCGAGATCATCTGGAATCGCCAGATCGCCCCGCCGCCGGATCGTCCGAACGATCGGCGGCTGGAGGACATGTACACGCGTCCGCAGACGGACACGTCCTGGAGCAACGACGATCGCAACAGGGCGGACATGGATCGCATGCAGTATGAGGCGAGCCTTCTGGGCTATTACGCGCTTCAGAACGCGAATTCGGATCGGCTCGCGCAATACGTCTTCGCGCTATCGGCGGCGGTGTGGGCCGAACAGCAGAGTGCGGCGCCGCAACGCGTGAGCCTGCGTTTCCCGGTCGAAACCGGAAATTCGCCTGTGCCGGGCTCGACGTTCAGGCAGGCCGACGTCGTCATCGAGGACAGCGGCGGCCTGACGCTCAGTTTCCAGGTGCCGGCTGAATACTTCTACGCACTCTCGGCGACGCTCGCGGCGAATGTCACCGCCGATCAGCGCTACCGCATGGCGACCGACGATGACGAACCGCGCATCGTCGCGGGGATCAAGGCGGCGATCGATGCGAACATTATCCCCGTCGCCGCGATTCCGCCCGAGAACGCGGCGCGGCGTCTTGTTGCGATCGGACGTGGACGCGTGCAGCGGCCTCCGCTGTGTCCGCTCAACGCGGACGTCAACGCGCTTGTGACCGCGTGGCTTGCGGAGGGCGCCCCCTCGATCGATCCGTTCTGGCAGCAGAATCCGTTCCCGGCCGCGCTCGCGCCGGGTCATCTCGATCTCCTGCTCGCCGTGGTCACACAGCAGACCGTCGTAACAGTGAACTCGACGGCGTTGATCGCGGCCATCGAGTCCATTCCGGTCGCCAATACGGGGCAGTTGAAAGCGCTCACGGTTCAGCAGTGGATGGCCTTCTTCCTGCCCGCGAATGCGGGATTGCTGCCCGACTTCACCAATCCCGGCACGCCCGAGGAGCGCGTGCAGGCGTTCGTTCGGCAGGTGCGCAAATACTTCGAGGTGCTGTCCATCGCGCCGTCGCCTTTGCCCGGCGCCGGGGTGCACGCGCTATCCATCCCGATCGCCGGCAACGAACCGTTCGGAGCCTTTTTCGCGGCGGCTCCCGGTTTTGCGTTTCCCGTCGCGGATTGGGGCGCGCCGCTTATCGTGAACGCCTTGCAGGCGGTGTTCCCCGGTGACGCAAACGCACAGGCCTGGCTGCTCAACGCACTTCAGACCATCGACGAGTTGTTGCGCGCGACCGGCGGCGTCGGGCCGGCGTCGCTGCAGTTCTCGCTGCTCGAAGCGCTCTATGCGCGCGGGTTTACTTCACGCGCGGCGATTCAGGCGCTGTCGCCGGCGGAATTCAAATACGCATTGACGGGAACCGTGGCTTATCCGTACGCCGCCGCCATTCAGGCGGCCGCCGGCGGCTCGGTCGCGGGTGCTCCCCCTGCGTCGCCCGGTCCCTTCACGCCGATCAATCCCGATCGATCGCTCGTCAACTGCATCCCGCCCTCGCACCTGTCTCCGCTAGGCCCGGTGAAGTATCTGCAGGATCTGTTGGCCGCCGGCCATGGCTCCACCTGCGACCGCCCGGCTGCGACCGGCGAGACACTTGGCGCATTGATCGCGTCGCGTCGCGGGCCACTTGGCGATCTTCACGCCACGGCCGCCAATCTCTGCACCACGCTGCCCCTGATCGACATCGTCAACGAGAATCTCGAGGCGCTGGTCGACGGTGGTGCGGCGGGTGTCGTGTATGACACGAACGGAGCCACGCTTGGAGGGCACACGCTCAAAGCGCCCGATGAGACGGAGACCGGGAGTGACGGTCACGCACCGAACGTGCTGTTCGCCGCGCTGCCGGAACACGCCACGCCCGCGACGCCGGTCAAACGACCGGGCGCCTACGCGACGCTTGAGGCCGACTTCTCATCGCCGTTGCTGCCGTACTCGCAGCCGCTCGATATTTCGCGTTCCTATCTCTGCGCGATGGGGACGTCGCGGTTCGAGACGATGCGGACCTTCCGCGAGCAGATCACTGAATTCGCCATCGATGCGAACGAAGAAGCAGCTGACTTTCAGAAGCATCTATGGCGCTATCCGGTGCGCATCGAACTGGCGCTCGAATATCTTGGCCTCTCGCCGGCTGAGCACCAGACGCTCTATCTGAACCCGATCAGCGCGACCGAACTGCACAAGATGTACGGATTCCCGACCGACATGATCGATCGTGTCGACTGGCAATCGATCGTCGTGCGGGTGCCGGAGTTTCTGAAACGGACTGGACTTCAGTATTGCGAGTTTCTCGAACTTTGGGAGTCAAAGTTCGTGGAGTTCGAGCGCCGGATTCCCGATCAGTTCAATACGGCCGGCGCGCCGGTCGGTGTGCCGCCGCAGGATTCGGGCTTTCCGAAGTGCGAACCATGCTGCCCTGAAGATCTTGTCATCCGGTTTACGAACCCCGAGTCGAGCGAGGACGCGCTTCGCCGGCTGATGGTGTTCATCCGCCTCTGGCGATCGCTCAAGTGCCTGCGCGCCGCCGGCTATAGTTTTGCTGATCTTCGCGATATCTGCCTCGTGCTGGGTTTATTCCAGGGCGCCAACGTCAATCCCGAATTTATCCGGCAGCTCGCATCGTTTCAGATCCTGCGTGACGACTGGCAGCTCGATCTCGGCACCGATCCGTCCGTGCCGAACGCGACCGGCGCGACGCGCACACGGCTGCTTGGCCTATGGAGCGCCGGGCCGTCGTCGTCGTTCGATTGGGCCGTCGAGCATCTTCTCGGCCGCATCGAGGATCGCGCCGAGCGCGAGCACGCTCCCGGCCGCCGTCCGGGCAGCTATCGCCGCCGCCGTCCGCCGGAGTTCATGAAGATTCTGCGCCAGAATCTGGACTCGCTGGCTGTGCTGAGCGGCTTCGATCCGGCCACAGCGCGATGGGACGCACAACCGGCCAGCACCCTGCGCTTCACGGAGATTCTGGCGAAGATCTATGGCTCGTCGTTCACGACGGGTGAACTGCTGTATATCTTCTCGGTTGATCAGCATCTCGGCGGCGATGACCCGTTCTTTCAGCAGGAAGAGAATGAAGCTCTCGACCAGCCTTTCGATTTTCCGGAAGAAGGGCATCCCTTCGATCTGTGGAAGCTGCGCGAGAAGCTGCTGCACGTTCGGACGAAGGACGAGGATTGCGCGGCGCTGACCTGGACGGCGCTTTCCACGGCGATGCGCACGGAGTTCGGCTACGACCCATCAGTCGGCACGGATCCATTGCAGAAGCTGGGCGAGCACTTCTTTCCCGAGGCGGTGGCGCAATCGGGTATCGTCGCCGGGCCGCAGGCGCGCCAGTACCGCACGGCGCTTCCGGACACGGTCGCGAGCATGTGGAATTTCCCGCATCCCGGACCTTTCCAGTATGACACACCCGCGGAAGAGCTCGTCATGGAGCTGCCTCTGCGCAATGAGGATGTACTCTTCAAGCTTAACGCGATCGAGCAGTTGACGGCCAACGAGCGCGCCGCGGTTCAGCAGCTCTGCTTCGCGCCGCGTGCGGAGCTGGCGCGATTCTCATTTCTATTTCCGAGTCTTGTGGAGGCGGAGGCGGCGCTCATCGAGGAACCGGACGAACGGAAGCGGTGGACGTATTTCCGGCGTGTGTTCACGACGTTCTCGCACCGCGCGCGCGTGGTCGCGGAACACCTCGCCTGCCATGTCGGCCATGCTTCGGACAAGGGGCAGGTCGAGGTCGATCTCGCCCTGCTGATTCTGCGCCGCCTGCTGGGCGATGAAAATTTCGCGCTAGGCGCGTGGGAGCGTGACGACGGCGAGCTTCCGGCGGGCTTCACCTGGGCACAACCGACCGGCGGTGCATTCGCCGCTCTGATCCGGCTCGCGGGCACCGGCCTGCTCGGTGAAGTCAGGAATGCGAGCGGCGAGGCGTGGCCTCAGGTGACCGGCGCAATGGACGTTTTCGCGCCGGCCAGCAATCACTGGAATGCGCCGATCCCGACCATCATTTCGAAACTTGATTTCGCATTACCGGCGGCGGAGCATGAGTTCGCGCTGATCCGGAACGGAATCGCTATTCGTGAAGCGGATGGACTGCCGCTCGCCGGCGCGGAAGGATTTACCGCGCGCTGGTCCGGCGTTCTCATCGTCGAAAAGTCAGGTACTTACACGTTCCTTGCCGGGGCGCCGACGCCGGATTGTGAACGTCCTGATTTCGAGAAGTGCAATCACAACAAGTGGCGGGTCAATCTGCGGCGCGGGCAGAAGACGTTCCGTTTGCTCAACTATCGGTGGGCGGATGAGCAGGCTCCCGACCGCGTATCCGGTCCGCTGCATCTGAAGCGTGGCGCTTACTTCATCGACATTGATTTTGAGCAGACGCCGCCGAAGCTCGACGAGAAGAACGAACT
>JAANMX010003464.1_pt1 | contig 13807 bp, 11 predicted proteins | sample 7279681 | NCBI WGS metagenome assembly JAANMX01 (sample SAMN14094542, study PRJNA606508) | bioreactor metagenome | isolation source: A lab-scale SPAN reactor treating ammonium-rich wastewater day 351 | place: Ireland: Galway | collected 2018-01-01
GCGCGACAGCCATAATACCGGGAAGGGGCGGGCGGTCAAGGGGGGCAAAATACCGCAAATCCTCGCGTAAGGCCGCACCCAGGGGCGCAACGCTTGGGGTTGTAGGGCGCGAAATCCCTTTCGCGCCACGGGCAACCGGCAGGGCCGTGCGTGGCGCGGATGGGAATCCGCGCCCTGCTACAAGACGCGACAGGGTGAGGTGCGCGGATCCTATACGATTTGTCGATGGCACATCGGTCGAGGAGTACACCTTACGCGGGGATCAGGGAATACCGCGGCCGCGGTCTTCCGACGGTGGCTACAGCCGGGCTTTCGGCCCGCATTGGGCGCGTTGCCTGAGCCAATGGTCGGCGAGCACGAGCCATGTCATGGCCTCGACGATGGGGACGGCCCTGGGCAGGACGCAGGGATCGTGGCGGCCCCTGGCGCGGAGGATGGCCGATTGGCCTTTGACGGTGACCGTCCTTTGGGGCTTGGCGATGGTGGCGGTGGGTTTGAAAGCGACGCGGAAGAGGATGGCCTCGCCATTGGTGATGCCGCCCTGGGTGCCGCCCGAGCGATTCGAGGCGGTGCGGATCTTGCCGCGGCGCAGCGTGAAGGCGTCATTGTGCTCGGAACCGAGCAGGCGGGTTGATCCGAAGCCGGAGCCGATCTCAAAGCCTTTGGTGGCGGGGAGGCTCAGCATCGCCTTGGCGAGGTCGGCCTCGAAGCGATCGAAGACGGGTTCGCCGAGGCCAGCGGGCGCGCCACGCACGGCGCATTCGACGACCCCGCCGAGAGAATCTCCCGCGGCGCGGGCGGACTCGATGGCGCGGATCATGCGGGCGGCGGCCCTGGGATCCGGGCATCGGATCGGGGTGCGCTCGATGTGGGCGGGGGCCACCTTATCGGGGTCGACCTTCGCCTCGACCCGGTGCACCTGACCGACCCACGCGATCACCTCGAGATCTGGCAGGAGGCGCCGGAAGACTTTCTTGGCGACGGCCGCCGCGGCGACGCGCCCGATGGTCTCGCGCGCGGAAGACCGTCCGCCGCCCTCCCAGTTTCGGATGCCGAACTTGGCCTGATAGGTGAAGTCGGCGTGGGAGGGCCGGAACATCGTCTCCATCTCGCGATAGGCCTCGGGCCGGGCGTCGGTGTTCGGGACCCAGATGAGTATCGGAGTCCCGAGCGTCCGGCCACGGAATACGCCGGAAAGGATCTGGCAAGTGTCGGCCTCTTTCCGGGGCGTCACGATGTGGCTCTGGCCCGGGCGTCGGCGATCGAGGTCCGGTTGGATGTCCGCCTCCGAGAGGGCGACGCGTGGGGGACAACCATCGATCACGACGCCAACGCCGCCCCCGTGCGACTCGCCCCAGGTGGTGATCCGAAAAAGTTGTCCGAAACTATTGCCGGGCATCGCGAGATAATACCGCGAAAGCGGGCCGCGACCAAGAAAACTCCGCATCCATGCTGTCTGGCGGCCCCGTTCTGGCTAACCCCGCCGCCCGGGCACGAGCGCGCCGCATCATTCATGGGGAAACTTCCCCTGGTGGCGCAGGCATTCCCCCGCCAGAGGCGGGCAGGTCGCCTGCGGCGGTGGCCCTGAGCGAACGGGGGCAGACAGGAATTTCTGCCTCACGGCCCACCCGCGCCACGATGCCCCTGCCTGTCGGACTTGGCAAAGTCGGATCGGCTGCTAGACAGAGAAGCCGTGGAATTCAGCGAGGGATGGCGGAGGAATCGGAAGCCGCGGGTCTGGGTGATCGTTCTGGCCCTGGTGTCCGGGGTTTGGGCGCCTGGCGCGTCGCGGGCGGGCGAGGTGCTGCACGAGCGCTGGGAGGCGCTTTATCTGGCGAACAAGAAGGTGGGGCACGGGCACGTGGTGCACACCAAGGATGGTTCGGGCCCGGTGGTGATGTATCGCACGGAGGTGACGCAGTCGTTTGCCATGGTGCGGAATGGCGACGCGGTGACGCTGGAGACGACATCGCGGTTTCTCGAGGAGCCCAAGACCGGAAAGGTGATGCTCTTCGAATCCGAGCAGCGGCAGGGCGCCTCCGCGATGCAGTTGTCGGGCAGGCTGGAGGGGGACACCATCCGGCTCACCGTCAATGGCAAGGAGGTGACCTTTCCCTATCCGATGGGCGCGGTGGGGCCGTACACGGCCGACGAACGGATCCGCGAGAAGGGGTTCGAGCCGGGCACCGTGGTCGAGGTGATGGTATTCAACGACCGGGATCCAAAGAAGCCGGCGGACTATAGGAATGAGGTGATCCGGCGGGAGGTGGTCGATGTCGCGGGGAAGCCGCGGGAGGCGATCCGATGCGACGTGAGGCACAGCCTCTTCCCCGACATGAACATCGTGACCTGGCTGGACGATGCGGGCCATCCTCTGGTCGTGGAGAATCCTCTGGGCGCCATGGGGACGATGCGGGTGGTGACGTGCGACAAGGCGATGGCGCTGAAGCCCAATGACCCGCCGGACCTGTTTGCCGCGAGCATGATCGTCCCCCGGCGACCGTTGAAGAATGTCCGGAGGTTGAGGCGGGCGACGTACCAGATCACGTCGCAGAACGACGCCCCGGTCCGCGTGTATTCGGGGGAGGGGCAGGACGTGAATGCATCGAGCGCGAAGATCGCGCTGGTGAGCGTGACGGTGCCGGGCCTGATCGAGAAGGCGGCGCTCTTCAGGGCGATTCCCGTCCAAGACCCGAAATGGGACGACTATCTGAAACCGACCACGTACCTGCAATCGGATGATCCGAAGGTGGTGGAGCTGGCGAAGGAGATCCGCGGTGACGAGACCAATCCGGTGTGGTTGGCCAAGCGGATCGAGCGGGCGATTTTCGAGAAGATGCGGCGGCGGAACCTGACCAAGGCGTTCTCCTCGGCGTCGGAGGTGGCGGCGTCGCTCGAGGGGGACTGCACGGAGCACGCGGTGCTGGCGGCGGCGGTGGCGCGGGCGATCGGTTTGCCATCCAGGGTGGTGACGGGCCTGGCGTATCTCGAACCGGGGCGCGGTAGCGGTCTTTCGGCCGCAGGGGACACCGGCGCCTTCGGGTTCCACATGTGGGCGGAGGTGATGGTGGGCCCGGAGGTGTGGTGGCCGGTGGATGCCGCGCTCGGCGGCGTCACCGCCGCGCACATTGCCATCCGCAAGAGCGCGATGGACCAGATCGAGCCCGCGCTGGAACTGGGGTCGGAGATTCTGCTGATGGTCGGGGCGCTGCAGATCGAGGTGGTGGCGACGGAATATCTCTGAAACGTCAGGGGGCCTCGATGGGTTGCCCGAGGTCGCCGATGCGGGAGAGGGATAGGCCGCGGAGGGGGGCGTGGCGTTGCGCCATGGCGGCGAAGACGGCGGCGACATCCGTGAATCGCGTGGCACCGAGGGAGGCGAGGAGTTCGTTGAGGATCTCCCAGTCGTCGCGGGCGGAGGCGGGCGGGGGCGCGGCGCGGTTGAGGCGCTGGATGCGGCCGCCGACGTTGATCATCGAGCCGCGCTTTTCGGCGAAACCGGCGCCCGGGAGCACGAATTTGGCTGCTGCGGTGGTCGCGTTGGGCAGCAGGGCGATGGTGATCAGGGAGGGGATCTTCGGCAGCGCGTCGTGGGCGACGCCGGCGTCGGCCAGGTCCTCGTGAAAAGCGAGGACGGCCTTGGCGCGACCGGACTCGATGGCCTTGCGGATCTCGGGCAAGCGCCGTCCATCCGAGGAGACTCGGAGGAGGCGGGCGCCGCGGGAGTTGGGGTTGCCGTCGTCGCAGACCAGGAGGTGGTCGGCCTCTTGTGGGCGGGGGATGACGTCGCAGGGCACGGCATCGCCGCCGAGGCGTTCGCGGATGAGCGACAGGAGGAAGAGTTCCTCGTTGGTCATCCTGGCGGAGGCGAGGATCGCGATCTCGTCCGGGGCGAGGTCGGCGAGGGAGGCGGAGATCTGCGCGATGGCATCGGGCCACTCCGCGGGAAGGGGCCTGCCGTTGACGCGGGCGGTGGGCGCGGTGATGCGCTCCGGCGCGTGGAGATAGTGGAAGTTGAGGCGCCCGCGGTCGCACATCCAGCACTGGTTGACGGCCTCGTTCTCGCGCGGGGTGAGGCGGTGGACGACGCCCTCGCGGGAGGCGATGGTGACATTGCATCCCGTGCCGCAGGTCGTGCAGATGCCCGGGGTCTCCTTGAGGAACCAGACCCGCATCTTGAAGCGGAAGTCTTTGCTCGTGAGGGCGCCGACGGGGCAGATATCGACGGTGTTGAGGGAGTAGTTGCTGTCGAAACGGTGGCCGGGGTGGATCGAAAGGGTGGTGTGGCTGCCGCGGCCGGTGAAGCCGAGGACGTCTTCCTTCGCGATGTCGCGGGCGAAACGGATGCACCGCGAGCACAGGATGCAGCGCTCGTCATCGAGCAGGATGTTCTTCCCGATATCGACGCGCTTGGGCTTCTTGACCTTCTGCTCGACGAACCGGCTCGATGCGCTGCCGTATTCCAGGGAGAACTCCTGCAGGCGGCACTCGCCGGCCTGGTCGCAGATGGGGCAGTCCAGCGGGTGATTGATCAGGAGGAACTCCATGACGCCGCGGCGGCACTCCTCGACCAGGGGGGAATTCGTGCGGATCCCCATGCCCTCGGCGACCGCGGTGGCGCAGCCGATTTGTGGGCGCGGGTTCCAGGCGATCTCGGGCGAGCCGTCGGCGCCCCGGGCGGGCTGGCGGTCCGGGCCGAGCTTGGGCATGCCGATCTCGACTAGGCACATGCGGCAATTGCCGACGACCTCGAGCTTGGGGTGGTAGCAGTAGTGGGGGATGAACTTGCCGTGGAGTCTGGCGGCCTCGATCACGTTGGTCCCTTTCGGGACGTGGACCCACTCGCCGTCGATCTGGACGGATACGGTCTCTTGCTGCGGCTGTGGGTCACTGCTCATGGGCGTGGGAAACGAGGGCGCGGGGAACCTCCTGGATCGCGGGGGCCTTCGCATCGAACTCCTCGCGGAATTTGTCGATGAAGCTCTGGGTGGGCCAGGCGCATGCCTCGCCGAAAGCGCAGACCGTGCGGCCGGCGATGTTTCCGGCGATGCTGGCGAGCAGGTCCGCGTCGGAGGGGCGGCCGCCGCCGGCGAGCATCCGGGAGGTGATCTTCTTCATCCAGAGGGAACCCTCGCGGCAGGGGGTGCACTGGCCGCAGGACTCGTGGGCGTAGAACTCGTTGATATTGGCGAGGGCCTCGACCATGTCGCGGGTGTGGTCCATCACGATGATGCCGCCGGAGCCGGCCATGGAGCCGGCGTCGGTGAGGCTGTCGAAATCGAGCGGGATGTCCTCGAGGCCCATCGTGGCGGTCTCGACGGAGCCGTTGGGCAGGCGGCGGCGGATCTTGAAAGAATCGCCGGCGCGGAGGACCTTGGCGGAGGAACCGCCGGGGATGATGGCCTTGAGGCGGTTGCCGTCGCGGATGCCGCCGCAGACCTCGTGGATGAGCTGGCCGATGGTGACCGCGCCGATCTCGAACTCGTAGTATCCCGGGCGGCGGACATCGCCGGAGACGCAGAGGATCCGGGTGCCGGTGTTGTTGGGGCGGCCGATCTTCGCATATTCGGCGCCGCCCATCTCGACGATGTGCCTCACGTTGCAGAGGGTCTCGACGTTGTTGACGATGGTGGGGCACATGTAGAGGCCGAGTACCGCCGGGAAGTAGGGGGGTTTGATGCGCGGGTAAGGGCGCTTGCCCTCCAGGGACTCGATGAGCCCGGTCTCCTCGCCGCAGATGTACGCCCCCGCGCCGCGGTGGACGTAGATCTCCAGCCCGAAGCCGCTGCCGAGGATATCGTTGCCGAGAAAGCCTTTCTCCCTCGCCTCGGCGATGGCCCGCTCGAGGATCCGCGCGCCCTCGGGAAACTCGCCGCGGATGTAGATGTAGGCGAGGCGGGAACCTACGGCGTAGGCGGTGATGGCCATGCCCTCGATGAGCTGGTGAGGGTCCTTGTGGATGATCTGCCGGTCCTTGAAGGTGCCGGGCTCCGACTCGTCGGCGTTGCAGATCAGGTAGACGGGTTTGGCGTTGTTCCTCGGGACGAAGGACCACTTGAGCCCGCAGGAGAAGCCGGCGCCGCCGCGGCCCCGGAGGCCGGAGGCCTTGACCTCGGCGACGATGGATTCGGGTTTGGCGGCGAGGGCCTTGCGGAGTGTTGCGTAACCACCGTGGCGGAGGTAGCAGTCGATGTCGGTGGCGTAGCCGGGCTGGTCGGCGTGGCGGAGGATCAGTCGCTTTTCCTGGACGGGCATGGCGTCAGACTTTTCGGCCGAGGCAGGCCTCGATCTTCTCCGGGCTATTGGCGGACTCGATGAGGTGGTCACCGAGCATCGCGACGGGGGCGGTGCCACAGCTGGCGAGGCACTCGACGAATTCGATGGTGAACTCGCCATCGGGGGAGGTGATCGGCCCGTGGGGATCGCCCGTGGCGCCGGTGCGGCGGCAGAGTTCGGCGAATAGGTCCTGGGCGCCGGCGAGGGCGCAAGAGAGGGTGCGGCAGACGCGGATGTGGCGGCGCCCTATGGGGGCCTGCCGGAACATCGGGTAGAACGTGACGAGCTCCAGGACATTGATGGGCCCGAGGCCCAATCTGGCGGCAATCCATTCGATCCCGCGGCCGGAGACGAAGCCGAAGGTATCCTGCCAGAGGTGGAGCAGTGGCAGCGCCGCGCTGCGTCTCGAGACGGGATAGCGCGCGATGATCTCGTCGGCCCGGCCCTCGAAATCGGGCGGGAGGGCCGGGGCGTCGCAATCCGGTGTGGGGGAGTGGCTCATTGTGGTCTCGAGAAAGGCGGCTGCGGGAGGGCGATGGATCGGGGGCGCGGTCTCATCGGTCGGATTCCCCCATGACGAAGTCGAGAGAGCCGAGGATCGCGGCCACGTCCGCGATCATGTGGCCGGGGAGCAATTTCGGCAGGATGCTCAGGTTGACGAAGGAGGGGGCGCGGATCTTCAGGCGGTACGGGGTGCCGCCGCCCTTGCTGCAGATGTAGAAGCCGAGCTCGCCCTTGGGGTTCTCGTGCGCGAAGTAGACCTCTCCGGGAGGGACATCGACGCCGGCGGTGACCAGCATGAACTGGTGGATGAGTTCCTCCATGCTGGTGAGGACCTTTTCCTTCGGGGGCAGGACGCCCTTGCCCTCGTGGGCGCAGATGGGGCCGGAGGGCAGGGCATCGAGCACTTGGCGCAGGATCTTGGCGCTCTCGCGGATCTCCTGGAGGCGGCAGAAGTAGCGGTCGTAGCAATCGCCGACGGAGCCGACCGGGATCTCGAAATCGTATTTCTCGTAGCCGAGGTACGGGTGGCGGCGGCGGAGGTCGAACTCGAATCCGGAGGCGCGGAAGTTGGGCCCGGAGAGGCCGTGGGCGACGGCGTCGTCGCGGTGGATCACGCCGATGTCCTTGGTGCGGTCGACGAAGATGCGGTTGCGGGAGATGAGGCGATCGATCTCGTCGAGGCGGCCGGGGAGGGCATCGAGAAACTGCCGGAGCGCCGGCACGAAACCGTCGGGCAGATCGCGCGTCATGCCACCGATCCGGGTGTAGGCGGTGGTGAACCGGGCGCCGGTGAGCATCTCGATGAGGTTGTAGAGGGTCTCGCGCTCGGTGAACGTGTACAGGAAGACGGTCATGGCGCCACAATCCATGGCGAAGCAGCCGACGCCGAGGAGGTGGGAGGAGATGCGTGCCATCTCGCAGCAGATGACGCGGATGGCCTGGCCGCGGGGCGGGAGTTCCCAGCCCAGGAGTTTCTCGACGGCGAGCGCGTAGGCGACGTTGTTGGCCAGCGGGGCGATGTAGTCGAGCCGGTCGGTGTACGGCACGAACTGGTTGTAGGTCATGTTCTCGGCGATTTTCTCGTCGCCGCGATGGAGGTAGCCGATGTCTGGCTCGGCGCGCACGATCGTCTCGCCGTCGAGTTCGAGGACGAGGCGGAGGACGCCGTGGGTGGTGGGGTGGGAGGGTCCGACATTGAGCACGAGGCGCTCGGCCTCGGGGCGCGCGGCGTTATAGGCCTCCGCGTGGCGGGCGAACCGCGCGGCGAGATCGGGCATCTCGAACTCGTTGGGTGCCTGGCTCACAGGGGGGTCTTGGATCTGGGCTCTCGCTCGTGGGCGAGGTCGCCGGGTTGGGTGACGAAGGGCCCGCCGTCCATGGGCGCGGGCCGGGTGAAGTGGCCGTCGGGGGAGTCGCTGGGGAGGCCCTCGAGGGGGAAGTCCTTCCGGAGGGGATGGTGGGGGTATCCGTCCCACATGAGGATGCGGCGCAGGTCGGGATGGCCGGCGAAGCGGATGCCCATCATGTCGAAGATCTCACGCTCGTGCCAGTTGGCGGCGGGCCAGATGCCGCATACGCTCGGGGCCTCGGGGGATTCCTCGGGCACGCGGGCCTTGACCCGCAGGTGTTGCGAGGCGCCGTAGGAGTATAGCTCGTAGACCAGCTCGAACCGGGGTTCATCGCCCATGTGGTCGACGGAGGTGATATCGACGAGGTAGTTAAAGGCGCATTCGCGCTCCAGGAAGCGGAGCACCTCGGGCAGCCGGGCGACGTCGCCAACGAGCAGAGTGGTCTCGCCGCGGAATTCGGGGGGCATGGTGACCAGCCCCGGGAACTCGCCGTGCAGACGCGCCTTCAGATTCTCGCGATTCATGGCGTCAGGCGGGGGCCTTCTCGAAGACGGCGCGGGCCGAGGCCGTGCGGTCGATCTTCTCCTGCAGTCTCATGAGGCCCTCGAGCAGGGCCTCGGGGCGCGGCGGGCAGCCGGAGATATAGACATCGACGGGGAGGAGGCGATCGATCCCCTGCAGCACGGCGTAGCTCCGGTACATGCCGCCGGTCGACGCGCACGCCCCCATGGCGATGACCCACTTCGGGGCGGGCATCTGGTCGTAGATCCGCTTGACCGCGAGGGCCATCTTGTACGTGACGGTGCCCGAGACGATCAGGAGGTCGGCCTGGCGGGGGGAGAAGCGCATCACCTCGGCCCCGAAGCGCGCGATGTCGAAGCGGGAACAGGCGGCCGCCATCATCTCGATCGCGCAGCAGGCGAGGCCCATGGGCATGGGCCAGAGAGAATTTCGGCGGATCCAGGCGACGGCGGCGTCGAGCTGGGTGAGGACGACGTTGCCCTCGACCTTGGAGTTGTATGCATACTCGCCGCCGCTCATGACGGACGAAAACTAATCGAGGGGGAGGGCGGCGCAAGTTCAAACTCGCGGGACTGGGCGAGCATGGTTGGACACCGCCGGGATCTCGCGCCGGCGAGCGTCTTCGAAGGGGATCGGCGATTCATGTGCGGGGGGACGAGAGAGTGGCGTATTCGGGGTGGCGTCGAAGGAACCCGGCGACGTAAGTGCACCGGGGCACGATCGTCCATCCCGCGCGGCGGGCCTCGTCGAGGGCGGCCCGGGTCAATATCCCCGCGATTCCACGATTTCGCATTTCGGCCGGGACCTCGGTGTGACAAAAGGCGACGCGATCGCCCTCGTGCTCGTAGCGCAAGAATGCGGGGGGGCCACCGTCGGGCGACAATTCGAACCGGCGGTGGGCGACGTCGTGGGTGACCGTCGGCAGGGCCGGGGAGCCGTTTCCGGCGGGCGTGCGATCGCGCGAGGGAAGGGCCGTCCCGGCGTCGGGGCGTGCGGGGAGCGGCCGGAGGTGGGCGAGGGCGTGGGAGAAATCCTCGATAAGGTCTTCGATATCCTCGATGCCGACCGAGACGCGCACGAGGCCGTCGGCGATGCCGGCGCGCGCCCGGTGTTCGGGCGTCATGAGGCGATGGGAGGTCTGGGCGGGAAGGCAGACGAGGGTCTCGACGCCCCCGAGGCTGAGGGCGGGCGTCGCCACGCGGAGGCGCTCCAACAGGCGGCCCGCGCCGTTCGGATCGCGGAGCTCGAAGGAGAGCATGCCGCCGAATCCCCGCATCTGGCGCGCGGCGATCGCGTGATCGGGGTGATCGGGAAGGCCCGGGTAGTTGACCCGCCGGACGGCCGGATGGGAGCCCAGGAAGCGGGCGAGCCGCCCGGCGTTCTCGTTATGTGCGCGCACCCGGATGGCGAGGGTCTTCAGGCCGCGCTCGAGCTGGTGGCAGGCATGGGCATCGGGCGCGCCCCCGTGGTCCATGGCGACGTCGCGCAGTTCTGAAATGATGGCCTCCGAGGCGATCATGGCTCCCGCGCAGACGTCGCTGTGGCCGTTGAGGTACTTGGTGGCGCTGTGAATCACGACGTCGAAACCGAGCGGTATCGGATTCTGGTTGACCGGCGTGGCGAAGGTGTTGTCGATGACCGTCAGCGCGCCGCGGTCGCGCCCCAGGCGGGCGATGGCTTCGAGATCCACGCAGCGGAGCAGGGGGTTGGAGGGGGATTCGACGTAGAGGAGGCGCGTCTGCGGCCGCATGGCCGCCGCGAACTCGTCAACGGTCCGGACGAAGGAAATGTCGGCGCCCAGGCGCGGCAATCTCTGCGTGACGAGGCGGTGGGTGCCGCCGTACAGGTCGGCCTGGAACACGGCATGATCGCCAGGCCCGAGCCGCGAGAAGAGCAGCGTCGAGATCGCCGCCATTCCCGAACCGAAGATGATCGCGTCCTCGCCCTGTTCGAGCGAGGCGAGTTTTCGGGCGACGGCCCGCTGGTTGGGGGTGTTGAAGTAGCGCGGGTAGACGTTCTCGTTGGCCGGGTTGGGGAAGCGGTAGGCGGTCGAAGTGAAGAGGGGGCTGCAGGCCCCGCCGGTGGCCCGGTCATCATGCGTGCCCGCGTGGATGCAGCGGGTGGCGAGGCCGGGGACGCCCGATCTGGGCCGTGGCGAACTCATAGGGTCGAGGCTACCGCGCAAAACATGTATTTCAAATACATAAAAAGCTTGCATCCTGGGGGTGAGGTGGGGGAAGGTATGGTCATGCGGCTGAGCCGGTACACGGATTACTCGCTGCGGGTGCTGATGCACGCGGGGCTGCACCGCCCGGAACTGGTGACGGTGGAGGAGGTGGGCGAGGCGTTTGGGATTTCGCGCCATCATCTGGTGAAGGTGGTGCACGACCTGGGCCGGGGCGGGTATCTGGCGACGCGGCGTGGGGTTGGGGGCGGGTTCACGCTGGGGCGGGCGCCCGAGGCGATCGGGCTGGGCGAGGTCGTTCGGCTGGGCGAGGAGTCGGAGTTTGTGATCGATTGCCGGGAGAGGGACGGCAGGCGTTGCCGGATTTTGCCGGTGTGTCGATTGAAGGACGCATTGGACGAGGCGGCGGGAGCGTTTTTTGCGGTGCTGGATGGCTATACGTTGGCCGATCTCTTGAGGCGGCCATCGGGGATGAGGGCGATGTTGGGGATATGACACCATGAACTACAGAAAGCTCTGGATGAGTCTCGGGGTGGTGATCGTCGGGTCATTTGCGGTGCTGATCTACTATGGCCATGACCTGTACCACAAGATGCCGCCGATCCCGACGCGGGTGATCACCGAGGGCGGTGCCGTGCTGTTCACGAGGCAAGACATCCTCGATGGGCAGAACGTGTGGCAATCGGCGGGCGGGCAGCAGATGGGATCGGTGTGGGGGCACGGGGCGTACGTGGCGCCGGACTGGTCGGCGGACTGGCTGCACCGGGAATCGGTCTGGCTATTGGAGCACTGGGCGAAGGCGCAATCCGGCGGGACCTACGGGGATCTGCCTGCACCGGAGCAGGCCGCGCTGCGGGCGAGGTTGCAGGCGGAGGTGCGGACCAACACCCATGATCCGGGGACTGGGGATCTGGTGGTGTCCGAGGATCGCGGGGAGGCGATCCGGGCGGTGGCGGGCCATTACACCCGGCTTTTCAGCGACGACCCCGGGCTGGCGGAACTGCGGGAGGCGTACGCGATACCCGGCAACGTGCTGCGGGATCCGGTGCGGCGGCAACAGATGGCGGCATTTTTCTTCTGGTCGTCGTGGGCCTGCGCGGCCAATCGGCCGGGCGAGGCGATCAGCTACACGCAGAATTGGCCGCCCGAGCCGCTGGTGGCGAACGTCCCGACCGGCTCGAGCATCCTGTGGTCGGTGGCGAGTTTCGTGCTGCTGCTGGCGGGCGTCGGGGCGCTGGCGTGGTACTACGCGGTGCTGAAGCACGGGGAAGAGGCGCCCGGGGAATTGCCCGAGGAGGATCCGCTGTTGGGGCTGAGGCCGACGCCATCGATGCGCGCGACGCTGAAATACTTCTGGGTGGTGGCCGCGCTGATTGTGGTGCAGGTGATCATGGGAGTGGTGACCGCGCACTATGGCGTGGAGGGGGGCGGTTTCTACGGCATCCCGCTGGCCGAGTGGCTGCCCTATTCGGTGACGCGGACATGGCACACCCAGCTGGCCATTTTCTGGATCGCCACCGCATGGCTGGCCACCGGGCTGTTCATGGCCCCGGCGGTCTCGGGGCACGAGCCGAGGTTCCAGCGCGCGGGGGTGAATTTCCTTTTCGCCTGCCTTTTGCTCATCGTGATCGGCTCGATGTTTGGGACGTGGTACGGCACGCGCCAGCGCATGGGGCTGGTGGCGAATTTCTGGTTCGGGCACCAGGGGTACGAATACGTGGATCTCGGGCGTTTCTGGCAGATTTTCCTGTTCGTGGGGTTGTGGCTCTGGCTGCTGCTGATGGGGCGGGCCATGTGGCCAGCGATACGGCGACCGGGCGAGCACCGTCACCTGCTGGCGCTGTTCCTGATCGCCTCGGCGGCCATCGCCCTGTTCTACGGGGCGGGCCTGATGTGGGGGCGGCAGACGCACTACGCGCTGGCCGAGTATTGGCGCTGGTGGGTCGTGCACCTCTGGGTCGAGGGATTCTTCGAGGTGTTCGCGACGGTGGTCATCGCCTTCCTCTTCACCCGGATGGGCCTGCTGCGGACGGCGACGGCCACGGCCGCGGTGCTGTTTTCCACGACGATATTTCTATCGGGGGGAATCATCGGCACATTCCACCACCTGTATTTCAGCGGGACGCCGACGGCGGTGATGGCGCTGGGGGCGGTGTTCAGCGCGCTGGAGGTGGTGCCGCTGGTGCTGATCGGGTTCGAGGCCTACGAGAATCTCACGCTGTCGCGCGCGCGGCCCTGGGTCGCGGCGTACCGCTGGCCGATCTACTGTTTCGTGGCGGTGGCCTTCTGGAACCTGGTGGGGGCCGGGCTCTTCGGATTCCTCATCAACCCGCCGATAGCGCTGTACTACATGCAGGGGCTCAATACCACGGCGGTCCATGGCCACACGGCGCTGTTCGGCGTGTACGGGATGCTCGGCATCGGGCTGATGCTATTCTGCCTCAAGGGCCTGACGCCGCACCGGGCATGGCGGGCCGGGCCGCTGGCATTCGCGTTCTGGTCCATCAACGTGGGCCTGGCGCTCATGGTGCTGCTCTCGGACCTGCCGCGGGGGCTGATGCAGACGGTGGCCAGCGTGAACGAGGGCATGTGGTGGGCGCGTTCGGCCGAGTTCATGCAGCAGGGCATCATGGAGACTTTCCGGTGGCTGCGGGTGATCGGGGATACGATTTTCGGCGTGGGCGTCCTGGTCCTCGGGTGGTTCGTGCTGGGCATCAGGACCGGATGGTCGCTGAGCGATCGCCCCGATGAGATCGCCGGCCAGTTTTCCGGGGAGACGGCGGCGCCCTGTGCATCCCCGAACCCGCCGTCGAACGCGACGTCGCGCTGAAGATTGCACCCCTGCGCAGCGAATAGGTGCCTTCCTAGCTCAAAAATACGACGTAACTCGCTAGTAGCGAAGGGCCTTCGCCCTTCGGCCGGCGGCCCGGGCCCACGCCGAAGCCCGAAGGGGCTTCGCTACGGGTGAGAG
>JAANMX010003467.1_pt1 | contig 13800 bp, 17 predicted proteins | sample 7279681 | NCBI WGS metagenome assembly JAANMX01 (sample SAMN14094542, study PRJNA606508) | bioreactor metagenome | isolation source: A lab-scale SPAN reactor treating ammonium-rich wastewater day 351 | place: Ireland: Galway | collected 2018-01-01
CATGCGGGCGCTAGAGGATTTGCTACCGATTGCAGCCCGCAACCCCATTAAAGCGGCACGTTATTGGTTTGATGGGGCGCAAGACCGCACAGGCGTTCCGATTAAGGACGAGGTGAGTGCAGCTGGATCGCTGGGGCAGGCGGTGGGCTTCTCTCCTTCTGAGGTGCGCTTGGCCCAGGAGGGTAAAACCGCTGTGCTGGATGCAGATCGCAGGTTGAGTGAACGGCGCTCTGAACTATTGAGCCAGTTTGCTAAGGCTGCCATGGGTAAGGACAAGGAGGGGATGGCCAAGGCCAATGATGCGATTGTCCGATTCAATGAGCGCAATCCAGGTATGCGCATTACCGCACCGCAGAAGTGGCAAAGCGTGCGCCGACGTGAGCAACGCATCCGCGATTCGGACAATGGTATTTACCTGCCCAGCAAGCGCCGCGATGCGATGGACGCAGGGCGATTTGCTTTCGAGCAGTAGCAATCTAAAATAGGCGAGCCCGCAAAGGACTGGCATCCGATGCGGGCTCTAACCACACCATCGTTATGGAGGTAACGACAACATGGCTACACCTATTTTATGTGCGCAGCGTTTGCGAGAAATTTTGGACTATGAGCCAGATACAGGGATTTTCCGCTGGAAAATTGCAGTTGGACGCTGGGGAAGAATCAAACCTGGAACGGTAACTGGGTCCCCGGATGTAAACGGGCACCTTCGCATTCAAGTTGATGGCAGGCTGTACTACGCACATCGTTTAGCCTGGCTCTATATGACAGGTCATTGGCCTGGCGGTGACATAGACCACCGTGACGGCATGCCATCAAATAACCGATGGACCAACTTGCGCGATGTGCCGCACAAGGTTAATACCGAGAATCGGAGACGTGCCCACAAGAACAAGCCATCCGGGCTTCCGATGGGGGTATCCATAGATAGACGCGACGGCGCTTTCCGAGCAGATATCACCGTTGATGGCAGGACTCGCAGTCTAGGGCGGTTCACTGACCCTGAGAAGGCGCATAAGGCCTACTTGAAGGCAAAGCGCGAATTGCACGTTGGTTGCACGATTTAGCGCGTGCGGGAAATGGGCAAAGACCGCGAGCAGCGCATCAACGACACCGCGCCCAAGGCGCTGCGCCAGCAGTTCCGTGAAATGTCGCTGGAGGCGAGCCGCTGACCCAGCATAGGGTTGGAGGGTTTGGCCATGCCTCGGAACACTTCGGGGTATGAAAAACGAATTCGTCCTCCAGCCTGACCAAGCGCTCACGCTCAAGTCAGTTATCAGCTGGCTTGCAGCGTTCCTGGGAATTGGCACCTTCCTGGGCTTTGTCAATCTGGCGGTGGGCCTTTTGTCTGCTGCCTGGCTGGTGGTGCAACTCTATGGGTACATCGCCCATGAGTTGCCCATGAAGCGCATGCGAAAGCAGATGCTGCGCCGCCAGCTTGAAGCGGGCGAAATATGCCCCCCAGGGAGTGAGCCATGAAGCACGGCAACGCCAAGGTATGGGGCAGCCTTGCTGCCCTTGTCGTGGCTGTTGTCGGTGGCGTGTTTGCTATCGAAGGCGGCTACGTGAACGACCCCAATGATTCTGGCGGGGCCACGAACCACGGCATTACCGAGCAGGTGGCCCGCCAGCACGGCTACACCGGCCCGATGCAAAGCTTGCCCAAGGGCATGGCCCAGGACATCTACATCCGCAGTTACATCGAGCAACCTAAGTTTGATCGCGTGCTGGCCATGTCGCCTGCCGTGGGCACGAAGCTGGTGGACGCGGGGGTGAATGCTGGCCCTGGCCGCGCCAGCCGCTGGCTGCAGCAAAGCCTGAACGACCTGAGCCGTGCGGGGCGCGATTACCCGCCGATCAAAGTGGATGGCGCGATTGGCCGCGACACCTTGAGCGCCTACGCAGCGCTGGAGAAACGACGCGGGCGCGTGAAAGCTTGCGAGCTGACCTTGAAGCTGCTGGACGGCTACCAGACCGCGCATTACGCGCAACTGGCCCAGGGCGCGGCCAATGCCAGCTTCATTGCGGGCTGGCTGGATCACCGTATCGGCAACGTCCCATTGTCGCGCTGCGCTGAATCTGTGGCCGCCGCCACCTTCTGAAACCGCGCCGGGCGGCCCCCGGCAAGCAAATGCCCGGCGACACCGGGCCTGTGACTATGAGCAAACAACTTGCCCCCCACCAGCAGCGCGTCGTCGATGAAAAGCGCGAACTGGACGAGCGCCTCAAGAAGCTGAGTGAGTTTTTTAGCAACCCAATCTTCCATGGATTGCCCGAGGAGGAACGAAGCCGCTTATCGCGCCAGCGCCGCGCCATGACGACCTATTCCGACATCCTAGGCGAACGCATCGCCGCATTCTGAAAGCAAGCCCATGACCACTGCAACCAAGACCTACGAAGGCACCAAGCGCGTGCATGCGCGCCCCATGAACCGTGGCGACTACAACACCTATCGCGGCTGGGAAGTGCCCGCCGACGAAAACCCTGCCGATGATGGTTATCTGGTGGAGTACCTGGACGGTGGTGCATCCAACCATCCCGACCATGCAGGCTATATCAGTTGGAGTCCCAAGGATGTTTTCGAGCGCGCGTATTGCGAAGTCGGCCAGCGCCGCCTGTCCTTTGGCGATGCACTCAAGGCACTCAAGGCTGGCCAGCGTGTGGCGCGCACTGGCTGGAATGGCAAGGGGATGTTCGTCTATCTGGTGCCAGCGGCCAGCTACCCGGTGCAGACAGGGGCAGCCAAGGCGCATTTTGGCGATGGCGCCATGGTGCCTTACAACGCCTACATGGCTATCAAGAACGTGGACGAGACAGTCAGCACCTGGGTTCCCAGCGTGAACGACTGCATTGCCGAGGACTGGATGGTGCTGGCATGACCACTAACGACCAAACTATTGAGGCCCAAATCCAAGCCAAAGGCAAGACTGCAGCCCGCGTGACGCCTGCTGACATTGAAGCGAACATCGCCAGTGAGCGCTATTTCACAGCTGCCGACGGCGTTCAGGGTGCTTACCGCAACGGCGGGGATGTGCATCCGCACGGGGGCACACCAAGCCATGCAGAGCACCAGGCGCTGGGTCTGCTTACTTTCTGCGTGCTTGTGCTGCAAAACGGCTTCACCGTGACCGGCGAGAGCGCCTGCGCCAGCCCCGAAAACTTCGCCCCCGAGATTGGCCGAAACATCGCGCGCCAGAGCGCAGTGGCAAAAATCTGGCCCCTCATGGGCTACGAGCTGCGCACCAAACTGGCCGGGGGTGCGGCATGAACCCCATCCTCATGGCACTGCTGTACGACCCGCGCTTTTGGATGCTGGCATGGCACCCGCATTGAAGTTGAAGATTGCAATCTGCGCGGCAGTCATTGCCCTTGGCCTGGCCTTTGGCACAGGCTGGTGGCTGCGCGGCCTGCAGGTCAAAGCCGCGACTGTCGATCAAACCAAGGTCCAGGCCCAGGCCGACGTGCAACAGGCGCAGCGCACGTCTGAAGCAGTGCAGATCCATGCCGAAAAGAAAACCGAAACGGAGATCCGCTATGTCACTGTCACGCGCGAAGTGGAAAAGCTGGTGGAGCGCCCTGTGTATCTTGAGCGCTGTATGGATGATGACGGGTTGCGCGTCCTCAACGCCCAAATCCTCGGCACCAATTCCCCAGGCCCTGGCCCAGCCCTGCCCGAAGCTGGCCACCCTGCAGGGCGCGACGGGGGCTGATGTGCTGCGCTGGAGTGCTGACACTGTGCGCAAGTATCAGCTTTGCGCGGCGCAGGTGGAAGGGCTGCAGGGGGCGTGGCCGAGATGATTGCCAGAGAAAGAACAAGCCCGCTTATCTAGCGGGCTTTGTTTTAACAAAAAAGGCTCTAGCCCTTACTGGGTAAGCGCTTACAGCTATAGTTTTATGCTGCTAACCGCTGGGCAAGGCGGCGGTTGCAGGCGCTGGCCAGGTCGGCCAGTTCGGCGTTGCTGGGGTCGATATCGTTGGTGACAACGGCGCGGGCAAATTGTTGCCAGCTCAGAACGTAGGCATCGTCGGGCACGGGCTTGAAGTTCATGCGCCCGGTGCAGCGGTCAAAACTGAGCATGAATCGCTGATTGAGCATGGCTTGGGCCAGCAGGCCGCACAGCACCTCGGACGGGAAGGCGGTGGGCTGCTGCAGGTATTTGCCTTGGCGGGCCGCGTCGAAGTATTCGTTGGCCTGTTTGCTGGCGGCGGCCATGGCCTGGGCGTTGAGCGGGTCAAGCAATGGAAGATGTTCAGTCTGCTCAACGGCGGCCACTGTATTGCCATTGGGCAGCTTGGCAATCAGGTACTGCCGCGCTTCAAGATGCTGGGTGGCTGGCAACTCAAGGTAGCTGTTCACACGGAATTTGCGCTGCAGCCGTGCCCAGGTTTCGCCGTAGCCCTGAATGCCATCCTGCACGATGGCGGCGACGATCTCTTTCAGGTCTTGCGCCTGGGCGGGGCTGATGCGGTCGTAATCAATGGCCGGGTTTGTTGGGCGCGTGGTAGCTGCAAGAAATACGCGGATTACTTTCAGATGAAAGGCTGCAGAAATCCACGCCGCGTAAGCAATGACCAATTCGCGGCAGGCGTAGGTGCCGCCGTTGCGGCCTTCCTTGGTTTTGAAACTCTGCGAATCCGTAGAGTTTCCGATTTCGGTTATCAGCGCCTGCGTTTGCTCCATGCGCATGAAGAGCGCTGGCTGGTGCTTTGCTTCGCCGCCTGCTGCTTTGTGCAGGTCGTTGAGCGAGAACAGGCCGTTGAGTTGGCGGATGGTGATGTTGCCCAATGTCAGGGCGATGGCGGATTGCGTCATGGCGCGGCTCCTTGTTGAGACTTTGAAGCCTCGCGGAAGCGTTCTTACGCGCTAGCCACGAGGCGGCCGGGAGGTTAAGAACCAGTAACAAGCCTGGCGGACTTCTTTCCCTTGCGGGTGTTGTATCCGTCGCCCTCCCGGCCAAAACTCAACTCCGTCGAATTCGACGGAATTAAAAACCGGGTCGCAAAAAAGCCGCTGTCTTTCGGGGTGCGGCTTTCCCGCTTGTTACTGGAGTTCTTACGCTCCACCTCTTTCGAGGCAGGGCGAGTATGCCATAAACAGCGGAAAGGCAAAGCCAGCGCAAACTATGATCCAAGCCAATGGCGGCAATGCTTGAATCATGGTTGGTTGCTTTGGTTGGTATGATTTTTAAGTTGTTGATTTTTAATAATGTAATTATCCCTTACAAGGCGTAGGTCAGCGGTTCGACCCCGTTAGCACCCACCACTCAAAATAAAAAAAGGGTTTAGATTAAATCTAAGCCCTTTTTCTTTGTCTGGCGATCCAGCAGTTTTTTTATTGATAGCTGTCAATGCTTATCTGGTAAGCACTGACAGCCATTTTTACTGATGTTTGCTTATTTGCTTTCGCTTTCCAGCTGCGCCAAAGCGGTGGTGCTGTTCAGGGAGAGCAGACCGGCCTTGGCGTAGATGGCCAGCTTGTCGCGGGTGTCCATCAGGTCCAGGTTGCGCATGGTCAGTTGGCCGATGCGGTCCAGGGGGCTGAACGGAGCGTCTTCCACTTTTTCCATGGACAGGCGCTCGGGCGCGTAGGTCAGGTTGGGCGATTCGGTGTTCAAAATGCTGTAGTCGTTGCCACGGCGCAGCTCCAGCGTCACGGTGCCAGTTACGGCTCGGGCCACCCAGCGCTGAGCGGCTTCGCGCAGCATGATGGCCTGGGGGTCGAACCAGCGGCCTTGGTAGAGCAGGCGGCCCAGTTTCAGGCCGTTCATGCGGTACTGCTCAATGGTGTCTTCGTTGTGGATGCCGGTGACCAGGCGCTCGTAAGCGATGTGCAGCAGGGCCATGCCGGGGGCTTCGTAGATGCCGCGGCTCTTGGCTTCGATGATCCGGTTTTCGATTTGGTCGCTCATGCCCAGGCCGTGGCGACCACCAATGCGGTTGGCCTCTAGGAACAGCTCCACCGGGTCGGCAATGGCTTGACCGTTCAAGGCCACGGGGCGGCCTTCTTCAAAGGTGACGCTGACCTGTTCAGCCTTGACTTCTACCTCGGGCTTCCAGAACGCCACGCCCATGATGGGTTGCACGATGTGCATGCCGCTGTTCAAGAACTCCAGGTCTTTGGCTTCGTGGGTGGCACCCAGCATGTTGCTGTCGGTGGAGTAGGCTTTTTCGGCGCTCATTTTGTAGCCGAAGCCTTCTTTGGTCATGAAGGCCGACATTTCAGCGCGACCACCCAGCTCGTCGATGAAGGCGTTGTCCAGCCAGGGTTTGTAGATTTTCAGCTGCGGGTTGGTCAGCAGGCCGTAGCGGTAGAAGCGCTCGATGTCGTTGCCCTTGAAGGTGGAGCCGTCGCCCCAGATGTGTACGTCGTCCTCCTTCATGGCGGCCACCAGCATGGTGCCGGTCACGGCGCGGCCCAGGGGGGTGGTGTTGAAGTAGGCGATGCCGCCGGTGCTGACGTGGAAGGCCCCGGCCTGGATGGCGGCGATGCCTTCATTGGCCAGCTGGGGGCGGCAGTCGATCAGGCGGGCTTTTTCTGCGCCGTATTCCATGGCTTTGCGTGGGATGGCGTCGTAATCGGCTTCGTCGGGCTGGCCCAGGTTGGCGGTGTAGGCGTAGGGCTGGGCACCTTTGTTTTTCATCCAGCGCAGGGCGGCGGAGGTATCCAGGCCACCCGAGAAGGCGATGCCGACTTTTTGGCCGACGGGAACAGTTTGCAGAATGGTTTGCATAATGGGCTTTCGTGCTTCTAAATATGTAGCTGTTAGCGCTTGATGGGTAAGCGTTTGAAGGTGATTTTGTTTAAATACTCCTCGCCCTGCGCAGGGGCGGGTGCAGGAGGCGAATCAGCCCGGCATTTTAGGCCAGGGCTGGCCGCTGGGATGCCGCCGCCGTAGGCCATTGCCTAGTGTTTGGGGCGTGGGGCGGGTGTGGTGCCGGGGGCGGTGATGGGTGCGGTGCGCAAATCCAGCACGATGGGGATGTCTGGCTGGGGGCTGCGGTACTCGATGCTCTCGGTGCGCCCAGCCACCGGGGCAGAGCCATAGCTTTTGCGCCCGGGGTGTACGGTTTCGTGGTTGGGTTGCGAGCTGTACTGGTGGGTGGCGCGTGGCGGTTGCACGACCACGGTGGGGCCGGGGTCGTACGGCAGCTCGGTGGTAAAGCGTCGCCCCCGGTATTCGTAAGTCACCTCGTAGCCTTGCGCCACTTCCTGTTGCACGGTAGTGGTCCGGCAGCGCTGGCGCTGCTGGGGCAGGTCAATGCAGTCTTCTTGGGGGACGGCCTCTTGCACCAGGATGGGCACCACCGAAATGACCTCGGCCAGCTCGGTGGGGGCAGGTTGTGCCCAGGCGGGGCTGATCGCCAGGCCCAAGCAAAGGCAAGTGGTGTAAAGGCAAGTGGTAGGGGCTAGGCGCATGGCGCTCTCTCTGTTGCGTGCGGTGGATATTCAGCCCGCGTGGGTCAGCAGGTGCTGCCAATCCTCAGCGTTAAAGCCGATGGTGATGGTGCCGCTGGGCCACTGCACGACAGGGCGTTTGATGGCGCTGGGCTGTTGCTGCAAAAAAGCGGCAGCACTGGCCGCGTCGGTGATGCTGGCCTGGGTGGCAGCATCGAGCTTGCGCCACGTTTGCCCTTGGCGGTTGAGCAGTTTTTCCCAGCCCACGGCCTGTTGCCAGCGGGTGATGTCGGCGGCCTGCGGTGCGGCTTTTTTAAAGTCGTGAAACTGGTAATCCTGCCCTTGGTCGGTGAGCCATTGGCGGGCTTTTTTTACGGTGCTGCAGTTGGCAATGCCGTACACCTGCAAAGCGGGATCGGGAGTCAAGGTAGTCATGCTTGCGATGATGGCATGCTTTGCTGCGTCACAATCGCGGCCCTATGCAAAGCACTTATTTCTCTACCTTGGCGCAGTGGCTGGAGCACTGCGAGCGCATTCACCCGGAAAACATCAGCTTGGGGCTTGATCGGGTGCGCGAAGTGGCCCAGCGCCTGCAATTGACCATGCCGTGCCCGGTGATCACGGTGGCCGGCACCAACGGCAAAGGCTCCACCTGCGCCATGCTGGAGGCGGTGGCCCTGCAGGCCGGTTACCGGCCCGGGGTGTACACCTCGCCACACCTGGTGCATTTTGAGGAGCGCTGCCGCGTGCATGGCGAGATGGTTGCGGCCGATGCGTTGCTGCCGCACTTTGCCGCCGTGGAAGCGGCCCGCCTGGCGGGTGAGGAAGTGCTGCTGACTTATTTTGAATTCACCACGCTGGCGATTTTGCGGCTGCTCAGTCAGGCCAAGCTGGATGTGGTGATTCTGGAAGTGGGGCTGGGCGGGCGGCTGGATGCGACCAACATCATTGACGCTGACTGCGCCATCATCACCAGCGTGGATGTGGACCACACCGCGTTTTTGGGCTCTGACCGCGAAACCATTGGCCGCGAGAAGGCGGGCATCATGCGTGCAGGCCGCCCCGTGGTCGTCAGCGACCCGGTGCCGCCGCAAAGCGTGATCGACCACGCACAGGCGCTGGGTGCCGACCTGTGGCGTTTTGGCCAAGATTTCAACTACAGCGGTGATCCGCAGCAATGGGGCTGGGCCGGGCGCGGGCGGCGCTACGCCGGTCTGTCCTACCCCGCGCTGCGCGGTGCCAATCAGCTGGTGAATGCGGCCGGGGTGCTGGCCGCGTTTGAAGCCTTGCGCGACAAAGTGCCGGTCACGGCCCAGGCCGTGCGCACCGGCTTGGCGATGGTGGAGTTGCCCGGGCGCTTCCAGGTTTTGCCCGGCGAGCCGGTCTTGGTGCTGGATGTGGCCCACAACCCGCATTCGGTGGCGGCCTTGGCGGCCAATCTGGATTCGATGGGAGCGATTTTTCCCACCACCCATGCCGTCTTTGGTGCCATGGCCGATAAAGACCTGGCCCCGATGCTGGAAAAAATCAGCCCCTTGATCAACCGCTGGTATTTCACCGATTTGCCCGTGCCCCGTGCCGCCAAGGCCGTCGATTTGCAACGCCAGTGGCGCAGTCTGGAAAAGAACGCCGCCCCGCACGATGCCGTGCCGCCCGAAGCCGTTTTCCCGGAAAAACCAGGCGCTGCCGTGCGCTTGAGCGTGCACCGCAATAAATCTGCCCAGTCGCCCCAAGGACAGGCCCAGGCGGCCCAAAAATTTAGCCAAACCTTTGCCCAGCCTGAGCACGCCTTGAAGGCCGCCCTGGCTGCGGCAGGCCCGGCTGATAGAATTGTCGTTTTTGGTTCCTTCTATACGGTAGGCGAAGTGGTCAAAGACGGGCCGCCGCGCCTGCATGCCAAACACTTAGGCTAAGGCCTGCCGACGCAGCATTTCATGGCATTTTTCAAGTTTCCCTGGTTTGGCAAGCGCAGCGATGGCGCAGAGCCTGCGCCCCTGCGCCACTCCTCACGGGCGGCGCAAGCCCAAAGCGTCGAACAATTGCGCCAACGGGCACGGCACCGGTTGATGGGCGCTGCGGTCTTGATTGGCTTGGGGGTGATTGGCTTTCCCATGCTGTTTGACTCGCAGCCCCGGCCCATTCCGGTGGACATTCCAATTGAAATCCCTGATCGCAACCAGGTTGCGCCCTTGGTCGTGCCCGGTGAGCAGGCCACCACCCAAACGGACACCCCGGATATGCAGCGCGTGGCCAAAGCGCCGGGCCAAGAAGGTCCAACCGATGATTCCTTGAGCGACAGCGAAGAGTGGGTGCCCCCGGTGGCACCGATTCCCCAGCCGCCACGCATTGTTCCTGCCGCGCAGCCGCAAACCAATCCGGTGGAGGCCAAAGCACCCGCCCAGCCCAGCGTAAAAGCGGAACCCAAGCCGGAGCCTAAGCCTGAACCTAAACCAGAGCCCAAGCCTGAACCCAAGCCCGAGGCAAAGCCGACCCCCAAGCCTGCTGCCCCCGCCACCCGCACGGTAGAGCAAGAAACCGCCCGCGCCAAAGCGATTTTGGAAGGCCGCACGCCGCCTGCCACCGCACCTTCTGCACCGGCAGCCGCCTCCGGCGAGCGCTTTATTGTGCAAGTGGGGGCCTTTGCCGATGTGTTTGCCGCCAACGAGGTGCGCCGCAAGCTTGAAGGAATGGGGCTGAAAACCTATACCCAAGCCGTCAATACGAAAGATGGGCAGCGCATTCGCGTGCGTGTTGGCCCGTTTACCAGCCGGGACGAAGCGCAAAAAGCCGCCGATCGGGCCAAAAGCTTGGGCTTGGCCGGTGCGGTATTGACGCTGTAACCCCCCCCTCAGCAAAACACCTGGCCCCACAAGCGGCAAGATAAGCGGCAAGAACACACAAGCATGCTGGCGATGGCAACTTTGGACTGGATCGTGCTGGGCGTGTTGGCCCTGTCGTTGGCCGTGGGCGCGTGGCGCGGCCTGGTGTATGAGTTGTTTTACGGCGTAGGCTGGGTGGTGGCGTTTTTTATTACGCGTTTGTTGGTGCCCCAGCTGGCCGCTGCTGTGCGCCCTTACGCCAGCAGCTGGAGTCCAACCGTGCTCTATGCCGCAGTGTTTATCGTGCTGTTTATTGCGCTGGTTTTTGCCTGGGGGCTGGTGGCAGTCCTGGCCAAAAAGCTGGTGCAAATGGCCGGGCTGCGCCCGGTGGATCGCGTGCTGGGCGCTTGCTTTGGGGCTGTGCGCGGCGTGGTGTTGCTGCTGGTGCTGACCTTGGCCGTGCAGGCCGGGCGCTGGCACAGCGATGGCTGGTGGAGCCAGTCGTATGCGGGCCCGCGGCTGCAGCAAGTGTTGGCCTATGCCCTGCCGTATGGTGGTGGGCTGGGCGGCGCGGCGGGCTGGGATTGGCAGCGCTGGGTGCCCGGGCCGAGCTAGCGCGGTGATGTGTGAGAAATTTCGGGTGGCTGGCCAGGCCTTGCGGCCGGGGCAGTTGCCCAACAACCCAACGCGGGGCGTGCCCCGCACAATGATGGAAAACTTCCTATGTGTGGAATTGTCGGTGTTGTAAGCACCACTCCTGTCAATCAACTGATTTATGACGCTTTGCTGCTGCTGCAGCACCGGGGCCAGGATGCCGCAGGCATCGTCACCCAGCAAGAGCGCAAATTCTTCATGCACAAAGCCAAAGGCATGGTCAAAGACGTGTTTCGCACGCGCAATATGCGTGGGCTGCCGGGCCTGGTCGGTTTGGGGCAGGTGCGCTACCCCACGGCGGGCAATGCGGCCAGCGAAGAGGAGGCCCAGCCGTTTTATGTGAACGCGCCGTTTGGCATCGTCATGGCGCACAACGGCAATTTGACCAATGCCCGCCGCCTGCGCCGCGAGCTGTTCGATACCGACCACCGCCACACGAACACCGAAAGCGATTCCGAGGTGCTGCTCAACGTGCTGGCCCACGAGCTGGGCCGCGCCAACAGCGGCACCCCTTTGAAAACACAAGATGTTTTTGCCGCCGTGCGGGCCGTCCACCAGCGCGTTCAAGGCTCGTACGCTGTGGTGGCCTTGATTGCCGGCTATGGCCTGCTGGCGTTTCGCGATCCTTTTGGCATTCGGCCGCTGTGCTTGGGCAAAGGCCCGGGCGGCACGGTGATGGTGGCCAGTGAGTCCGTCGCGCTGGAAGGCACCTTGCACACTTTAGACAGTGACATTGCCCCGGGCGAGGCCGTATTCATCCATTTGGATGGCCGCATCGAGCGCCAGCAGTGCGCCCAGCACAGCCAGCTCTACCCCTGTATTTTTGAATACATCTACCTGGCCCGCCCTGATTCGGTGATGGATGGCATCTCGGTGTACCAAGCGCGTTTGAACATGGGCGAGACGCTGGCCAAGCGCGTCATCTCCACCGTGCCGCCCAACCAGATCGACGCCATCATCCCCATCCCCGAATCCAGCCGCCCCAGCGCCATGCAGCTGGCCCAGCGCCTGGGCATTCCCTACCGCGAAGGGTTTGTGAAAAACCGCTATGTGGGCCGCACCTTCATCATGCCGGGCCAGGCCACGCGCAAAAAATCGGTGCGGCAAAAGCTCAACGCCATCGGCAGCGAGTTCAAGGGCAAAAGCGTGCTGCTGGTGGACGACTCCATCGTGCGCGGCACCACCTCCAAAGAAATCGTGCAAATGGCCCGCGATGCCGGCGCGGCCAAGGTGTACCTGGCCTCGGCGGCGCCGCCGGTGCGTTACCCCAACGTGTACGGCATTGACATGCCCACCAGCGAAGAGCTGATTGCCCACAATCGCACCGAAGAAGAAATTCGCCAGTGGATTGGCTGCGATGCGCTGATTTACCAAGACCTGGAGGCCATGAAACAAGCCATCGCCCAGGTCAATCCCGCCGTCGCAGGCTTTGAGGCCTCGTGCTTTGATGCGCAGTACATCACCGGCGACACCTCGGACGATCCGCGCACCCATTGCCCGCAGCCAGTCAGCGCCGAGGGCGAGGACGATGGCGAAGGCAGCTCGCGCCTGTCCCTGCCCAATGCGCAGCACTGAGCTACCTTGCAACTTCTGATTAAAAAGTGAGCTTGTTGCGCTGAGGGTATAAAGATTTCAAAGTAATAAGCTTCTGAAATTATTTAAATACAAGCGGGATAAGCTCTTATTTTTTAGCATTCAAGGAACCGCCGTGACCCACCAACCTTTGCCTGCGGGCCTGCATCCCGAAACCCTGGCCGTGCGTCAGGCCCAGCCGCGCAGCCACTGGGGCGAGCATTGCGAGGCGCTGTTCATGACCAGCAGCTTCGTGCAGCCCGATTGCGCCACCGCCGCCGCGCGGTTTGCCAATCCGCAGGAAGGCTTCACCTACAGCCGCACCGGCAACCCCACGGTGGCCAGTTTTGAAGAGCGCCTGGCCGCCATGGAAGGCACCGAATGCGCCGTGGCCACCAGCACCGGCATGAGCGCCATCTTGCTGGTGGCGCTAACCGCCCTCAAAGCCGGCGACCACATCGTTGCCAGCCAGTCAATGTTTGGCTCCACCATGCGCCTGCTGGGCACCGAAATGGCCCGCTTTGGCATTGAAAGCACCTTTGTGCCGCAAACCGATGCCCAGGCGTGGGCTGCCGCCGTCCGGCCCAACACCAAACTGCTGTTTGCCGAGACACCGACCAACCCGCTCACCGACCTGTGCGACATCCAGGCGCTGGCCGACATCGCCCACCACCATGGCGCTTTGCTGGTGGTGGACAACAGCTTTGCCACCCCGGTGCTGCAGCGCCCGGTCGAATTTGGCGCGGACATCGTCGTGCACTCCGGCACCAAGTTTTTGGATGGCCAGGGCCGCATCATGATTGGCGCGGTCTGCGGCACCACTGCTTTGGTCGATAAGGTCATGGGCACCTTTTTGCGCAGCGGCGGCCTGAACGCTGCCTCGTACAACGCCTGGACGGCGATGAAGGGGCTGGAGACGCTGGCCCTGCGCGTCAAGGCCCAAAGCGCCAGCGCCCTCACGCTGGCCACCTGGCTGCAAGGCCACCCCAAAGTGGCCCGCGTCTATTACCCCGGCCTCCAAAGCCATCCCCAGCACGCCCTGGCCATGCGCCAGCAAAACGGCATGGGCGGTGCCGTGCTGGCCTTTGACGTGGTGGGGCAGGGCGCAGAGCAACTGCGCCGCAACGCCTTTCACGTCATCGACAGCACCCAGGTCTGCTCCATCACCGCCAATCTGGGCGATGTGAAAACCACCATCGTCCACCCGCCCACCACCTCGCATGGCCGCTTGACCGAAGAGCAGCGCCAGGCCGCTGGCATCCAGCAAGGGCTGATTCGCATCAGCGTTGGCCTGGAGCACCTCGACGACCTGAAGGCCGACCTGCTGCGTGGCCTGGACAGCCTGTAATTCCATTTCTGAAA
>JAANMX010003468.1_pt1 | contig 13795 bp, 11 predicted proteins | sample 7279681 | NCBI WGS metagenome assembly JAANMX01 (sample SAMN14094542, study PRJNA606508) | bioreactor metagenome | isolation source: A lab-scale SPAN reactor treating ammonium-rich wastewater day 351 | place: Ireland: Galway | collected 2018-01-01
GCAACAAGCGGCAACAGGCTGGTTGGGATTCGGCTTTCTTGGAAGAAGTACTACGCGGTGCCGGCAGTTTACAGAACGTTTGATGCGTCAGCCCTGGATCTCGCGGAGGTCGTCGGCCGTGAGTTCGACGGCCGCCCCGCCGACATTCTCCTCCAGGCGGTGGACCTTCGTGGTCCCCGGGATCGGAACAATCCACGGCTTCTGGGCGAGCAGCCACGCGAGCGCCACCTGGGCGGGCGTCGCCTGCTTCCGGGCGGCGATGCGGCCGAGCAACTCGACGAGCGCCTGGTTGGCCTTGCGGTTCTCCGCGGAGAAACGGGGGACGGTATTGCGGAAGTCCCCGGCGTCGAACGTGGTGGTCTCGTCGATCTTCCCGGTCAGGTAGCCCTTTCCGAGCGGGCTGAACGGCACGAATCCGATGCCGAGTTTTTCCAACACGGGGAGGATCTGCTGCTCGGGCTCGCGCCAGAACAGGGAGTACTCGCTCTGAAGTGCCGCGACCGGCTGCACCGCGTGCGCTCGCCGGATGGTGTTCACGCCTGCCTCCGACAACCCGAAGTGCTTGACCTTGCCCGCCAGTATGAGTTCCTTCACGGCACCGGCCACGTCCTCGATGGGAACGCTCGGATCGACCCGGTGCTGGTAGAGGAGGTCGATGCGGTCGGTACGGAGGCGCTTCAGCGACGCCTCCACCATTTCGCGGATGCGCTCCGGCCGGCTGTTCAACACGCCCGGCTCCTGCTTGCCGTCCTTGAAGCTGAACCCGAACTTGGTGGCGATCACCACCCGGTCGCGGACGGGGGCGAGGGCCTCGCCGACCAACTCCTCGTTCGTGTACGGGCCGTACACCTCGGCCGTATCGAAGAACGTGACGCCCAGATCGACGGCCTTACGAATGACCTTGATCCCGTCGGCGTTGTCCACGGTCGGGCCGTAGCCGAAGGAGAGGCCCATCGCACCGTAGCCGAGGGCGGACACTTCGAGGCCACTCGTTCCCAGTTTTCGCGTTTGCATCGTTTCCTCCAGTTGACTGTCCCCGCGTCGCATCGCTCGGCGGGGGATTTCGAGCCCTTGTGAACCCCGAGGCCCTGCCGCACCCCGAACCCCAGGGTGGTGGCGTGCTTCACCACAAGGTCAGCGACGCTTTTGCAGGAGACGACGCCTGAGGGGTTCTCGAACCGCTCCCCCCCTTCTGCGTCGTCCCGTAGTCGATCTCGTCGTAGAACCTTGCGATCTACTTCTTTGGCAGCGGCGACTTGCCGTGCCCGCCCGCCGAACTCGTCCCCAGGTCGACGCCGACGTCGTGACTTTTCATCAGGTCCTCTGGCGCCCGTGCGCCCACGAGCTTGATGCGCGAGAACTCGGCGTCGATCTCGTTCACGTCCTCTGCACTCAGTTGGGCCTTGATCGCCCCGAGGTTCTCTTCGAGGTGGTTCAGCTTGGTGGTGCCGGGGATAGGCACGATCCACGGCATCTTCGCGAGCAGCCAGGCAAGCGCGACCTGCCCCGGTGCCGCGCTGCTACGGCCGCCGACGCGGCGGAGCAGTTCGACGACCGGCCGGTTCGCGCGGCGAGCCTCCGGGGTGAACCGGGGCATGATGGCGCGGAGGTCGCCCTCGCCGAAGGCTGTCTCCGGGGTGATGGTGCCCGGCAGGTAACCCATCCCCAGCGGGCTCCACGGCACGAACCCGATCCCCAGCTTCTCGCAGGTCGGGAGCACCTCGTGCTCGGGGTCGCGGGTCCAGACGGAGTACTCGTTCTGCACCGCCGCCACCGGCTGCACCGCGTGGGCCCGGCGGATGGTCGCCCCGCCCGCCTCGGACAGGCCGAAGTGCTTCACCTTCCCCTGCTTGATCAGCTCCTGCACCGCGCCGGCCACGTCCTCGATCGGCACGCCCGGATCGACGCGGTGCTGGTAGTAGAGGTCGATGTGATCGGTGCGCAGGCGTTTCAGTGAGGCCTCGGCGGCCCTCTTGATGTGCTCGGGGCGGCTGCTGAGACCCTTGATTTGCCGCGTGGCCGGGTCGATGTCGAAGCCGAACTTGGTCGCGATGACGACCTCGTCGCGGACGGCGGCGAGGGCCTCGCCGACGAGTTCCTCGCTCGTGAACGGACCATAGATCTCGGCGGTGTCGAAGAACGTGATTCCGCGCTCGTGGGCGGCGCGGATCACCTTGAGCGCCTGCTGCTTGTCCACGGGCGGGCCGTACGCCCAGACGAAGTTCATGCAGCCCAGGCCGATCGGGGAGACCTCGAGCGGGCCGAGTTTCCGGCGACCCTTGGTCGCCCCGGCGACCGGCCCAGCGGTGGGTGCGGACGGCTTCGGCCCGCACCCCCAGAGACCGCTCACGAGGGGGATCGCGGCGACCGCAGTCGCCCCCTTGAGGAAGTCGCGGCGGGTGCGGACGCGCGGCCCTTCGGGCGACGGCGGGTGACCGAACGGGTTCGTGGTTGTCATGAGTCTTCCTCCTGGTTCATCGGTCGCGTTCGACGGTTTCGGGTGCGCGCGCCCCCTGCACGGTGATGCCCGAGAGGGCCTTTCGGAACTCCTTCAGCTCGTCGGCGGTGATCTTGACGTGGGCGGCTCCCAGATTCTCCTTGAGGTGGTGGAGTTTCGTCGTGCCGGGGATCGGAACGATCCACGGCTTCTCCGCCAGCAGCCAGGCGAGGGCGAACTGCGCGGGCGTAACGTCCTTGCGGTTTGCCCACGTGCGAACGACATCGAGGATGCGCAGGTTGGCCACCAGAGCCTCGGGCTTGAACTGCGCCGTGCTCGTCCGGCGGTCTTCCTCGGCGAATCGGCTCCACTCGTTGAAGTTGTCGGCCAGGAACGCCCGGCCGAGCGGACAGTACGCCACGAAGCCGATGCCGAGTTTCTCACACGCGTCGAGGATGCCGTTCTCGGGCACCCGCTCGATCAGCGAGTACTCCGACTGGAGGGCCGAGACGGGTTGGACCGCGTGGGCTTTCCGGATGGTCTCCGCGCTCGCTTCCGACAGGCCGAAGTGCTTGACCTTCCCCGCCTTGATCAGCTCTTTCACGGCCCCCGCCACGTCCTCGATGGGGACGTTCGGGTCCACGCGGTGCTGATACAGCAGGTCGATGCGGTCCGTCTTCAGCCGCTTGAGTGAACCTTCCACGGCGCGGCGGATCTGCTCGGGCTTGCTGTTCCGCCGGTTGTAGTCCCAATGGCCTTTCTCGATCTGGAACCCGAACTTGGTGGCGATGACCACCTCGTCTCGCACGGGCGCGAGCGCCTCGCCGACGAGTTCCTCGTCGGTGAACGGGCCGTAGATCTCGGCCGTGTCGAACAGCGCGACCCCCCGCTCCACCGCGCCGCGGATGACCGGGATCATCTCCTTCCTGCTTCGGGGCGGGTTGTACGTCCCGCTCGTCATGCTCATGCACCCAAGCCCGATCGAGGAGACCTTCAGCGAGCCGAGCTTGCGGACGTCGTTCTCCGCACTCAGTAGCGGGCGTTTGGGGTTTGTGTCGCTCCGGGGGGCATCCGGTTTCCCGGGCTGCTGGGCGTTCGCGGTCATGCTGCCCGCGACCACGCCAGTCGCCACGGCGACTGCCGCTCCCTTGAGGAAGTCGCGGCGGCCACGCATCAGTGGCACTTCTGGGGGGCGGGTGTTCGTGCGTGTCATGGCCTGTTCTCCTGTGTGTGATCCGTCGGAACCTATCGCTCACGCCGACTTGAGCGACCCCATGTCGATCGCGAAGCGGTACTTCACGTCACTCTTCACCAGCCGCTCATACGCCTCGTTCACCTGCTGCATCGGGATCACCTCCACGTCGGCGGTGATGTTGTTCGCCCCGCAGAAGTCGAGCATCTCCTGGGTCTCGGCGATGCCGCCGATGTTCGACCCGCACAGGTTCCGCCGGCCCATCAGCAACGTGAACGCGGCGACCGGGATCGGCTTCTGCGGTGCGCCGACGAGGCAGAGCGTGCCGTCGTGCTTGAGCAAGTTCAGGTAGGCGTTGACGTCATGGTCGGCGGCGATGGTGTCGAGCAGGAAGTCGAACGTGCTGGCGGCCTTTTGCATTGCGTTCGCGTCCTTTGACACGATCACCGCGTCGGCCCCGAGCCGCCTGGCGTCCTCGGCCTTTCCTGGCGAGGTGGTGAACACGGTGGTGTGCGCGCCGAAGGCGTGGGCGAACTTCACCCCCATGTGTCCGAGACCACCGAGACCCATCACCCCCACCTTCTTCCCCTTCGTCACCCCCCAGCGGCGGAGCGGGGAGTAGGTGGTGATGCCGGCGCACAAAAGCGGGGCGACGCCGGGGAGGTCGAGATTCGTCGGCACCCGCAGTACGAAGTGCTCATCCACCACAACACTCCCCGAGTACCCGCCGTAGGTGACGGGGGCCGTCTTGTGCCGATCCGGGGAGCCGAACGTGAGGACCTGATTCGGACACAAGTTTTCCAGGTGGTCCCGGCAGTTCGGGCAGGTGTGGTCGGAGTCCACCAGACAGCCGACGCCGACCAGGTCACCGACTTTGTGCCTGGTGACCGCGGAGCCTACTTTCGCCACCCGGCCGACGATCTCGTGCCCAGGCACGATCGGGTAGACGGTGGGTGCCATGCTCTTCCACTCGTTCCGCACCGAGTGCAAGTCGGAGTGGCAGATGCCGCAGAACAGGATGTCGATCTGCACGTCCCGGTCGGTCGGCTCGCGCCGGGGGATGGTGGTCGCGGCGAGAGGTGAGGTCTCGCTTTGGGCGGCGTAGGCGTTCGTCTTGTACACGGGTGTCTCTCCTGGGTTCACTTGTTTGTCGCGGGAGGTTGGTACTGCCGGTCGGTGACCTTCTCCAACCAGTCCACCGCATCCAATTCTTACCGGTGGCCGCCCCTACTTCTTGAGCGGCGCTTCCACTCCCGAGAAGGCCAGCACTTCTTTCGGCAGCCGCTGCCCCTTGACCTCGATCGCCCGAACGGCTGCGTTCAGCTCCGTGAGTTCGGCGGGCGTGAACCGAACCGTGTCCGCGCCGCTGTTGTCGAGCATGTGCGCCATCTGGGTCGTCCCGGGGATCGGCACGACCCACGGCTTCTGCGCCATCAGCCACGCCAGCGCGATCCGGGCGGGGGAGGTTTGCTTCTTGTTGGCCCAGTCCTTCACGAGGTCCACGAGGGTCAGGTTGTGGGGCAGGTTCTCGTGCGAGAAGCGAGTCTCGATTCCGCGGATGTCGCCGGGGGCGAACCGTGTGTCCGCGTCGATGGCACCCGTGAGGAACGCCACCCCCAGCGGGCTCCAGGGGACGAAGCCGATTCCGAGTTTCTCGCACAGCGGGAGAACCTCCTTCTCCGGCCCGCGCCACAGCATCGAGTACTCGCTCTGCACGGCCGTCACCGGCAGCGTGGCCTGGGCCCGGCGCAGCGTGTCCAGCCCCATCTCGGACAGGCCCCAGTGCAGCACCTTCCCCTGGTCCATGAGATCCTTGACCGCGCCGGCCACGTCCTCGATCGGCACCTCGGGATCGACCCGGTGCTGGTACAGGAGGTCGATGCGGTCGGTCTTCAGCCGCTTCAGCATGCCCTCGACCACGAGCTTGATGTGGTCGGGCTTGCTGTTGAGCCCCGGGAGCCGCTCGCCGGTCTTCTGGTCGATGTTCCAGCCGAACTTGGACGTGATCACCACCTTGTCGCGGAACGGCTCCACGCCCTCGCCGAGGATGCGCTCCACCTCGTGCGGCCCGTAGGCCTCGGCCGCGTCGAAGAAGGTGACGCCTCGGTCGAAGGCCGCGCGGATGATGCGGATCATCTCCGGCCGGTGCGGCACCGTCGTCTCGTACTTGCGGCTCATGTTCTGGACGCCCAGCCCGACCGCCGACACCTCCAGCTTGCCGAGCTTGCGGCGTCCCACCGGCTCGGCCGACTTGCCGGGCGCGTCGTCCGGCCGGCCCTTCTTTTCTTGCGCGGCTCCCGTCCGCGCCAGGACCGAGGCGGCGGCAAGCCCCACCCCCATGCCGACGAAGGTGCGCCGGGTCGTGTTCTTATTGCTGGAGCCTTCGTTCATTTCTCGTCTCCTTTGCGATCGCGTGTGGGTCTTGATTCGCGCCCCTCGTCAGGTGTCTCGCTTCGCTGTGCCCAGCATCTTTACCATCGCGGGGTCGCGGTGGTCGAAGAAGGCGCTCGTGCCGGTGTCCAGCGCGGCGATCGCCGTCAGGTCGTCGCCGGTGAGCTGGAAGTCGAAGACGTTGAGGTTCTCGGCCATCCGCTCCTTCCGCACCGACTTCGGAATCGCCACCACCCCGCGCTGCGTGAGCCACCGCAGGATCACCTGGGCGACGCTCTTGCCGTACTTCCCGCCGATGGAGCGGAGCACGTCGTTCTGGAAGATGTTGTTCTTGCCCTCCGCGAACGGCCCCCACGACTCGATCTGCACCTTGTTCTCTTCGAGGAACTTCTGCGTCTCCACCTGCTGGTGGAAGGGGTGCGTCTCGACCTGGTTGACAGCCGGCGTCACTTCGTTATGCAGGATGAAGTCCATCACGCGGTCGGGGTGGAAGTTGCTCACCCCGATGGCCTTCACCCGGCCCGCCCGGTACAACTCCTCCATCGCCCGCCACGCGCCGTACACGTCGCCGAAGGGCTGGTGGATGAGGTACAGGTCCAGGTAGTCCAGCCCGAGCCGCCCCATCGAGCGGTCGAAGGCTCGCTTGGTCTTGTCGTACCCGGCGTCCGCGAGCCAGAGCTTGGTGGTGACGAACAGCTCCTCCCGCGGCACGCCGCCCCGCTTGATGGCTCGGCCGACGGCCTCCTCGTTGCCGTACGAGGCCGCCGTGTCGATCAGCCGGTAGCCGGTCTGGATCGCATCGACGACGCACCGCTCACACTCCGCCAGGTCGGTCATCTGGAAGACGCCGAACCCCAGGATCGGCATCTCGACACTGTTGTTCAAAACGACGCTTTTCATAGCTCGCACACTCCTTCGTCTGGCAGGCACTTCTGGGGTCTTATCCGGATGCGTTTAGTCCAGCTTCCTCTCGCTGAGCCACTTCGACATGAGGTCTGCGATCTGGACGTTGTTCAGGTCCGAGAACGGGAAGTGCGTGTTCCCGCGAATCCCCTTCTCGGGGAGGTGAACGATTGTGACGTCGCCCCCCTTGCGATTGACCGCTTCGGCCCACAATTTGGCCATCGCCAGCCGGACGCGCCAGTGATCTTTGCCGGGAACCTTCGACGGCTCGGCGGGGATGTTGTCACCGTAGTAAATCACGATCGGAATCTTGGTCAGGGCCGTAAACTCCGCCAGCGGTATTCCGACGGCCTCCAGGTCGCCGGTGAGGGAAGGCATCGGCTTCGGCACCTCGCCTTCGGGAAACAAGAACCCGCTGCCCGGCTCGTAGGACACGATTGCCTTGACGTTCTTGTTGCCGATGGCCGCCTGCCAGCCGAACCCGCCGCTGTGCGAGTGCGTCACCAGGACGCCGGGCCCGATCTTGTCGAACAGTGCCGACACGGCCTTGGTTGCTACCTTCCCATCGATGGGGCCGGTGTCGGGAACCATCTGGCGGTAGAACTGTTCCAGGGCCTCCGGCTTCTTCGAGAACTGCACGTCCGGGTAGAGGTCCGGCCAGGTGCCGAGTCGGAAGGTGTTGAACCAACGCTGCTCGTCCGGGGCGGCACTGATCGTCGTTCCGACGGTGCTCCGGGCCGCTCCGCCGCGACGGGGCTGGTCGATCAGGTAGACCGGGAAGCGGCGGCGGAGGAAGAGGTTCTGGAAGCCCTCCCGCCCGTCCGGTGTGGTCTCCCAGGTCTTCGAGAACTCGCCGAAGCCGTGCCACATCACGAGCGGCAGCTTTCTCGCGTTCACGGGCACCTGGTAGAACACGCGGGCGTGATCGCCGTGCAGGGTTTGCCCGTCGGAACTCGTCTTGAGCGGATCGAAGGTGCCGGGGCTTTTCACCACGGTGCCGCCGACGGCGAAGCTCCCTTGTTCCTGAATGGTGAGGGGGGCCGGCTGAGGAGTGGCGGCAGCGGCCGGCTGAGCGGCGAACACCTCCTTGGCGACTCCCGCCGCCGTGATGCCACTCGGCCAACCGGCATAGAACGCCAGGTGGGTGGTCGCTTCGACCAGTTCCTCGCGTGTGACGCCGTTGGTCAGCGCCAGAGCGAGGTGCGATCGGAGCTGATCGGGCCGGTTCATCGCGATCAGCGCACTGACCGTCACCAGACTTCGGTCCCGTTGAGAAAGGCCCGGCCGCTTCCAGGCGTCTCCGAACAGCACGTCGTCCGTGAGTTGGGCCAGCTTCGGATTGACATCACCGAACAAGCTCTGGGCTCGCGTCTGCGACTTCGGTTCCGCAGGCGGTTCCTTCGCCGGCCCGGGTTTGGCGGGGGCCGGTTTCTCCGTCTTCGGAGGCGCGGTCCCGTACTGCTCGTCGCTGACCTTTTCCGCCCAGTCCACGCCCTTGCCGTCGAGTTGCTCCGAGATCGCGACGTGGGACATGGCCGTGGTCGGCGAAGCACCGTGCCAGTGCTTGACTCCCGGCGGAATCCACACCACGTCGCCGGGGCGGATTTCCTGGACGGGATCGCCCCACTTCTGCACCCGACCGACGCCGGCGGTGACGATGAGCGTTTGCCCCAGCGGGTGCGTGTGCCAGGCGGTGCGGGCACCGGGCTCGAATGTGACGATGCCGCCGCCGACGCGGGCCGGCGCGGGGGCTTGGAACCGCGAGTCCACCCGCACCGAACCGGTGAAGTTCTTCTCCGCACCGGCCTCGGACGGCTGGGAGCCCACGCGGGTGACGACAATCGCAGGAGGCTCCGCCGCGGACGCGACGGACAAGCACAGGGAAAGGGCGACGGCGGTCGCTGCGGTTCGTTTCATTCGCATGTCATCTCCCCAAAGTTGTTGCAAATCGGGTGCGTTGTCATACCACCGTCAACCAGCGTGGAACGCGAGGCTCGTGATGCTGCTACTCACGCTTACTTTCCAGGAACGGGACGATGCACTCCCAGACGGCGGGAAGGTTATCCAGGAACACCGTGTGCGTGGCATTCGGTATGATGGCTAGCTGACTATTCGGCAGCATGTAGTACGCGGCGATGACGGTCGATAGGTGAGCATTTTGATCGCGCTCGCCCGCCAACACCAGCACCGGACATTTGACTGAATGAAACAGTTCTTTGCTCGCCGTAAGCCCGTTGTAGAGGTCGTTTTGTTTGGCGAAGAACTCATCCGCTCGCTTCGGTTCAGGCATCAGTTTGAGTTGTTGCTGCCAGTAAAGCTCGTCCAGTGCAGACATCGACTTCAACGTGTTCTGAAATGTCGCCGGGCCGGGCTTCATCTCTCCCGCACCGATTGCAATCAGCTTCTTCACTCTCTTGGGATGCATGCTGGCCAACTTGTATCCCGAATAGGCTCCATCGCTGAAACCCAGTACGATTACGCTGTCCTTGGTGACCGCATCAATCACGGCCAGCGCGTCATTCGCCCGTTGTTTCAGGGTGAACGGAGCCTTGCCGATTTCCGACTTGCCGTGTCCCCTGGTTGAAATCGCAATCACTTGATACGACTTTGAAAACTTGTCGATCAATCCCGCCATTTCGTAGGTCGATCCGACATTGCCCCCATGAAGGATCACAAGGGGGTTGCCCTTGCCGTACAGTTCGTAATAGATCTTCGCATCACCGGCGTCGGCGTAATGGCCGGCCTTTGGGTTGTTACCGTACTGGATGGCATCAGCCGGAGAGGGTTTGGTTTGAAACGCATGTCTTAACCGCAGAGGTTCTTGCGCGTGGCTGTAGCTCGCGATCAGAACCACCATCATCATGGAAAGCAGGATGTACTTCATTGTCTCTCCGATCACTTGGAACTGCCCACTCGTGTCTGGATGCAAGTCTTACGCCGCCTACCGGACGGCCGCTCTACTGTCGCAGGAAGGCAGCCCGATCAACAGGCTTGCCGCCAAAAGGTAGACTCGTCGGGATCACTTCGTACTCAACCCTCTTCAGCACCGGCGATTGAGTTCTCTACCTGCGCTCACGTCGGAGGTTCTTGCCGAAGAACGACTTCAGCTTGTCGGTCGCGGCGTTCACATACTTGGGCACCCAGTAGGTTTCGATGTGCGTGGCCCCGTCGATCTTGAACAACTCCTTATCCTTCGTGCCGGTGGCTTTCTTGAACGCATCCTCGGTCATGTAGAGGCTGTCGGCCTTGCTGCCGGCGATCATCAGCAACGGCTGGTCGATCAGTTCGATCTGGTCGGTGGCGTCCCACCGCATCAGGTCCAGCAGGCTGCTCGTGGTGTACTTAAAGGTCGAGCCGGGGTGCGCGTGCGTCTTCCAATAGTACTCGTACCCCTGCCGATACAGGTCGAACGGCAGCTTGGCGATCTGCTCATCCGTCAGGTTGGCGTCCCCCGAATAGAGCACTTCCCCGCCGGCCGCTTCCTGGGCGCGGGCGTCGGATGCCTGCTTCAGGCGCTGCTGGATGGTGTCCAGTTGCGAGTCCGCGTAACCGTTGCGACGGACCCGCCCGGAGTTGAAAATGCTCACGGTCGCGATCGCCTTGAACCGCTTGTCGGATTGCGCGGCCTTCAACGAGTAGCCGCCGCCCCCACAGATGCCGAGCAGGCCCAGCCGCGCACTATCGACGCCCGGATAGCGGGCGATGTGGTCCGCCATGCCGTGGATGTCCTCGATGCGGTAGGCGGGCTTGTCCACGTTGCGGGGCTTGCCGCCGCTCGCGCCCTGGTAGGCCGCATCCGCGGTGATCGTGACGTAGCCCTGTTCCGCCAGGCGCTGGGCGTACAGGCCGGCGACCTGCTCCTTCACCCCGCCGTTCGGGTGCGCCACGGCGATGGCGGGATACTTCTTCTTCGGGTCGTAGTTCGGCGGGGTGTAGACGTTGGCGGAGATGTCCAGGCCGTTGAGTTTGTAGGCGACCGGGTGGATGTGGACCTTGCCCGGCTCGTTCTTCGTGATCGCGCCTTCGTAGGTCAGAGTGAACGGATTCTTCTTGTAGTCCGCCGCCCCGACATTGCCCGCCGAGATCCCGATTGTGGTTGCCATGAGGAATGCCCTGAATGTCGTGTGGTTCATCGTAAGGCTCCTAACAGTTTCTGCTTAGTAACACCACGGTTACGATCTCCGAGACGGAAGCCGTGCGCACCGGGCCGTACGGCTCGGCATCAGAGAATCCAGCACGTCGGCGCGGAGCGTTACTTGGCATAGCCCTGTGCGGTCAGCCACTTGTGGAATCCCTCGATCCAGCCATCGGTCGGCTTGTCCCGCTTGCTCATCCCGAAGCCGTGACCGCCGCTCTCGAAGGTGACGAGCTCGGCCGTCCTGCCGGCGTCCTTCCACTTCTTGTGCAGTTCCGTTGCCTGCACCCCGATGCCGTCGTCCTTGGCGAAGAGCACGAACAGGGGCGGGGCGTCGGCCGGGACATTGTAGTCCCGCATCGGCGCACCGTAGACGGCCGCCACGAAGTCCGGCCGGCTGTCCTTGTCGTGCCGGACTCCCACGCGGGTCGCCACCACCGCCCCCGCCGAGAACCCCATGATACCCACCCGCTTCGGGTTGACGCCCCACTTCTCGGCCTGCTGACGCACCACCTTGATCGCCTGCCGCCCGTCCTCGGCCGCCAGTTCGGCGACCTCCTTCGTCTCCGGGTGCTCGAACGGCCCGCCCGGCTCGCGCATGGACTTGGACAACTCCTGCATGCTCTTCTGGTACTCGGCGTCGGTCGCGCCGGTGTCCACCAGCCGGTACTTCAGCACGAAGGCGGCGACCCCCCGTTCGCTCAGCCACTCGGCCACCTTCGTCCCCTCGTTGTCCCAGGAGAGGAACCGGAACGCGCCGCCCGGCGCGATCACGACCGCCGTGCCGTTGGCCTTCTCCTTTTTGGGCAGGAAGGGCGTCAGGGTGGGCTGGACAACGTTGCGCACCGTTCTCCGGTCGCCGGAGCCGGTGACCAGTTCTTTCCGGGTCCACTTCTCCGAGCCGGGGGCAACGTCGGGCCAGACCGGGATGGCCTTGTCGGCCTCCTTCTCGTCCTTCGCGGCAGGGGTCGCCTTGGGCTTCACCTCTTGCCCCCGGCCCGGCCCCCCAAGGGCGACTGCGAACCCGATCGACAACACCGACAGTGAGAGGCGAATCATGGAACCTCCGCGGGTAAGGTGAAAGGCGAACACGGCACCAACGAACGATGTTCGGGCGGGTTCTGCTACTTCGCCGTCACGCCGTAGCAGAAGAGGGTGTCCTGGTCGCGGATGTACAGTTTGCCGTTGGCGACGACTGGGTGCGGCCAGGCCTGTTCCCTGGTGCGCTCGGGTTGGTTGAACCGGCCGCGCTCGACGTACTCCTTGGGATTGGCCTCCACCAGGTAGACCGCCCCCTCGCGGCCCTCGTTGCGGCAGTAGAGCCGCCCGTCGGCGAACATGATCGAACCCTTGCCGGGCCGCCGCTCCTGCCACATCACCTTGCCGGTCTTGAACTCGATGCAGGTCAAGATCCCTGGGTCGAAGCAGCCGTACAGGTAGCCGTCCACCAGGACCATTCCGCCGTGGTGGTTCTTCAGGCTCCTGCTGAAGTACGCCTCCTTGGCCGAGATCGCGCCCTTGTCGTCCTTGCTCAGCTTCGCCGCGGCACCGCCCGCGTCATAGGACGAAGAGGCGAACACGATGCCGTCGTGGTAGACCGGCGTGGAGCAGTTGATCCGATGTGTGTTGGAGGGGCGGTCGAACCGCCACAGCAGTTTCCCTTCGGTACTCACACCGACGAGCGTCGTCGAAGCAAACAGCACGTACTGCCGCACTCCCTCGAACTCGACCGCGAGCACCGAAGCGTAGGCCGCCCCGGACTTGCCGTAAAAGCCTCGGTCGCCCGTCGGCCCCTCCGGCACCTTGCACTTCCAGACCATCTTGCCGGTGTTCTTGTCGAGGGCCATCAGCGTCCCGTCCTCGGTGCCGGGAGTGCAGACGAGCTTGTCGCCGTCCACCAGGATCGACTCGGAGAAACCCCACACGGGGATGATCCCGGCGAGATCCTTGACGTAGTCGATGCGCCAGACCTCCTTGCCCTCGGTCGTGAAGCACACGAGGTCGCCGTGCTGACTGAGGATGTAGATCGTGTCGCCATCGATGGTCGGAGTGGCGCGCGGGCCGGAGGGCCGGTAGACGTTCCCGTACTTCCCGGCGCGCCCGACCTTCGCCTTCCAGACCTGTTTGCCGTCCGACTCGTTGAGGGCGAAAAGCCAGGCCGAGCCGTCACTATCGCCGGTGGTGTAGATGCGGCCCTTGCTGACGGCGACGCCGCCCATCCCCTCGCCGATCCCCTTCACCTTCCAGGCCAGCGGCGGCCCGTCCTTGGGCCACTCCCGGAGCAGCCCGGTGTCGGTGGACACGCCGTCGCGGTTCGGGCCGCGAAACGAGGGCCAGTCGGCAGCCGTTGCCATTGCACTACTGAACAACACCGAGGCGAGAAGTGTGAAACGAAAAGCCATGAGAGTCCCCCGAAAGATTCATCTGAAAAAGCTGGCCCGATCCTGCCCCCCCAACGGGACGCCGATGCCGATCCCTCTTTCACGGATGGGAAGCACGAGCGATTTGCGTGAAATCACCCCCGTCTCGAAATGATATTCCGTACTCTAAAAAGCCGATAGCCGGTTCGTCCAAAGTTCTTGCCTAATCTTCCAAACTGCTCGAACTCTCACCTGAACGCCAACGCACGACGTGAGTAGACTAGGTCGTTTCTGACAATTTGGTATCGATCCTATAATGAGGGTAGATCCCTTCTCGCGAGATGGGAGGTTTCCTGAAGGAGGCCACCCATGTACCG
>JAANMX010003470.1_pt1 | contig 13786 bp, 9 predicted proteins | sample 7279681 | NCBI WGS metagenome assembly JAANMX01 (sample SAMN14094542, study PRJNA606508) | bioreactor metagenome | isolation source: A lab-scale SPAN reactor treating ammonium-rich wastewater day 351 | place: Ireland: Galway | collected 2018-01-01
GTCATCGTCTGGAGCGATCACGGGTTTTCGCTGGGGGAACACTACCAGTGGCGGAAGTCCGAGCTGTACGACGAGTCCACGAGGGTCTGCTTTGTCTGGCGGGTGCCGGGGGTTGTGAAGGAACCCGGCACGCGCATCGGCAAGCCGGTGGAGGTGATCGATACCTTTCCGACGCTGTTTGACCTGTGCGGCATTCCCCAGCCCGAAGGGGTGGAGGGAATCAGCATGCGAAAATTGTTGGAGGATCCATCCATCGAATGGAAAAAAGGAGCCATCACATGGCGGGCCGGAGCGGGCGCGCTTTCGATTCAGACGGAGCGCTACCGATTCAACAAGCAGCTGGAGGACGGTTTTCTGGAGCTATACAATCGGGAGACCGACCCGGGCGAGTTCGTCAATCTGGCGAAGAACCCGGAGCATCAGAAGACGAAGAACGAGCTTCTCCGGCTTCTCGAGGGCAACTGGCGCGCCTGCCTCCCCTCTTGGTACGAGGCCGGTTCTTCCGCCTCACCATCTCACGATCCGGAATTATGACGGGCCGATCCAGGACGATGCCCGCAGCCAAGCAAAACCATGAAAACCCGAAACCCGCATCCCCTTCTGGCGCTGGCCATATTTTGGACGGCGGCTCTCCTCCCCCTTGTCTGCGCCGCCCCCGCTTTCGCCCAGAAAAAGCAGGCGAAGAAACCGTCCCACATTGAAGAGCCGGGCTACGAACGGGGGAAAGCCTACGTGATCCAGCTGTCATCGCCAACGGAGCCTTCCGTGGCGCCAGACTATGACGAATTGCTGCCGAGGTTCATCTATGGCATCTGCTGGGCCGGGGAGGTCGAGGACAACCTCAAATTCGCCAAGCAGATGGGCCACAAGTACGTCATCTACCCCAAGCAGGCCGGGAAGATGGAGGCGCACCCGCTTTCCTCGGACCTCTACTTTCTGATTCAAAAACCGGAAAACGCGCTGAACAAGAAGCTGGGGGTTGATCTCGCCCTGAAGATCAATGGAGAATACACGCCCGAGCAACAGAAAATTTACATGCAGAATTTCTGCCTCAGGGATAACAGGGGCCTCTTTCCGGATAGCATGGCCACGGGATGGTTTAATTTCCAGAACGGCAGGCCGGCCTCATTCGCCGTGGTTCCGGACTGGCAGCAGCGAAAGTTGATCGATCTCACCATTGATCTTATCGTCCGGAACGCGAAGGCCAGGGAACGGCCATCCAAAAGGTTTCTCTTCGCGGGATTCGCCTGGGATGAGCCCGAGCTTTCGAGCGACTTCAGCTGCGACAAAGAGGCTCAGAAGGGCCATAATGCACCGATCACCCTGACCGAATGGACCGGGAAGGACAGCTCGGTTCCCTATCCCGGGACAACGCACGAGTATTCCGACCACAGGGAAGCCCGGGCGGCCTTTTACAAGATCCTGAAGAAGAAGACCCGCGAGCTTTTCCCCAACCGCGCGCACATCTGGCTGTTCGAGCCCTACGACATCTACACGCGCTGTTTGGAGGAGCTCGAGGGGCGGGCCGATGCCAAAGAACTTCTGGAAGGAGTCCTGGTCACCTCCGAAGGCGAGGGCAAAGCCCTGACGCGATTCGCGGATGATCCGAGGATCTTCAATTCCGGCCTTGTCACAAGGGATTGGGTGGGCAGCACCGTCCCCAACGAGCATGGCTTCGACGCCGTCAAGGAGGCGGCGGGGAAGGCGGGGATCCATGGGTCGTGGTTCGGCTGGTTCGGGCGTTTCTCGCATCATCTGGATCCCAGGAACAACATCCATCAGATCGCCCATTGGGAGCAACTGGCCCGGGCCTTCATCGGCTGGGAGAATCTCAACGGGGTTCCCCTAAACCAGCGCAAGTGGGACGGGAAGGAATACTCCAGCCCGAACAGCCGATTTTCCGACGAGGTGATCTATTCCCGGCAACCGAAGACCCAGAAGCTCTTCGCTGTGTTCCTGAAGGATTCCGGGGCCATTCCCCTCAAGCCCGGCGAGAAGGTGGAATCCATCCATCGCGTGGACAAACTCTTCTGCGAGGCGGGGGATGGCGGCGCGGATTTGGAGGTTGTGGACGGTAAGATTGTGCTGAAAAAATCGGCCGGACCCGGCGGGCTTTGAAAGTGGAAAAATCAGAGGATGCGCAGGGGAGCTTGCATGTTCCGAGATCCGGGCCTGCGTTGCGCCGCGGGACCTGGACTTTTGCGGCAGGAGGAGATTCGCCGCGGCCAACCTCGCAAATCACCGTCCTGACCCACCACTCGCATCATCCCGCAAGATGGCCGACGGGCGCCGACGCATCACCTTGCGCTTTGAAATTCGAGCTGCGCACCTGGAACAACTCCCCGATATGCACCACCTCCGCCCCGTTGCCATGCCTCGAGAGCGCGTCGCGGAGCTGGATGACGCATCCGGGGCATGCCGTCACCAGGGCGTCGGCGCCCGAGGCCTCGAAGCCCGCGACTTTGTGGTCCGCGATCTTCTTGGACGTGTCATGATGCGTGATGCTGTACGAGCCCCCTAGCCCACAGCAGCGATCGGCATCGGGCATCTCGATGAAGCGCAGGCCCTCCAGCGCGTTCAGTATCTTCCGGGGTTGCGAGGCGACCCCCTGGTGCCGGGTCAGGTGGCACGGGTCGTGCCAGGTCACCGTCTTGCCACGGAACCTCGGCTCCAGCTGGAAACGCTCCGGCTCCGCGGTTAGCACGTCGATGACGAAGGCGTTGAAATCCCTGACCTTGGCGGCGAACGCCTCGAACCGCGCCTTCTCCTCGGGGCTCTCCGATAGGTACACGGGATAATCGCTCAGACCCGAGCCGCACGTCGCACAGCCAGTGACGATGTAATCGCACCCCTCGAACGCCTCGAGATTCTGGCGCGCCAGCTTCCGGCTCGTCTCCAGATCCCCAGAGAAGAAGACCGGCGCCCCGCAGCACGCCTGATCCCGGCTGAACACCACCTCGCAGCCCAGGGCCGTCAGGATATCGACGATCCGCCGCCCGGTCTCCGGAAACATGTACTCGGTCGCGCAGCCCGAGAAATACCCCACGCGATACCGGCGCTCCCCAACCGCCGGGCTCCTCTCCGGCAGGCTATCCTGTAAAAACTTCGGCGCGATCTCCGGCACCGCCCTCCCGGCCCCCAGCGCCGTGAGGAATTGCGGCAGGTGCCGGAACTTCCCCTCGCCGCGCGGCAGGAGAAACTGGAACCACGACCCCACCCGAAGCGCCCAACCGAACAGCCACCTCTTCGAAAGGACGTGCCGGAAGACGAGACTCTTGGACCACGGCAGCCCCCGCTCCGCCGCATAGTCGCCCCGGGCAGCGATGATCGCGTGATCGATCCGCGTCTTGGCCGGGCAATATTGGACGCAGGTCTTGCACAGAAGGCAATTGTCGATCGCCTCATAGAATCCCCCCGTCAACTCCTGCTCGCCCTTCAGAAGAAATCGGATCAGCTGGTTCTTGCCGCGCGCCAGCGACTTCTCGTCCCTCTCCTCGCGATACACGGGACAGAAGTACGAGCAGAAACCGCACTTCATGCATTGCGCGACGTCCGCGGCAAACTTGCGAAGATGCCTCAGCCCTGCCCCGTCCCCAACGTCCGGGCACGCCAGATCCGTCATTGAGGTAACTTCACTTGCCCCGTAGCCGCCGACGTGAGGAGGCGGAGGCGCTCCACGGCGGGCATCCGCCTCCTCACGTCGGCGGCTACCCCGAACGACTTTTGGTTTCTGGCCGGATGCCACCGCAAGACCTCCGGTCAATCTTCCCATATTTTCCCGGGGTTCAAAATCCCATTCGGGTCGAATATGCGTTTAATCTGCCGCATGATGTCGATGAAGACCGGATCCTGGGTGCGGCGCATGAACTTCTGCTTCTCCAGGCCGATGCCATGCTCGCCAGAGAGGACACCCCCGAACTCCACCGCGGCGGCGATGATATCCTCCACGGCGCGCTTGGCTTTGGCGAAATGTTCGGGGTTGTTCTGATCGGTCATCACGCTGGGGTGGAGGTTGCCATCCCCGGCATGGCCGATCACCGTCACCTCGAGATCCGCGGCCTTGCAGATGTCGGTCACGCGCCGGATGAACTCGGCCATGCGCGTCCGCGGCACGGTGACGTCCTCGGCCAGCACCGTCGGCGCCGCACTAAAGACCGCCGCAAATCCCGCGCCCCGCGCCTTCCAATACGCCTGTGCCTCCGCGGCGTCTTTGGCGACAATCACTCCGGTCGCCCCCATCTTGCGGCAGACCGCGATGATCTTATCGGCGTCGTGCGCGACGACCTCCCCCGTGCCGTCGCACTCGAACATGAGCATCGCCGCCGCGTCCTGGGACAATCCCATGCCCGTGATCCGGTTGATGTTCCGGATCACCCAGTTGTCCAACAGCTCGATCTTCGCCGGCACGGTGCCCGCGTCCAGGATCGCGCTGACCGTATCCCCCGCCTTGGGCAAGTCATCGAAGGTCGCGATGATCGTCTGCCGCGCCGGCGGCATCGGCATCAGCCGCAACACCGCCTCCGTGATGACGGCCAGCGTCCCCTCCGAACCCGTCAGCAGCGAGACCAGGTCGTAGCCGACGACATTTTTCAGCGTGATCCCGCCAAACTGGATCGCCTTGCCCGTCGGCAGCACGGCGTTGACACCGAGGATGTACTGCTTGGTCACCCCGTACTTCAGGCACACCGGACCGCCCGCGTTCTCCGAGATGATCCCGCCGATCGTCGCGCCCAGAAAACTCTGCGGGTCCGGAGGAAAGAACAGGCCCTTCGCCGCCAGCGCCTTCTGGAGGTCCATCAGCACGACGCCCGCCTGCACCCGGGCCGACAGGTTTCCCGGGCTGATATCTAGGATGCGGTTCATCCGCGTCATCACCAGCGAGATCCCGCCGCGGATCGGCACCGAGCCCCCGCTCAGGTTCGTCCCCCCGCCTCGAGGCGTCACCGGGATCCTCGCCTCATTCGCCAGCCGCAGCACGGCTTCGACGTGCGAGCTCTCGGTCGGAAAAACCACCACGTCCGGGCTGTGTACCCATGTCGAGGTCCCGTCGTAGGAGTACACCCTCCGGTCCTCCGCCGAGGTCCCGACGTTCTCCGGCCCCACGACCTCCACCAGCCGCCGCAACAACGCATCACTCACCATCGGAATTCCCTCTAGCCTCGATCGCCCAAGAAAACCAGCCGGGATGTTCTCCGCAACTCCGCGTTCCTGCGGCAAACCCCGATTCCCAGGTCAACTACCCAGTATCTCCCGCAACCGACTGACGTCGGCGAGATCTTGAGGGCGGCCCGACGCCAACTTGTTCTTTATGTAGGCCTCCACCCCCAAAAACCACACCGGCAACCCGTCCATCTCACCCGCCACGCGCGTGCCCCAAGCCTCGTCCCAATCGACCCCCGAGATCCCCGTGAGCAGATCGATCCGATTAGACCCGCAATAACGCATCCGCGTTGCCAGCGTCCGCCCGGACCAGAAAGTCGATGTCCTTCGTGTAGCGCGGGAGCCCGTGCCACGCCAAGGCGTGAGCGCCCACGATGAACGGAACGGATAGGAATTTGCTTTCCGAGGCCCTGCGGCCGCAACCGCCCCCCACCGCCCTCCCGAGGGCTGCCGGCCCCGCCTGACGCCGTCCCGCCATGGAAATACCGTAGCGGAAGCACCACCGGAGGTCGAGCGGGATTCGATTGCCGACGGCAGATGGCAGATCGCCGATCTGCAGTCTTCAATCGTCCATCGGCAATCTGCCAGGCTGGAGGGGGCTACGGTTTGCGCGGGGCGCGGAGAAGGCCGTTGAGAACCTTGGATGTCTCGGCGGCGAGATTTTGCAGTTCCTGGTGCCCCGGTTCCTTGAGCAATCCAAGGCGATGTGCGGGACCGACCTGGCACTCAACTTCACGGGCCGAGCCATACGTGGTGTCAAGGCAATGGATGTACTCTGCTTCGAAGGACCGCTCGCAAGGCTCGGATTCACGGTTGACGCGACTGGCGGGTCGCCTGTGGTAGAAGCTCATACGAGTACTGTCCTTGCCGGGCCTCACGTCCCGGTGTTTCGATCCGAAAGGAATAGGGTTTCAGAACGGTGCATGGACTCAGCCGATGCTCGCGTGCGCTCAGATTCACCTGGACCGTCGTTCCCGAGGGTTTGTAGATCGTCCGGTGGACTTGGTAGTCGGCCGAAAGGAATTCGTGCACGGCCATTTCCTGGTCGGCGATTTCGCGCGCGAACGCTGCAACCACGTCGGCCGACTGCTTGATGAACGGCCGCCAGTAATCGTAATCCTCCACGTTGAAATGCCAATGGGGCGGGTTCCCGCAAAGAATGTCCCAAAGGCTTTTCAGATTGTAATCGCCGCCGCCAAGAACCTGGGCGTTATACGAATCACCGCAGAACGTGTAGGACACGAGGGCGTCATGGTACACCAGAGGCAACAGCGGGGTTCGAATACCGATTCCGTCGATCCCGGCCCCTCGCGGGCCTGGACCCTCAGCGAAGTCCGTCAGCGGAAAGATCCAGTCCTTGTGCCCTTCGGAACCGATGACCAGATTCTGTCGCCTCAGGTATTCGTACAGCGCCCTTCTCGCCGCGATGTCGTCCTGCCTGGACATGGGATGATCGGGGTGCGCGCATTCCCGAACGCTTCCGGAGGTTACGATATCCACCCAGACGGCATCCACCGGAAGCTCGCGCAGCATCTCCGGGATGTAAGACTCCGCCAGACCTACAAACTGACTCGGACAGGCGCGTGACCACTTCCCTACTTCGCTGTCCAGCGCGGCACCGTCTCGAAATTCCAATCGGGGATTCCAGGCTGCGGACTCTTGATGGTATGCCGAGTAGTAGGTGTATGGTGCGAACAGATATCCCGCAGCCCTGGTGTATTCCACGGCCGAGCGGAGTTCCGTCAGCGTCCCGTGCCGTGAATTCAACGGCAGGAAAGCAGGCGCCTGCTCGCCGAAGATCGACCAAGGATTGATCACTGCGTGTGGAACTGCGAGATCTTCTCTCATGTCCCGGACCATCTCTTGGAGGTCGCGGTACGTGAATCCCATCTGGGGATGATGCCGATGTTGTGGATATCCGCCATAGACACCCACCAGAACCGCGCCGATCAAACGGTCCACTTTCGGATTCTGGGCAACGCGCTCTTTCAGGGCGACAAATTCACCCTGACGCCGGGCAACCTCTCGGTAAACTTTCGCCATTTCAACGTAACCGCCCTGGGGCAGAAAGCGATACCGCAGTACTCGCGGATAGCGAAACTCGCCCCGCGAAGCCTGCCAAATCACCGAACCGCTCAAGATCCGCGGTTCGGAGGGCTCCCGGCCCGCGCGATAGGCCTGCCCCCAGCGATTCACATTGGCCACGACGTGGAGTGAGGCATCCGCCGGATGCTCGAGGGTGGCGATGAAGGCGCTTTCGCCTTTCCGGCCCCCAAACCATGGCATGGAGAGCGAGGTGCATTCCAACGCGAGTTGGCGGCTATAGTCCTCCCGGATCCAGAAATTCGGGGCGGGGTACGGGAAGTGGTGGGACGGGATCAAGTATCCATCTCGCCCCAGAGGCACAACGAGGTAACCTTCGTCCTGATAGGTCTTCGCTGCGAATTGCCGGAGCGGGTAGTGGAGCGTCTTGAATCGCCAGCCCGGACCCGGGGTGACCTCATCCACCTGAATGATGACTTCGGATGGATCTTCTTGGATTCTGAGGGTGGTCTGAACCCTCGACTCTGCCGATTCCTGACCGTTCGCGCCTCGCAGTCCGCGAAAAACACATCGAATGCTGCGGTCGTCCAACTTCTCGATCACGATGTCCCGCGCGCGGGAAAGCCCGCACGTCACAAGGCCCCCTTGTTGCCCGCCCTGAAGCGCCAGTTCTCCGACCTCACGATCCCAGGGATCACCGCCCCACCGTGTTCCTGTGGTTTTCTCGATTACGGTGATCGCTCCGGAAGATCGCGCGACCTCGGCGGCAATCATGTTATTCTCCATGACGACCACGTCGGATTCCGGCTGGGAACCGGCTTCCGCCAGGGATGGGCCGCAAATCACCAGCATCGAGGCCCAAGCCGCAAAACGCAAACGACGCTTCCAACCTGCGTGAATATGTGATTTCACCGCTCAGTAAGGCTTCTTTCAACTCATTATGGGAGGCGATGCGACTGAATGCGCCAACAAATTCTCCGTGTTCTTGTAGTAAATCCGCTCCAGCACATTCCGGGAAAGATTCAGCCCATGCGTATTCCAGGTTCTCTGAAAAGGGTCAGGCAAATCATCCTGATCCGTTTCCAAGATCGCAAAGTGCCGCTGCAAGAAGATCGCCCACGCGTCTTCCGTCCGTGAGTTGGCTCCACCATCCGTGCCAAATACGACGCGATTCGCGTAAGCTGCAAGGAATGCCGCGCTTTCCTTCGGAGCGCGACCCAGATCGCCCAAGACCGCGGAAATATCGGCGTACACGCGAGGATAACGGTCGAATATGTCGGCCAGCAACGCCAGTTGCCGCGTCAAAAACCCTAAGTGTGCCAAGATGAATGTCGCGCCTGGATGCTTCTGCAGCATGCCTTCAAGCTCACGCAGCAATTGCTCGCGTGAAACAAATTGATCCCGTTTCTCCCAGTAACCCTGCTCTCCGCCAGCCTTCCCTTGGTTCTTGCCGAGCCAGAAATTATGCGCATTCACCGGCTGGAAGAACTCCTCCGGGTCGCAGCAGTGATACGTGATGGGGATCCCTAACTCAGCGGCCTTATCGTAAACTGGATCCAGCCTAGGATCGTCCATTGCCATCCAATTCATGGTGGCCTTGCCCAGTTCGAATTTCAGCCCGCGTGCGCCTCGCCGATACGCGCTTTCAATATGCTCGACCGCCTTCGCGGTGAAGTCAGGCAGATCCATTTGGCTGAAGTCGACCGTGGCGAACACGACGAATCTCTCAGGCTCGGCATCGCGAAAATAGAAGGCCAGCCGCTCCGATCCCGAGTGGCTCAAGTTGGGAGACGCCTTGGTTTCGAAGCCTAGGCAGAGCAACACGCACTTGCGCACATCGAAGGCGTCCATCACCGCGATGCGGAGTTTCAATTCCTCCGCCATCGCCTCCTCGGACAGCGAATCGCCCAGCGTGTGCAAGGGATGCGTATGCATATCAATCATTGGTCCAGCTTGCAGTTCATCGCGGCGGAGAGCCGGAGCCGCTGCGGCGGCCCGGCACGCCATGGCTGCCGCTGCCGAGCTTGCCGCAATACCCAGAAATTCACGTCGGTTGGCATATTTGCGCCTACCGATAGCAATTCCGTTCTGACGCCCCGCCGAACGGACTCGCCCTCCTCCCGCCCTCCCGGGGGCTGCCAGCCCCGTCTGAGACCGTCCCGCCATGGGAGTATGGTAGTAGAGAGCCCACCGGAGGTCGAGCGGGATTCGATTGCCGATGGCAGATCGCCGATCTGCAGTCTTCAATCGTCCATCGGCAATCTGGCAGGCTGGAGGGGGCTACGGTTTGCGCGGGGCGCGGAGAAGGCCGTTGAGAACCTTGGATGGCTCAAAGGATCTTGCGCATGCCGCGAACCCCTACAGCCTCCGGCCTCAAGTCTCCAGCCTGTTCAGCGCCTCCGGCCGGCCCTAAATCAGGAACCCTGCTTTCCTGAGTTCCAGATTGAAACGGCCCGATCCGACAGCACTTCCATCAGGGATCCGCGACCATGAAATCCCTCAGGCTCTGGATGGTCCCCTTACCGTCCACCAATTCGGCGGCGACCGTGTACTTCCCCGCCTTATCCGGCGCGCGGAAATTCAGCGTCACGACCGCCTGGCCGAGCGGGGCCACCTCGCACGCCATCTTCGCCAGCGTCCTCTCCTGGCCGTCGATCCGCAAGCTCACCTCGCCGCGCCACGCCGCCTGCCGGTCGTTGATGACGTAGGCCTTCACCTCGCGCCCGGACTCCGGCGCGACCTTTTCCTCCCAAAAATCCAGCATGATCCCGACGGGATTGAAGGCCATGCGGACATGCTTCCGGAACAATGGCTCGAACTCCAAGGTCGCGATGTCGATAAAATCGTCGCTGGTGGCGCCGCCCTCTGGGCGCGGCTTGTCGCCCGGCCGGGAGTAGCCGAGGCCGCAGAAGTGCAGCACCGCTGCCGCCTTCCGGTGCGCGCGCCAGAATTCCGTCAGCGCCGCGACCCCGCGCGCGTGGAACATGCGGCGCTGGGCGGCGGTCGCGTCGGGACCCACGTGGAAATCGTAGTTGTGCTGCGTCAGGCAGGTGGGATTCCCGTCGCGCGTGAGCCAGAGCCAATCGTACTCGTTGATGATGACCGGCACATCGAACGCCTTCTGGGGATCGCGTAGGTGCGGGACAGGGTCCACGCCGGGCATCTCGGCGAAACGGAAGGGGTCGCCCTTCTTCCATGGCATGCCCCTGGAGAAAAGATACGGGTGCGACTCGACGCAATCGTAGATGCCCTGCGGTTCGCCCCAGCCATTCTCCCAGGGCCGATTCGAGTAATCCAGGTGTCGCACCGCCTGCAGCGCGAGGCCAGACTCCTTGATGCCGCTCTCGTTCTGCGCGTCCCAGATCACGACGCACGGGTGGTTCCAGCGCTCGCGCATCCAGGCGATGTACTCGGGGACGATCTTCTGCGCCTCGAGTTTCTCCGGGTTCTCCCCGAGCGTCCAGATCGGGAACTCGTCCTGGATCAGGAAGCCCTCCTCGTCGGCGATGTCGTACCAGAAATCCGGCGGAAATCCGATGCAGTAGCGCAGCGTATCCCAGTGCATCGTCTTGAACTGCCGGTGCAGCTTCCTCACCCATTCGCGATCCCACGGTTTGTTCCCACGCTGCGCGTCTTCGAAAAATCGATAGATGGTGACATTTGAGCCCACCAGGTAGCGCTGCTGCCCGTTGATCACGGCCCGCTTCGTCGCGGGATCGAACCGGAACTCCCGCATCCCGAAACGCGCGGCAAGGGAATCCCCGGCCGTCTTCAGCCTGACCTCGTAGAGAAACGGATCCTCCGGCCACCAGAGGCGACACCCCTCGATCGGCAGCGTCAGGTCCAGCACCCGAGTCCCTGCCGGTGCCAGATCGATCGCCTGGGCCGCCCCCTTGGCCACGACCTTGCCGCCCGCCACCTCGACGACCTCGGCCCCGACGCGGCACGCCCCCGCGGCCGCGCCACCCCGCAGCTCCACGAGCAGGCGCACCCGCTTGCCATGGATGTCCGGCACGCATTGCACGTTGGCGATGTGCGGCGGACCAGATAAGATCAGTTCTACAGAATCGTAGATCCCCGGCAGGAACAGGTATTTCTCGAAATCCCACCCGGTGGGCATTCCGGGCGGCAACGACTCGCGGTCGGCGCCGACGCGGATCACGACCTCGTTCTCCGCGCCGGCCTTGAGGTGCGGCCGCGCGTCCCAATACGAGGGCGTGAAGCTCGGCAGGTGCTCGCCCAGCGCCTTGCCGTTGATCCAGACGGCGGTCCCGAACTTCGCCTTGCGGATCTTCAGCGCAACGAACTCCGGCAACTCGGCGGGCACCGAGAAGGTGCGCCGATACCAGAAATGCCGCCGTTTCTCGCTCCTTTTCCCCACCTCCCCGAAGGGCGGTTTCGCCATGTCCGCCAGTCCGGGCACCGGGGCCGTCGCCTCAAGCTTCGCCGGCGGCGTGTCATCCTTGCCCTCCGCAATTTGCCACTCCCCATCCAGCGAGATTATGGTCCGCTCGGCTTGGGCGCCGATCGCCCAGATCCACACGCACGCGAGCGCCAGCCCCCGCAATCCCATAGCACACTTGCACTTCGTCTTCATTTTATCTCCCAGTTGGCCGTCCATTCTGTTGATTCCGGAGCAATCGTCACGATGTCCCCAGAAGGCCGCGCCGCGGCCCCGTGGACCGAGGCGAACGACAGTTGCCCAAATCTCGAGGGAAGGATCACGCGACCGGGGGCGTGTCCCTCGCCGCGCCGAAACCGCAGCCGCCAGCCGCGTCGGCCGCCGGGTTCGAGCGTCAGGTCCACCCGCCCGAAACGCGTCGGGGAACCCGCGACCGACCAGGGCTCTCCCGCGGCCATCTCCGGCTCGCCCACGCCCGCGAGCAAGCGCAGCTCGTCCCCCACCTCGAACGCAAGCATGTGCCTGAGGTAAAGGACGCACATCGCGCTGGCCCAATTGTGGGGCATGTCGCCGACGTACTTTGACACGAGCGAACCGCGCAGCGGCTGTTCCTCGCGCCAGCAGTAGAGCGGCGACGCGTGATTCAGGAAGCCGATGAAGGTGCGCCGAGCCAAGTCCGGCATGCCCGCCCACAAGTACACGTGGGCCACAAACGCCGCATGATAGGTCCAGACGCCCTCGTGCGGGATCCAGCCCGTCTCGGCCGGGATGTCCTCTTGAGTCACGGCGCGCATCAGGGCGATGTGGCCCTTGACCACGGGGTCGTCCCGATCGAACACGAGTCCCGGGTAGATGGCGTGCGACAGCGCCCACTGGGCGCCCTGCGGGCGCAACCGCTCCCACGGGTCCGCCTCCTCCCACTGGGGATCCTCCCGCATCACCATCGGTAAAAAATCGAACCCGTCCGGATGCCGCCGCATCTCGGCGCGCATCGCCTTCGCGCACGCTTCGCCCAATTCCGCCAGCAGCGTCGCCGCCTCGTCGAAGCCCTCCATGCCAAGGCGTTTCCCCGCGCCGACCAGCGCCTTTAGCCCCGCCAGCACCCATAGGGTATTGGTGAACTCCGGCCGCCAGCTCGCCACGCCCCCGTCGCAAAAACCGCGCGCCAGCAGACCGTATTTCCCGTTCGCGCTCCCCTCGTCGCGCGCCACTTTACGCAACCCGTCCAGATACCGCACCGCCCGCAGGACGCTGGGCTGCATCGACCGAAAATAGGCCCAATCTCCCGACAGTTCCGCCTGCCTAACCAGGCTGAAGATCGCGATGCCCGTATCTTTCCAGTGCCCCTGTTTCACGGCGGCCACCACCGCGCCGTCCTCCTGCTGGCACGCCCACGTTGCCTCGAGGCCCTGCTGCGCCTCCCTGTCGAAACCCAGATATCTCGCGGCCTCCAACAAGAAATTCCCATCCACGACCCACAGCCCGCGGTAGCAGGTTGGCCCCACCTGAAAAGTCAGCCTGCCCTCCTTCTCCTCGCGCGCCTGAAGGATGTTCCGCGAGCACGCCGTCAGGAATTCGCCGTGGGGCCCCGCGATCCCCCAGCCCACCGGCTCGCCAAACGGTCTCCATTGTTTCCAGAATGCGCGCGCCTCGGCCAGCAGCACATCGGGATCGTCCAGCCCCGCCGCCAGTTGCGCGAATGTCTGCCCCGCCAGCGGCAGGCGAAAAAATGCGCGCAGGGGCCGCCCGGCCGTCGCCTCGCCGGAGCATAGCGCGTAGTGGATCGCGAGGCCCGTGCTCTCTCGGCCCTGCCGCTGCCAGCGCTCGGCCGGCCCGCGGTCGCACGCCATGAACGGCACCGCCTTGCCATCCCGCTCGATCAGCACCTCGATGCGGCCGGACTGCCCCTTCCGGATGTTGATCTTTTCCACCGATCGGATCACGAATCCCGGCACCGCCCGCGTTGGCAAATCGCCTTTCGGCACAATCTCCATCAGCACGTTGTCCACCCGCCCCTCGCCCTTGCGGTTTGTCGCAAAAGCGATCAGCCGGATCTCGGCGGAGGGACGCCCGATCCGGGTGGTCACGATCGGCACCCCCGGCGCCTCCAGCTCCTGACCGAGAACCTCGTCGCCCTCCATTCCGAGGCACGTGAACTCCACCTGCACCGGATGCGTCGAG
>JAANMX010003472.1_pt1 | contig 13779 bp, 15 predicted proteins | sample 7279681 | NCBI WGS metagenome assembly JAANMX01 (sample SAMN14094542, study PRJNA606508) | bioreactor metagenome | isolation source: A lab-scale SPAN reactor treating ammonium-rich wastewater day 351 | place: Ireland: Galway | collected 2018-01-01
CGATCTGGTGCTGGCGCAGGCTCGGGCCGCTGGGCCTCGACCTGCTGCACCCGCGCCGGCATTTCGGGCGCGGCGCCCTCTGGCCGCTGGTCGGTGCGGGGGGCAGTGGCATGGTGCGAATGGCTTCGATCTGGGGGTTCAGAAAGCAAAAAGCCGCCTGGAGGCCAAGGCGGCTTTGCGAAGGGAGGAGGGCGTTGCGCAGTGCAGCGGCATCAGGCCATTATGCATGGCGATGGTGACATCCACCGCCCACTCTGCGCGCACCTGTGTCAGGCTGCTTTTTTCAGGGTTTTGAGCGACTTGACCGCCTTGAGCACTTCTTCCACGTGGCCAGGCACCTTCAGGCCGCGCCACTCTTGCACGACCAGGCCATCGGGGCCGATCAGGAAGGTGCTGCGCTCGATGCCCTTGACCTTCTTGCCGTACATGATCTTGTTCTTGACCACGCCGAACATGTGGCACATCTTCTCTTCGGTGTCGGCAATCAGCTCGAACGGGAGCTCGAGTTTTTCCTTGAATTCGTCGTGCGACTTCATGTTGTCGCGCGAAACGCCAAACACCGCAGCACCGGCCTTCACGAAGTCCTTGTACTTGTCGCGGAACTGCATCGCCTCGGTGGTGCAGCCGGGGGTGTTGTCTTTGGGATAGAAGTACAGGACCAGGACCTGACCGTTGTGGGAGGTGTTGGAAACCTTGACCCCGCTGGTCGCGTTGGCTTCAAATTCGGGGAGGGGCTTGTTGACAACGATCGCCATATGTCTTCTATCTCTCAGGGTGAGGTCGTTGATAAGCCGGTGGTACGTGAATGTTTTTCTTCTTGGGTGCCACCGACCGCAACCTACGATTTTACCCTGAAACACCTCCGCTGGGTCAGGAAGACGGGGTTTCGAGGATCAGGGCCGCGATGACATTGCGCCCTTCGCCGGTCAGAATGTTGAAGGTGCGGCAGGCGGCAGCCGTGTCCATGGTCTCCACGCCAATGCGCCGCGCCATCAGGGGCTGCATCCAGGCGGGCGGGGCAAAGCGCAGGCGCTGGCCGCTGCCGAACAGGATCAGTTCGGTGTCGTGCTCCGCCAGTTGGGCAAAGTGTTCAGGACGCAGGTCTTCGAAGCGGGCGCAAGGCCAGGGGGTTCGCAGACCGCGCGAGCCCAGGAGCAGGCTGGAGTGGACCTTCTCCGGCCCCACACTGATCCATCCCGGGCCGTAACCGGTGATGCTTTGGGCGTCGAAGCGTTCGGGCTGGAATTTCATGGGGCTGGGTGGGGTGGTGGGCGTCGCACCCGCCCCGGGGGGAGGCGTGGAACTGTGGTCAAATTATAGGTTTCGCCGGGGTACTTGCTGCCTGCGGCGGGTCTTTGCCACTGCTTCACGACCGCGCATGAAAACCGTTCACAAATCCGCCAAGCTCGCCAACGTCTGCTACGACATCCGGGGCCCGATCATGGATGCGGCGCGCCAGATGGAGGAGGAAGGCCACAAGATCATCAAGCTGAACATCGGCAACATGGCGCCGTTCGGCTTTGATGCCCCCGAGGAAATCCAGCAGGACATGATCCGCAACCTGCCCAATTCGGCGGGCTACTCCGACAGCAAGGGCATCTTTGCAGCGCGCAAGGCGGTGATGCACGAGACGCAGAAGCAGGGCATCAAGGGTGTCACGCTCGACGACATCTACCTGGGCAACGGCGCCAGCGAGCTGATCGTGATGGCCACCAACGCGCTGCTCGACAACGGTGATGAACTCTTGCTGCCCGCGCCCGACTACCCGCTGTGGACGGCTGCCACCAGCCTCTCGGGGGGCAAGCCGGTGCACTACCTGTGTGACGAGGACAACGGCTGGATGCCCAGCCTGGACGACATCCGCTCCAAGATCACGCCGCGGACCAAGGGCATCGTCGTCATCAACCCCAACAATCCCACAGGCGCGCTGTATTCGGATGATCTGCTCAAGGGCATCGTGCAGATCGCACGTGAGCACGGTCTGGTGATCTTTGCCGACGAGGTGTATGGCAAGGTGCTCTACGACGGCGTGCGGCACACGCCGATCGCCACGCTCAGCGAAGACGTGCTCACGCTGACTTTCAATTCCCTCTCCAAGGCCTACCGCTCCTGCGGCTACCGCGCCGGCTGGATGGTCGTGACGGGCGACAAGAAGCCCGCACGCGACTACATCGAGGGGCTGAACATGCTCACCAACATGCGTCTGTGCGCCAATGTGCCCGGCCAGTACGCCGTGCAGACAGCGCTGGGCGGCTATCAGAGCATCGACGACCTGGTGTGCGAGGGCGGGCGCCTGCGCAAGCAGCGCGACCTGGCCTATGAGCTCATCAGCGCCATTCCCGGGGTGAGCTGCGTCAAGCCGCAGGCGGCGCTCTACATGTTCCCCCGGCTCAATCCCGAGATGTATCCGATCCAGAACGACCAGCAGTTCTTTCTGGAACTGCTACAGGAAACCAAGGTGATGCTGGTGCAGGGCTCGGGCTTCAACTACCCCGACAACCAGCACTTCCGCATCGTCTTCCTGCCGCACGAGGACGACCTGCGCGAGGCCATCGGCCGCATCGCCCGCTTCCTGGAAAGCTACCGCAAGCGCCATCAGAAAAATTGATAGCACCTGACGCAATCCAGTCAAGCGCTAGAGCCATTTTTGTTCTTCAAAGAAATTGCCATGAAACCCATTCAAGTAGGCCTGCTGGGCATCGGCACCGTCGGAAGCGGTGTGTTCAACGTGTTGCAGCGCAACCAGGACGAAATCAGCCGCCGCGCAGGCCGTGGCATCCAGATCACCATGGTGGCCGATCTGGACGTGGAGCGCGCCAAGTCGGTCGTGGGTGCGGACATCCAGGTTGTCAACGACGCCCGGGCCATCATCGCCAACCCCGACATCGACATCGTGATCGAGCTGATTGGTGGTTACGGCATCGCCAAGGCCCTGGTGCTCGAAGCTATTCGCGCGGGCAAGCACGTGGTCACCGCCAACAAGGCGCTGCTGGCCGTGCACGGCACCGAGATCTTCGCGGCCGCCTCGGCCAAGGGCGTGATGGTGGCGTTTGAAGCCGCCGTGGCCGGCGGCATCCCGATCATCAAGGCGCTGCGCGAAGGGTTGACGGCCAACCGCATCCAGTGGATCGCCGGCATCATCAACGGCACCACCAACTTCATCCTGTCCGAGATGCGCAGCAAGGGTCTGGACTTCGACGTGGTGCTCAAGGAAGCGCAGCGTCTGGGCTACGCCGAGGCAGATCCCACCTTCGACATCGAGGGCGTGGACGCCGCGCACAAGGTCACGCTGATGAGCGCCATCGCGTTCGGCATTCCCGTGCAGTTCGACAAGGCCTACGTCGAAGGCATCACCCAGCTGGGCGCCGCCGACATCAAGTACGCCGAGCAGCTCGGCTACCGCATCAAGCTGCTGGGCATCACCAAGCGCGCCGACAAGGGCATCGAGCTGCGCGTGCACCCGAGCCTGGTGCCTTCCAAGCGCCTGATCGCCAATGTCGAGGGCGCCATGAATGCCGTGGTGGTGCAGGGCGACGCCGTGGGCACCACGCTCTACTACGGCAAGGGTGCGGGCAGCGAACCCACCGCCAGCGCCGTGATCGCCGACCTGGTGGACATCGCCCGCCTGCACACGGCCGACCCCGAGCACCGCGTGCCCCACCTGGCCTTCCAGCCGAACACCCTGGCCGACGCCATGGGCTCCCTGCCCGTGCTGCCCATGAGCGAAGTGGTCACCAGCTACTACCTGCGCCTGCGCGTGGCCGACCAGGCCGGCGTGCTGGCGAAGGTCACAGGCCTGCTGGCCGAGGCCGGCATCAGCATCGACGCGGTGCTGCAGCGCGAGGCCGACGAGGTGGGGGGCGAGGGTTCCACCCAGACCGACCTCATCATCCTCACGCACGATACGCGCGAAGGCACCATGAACGACGCCATTGCCCAGATGCAGCAACTGCCCACGGTGCTGGCCCCCATTACGCGCATCCGCAAGGAAGAGCTGAACTAGGGAAACGACAAAGCCATGCTGTACCTCTCCACGCGCGGCCACCCCGACCGCAAGCATTTCTGCGACATCCTGCTCGAAGGCCTGGCGCCCGATGGCGGCCTGTACCTGCCCGAGCGTTATCCGCACATCGACGACGCCGCGCTCACGCGCCTGCGCAAGGCTTATCACGAGCAGGGCTACGCCGAGCTGGCCTTCCAGATCCTCTCGCTCTACATCGACGACATTCCTGCCGCCGACCTCAAGCGCCTGTGCGAGAAGACGTACACGGCCGAGGTGTTCGGCACTGGCGAGATCGTGCCGCTGCGCCACCTCGAAGACGGCCTGTGGCTCGAAGCCCTGTCCAATGGCCCCACGCTGGCCTTCAAGGACATGGCCATGCAGCTGCTGGGCAACCTGTTCGAGTACGAACTGGGGCGCCGGGGCGAGCAGCTCAACATCCTCGGGGCGACTTCCGGCGACACCGGCAGCGCGGCCGAATACGCCATGCGCGGCAAGCAGGGCGTGCGCGTCTTCATGACCAGCCCGCACGGCCGCATGAGTGCCTTTCAGCAGGCGCAGATGTTCAGCCTGCAGGACGAGAACATCCACAACCTCGCCATCGAAGGCGTGTTCGACGACTGCCAGGACATCGTCAAGGCGGTCAGCAACGACCTCGACTTCAAGCGCAAGTACAAGATCGGCACCGTCAACTCCATCAACTGGGCGCGTCTGCTGGCGCAGGTGGTGTACTACTTCGCGGGCTACGTGCAGGCCACCGAGACGAATGACCAGAAGGTGAGCTTCACCGTGCCGTCGGGCAACTTCGGCAACGTCTGCGCGGGCCATGTGGCGCGCAGCATGGGTCTGCCGATTGCCAAGCTGGTGGTGGCGACGAACGAGAACGACGTGCTCGACGAGTTCTTCCGCACCGGCGTGTACCGCGTGCGCGGCAGCGCCGACACGCACGAAACGTCGAGCCCCTCGATGGACATCAGCAAGGCCAGCAACTTCGAGCGCTTCGTGTTCGACCTGCTGGGCCGCGATGCGGCCCGGACCAAGGCGCTGTTCGGTGATGCGCTGTCCACGCAAGGCCGGTTCGACCTGAGCCAGGACCCGCACTTCGCTGACGCAGCCACCAAGTACGGTTTCGAGAGCGGCAAGAGCACGCACGCCGACCGCCTGGCCACCATCCGCGACACCTTCCAGCGCCACGGCGTGACCATCGACACCCACACCGCCGACGGCGTGAAGGTGGCGCGCGAGCACCGGGGCGACGCCAGCGTGCCCATGATCGTGCTGGAAACCGCCCTGCCCATCAAGTTTGCCGAGACCATCGTCGAGGCCTTGGGCCATGCGCCCGAGCGCCCGCCCAAGTTCGTCGGCATCGAAGACCTGCCCAAGCGCGTGCAGGTCATGCCCGCCGACGTGCGGCAGGTTCAGGCCTATATCGAGCGGCATTGTCAATAAAATTGGCTTTTGCGCACACCCAGTAAGCGCTGGTAGCTATTTAAACGATAGCAAATGAAGGGCTGACGGATGAAGGTTGCATGCTTTGCCGGGTATTCCAACTCCGGCAAGACGACGCTGATCGAGCAGATCATTCCCCTGCTGCGTCAGCAGGGCTTGCGGGTGTCGGTGGTCAAGCACGCCCACCACCGTTTCGACATCGACCACCCCGGCAAGGATTCGCACCGCCACCGCGAGGCCGGCGCCTTCGAGGTCGTGATTGCCTCCGACCGGCGCCTGGCGCTGGTGCGCGAATTCGAGCAGCCCGCGCAGATGACCGTGCACCAGATGCTGGCCGAGCTGTATGAAGGGGTGGACTGGGTCCTGGTGGAAGGCTTCAAGGAAAGCGACCTGCTCAAGATCGAGGTCTGGCGCGCCCCCGAGCCGGGCCAGCCTGAGCGCCCCGTGCGTTACCCCGATGACGATTTCGTTGCCGCTGTGGCCACCGATGCGCCGGCCCACCTGCCCGTGCCCACACAGCTACCGGTGCTCGACCTGAACCAGCCCGCGCAGGTGGCGCAGTGGCTGCTGGCGCAGGGCGAGCGCTTTGAATACCACTGGGATCTGCACGGAGGCCTGCTGTGAACCGCCCGCCGCTCATGACGCTGGACGAGGCGCTGGCCGCGTTGCTGGCCCAGGCTGCGGCCCCGCTCGCGCAGGAGGAGGTTTCGACCTTCGACGCCGACGGCCGTGTGCTGGCACAGGACATCGTGTCGGCCCTGCAGGTGCCCGCGTTCGACAACAGCGCCATGGACGGCTATGCCCTGCGCTGCGCCGATGTGGCCGCCGCAGGCACCGCGCTGCCGGTGTCGCAGCGCATCGCCGCAGGCAGCGTGGGGGAGCCCCTGCAGAGCGGCACCGCCGCGCGCATCTTCACCGGCGCACCCGTGCCGCCCGGCGCCGACGCCGTGGTCATGCAGGAAGACTGCGTGGCGCAGGACGATGGCACGGTGCGCGTACAGGCCGTGCCCCGCGCCGGCCAGAACATCCGCCGCGCGGGCGAAGACATCGCCCAGGGTGCCGTGGTGCTGCGCGCCGGCACGCGCCTGACCCCCGCCGCGCTGGGGCTGGCAGCCAGCATCGGTCTGGCCCGCCTGCCGGTGGCACGCCGCCCGCGTGTGGCCTTGTTCTCCACCGGCGACGAACTGGTCATGCCGGGCACCGTGGCGCCCGAAAGCCTGCCGCCCGGTGCCATCTACAACAGCAACCGCTTCTTCCTGCGAACCCTGCTGCAGCGCCTGGGCTGCGAGGTCACCGACTGCGGCAACCTGCCCGACCAGCGTGAGGCCACTGTGGAGGCCCTGCGCAGTGCCAGCGGCCGCCACGATGTGGTGCTGACCAGCGGCGGCGTGTCCGTCGGCGAGGAAGACTATGTCAAGCCCGCCGTGCAGCAGCTGGGCCGCCTGGACCTCTGGCAGATCGCCATCAAGCCCGGCAAGCCGTTTGCTTGCGGCCGGGTGGGCGACGCGCATTTCATCGGGCTGCCTGGCAACCCGGTGTCCAGCTTCATCACCTTCCTCATGCTCGTGCGGCCCTTCCTGCTGCGCCTGCAGGGGGTGCCGGATATTGCTCCCAAATCCGTAGCTGCCAGCGCCCATTTCAATTGGCCAAAGCCCGAAAAACGCCGCGAATTTTTGCGTGTGCGCCACAATGCCGCTGGCGGGCTGGACCTGTTCCCGCACCAGGGCTCGGGCGTGCTCACCTCCACCGTCTGGGGCGATGGCGTGGTCGATCACCCGGCGGGCCAGACCATTGCGCACGGTGATGTGGTGCGCTTCATCGCGTTTTCGGAGTTGATGTGAGCAAGATAACGGTGCGCTATTTCGCCTCCATCCGCGAGGCCGTGGGGCAGGGCAGCGAGGCGATCGAAACCGCCGCCACGACGCTGGGAGCGCTGCGCGACGAGCTCATCGCGCGCGGCGGCCCGTATGCCGCCAGCCTGGCGCGCGGCCGGGCCGTGCGCATGGCGCTCGACCAGGTGCTCAGTGACGAGTCTGCCGCCCTCGTGGAAGGGGCGGAAGTGGCGTTCTTCCCGCCAGTGACCGGGGGGTGAACCTTCGTCCGGGGTTAGGGAAAGTCCCGCCCTGAAGATTGTTCCGTGCGCGTTTGAAAAAACATCCACGGGCCGCGGTTCCCATTTGCCGGGCGGTCCTTTAGGCTTGCGCCCCTGGGCCTGTACGCGGGTCCTGGAACACGCTCCACGGTCCGCGCCCTCGTGACAGGTCTGGCAAGGCTGCCGCCGTGGTGGAGTGAAGCAGTGCGCGCGGGAGCCAGCCCGCCATCAACCTGATGCGGTCGGCCCATGCGAATCCTCGATCTTGCCTTTCTCCCGGCGGCCTGGCTGTTGCGCCCTCTGGGCCTGCACGTCCGGCTCGCCTTGCTGGGCGGCCTTTTGCTGGCGTTGGCTCCCATCGCCATCGCGGCAGCCTGGGGCGGCGTGCAGCCGTGGCTGGCGCTGGGCGCGGCGCTGTGGTGTGTGCTGCTGTACCTTTTTGCCGGATGTGCCCGCGAACTGCTGCTGCAGGCCGGGGCGCTGGCCCGCATCGCCCGCAACAATGCGCGGGGCGATCTGTCCCAGACCGTGGTGGTGCCTGGCCGGGGCGAACTGGCGCAGGCCGGGCAGTATCTCGAATCCATGAACGAAAACTTTTCAGGCCTGGTGGGAACCGTGCGCAACCAGGCGGTGCACGTGGCCCAGGCAGGTACGTCCCTGACCGAGAGCATGCAGGACCTGTCGCAGCGCACCGAGGCCCAGGCCGCCAGCCTGGAGCAGGCCAGCGCCAGCATCGTGGCGCTTAGTGAATCGGTGCAGGCCACGGCGCAGCGGGCCAAGGAAGTGGATGCGCTCACGCGCCGTGTCCGTGCCGAGGTGGATGCAGGCGCCGGGGCCATGGAGACCGCCGTGTCCGCGATGGGCGAAATCGCCACAGGTTCGCGGCGCATGGGCGAAATCGTCAATGTGATCGATGGCATTGCTTTCCAGACCAACATCCTGGCGCTCAACGCCGCGGTGGAGGCAGCGCGGGCCGGAGAGAGCGGGCGGGGCTTTGCCGTGGTGGCCAGCGAGGTGCGCACCCTGGCGCAGCGCAGTGCCACTTCGGCCCGCGAGATCCGTGCCCTGATCGAGCGCGCCGGGAACCAGGTGGACACGGGGGTGGCACGCACGGATGCCGTCAAGAACCATCTGCGCACAGTGGTGCAGGGGGTGCGCGAGGTGGCCGACGGCCTGAATGTCATCGCCGGGGCCAGCGACGAGCAAAGCATGACCCTGAGAGAAGTCTCACAGGCCGTCAAGGAACTGGATCAGATCACGCAGCGCAACGGCAGCATGGTCGAAGAGGCCCTGCATTCCACCCTGGGTCTGCGAGACCGTTCTTCCAGCCTCAGCGCCTCGGTGGCCGCCATACGGCTGCGCCGGGGGACCGCCGACGAGGCCCATGCGCTGGTCTGCAGGGCCGTGCAACGGGTGGAACAGAGGGGCCTGGCGGCTGCAGCCCAGGAGTTTCACGACCCCGCGGGCGTGTTCCGCGATCGTGACCAGTACATCTTTGTGTTTGACCGGAATGGCGTCTACCAGGTGTTTGGCTCCACACCCGAGCGGGTCGGGAAAACCGTGCACGATGTTCCTGGCCTGGACGGTGCCCTGGTTCTGCGCGAATTTTTTGCGGCGGCCCAACGCGGGGGTGACTGGGTGGATTACGAGGTGGTGAACCCGGTCACCGGCGCCGTGGATGAAAAAACCTCTTTCATCCTTCCGCTGGGCACCGACCGTGTGATCGGCTGCGGTGTCTTCAAGCCCAAGGGGGGCTTCAGCCTGCAGGTGGCGTAGCCGCTGGCGGAAGCCTACTCAGCGCCCTTCGCGGATGCGCTGCTCCGACAGCTCGTGCAGGTACACCTCCAGGTTGGTGTAGCCGGGCACGCCGATCACGGCCATCGACAACTGCGTGCCGTTGTGGTCCTGCGCCAGCGGGTTCAGGCCATGGGCGGTTTCCCAGGCATCGGGCATGCCGTCGCCATCGGAGTCGGCGGGCGGTGCGGGGGGCACGGTGAAGGGCAGGGCGCTGCCGTCGCCCGCCGGGTTGATGTGGCGCGGCTGCAGGCTGATCTGCCCCCGGGCGACGGCATCCATCAGCCGTCGGTCCATGGGGTCCCGCGGAAAGGCCCCTGCGCGTGCCACAGCCAGCGGAGCCAGGTGCTCCGCGCGGTCGTATCCGATGAATGGAAAGTTGTGCCGCTGCGCCACGGCAAAGCCGGGCAGGGTGGCCGGGGGCTGCGCATCGGGGTAGTCGTTGCAGCAGTACATCAGGGCGTAGTCGCTGCGGTCGGGATAGAGGTTGAGGCGGTTGCCCGACAACCATGTGGCGGTGAGAGCTTGCGCGCCCATGGGGGTGGCCATATGGATCAGGCCGTAACGGAAGGGCTCAGGTTGGCTGGCATTGCGTACCACGGCCTGGTTGGCGGCCAGGTTCATGCGGTAGTAGACGGGCTGGCCAGCGTCCGATGCCGAGACGGTAGTGTTGTTCACGTCGATGAAATAGCCCATGTCCCAGTACAGGTTGTTGGACAGCTCGATGTCCATCACCGAACCGGCCGCTGCGGCGCTTTCCCGCGACAGCTCGGGGTAGCGCCCGAGGATGCGGTTGAACACGTTGTGGTGCAGCGCCAGACGCGTCAGCTCATAGCCCTGGGTGGGGTTGCTGTAGTTGATCAGCACGCCGCCCCGGTCGGCATGGTCGCCCACGGTTTCGGCAATGAGGGTGTTCTGCAGCGTGATGTCCTGCGCATACGAAATTTCCACCGCTTCGTCGGTGGCGCCGCCAATTGACACCTGGTCCACGATGGCGCGCCGTGTGTAGCGCAGGCGCAGGCCATCGTCGTGCTGCCCGTCGGGCCGGATGCGCACATGGCGCAGGATCCAGTTGTCAGCCTTGCGGCTGCCAGCGGCACAGGCCACGTTCTGATCGCAGTAGGGCTCCTCGGTGGTGTGAAACTGGCGGATGGTGATGCCGCCGGGCGAAGTGTGCCCTGCGATGGTGACGTCGCCGCGCGTGAGGTGGATGGGGGCGTTGATCAGTCCGCTGACCGCAAACACCACGGTGCGCGGGCCTTCTTCGTCCAGCGCGGCCTGCAGGGAGCCCGGGCCATTGGCATTCAGGTTGGTCACGGTGATCACGCGGCCCCCGCGCCCGCCCGTGGCCTGGGCGCCAAAACCGGCTGCACCGGGGAAGGCCTGGGCAGATCCGTCAACCCAGGACCCAACGTGAACCACTTCAAGTTGCACACCTTCTACGCGGGCGCCTACATATCCATGACCTTCAAAAACCAAGGTTGGAATATGGAGCGTGGCGGTTGCTGGATCAAGGCTGAACGTGTTGGCGCGTGGGTCGTTCAGGTGAACCGCAGAAAGGCCTAATACACGCAGAACCACATCGCGGTAACGGGTAGGATGGCCCGCCAAGCCTATCTCTGTGATCGTCAACTCACTCGAGGCGCTGTTGAATGACGATGAAGCCGCGTGGGCAGACAGACCGAACAGCAGCCCGACGAGAAAAAATGGAAAGCGTGGCATGGATACTCCTCAAACCCGCGCCTTCCAGCGCGATCAGCCCATCTTATTCCTGTCGCTGCAGAGTTGAAAGAGGTCTCGGTCACTCTGGATTGCCCAGCCGGGGGCAAGGCCACTGCAGCAACTCGGCCAGCCGTGTCGTGACCCACGCAGCCTCCTCTGTCGCGAGGCCCGCTTCGTCCGCGCACAGCCCGGCGTGGATGCGCCGCAAGATCTCGGCCTCTGACGGTGCCTGTACGTGGTACAGCGTCTGTGCGTGCTCCACCAGGTGGCTGGCCAGGTCTTCACACAGTTCGTAGCGCTGGCGCACGACCTCGGCGCGTTCGCGCAGGCGTCCCCGGGCATCGCTGTGCACGGCGATGAAGGAGGGCGGGACAAGAATCTGGTTGTCGTCGTTCACTGGGTAACCTCCGTGCTGCGCACTGCGGTGCGAGCTTGCTTGGGAGCGGCCTGGCGCTCGCTCATGCGGTCAGTCGGGCGTGAACCGGCGCTCGAAGCGTTCCTGGTCCTGCGGCAGTTCAAACGTCACCAGCTGCCCCATTTTCTGGTCGGCCAGGCGGCAGGCGGCAAACAGGGTGGCTTTGCCGGCCAGGTCGTAATCGGGCAGGTGGATCAATGCGTAGGGGTAGGGAACGAACAACTGGTGCGCGAAGACCGTGCGCTGCTCGTTGCGGGGCGACGGATAGAGCTGGTATCGGTCGGTGGTGATTGTCTGGGTGGCCATCTTCAGGGTTTAAAGTGCAGGCTCATCGTAGCGACAATCCTGTTGATTTGAGAAAGGCTTTCATGGCGCGCACAAAGAATGAATGGGCCACCAAGGTTCTTGCACTGGTCCAGTCGGGCAACGTGGACGCGGCCAAGGCGCAGATCAAGGTGGCGCCCACCGTGGGGGACATCACCCGGCTGCAGTCGCTGCTGGACCAGTTGCCCTCGACCCCCGCCCTGCGGCAACTGCAGGCCTTCGTGGAAGAAGAGCGCGCCCTGCTGGCTGCGCCGCGCCTGCACCGCTCGCCCTGAAGTGCTGCCTTGGAGAGCCCTCGCCATGACACAGCCCCGTGTTTCCATTCAGACCCATGATTTTGATGTATCCGCCGAGATTGCCGCCTTGCGCGCGGGCCATAAAGGCGTCGGCGCCGTGTGCTGCTTTGTCGGCACCGTGCGTGACCGCAATGGGGCGCTTGCGCCGTCGGGCGGCCAGGCGGTGCCAGCGGACGACACCGTCGCCTCGATGGAACTGGAGCACTACCCCGGCATGACCGAAAAATCCATCGAGGCCATGATCGACGCCGCCATGGCGCGCTTCGACATCTTCGGCGCGCGCGTGATCCACCGCGTGGGCCTGCTCGCGCCGCTCGACCAGATCGTCCTTGTGGCCGTGACCTCGGCGCACCGGGGTGCGAGCTTTCAGGCTTGCGAGTTCCTCATGGACTACCTCAAGACCCAGGCGCCGTTCTGGAAGAAGGAAGAAACCGCCCAGGGCGCGCGCTGGGTCGATGCGCGCGTGAGCGACGACGCCGCGCTGGCGCGCTGGGGTATCTCGGCCAGCGCCAACGCCTGACGTCAGCGGCTCGGCGTGGTGCCGCTGGCACGAATGTGCGCCACGTTGCGGTTCATCCAGCGGCGCACCACGGCCTGGAACAGCCAGCGCTTGAACCCGGACAGGTTGGCGCCGTGGCGCGCGTAGAACGCGTCGGGGTCGTTGAACACGCCAAAGTCGTGGTTGATGCCGTCCTTCTGGATGTAGGTGTTGCCCCCCCGCCATTCGACGGGCGGGCGCTGCAGGTCGGGCGTGGCGGCGCCAAAACCGCAGAACGGCCCTTGGTGGGTGGCAAAGCGCCGTTGCAGGGCCTCCAGATAGGCGCCGTCGAGGATGAAACCTTCCAGCTCCAGCCAGCGGCCGTCGAACCACACCTCCACCCAGCTGTGCACGATGCTGCGCGGCGCGAGCCGGTAGGCGATGCCGGTGATGGCGCCTTTTTGCAGTGCCTTGTCGATGATGAAGCCGTGCAGCCGGCACGGGATGCCGCAGGCGCGCAGCAGCGCCATGAACAGCGTGCCCTTGGTGTTGCACTGGCCCAGCCTGTCTTCGAGCACGCGCGAGGCGGGCAGGTCGTCGGCCAGGTTGTAGCCAAAAGCGATCTCGTCGCGCACGAAGTCGTAGATGGCGGCGATGCGCTTGCGCTCGGGGAGCTGGCGCCAGCCGCGCTCTGCGATCAGCGCCTGGATGCGTGGGTGGGTGTGGTCGAGGATGGGGGTCTGGCGCAACAGGGCCGGGGTGTCGATGGTGGTCATGCAGCCATTGAAAACCTTGAAGCAGCTTGAAGGTCAAGCGCCATTTAGAGGGCGCTGTCTTTCCATTGTGGTGTGCCGGTTGAAAAAATGCCGGACAGGCCTAAGCTGTGGGGCAACAGGAGAAACACACCCATGCGTCTCGACAAATTCACGACCAAATTCCAGGAAGCCCTGGGCGATGCCCAGTCGCTTGCGCTGGGCAATGACAACGCCTACATCGAACCCGTCCACCTGCTGGTGGCCATGCTGCGCCAGGACGACGGTCCGCGTGCGCTGCTGGAGCGCGCCGGGGCCAACGTGCCGGGCCTGCTGGCCGCCGCCGAGGCCGCCGTCAAGCGCCTGCCCCAGGTGCAGGGCCACGAGCAGGTGCAGGGCGGCCCCGAGTTGGGCCGCGTGCTGCAGGCCACCGAGAAGGAGGCCATCAAGCGCGGCG